>Ga0208321_1000099_pt1 | contig 103006 bp, 87 predicted proteins | sample June2015DPH_4_15_FD_184692 | JGI IMG/M metagenome (GOLD analysis project Ga0208321, IMG submission 184692) | Peatland microbial communities from SPRUCE experiment site at the Marcell Experimental Forest, Minnesota, USA - June2015DPH_4_150... | ecosystem: Environmental > Terrestrial > Soil >... | reverse complement strand
CTCGTGCCTTCGCTGCATGCCGCCACGTATGACTCGCTCGGTCATGTGGACGAGTTTGTCACCAAGTTCTGGCCCATCTGGATGCTGCTTTTTCTCCTTGCCACCCTGGCCTCTCTGAACCGTGGTGGAAAAGGCCGGTTTTACGCCCCGTATTTTGGTCTCCTGGGTGTGTTGCTGTTGCCGGCCACCCGGAAATATGTCGAGATGGAAGGCGGAACTGTGCCGATGATTTTCTTTACCGTCATGGGCTTCGTGCAATGCGCTTTGTGGCTGGCCGGGAAAAATCCCGCCCGGCTCGGTCTTGGGCTGACGCTTTTGTTTAGGGCGGCCATGTCAAAGTTTGAGGGCTTCATTTTTCTGGCCTTGGTGGGAAGCTGGCTGCTGTGGCTGCCTTCGGCACGGCCCCCTTTGAAACTATTGCCACGCTTCTGGCGGGCAGTGGCGTTCTGCCTGCTGGCGGCTTTGCCCTTCGTCTGCCTGCGTCGTCAAATACCCACATTGAACTATGAATCGAATTGGGCGGGTTACGTCCTGCACCATCCAACCATCCTGCTTTCCACCCTCTCCAACTGGCTCCGCCTCTTCAAAGTCGAGCTGGCGCGATTGTTTGTAAATCCCGCCTTTGCCAACTGGAATGGTGAAGGCGGACAGCTTCATTGGATCGGCAAATGGGGCGGCCTTTCATCGTTGTATAATCCTTCGACGCTTGGACTGGCATGGCTGTGCCTGTTGCTGACGGTGGCGCTTTGGTTTGCCATTCCCACCCGCCGTCAAATTGTCGTCTGGATTCTGGCCATGTTCCTCGGGGCCGTGGCTGCGTTGAGCGGTGTCTTTGCCTGTTTCGTCAACATCAGAAGTCTGGACGCAGTAATCGGTTATACGGCTGATGTCGCCGGAGCCCGATACCTTTTGCCCATGCTGTTGGCCTGGTTCGCCACGCCACTGACCATTTTTTTTCGGATCAGCCTTCCATGGAATCAACTCCCGGCACAACTGCAAGTGATCCTCGCACGCCGGCATCCGTCAGCCCTCCTGCGGGAAGTGAAAGTTGACCCTTAATCATTTGCGCCGCGAACCGGGACGGTCAGTGGCCGGCCGTTGTCCGCTGGGCCGAGTTTTAAGAGGAACGGCACGGCGGCCATGCCCGGTGGTAATTTCTGCACCAGCGCTTGGGTCAACCCTTCAATCGCCCATTTCGTCGCGCAATAGGGTGCGACTTCCGCGGCAGTCGAACGTCCGCCTTGACTGAAATTGAGTACTTTTCACGTTGGCTTGTTTTTCGCAAACTCGATTAATCAGCACGCGCTTAAACTGTATGCATAGCCGTTGGGTGTCTCTTGTCAGCCTGTCGTTGATGATTTTCGCCGGCATCGTAGTGGCATGGCAATTTTTGCATTATAACGGGCCGGGAGATGGAATGGTGCCCGAATCATGCATCGCCTTGTCCTGCCGTAAAGGGGAGGATCTGGCGAAGATTCATGACCTTGTGCCACGGGTTGCCAGTTACCGTCCGGGTGTCGGATCGTGGTGGACCTTGGATCTGGCGTTGCCGGAAAACGTGCGTGTCTTCATGACCGATATGACCGGCCCCACCAATGGCTACAAGATCCTGTATTATTATGCCGCAACCTACTACCTTTTCCCTCGCGAGGTCGGTATCAGCCTAGATCATCAAACCGACCTGACGAAAGGGTACCTGCTCGGCAAGGCATCCGGATCCGATCAGGAAATCCTTGCCAGCGGATATGATGTGAGACTGGATTTTGATGCTGGTGAAAAGATGCTTTACAAGGCCCTGCGTGAATTTCCAATCAGGAATCCAGCCAATCCGGATTGGTTTGATTCCGTCTCTGACAAGGGTATCGCGTTCGTGCTTCCATTATTGACGGCGTTAACAGGGATGTGGCTGTTCCGCTTTTTGTTCCCCAGTCTGGGTGGGCAGATGCCGCTGCTGGAACAACTGGCCTGTGGCCTGGGTTTGGGCATGATGGCGGTGGCCGCACTGACTCTGAGCATTAAACTGTGCGGCTTCAATGGATATCACATGGTGTACCTCGCGATGGCCGCCGGGGGCATTGCGGAAATCTGGCACGACCGAAAAACCTTCTGGCCTAGGATTACCGGCAGTTGCCGGAAACTGGCCCGCCGTCCGGTTCCCATCGCCATTTTGGTGGCCAGCTCCATGGTATTCCTGGTTCTCTTCCGTCTCGCCGGGTTGCAGGGTGTGGTCGACCCCGATGCAACGGTAGGGTGGTTGCTTAAAGCCAAAATCATGCACCTCTATACCGGAAGCGAGATGGTGCAATGGTTTTCCAATCCGCGTCTGGCTGATGCGCATCTGGATTATCCCCCACTCGTGCCTTCGCTGCATGCCGCCACGTATGACTCGCTCGGTCATGTGGACGAGTTTGTCACCAAGTTCTGGCCCACCTGGATGCTGTTTTTTCTCCTTGCCACCCTGGCCTCTCTGAACCGTGGTGGAAAAGGCCGGTTTTACGCCCCGTATTTTGGTCTCCTGGGTGTGTTGCTGTTGCCGGCCACCCAGAAATATGCCCAGATGGAAGGCGGGATTTTGCCCATGGTCTTCTTCACCGTCATGGGCTTCGTGCAATGCGCTTTGTGGCTGGCCGGGAAAGATCCCGCCCGGCTTGGGCTTGGGCTGATGCTTTTGTTTGGGGCGGCCATGTCAAAGTTTGAGGGCTTCATTTTTCTGGCACTGGTGGGAAGCTGGCTGCTGCTGCTGCCTTCGGCCCGGCCCTCTTGGAAACTATGGCCATGTTTCTGGCGGCCAGTGGCGTTCTGCCTGCTGGCGGCTTTGCCCTTCGTCTGCCTGCGTCATCAAATACCCATAGTGAACTATGAATCAAATTGGGCTGGTCACATCTTGCACCATCCGGCCACCCTGCTTGCAACCCTCTCCAATTGGCTCCGCCTTTTCAAAGTCGAGCTGGCGCGATTGTTTGTAAATCCCAGCTTTGCCAACTGGAATGGTGAAGGCGGACAGCTTCATTGGATCGGCAAATGGAGCGGCCTTTCATCATTGTATAATCCTTCGACGCTCGGACTGGCATGGCTGTGCCTGTTGCTGACGGTGGCGCTTTGGTTTGCCATTCCCACCCGCCGTCAAATTGCCGTCTGGATCCTGGCCATGTTCCTCGGGGCCGTGGCTGCGTTAAGCGGTGTATTTGCCTGTTTCGTCAACATCAGAAGTCTGGACGCAGTAATCGGTTATACGGCTGACGCCCATGGAGCCCGATACCTTTTGCCCATGCTGTTGGCCTGGTTCGCCACGACACTGACCATGCTTTTTTCGGATCAGCCTTCCATTGAATCAACTCCCGGCACAACAACAAGTGATCCTCGCACCCTGGTATCCGCCAGCCCTCCTGCGGGAGTGAAAGTTGAACCTTAATCATTTGCGCCGCGAATCGGGACGGTTAGTGGCCGGCCATTGTCCGATGTGCCAAGTTTTAAGAGGAACGGCACGGCGATTTTGGCCCACTCCTTGGGTGTGGGATATCCCAAAGCCGAACCGCCGAAACAACCGCGCAGCATGTCGGTGTTGATGATGCCGGGATTGAGTGGCACAGCAGCCATGCCCGGCGGTAATTCCTGCGCCAGCGCCCGGGTCAATCCTTCAACCGCCCACTTCGTTGCGCAATAGGGTGCGGCTTCCGCGTCGGTTGAGCGTCCCCAACCGGAACTGAAGTTCACGATGACGCCGCTATTGCGTTTGACCATCGCCGGAACAAAATGGCGGATGACATTCGCCGTGCCCTTGAGATTCACGTCAACCACGTCGGAAAATTCCCGTGCGGTGATTTCCCAAAGACGCGCGTTGCGATTGATCACGCCGGCGTTGTTCAACAGCAAATCCGGCGCGGCGTGAGATTTCAAAATTCTTTTTGCCCAGGCTGCCACCTGTTCGTCAGCGGAAACATCAACAACGGCAAAATCGTGGGGCGCGGCGAACTGTTTTCGCAACTGTCCGGTTTCTTTTTCCGAGCGTCCGCAACCAAGGACGGTGTGGCCGAGCCGGATGAATTCCTCCGCCATCGCGCGACCAAGGCCGCGCGAGACGCCGGTGATGAGGACGGTTTTTCCTTTTGCGGGCATAGTTTTGACTTTTCGCTGTAGCGGCGCTCTATGAGCGTCGCAAAAATGCGGCGGTCACAGACCGCCGCTACAATCAATCACGCGGATTGAATTTTGATTCGCGCGCGAGCTGTTCCCACAATTTTCGTTCCGCGTCGGTGACTTTGAAAGGCACGGCGATTTTTGTGACGACAATCAAATCACCGCGCGCGCCGTCGCGAGCCGGCAGACCGCGTGCGCGCACACGAAGCTTTTGTCCGTTTTGGGTGCCAGGCGGAATTTTGATGTTTACCCGGCCGTCCAGCGCGGGCACAGAAAGGTTCGCGCCCAGCACGGCTTCCCACGGCGCCAGCTCGGCTTCGTAAATCAGATTGTGGTCCACGACCTCGAAGTCCGGATGCCGGGCCAGCCGCACGCGCAAATACAAATCGCCCGCCGCGCCGCCACCCGCGCCGGTTTCACCACGCCCCGCGAGCCGCAATTTCTGTCCTTCGGTCACGCCGGGCGGGATTTTGACCTGATGTGTTTCCGTCTTGATCGAGCGCCCGACCGTGTGACGCACATTGACCGTGCGCACCGAGCCACGCAGGGCTTCTTCGAGAGTAACGAGAATGTCGCCTTCAATGTCACGTCCGCGCTCGGTGAATTCCTCATCCTCAAATCCCGCGGTGCGGCCAAAGCCGCCGGCTCCGCCGCGCATCCGGGAGCCGAACAATTGCTCGAAGAAATCACTGAAACCGGTGCCGCCGAAGTGGAATTCGAATTCCTGTCCGCCCGTGCCACGACCGCGAAAAGCCTGGCCGCCGGTAAAACCTTCCCAGCCGGGCGGCGGACGAAAGTCCGCGCCGGACTTCCAGTTCGCGCCGAGTTCATCGTATTTTTTGCGCTTGGTCGAGTCACTCAAGACTTCGTAGGCTTCGTTGATTTCCTTGAATTTTTCCTCGGCCTTCTTTTTATCTTTGGCCACGTCGGGATGATATTGCCGCGCAAGTTTGCGGAAAGATTTTTTGATTTGATCGTCGCTCGCCGTGCGCGGCACGCCGAGGGTTTCGTAGTAATCTTTGTATTGAACGGACATAGATGTTGCCTTTATTCACGGCAACATCTCGGAAGAATGTGCCCGCTTGCGGATTTTGTCAAAATTTTGTGGGCAGCGTGCTACTTCCCGATTTTTGTGTTGTCCACGCTGAGGTAGCAGGTGCCGGCAAGGGTGCCCTGTCGCCGCCAGATTTTCAGCAGGATTTGATCACCTTTGGCCTGTCGGCCAAGTTTGACCGCGTCGCTGGAGTTGCTCACCGGCTGGTGGTTGATTTCCATAATCACGTCGCCACGTTGCAATCCGGCGTCGGCGGAATTTGAGGCCTGTTCAACGTCTGCGACGAGTACGCCCCCTACGCCAGCGGGAACTCCCAATTGCCGCCGCACCTCCGGTTCCAAATCAGCTACCGTGACGCCGTCGAGGGCGTCAATCATGGAATTGCCGGAACCCGGCTTTTTCTGGTCATTGTCACTTTGAGCAGCTTCACCGGGCAGTTCGGTGAGCGTGACGGTGACCGTTTCCAGACGTCCATTGTGGAGCAATTTCACCGTCGCCGAGCTTCCCGGCGCGCACTCGGAAACGGCCAGTTGAAAGCTGTGCAGGTCGGGGATGTCTTTGCCGTTGAAACCGATGAGCACGTCGCCCGATTTAATACCGGCTTTCTCCGCAGGCGTGTTTGGGAATACATCGCCGACGAGCACGCCGTTTTGATCCGGCAAATCAAGCGCCTTTGCCAGCCGGGGCGTGATATCCTGAAGCAGTATGGCGAGATCGCCACGCGTTACTTTGCCGCCAGAGATGAGGCGTTCCATGACCCGGCGCGCCATGTTGATGGGCACGGCCAAACCAACCCCTTCGCTGCCACGGGTGCTGCTGATGATGGCAGTGTTGATGCCCACGAGCCGGCCTTCGGCGTCCACCAGCGCGCCGCCGGAATTGCCGGGATTGATCGCCGCGTCGGTTTGAATGAAGTCCTCGTACTGGTTGATGTGACCGAAGGCAAAATTGCCGCGTCCGAGCGCGCTCACAATGCCCGTTGTCACAGTCTGGCCAATGCGAAAGGGATTGCCGATGGCGAGCACAATGTCGCCGACCTCCAATTGGTCGCTGTCGCCCAGCGTGATGGCTGGCAATTCCTTCGCGTCAATTTTCAAAACCGCCACGTCCGTCGGCGGGTCGGTGCCAATGACCCGGGCGGTGAACTCCTTTTTGTTGTCGGCAATGGCGACTTCGATTTCGTCCGCGCCGTCCACCACATGATTGGCCGTCAAAATGTAACCATCTGGTGAAATGATGACGCCGGAGCCGAGATTTTGTTTCCGGAGCGTGCGTCCGCGGCTGTCATCTGGAAACTGGTTGCCGAAAAATTGCCGGAAAAATGGGTCGGCAAAAAATGGATTGCGCATCGGCCGGATATGCACGATGTGCGTGGAGTAAATGTTGACGACACTGGGCGCGGCCTTTTTGACAACGGGAGCGAAGCTGGCGCCGAGCCTGGCATCGCGGTTGACGGGCGTGTTTTCAACCTTGGTCGCCGGTTCAGTTTCCCTGACCCTAGAGGTGAGGAGAAACAGGCCGGCCACGACCAGTGCGCCCGCGATGCCTGAAAGAAATCCAACCAATGTCCCGGAAAAATGTCTCATAGTTTGGTAAAACTATTGACACTGCCCCGGACTGCTTGTTCAAGTCACCCGTGCCTATTTTGCCGGTTGGTTGGTTTGGGCCGCCTGGGCTTTTCCCAGGTCTTCGGGTTTGATGATTTCTATCTGCGCGCCTTTTTTCATTTCTTCAGCCGAAGGCACTTTGATGATGTCGCTGGTGAGTGGTCCAACTGACTTGGGTTCGGTGGCAAGCAGTTCAATTTCAAAGATCAAAACGGCATTCGGCGGGATGCCGGGGCGCCCCCGTTCGCCATAAGCGAGTGCCGGCGGAACAAAAATTTCCCATTTGGAGCCGACTTTCATACGCGTGAGCGCTTCCGTCCAGCCGAGAATAACACCGTTGGCATCGAATTGCGCGGGACGACCGGCCTTGGCGGAACTGTCGAATTCCGTGCCATCAATCAACGTGCCGCGATAATTCACCGTTACGATGTCGTCGAGCTTTGGAATCGTCCCGTTGCCATTGGTGATGATTTTGTATTGGAGGCCGTCTGGCAGGGTGACAACGCCCGTCATGGTTTTGTTTTTAGCCAGAAAAGCCTCGCCGTCTGCTTTGTTTTTTGCGGCAGCCTCTTCGCGCTTTTGCCGCATTTTGGCGACGACAGTTTTTTGTAATTCAGCCAGCGTGTCTTGCATTTCCTGCAACGTTAACAGCGTTGTCCCGCCGGATTGCATGTCCTTCAAACCACGAACCAGCATGTCGGGATTCACCTCAACCCCCTGCACCTGATAATTATGGCTCATTGCCATGCCAAGGGCATAACTAACGCGCGCCTTTTCATCACTCAGCACATTCGTGCCGGCTGGCGTTTTATTGATGGGGGTTCGGGTGGTTGTTCCAACGGGTTTTTCAACCGGTTTTGGGTTGGAGGCGCAGCCTGCAAGACAGCCGACGCCCAAGTAAAAAGTCACGGCCAATGTAATGGTCTTCATAGTTTTGATTTTCGTTTTCGAGCGGCTATTATCGGAATTTGGATTAAAATTGCAACTCTGTTTTACACCCAACCCAAACACCCGGCACGCTCAAAATGATTCCCTTGCTGAACGAATCTGGCTACACTTAGTCGAAGCTGTGCCAATTGCAATGAGTCACTTAAAAATAAAGACCCTCGCCCCCATCGCTTCTGCCGTGCTGGCCGGGTACGTCATCATCGGCTGCACCACCGCCAAAATTGTTTCACCGCCTCCGCCGCCGGCAACCCAAACCAACGTTTCCCCGGCGTTGATGACGCAAACAAACATTCTCCTGGCGCCGGGGCCAAACGACGCGCGCATCGCCTACGTCACGGCGCGGTTGCTGGAGGAATTTCACTACTCGCAAGAACTGCTCGACACGGAGATTTCAGAGAAGTTTTTCGACGGTTATCTGGGAACCCTCGATCCGAGACATGAAAATTTTCTGCAATCCGATATTGCCGAATTCACGCACTACCGGACGAATCTTGACACATTCACCATCGGCACCAACACCGCCAACCTCACGCCCGCGTATGAAATTTACCGGCGATACCTTGAACGCATCCGACAGCACGCTGACTGCGTGAACGAATTATTACAGGAGGACAAATTCAAATTTAATGCCGACGAACACATTCTTCTCGACCGGCGCCACGCGCCCTATCCCAAAGACCTCGGCGAGGCAAAACAACTTTGGTCACAGCGATTGCGTTACGAGTATTTACAGGAAAAACTCAGCCGCGAGATTTCGCCGACCAATAACAATGTGATTTTGACTTTGCCCAAATCCGCCACCGCGGAAATCACCGGCACACTGGCACGGCATTATCGCTGGAATTTGCACATGGCGACCAATTTGGACGGCACGGGCGTTTTGCAGGCGTATCTCAATGCCCTGGCGCATGCCTACGACCCGCATTCGGATTACCTCAACACCGAGCACGCGCAGGATTTCTCCATCGGCATGAGCCTCTCGCTTTTCGGCATCGGCGCCCAACTGACCGAGGACGACGGCTACTGCACCATCAGTTCGCTGGTTCACGGCGGGCCGGCGGACAAAAGCAAACAACTCCATGAAAAAGACCGTGTTGTTGCCGTCGCGCAGGGCAATCAACCGCCCGTGAATGTCGTGGATATGGAACTCGGCAAGGTTGTCCAACTCATTCGCGGCTCAAAAGGAACCGAAGTGCGGCTGACCATCAGTCCGGTGGAAGACCGCGCCGTTCGCCGCGTTGTGACTTTGATCCGCGATGAAATCAAACTCGAAGACCAGGAAGCCAGGGCCCAACTCATCGAATTGCCGAACGGCCACGGCGTCACGACGCGGCTGGGCGTCATTGATTTGCCGTCGTTTTACGCGACGGTTGATTTGCCTGGCAACACCGAGCATTCAACAGCCAAAAGCACCGCCACCGATGTCACACGCCTGATTAAAAAACTCAAATCGGAAAAGGCCGCCGGCATCATTCTCGATTTGCGTGGCAACCCCGGCGGTTCGCTCGAAGAAGCCGTCAAGTTGACCGGCCTTTTCATCAAAGACGGCCCGGTGGTGCTCGCCCGTTCTTCGCCCGATGGCCCGGTAAATGTGGACAGCGACACTGATTCTTCCGTGCTTTACGACGGCCCGCTCGTTGTGCTCGTCAATCGTCTCAGCGCGTCCGCGGCGGAAATCGCCGCAGCCGCATTACAGGATTACGGCCGCGCGCTCATCGTCGGCGACATTTGCACCTTCGGCAAAGGCACGGTGCAGAATTTGAATCTGCTGCGCCCATTCTTTGTCGGGCCGGCCACCGTGTCCGCGACCAATGATCCCGGCACGGTCAAAATCACCATCCGCAAATTTTATCGCGTCAGCGGGGCTTCGACACAGTTGAAAGGCGTGATGCCAGACCTCGTGCTGCCGGATGTGTTGAATTACTCGACTCAATTTGGCGAGTCCTCGCTCGAAAATCCGCTGCCTTGGGACACCATTCCGAGTGTGAATTATTCCAAATTGAATTTGGTGCATCCGTATCTTGACGAATTACGGCGGCGTTCGAGCGCTCGCATCGCTACCAATCAGGATTTCCTTTATATCCGGCAGGACATTGGCCAATTCCAAAAAATGCAGGCCGACAAAACCGCTTCGCTCAATGAGCGCGAACGTTTGAAAGAACGGCAGGAAGCCGATGCCCGCCAGAAAACACGCAATCAGGAACGCGCTGCGCGCAAAACGCCGGACGTGAAAATTTATGAACTGACCGTCGCAAAAGCCGGGGAACCCGGTCTTCCGCCGCCGATCGGGGAAACCAACAACGTGACGGCGAATAAATTGCCGACGGGCCCAATTCCGCCGCCGGCCGGATCCACAAACGTTGTCGCGGTGTCATCGCCGACGCCATCCGCCGTTGACCCGATGCTGGACGAAACGAAACGGATTCTGGAAGACTACATCTCGCTTTTGTCGTCGAATCAGATTTTGATTGCGAATTAGTGAATGAGTGAACGCGGTACAAAGGTCATTTGTCCAACGTGCAAAAAGAAAGGCAACTGGTTTGCCGGGGCGTATGGCCCGTTTTGTTCGCACCATTGCCAGTTGATTGACCTTGGCAAATGGCTCGGCGGCGAACACGTGATTTCCGAGCCACTGCGCCCGGAGCATTTTGCAAAATACGCCGGCCTGCCGCCGGGCGGACATTTGGATTTGCCTGAAAAGGAATGAATTTTACAAATGGGAAAAATGAAACAAACCATTTGTTTTTTACTGGCCGCCGGTGCGCTGAATTTATCCGCACTCGCGCAAACCACCAATGCCATGAACCCAAACAAAACTGAATCCGCCACGTTTGGCGGCGGCTGCTTCTGGTGCCTGGAAGCCGTCTTTGAGCGGCTGCCCGGCGTCAAATCCGTCGCCAGCGGATTTGCCGGCGGCCACACCGCGAACCCGACTTACGAACAGGTTTGCACTGGCGACACCGGCCATGCCGAAGTCACACAAATCGAATTTTATCCCGCGAAAATTTCCTATGAGAAACTCCTCGACGTTTTCTGGCAGGCGCATGACCCGACCACGCTCAATCGTCAGGGCGTGGACGAAGGTACGCAATATCGCTCCATCATCCTTTATCACAGCGAAGCGCAAAAACTGGCGGCGGAAAAATCAAAGGCGGGGGCGCAGAAAAATTTCAAGCACCCCATCATCACCGAAATTGCACCGTTAGTGAAATTTTACCAGGCTGGGGATTACCACCAGGAATACTACGACAACAATTCCAATGCGCCCTATTGCCGGATGGTCATCGCGCCCAAACTTGAGAAGCTGGAAAAGGAAAAGGTGATCGAGAAGGAACCGCAAGCCCGGAACGACCATTGAGAGATAATCAGTGGGCATATGTGCAATTCTGGTGGGCCGAGGCTCTTGACGAGCCGGCGTGACTCCGTTTTGGCCCATTAATGTCGGCTCGCGCCTTCGCGGCGTTGAAGCCGCTACGGCGGCGCAGGCGCGAGGATCCATCTTCGCCGACGCTACGACGGGACAGGCGCTTGTCCCACCAAACCGCACGACTGCCGAAAATCCGGTAGCGGGTCAGTTTAATTGGAAGGAACGCCGCGCCGCGGCGTCCGGACGGCTCGGCGAGATGTCCCCGCCTTCAACCGGAAATCCAGCGGGATTGCGCTACCCCGCCGGGTCGGCTAAAAATGTCCCGGCAAACGCATGAACCGTTATCTCGCCCTGAAATGGCCGCCGTATCTCCTGCTGGGATTGGCGACCTTGCTGGTTTGGGGCCAGACGGTCACATTCAGCTTCGTTTGGGACGACGAATTTTTCATCTGGAATCTGCCCAGTGTCCGTTCGTTAAAGCACGTCCCGGAAATGTTCTATCGGCCTGAAGCCCAGGCGTCACATCCGGATGATTTCCGGGTTTTCCGGCCCATTCGCACTGCGCATTACGCGCTGTTGCATTTCCTAGGCGGCAAGGAAACGCCGCAACCGTGGATTTACCATCTGGCCAACGTGCTCTGGCATGGCGGCACGGCCATGATGCTGTTTGCGGCATTGACGCTGCTGCTGCCGCGGTGGCGCAATGGTTTCACGGAAGTGGAAACGCGACGGTGGTCTTTTTTTGTTGCGCTGGCATTTGCCGTGCATCCCGTCGTCTCGGAGGTCGTTTGCTGGGCCAAGTCGCTCGATGATATTCTTGCCGCGTTTTTTACGCTCGCCGCGTTGAGGGAACTGCTGCCGCCGCCGGGAAACAGGACGGCACACTGGCGCGCCCTGCTCTTCTTTGCGCTGGCGGTCTATTCCAAGGAATCCGCCGTGCCGTTCGTGGTTGTTCCGCTCGTGATCTTCCGCAAATTTCATCATCTCGGCTGGAGGCAAAGCATCATCCGCACGGCTTGGTTTCTCCTGGTCGCCGCAATTTATCTGGCCAACCGGCATTTCGCCATCGGGCGCAGCAGCCAGACCGCCCCGATTTCCGGCAGCTACGGACAAACGCTGATTGATATGCTTCCGGTGGTGCCCAAATACTTTCGTCTGCTCTGGGGTGTGCCGCCCTTCTTTATTGATTACAGTTATTTGCCTGGCGGCTGTCGGTTGTGGTCGCCGGAGGTTCTGACGGGGTTGGCGTTGCTGATCGCGCTCGTTTTGGCCGGGGTGATTGCCGGGCGCAAGTCCGGATGGGAAATGGCTGGATTTGGATTGCTGTGGACGGGGTTGTTCCTGCTGCCCGTCTCCAACCTGTTGCCCATGCTGCAATACATGGCCGAAAGGTTTCTTTATCTGCCGCTCATCGGCTGGCTGATTGTGTTTGCCGCAATCGTTTCCGCCTTCCCCCGGCAAATCATCATTCGCATGACCGCTTTTGCCGTGATATTGCTGTGGGCGGTGACCGCGTGGAACCGCTCGTGGATTTGGCGGGATCCGGTCACGCTATTTGTTCGCAGCAGTCAGGAAGGCCCCCACACCCGGCGCGTTGAAGATAATGCGGTGGCCGCCATCATTTATCTGCCACAGGTTCAACGTTTCTTTTCCGGCAATGAAACAAACACCGTCCGGACCTCCGCGAACGTCGCGGACGCCAGCGCCGTCCTGAGCACGCTGGAACAAGCGTATCATTTGTTCCCGACAAACCATGTCGTTCTTTCCTATTACGGCACGAGTTTTGCCCTGACCGGCCAGCCGGGAAAAGCCCTGCCGTTTCTTGAAAAAGCCGCGCAGCTACAGCCCCAAAAATTGGATTACTGGCTGAACCTGGCCCGGGCGGCCCTGGATGCCGGACAACCCGCCTTGGCCAAATCCGCGCTTGAAAAAGCCGCTGTCCTGACCGGCGACAATCCGGACGTGCTCCAGTTGCGCTTCAAATTCTGCTGGCAAACCGAAGATTACCCTGCCGCGCGCGAAATCATGCTGCGGTTGAATCAAATCGAACCCACTGAAGAGCATGCTTATTGGTTGTCTGAAGTGGAAAAGAAACTGAAGACCGCCAGCCAGCCGACCACCAACAAACCGTCCAACCCGGAAAATTAAATAAAAAAAGCGACCCGTTGCCGGATCGCCGTCTTGAATTTTTCAACCGTGCTTAAATTCCCTTTTTGATCATGAGCTTGATCAAATCACCCACCCGGCAACTGTAACCCCACTCGTTGTCATACCAGCTCACGAGTTTGAAGAACCGCTTGTTGAGTTCAATGCCGGCGCCTTGGTCGAAGATGGAGGACAGATTGCAGTGAATGAAGTCGGAACTGACCACTTCATCTTCAGTATAACCAAGGATGCCCTTGAGGTAGGTCTCGCTGGCCTTCTTCATCGCGGCGCAGATTTCCTTGTAGCTGGTTTCCTTGACCGTGCGGACGGTGAGATCCACCACGGAAACAGTCGGCGTGGGCACGCGGAACGCCATGCCCGTGAGCTTGCCCTTTACTTCGGGCAACACCAAACCCACAGCCTTGGCCGCGCCGGTCGTTGAAGGAATCAGATTTTGCGCCGCCGTGCGACCGCCCTTCCAATCCTTCTTGCTCGGACCGTCCACGGTCTTTTGGGTGGCGGTGTAACTGTGTATTGTCGTCATCAAACCCTCTTCGACGCCGAACCCTTCCTTGAGCAGCACATAAACGACCGGGGCCAGGCAGTTCGTCGTGCAGCTCGCGTTGGAAATGACGTGATGCTGATTGGGATCGTATTTGCCTTCGTTGACGCCCATGACCACCGTGAGGCAGTCACCCTTGGCGGGCGCGGTGATCATGACCTTTTTCGCGCCGGCGGCAAGATGTCCCTTGGCCTTCTCCACATCGGTGAACAGGCCGGTTGACTCGATGACCATCTCCACGCCCATCGCCTTCCACGGCAGTTCCGCGGGCGACTTGGCGCTGACGACCTTCATTTCCTTGCCGTTCACAATGAGGATGTCCGGATCGGCGTCCTCGGCCTTCTTGCCGGCGGCGGTGGCTTTGGCCACGGCCTCAGGCGAGACCTTGCTGTCGATGACGCCCTGAAAGCGGCCCTGGATGGAATCGTATTTGAGCAGATACGCGAGGTTGTCCGCCGGAACGATATCGCCGACGGCGACCACTTCGATGTCCCTGCCCACCATGCCTTGTTCGACCAGCGCCCGGAACACCAGACGACCAATGCGGCCGAACCCGTTGATTGCAACTTTGACTGCCATAACTTTTTATCCTTTTCCAATGAAATGGTTAAAACCGAACGGGAAGTTTAGCCATGTCTGTCCATGCGTCAATTAAGAATTCAAAAACGAAATTGCCAAACGCAGAACATTTTTTGCCCGCGTCCCAGCACAGTGAGAAAATCAGGAACCGCAACAATTTTATGCTGAATGAAAAGACACTTGTCGCTACGCTATCTTTCAGCCGATGACATGAATAAAGTAAAAGGCAAAGCAACAATTTTTGCCTGCGGATTTGATGCCGCTGGCTTCGCTGTACCAGCCGAACCTTTGGAAACGGCAAAGTATGTTAGCAATGATCGCTGCCGGATTTCCGGCCGCCGTGACAGAATTTCATCAGCACTTCGCCATCGGCCTATTTTTCAAGCTTGAATTCCTGCGTCGTGCCAATCCAGTCCGGCGAAAGACTCGATCATGGCCCGGCTTGGATGCGGTAAAATCGTGCGGGGTCAGTACGATTGGTGTCCACTAACGTAATCGGCGTCACAGGCGAGTTGGTCGTCATCAACACCCGCCAGTCGCTCAGGTTGGTTGAAGTCCATAATGTGTAATCCGGTCCGAATGAACCACCCACCACCAGACTTACCTGTCCGCCGGATGCCGAAACGGAATCGAGCGTCGGCTGTGCCAGGGGATTCACTGTGATCGTATAGCTGTTCGTATCGCTCAAACTTGGCGTGCCGTTGTCAGTCACCCGCACGGTGATCAGGTTTGTCGTATCGGCCTGGTTGACCAGAGGTCGCCACGTGAAAACACCGTTGGTGGCATTCAACGTCGCGTTGGCCGGAGTGGCGCTTAGCAGACTGAAGGTCAGAATTTGCGGCGGCACTTCCGCATCCGTCACCGGGTTGGTAACCATCAGCGTAATACCTGCGTTGATGGTTTGATCGGCGACGAACGCTAGCGTGGGGGCGGTGTTGGGCGCATTGGCCGCCGCTTGCCCAACGAAGGTAACAACGCTCTGGGCCGGTAGCGTATAGGCAAACGTTGAATTGGTGACGGCCACAGCTGTCTGGCTGGCAAGATCAAGAGTGGCCGAGGTAATCCACGGCGTCACCGAACCGGTTGCGACGCAGTTAATCAGGCCAAAGGTCTGCGCGATGGCGTTGCCATTGGTGTTGACGGCCACAATGGCGAAATTACCAGCGACCGGGTCCTTGTAGGCGCTAATCAAAGCCGTGCCGGTGTTCGTTGCGTTAATGCGATAATAACCCGGCCGTACAAAACGGCTGTATTGACCGAGGACGAACAAACGTTTGGTCGTCGAAGCGTTGTTGTCCATCAACCCTTGATTGCCCACACCGTTGCCGGGAATGAGCCACCAGTAATGCTAGGCGTTCGCTTGGGCCACCGTCATGAACAGATGAATTCGTTTGCCATAATAGAGGCCGTTGGCAATGGTGCTGTCGCTGCCGGACAGGAGGGCGACTTCCGTCTGCCACAATGCCTTGCCGTAATTGTTCTTCACGTCCGGCGGGTTGGTAGCGCCGACATTGTTATTGGTGACATAATCGTGATAGGCGAGGAGGCCCACGTCCGCCAATGAAGCCGGGTCGCTGATGGTGGCGGTGCCGAGACTGTGCGGATCGTCCCAATGCCCGCTTTCCGGAAGCATGATCAGGGTTGAAGTCACGTTGTTGGCCAGCAAGGCATTGTAAAGGTTCGTGGTGAAGTCGTGAATTTGTTGCGATGACCACAGACACGTTTCGTAGCCACCCGGATCGGGGTGGTTGACATCGGGCTCGTTTTGAATGGAGATGGCGTAGAGATTGATGCCGTAGGTGTTCTTCATGTTGACCACATAGCTGGCCAACTGGCTGGCGTAGGCGAGGTTGGTGGCGTTGGCGCCGCTGCCGAGGTAGGTTCCTCCATCCAATGCACCGGAACTCTTGAACCCGGCCGGCGGAGTCCAGGGTGCGCTCCACACCTTGGCGCCGCGCGCTTGAGCCATCTGCATGATGCTGCCTTCAACCGTCGTCCCGCCGGGCGCGATGCGCGTGCGCAGCAGGGAAAGGCCAATGCCATTGTTGGTGGAAAACAACAGGTCGGCCTGAGCCGTGGTCAGACTGGTCCGCCAGGCCGAAGAGGCGCCAAAACCGTCAATCCTTTGATGCACATCGTTCCAGTTGACGGTGCACTGCCCGTATTGCGGTGGCGAGGGTGGAGTTCCGCCTGCGCCGGTATCCAGGTCCGCCACCGTGAACGTGTAATTGGCGGTACCAAACACAAAGGCATCCAGGTACAGCCCATCCTCACGGGCGCCGACCTGAAAAGTCTGGGTCAGGCTGCCCGCAGTCACGGCAAAGGTGATGGGGGTTTCCCCGCCGTTGAATGCTGAGAGATTAATCCATTTCCACACCTGGCTTCCCGCCGTACCGCCACCAGTTACAACGTTGCTCGCGCCGGTAAACCCGGGCGTGGTGAGATTGTTGCACAAAATCCAATCGGCATCGCTCGTCGGCGACTTGCTCCCGAACCCATTTCCATAGAAAAAACTGTCGTCGTTGGCGGCGCCGGAACCGACCCGCACCCGGGCATAAAGATTGTAGGTGCCGGCCTCGGGGAAAGTCACGGTGAACGTCACCACCCGCGCCGCGCTCCCTGGGTTTCCGGCGGTGCTGGTCGAAGTGGGGTAGATGTATTGCGTGACGCCATCATTGCCGATGGCATAGTCTGCGCCACGCGTGCTGGATTCGGCTTCGAGTTTTACTGAGGCCGGGTGGCTGGAACTGACCGGGCCGAGCAAGAGGGTTGCCACCGCAGTGAGGAGAAAGAACGTCTTCATCCGCTTTAGAGGTGTCTTGTCATACAAAAAAACATCCTGGCCCAATCGCATTTGGCTACAGCCTATTGTCACGCCTGTGGCGTTCTGGCGACTCAAATCCACTCTGCCGGCACGACGGCGCGAGTTCGGTCGCAGGGGGACCGAGCCGAACCACTGAAGATAGCACAACTGACAGGAATTTGCTTTATCAGGGTGGTTGGCAGGACAAGTCTTGCGGGTATTCAGGGCAAGGAAGAAACCTGATGAAAACCCAGTGCCGATGCGGTTCTCGAAACCAAAGACGCCTTGCTGCCGGCGTGGACGTCCATCTTCACGTCGGTGGTCCACCAGCCTTTGATGCCTTTTCCGCCGGCGCGGCGATGCCAATGGGATGGATAAGATCCGTGGCCATGATTATCTCTCTAATACGAGCACCGCTTGGGTTTGCCAGCACATCCACAAAAATTTCCCCCGCGGGGTTGCTACGCTGCGGATTCCTTGAACGTGTTGTGGGTCACAAATGGCCGCCACCTTTGTTTCTGTTGATTGCGGACGGCTCAGCGGGCCGTCCCTACCAATTCACTTGTGCGACGAAGGCATTCCCATGCCGCTCGCCCGCCGGGCCAGCTGTTATTCCGCCAATCACATGATTTCGGGGAAATTGGTGGATTGCGTGGATGGCGGCGGGGCATGGGTTGGGTGCGTGGTGACCGGAGCGTTGGTTGAAACCGTTGAACCCAGCACGGTCAATTGATCGGCGCTGTCCAGCACGATCTCCGGCTTGTCATTGTAGTTCTTGATTTTGCCTTTTATTTCCACCGCTTTCCCGTTCAGCGCTTTCACGTCGGCAAGATATTTGCCCGGAAATATGACCACGGTGAACGGCGAGTCCGGGTGGGGCCGGTCCAGATTCAGAAATATCACCTTTGGACGGATGGTGACTTGCGCCACCTTGCCCGTCACAATCATTTCCTGACCGTAATGTTTGTCCGCCTCGCCCGTGCCGATTTTCAACAGTGCGGAAGTGTTGGCTTTCGACAGCGTAGGTACGTTGGTGTCAGCCGCAGGCAATTTGATTGCGAATGTCAGGACAACAAGAATCGAAAGAAATATTTTCATGCAAACAGTGGATGCGTTTTGCCCTGCTCCGGCAACAAAAAACAGAAATAAACCTCCTCCTGCCAGCTGCTACGATAAATTGTTCGCTGCCTCACCCCCTGCCTTGGTTTCACTGATTCTGCGCCGCGAGAAACCGTTCGGCGTCAATGGCTGCCGCGCAGCCCGCGCCCGCTGCCGTGATGGCCTGCCGATAAACGTGGTCCGCGCAGTCGCCCGCCACAAACACGCCCGGCACGCTTGTCATCGTGCCCTTTTTCGGAATGATGTAGCCGTTTTCGCCCAGTTCAATCTGGCCCTTGAAAATGTCCGTGTTGGGCACATGTCCGATGGCCACAAAAACGCCGGCGCAGTTCAAAACGGATTCTGCGCCGGTCTTGACGTTTTTCAGTTTCACGCCGGTGACCTTGTCCTGTTTCACATCGAGGACTTCTGTAACGACGGAATCCCAGACCGGTTTGATTTTGGGGTTCGACAGCGCGCGTTCGGCCATGATTTTCGAGGCACGCAACGCATCGCGGCGATGCACCAGGTGGATGACGGAACCGAACCGGGTCAAATATAGCGCCTCTTCGCACGCGGAATCGCCGCCGCCGACCACGACGAGCGGCTGGTTGCGGAAAACGGGCAAGGCGCCGTCGCAGGTTGCGCAATACGTCACCCCTTTGGTCTCCAGCAAGTCTTCGCCGGGCACGCCGAGATGTTTGTGGCTCGCCCCGGTGGCGATGATGACCGCCTGCGCCTCGACCTTTTCGCCGTCCACCGTGAGCGTGAAGGGGCGTTTTGAGAAATCCACCGCCTCGACCGTGCCGAAGCGGGGGCGCGCGCCAAACCGTTCGGCTTGTTTCTGCATCCGCGTCATCAATTCGTAGCCATCCATGCCTTCGGGAAAACCGGGGAAGTTTTCCACGATGCTCGTGGTGGTGAGCAAGCCGCCGGGCTGGCCACCGGTAAGGACCAGCGGCTCCAAATTGGCGCGCGCGGTGTAAAGCGCCGCCGTCCAGCCTGCGCAACCCGAACCGATGATGACAACTTTTTCCATAGGCGGGCGAAAGGTAGTGCGTCAATGCGGCGGATGCAAGTTCGACGGCGCGATTTGCATTTGCCGGACGCGCCTTTTGCGGTTTTACTGGTGCGGATGAATCGCTCGACTCTCACGCATTTGGCCAGGATGGTTGCCCGTTCGTTTTGTTTGAGCGCGCAGCTCGTCTGCCACGCGCAATCAGCGCCGACAAATTTGTGGTCGCTCCAACTACCGCCTTATTACGCCGATGCGTCTCCAGCCATTGCACCTGACGGCACGATTTACCAGGCGACTTTTACAGGCTATTTGCTGGCGGTTACGCCTCAGGGCAAGGTTAAATGGACTTTCCGGGTCAATTCAGAAATAAAATCATCACCGGCAATTGCCGATGACGGAACGATTTACTTCGGCGCGCGCGACCGGAAATTTTACGCCGTCACCCCCCACGGCAAACTCAAATGGACTTTCCCGACCGGCGCATGGATTGATTCTTCACCGGCGATTGCCGGGGACGGGACGGTTTATTTCGGCTCGTGGGATGCAAATTTTTACGCGCTCAATCCCAACGGCTCAAAGAAATGGGTTTTTGCCACGAGCAACATCGTTGTTTCATCGCCGGCGATCGGGACAGACGGAACCATTTACTTCGGGTCACACGATAAAAAGTTTTACGCGTTGAAGCCGGATGGCAGGCTTTTATGGTCATTTTTGACCGGCGGTCAGATTATCTCCTCGACTGCCATCGCCGCGGACGGCACGGTTTATTTTACTTCGCTGGACGGCAATCTTTACGCGCTTCGGCCCGACGGCTCGGAACGCTGGCGGTTGCATACCGGCAGCGCGCGCGAGTCGTCGCCCGTGCTAGATGAAAGCGGCAACCTTTATCTGTCGGGCCGAACCGCCTGCATATCCGTCGGCAGCGATGGGAAAATCCGGTGGGAGAAATACTTGCCGGTCTCCTTTAACGAAACCCCCGCTGCCGCCGCGAACAGCCTGATCTACTTCTCCGTGCCCTGGCGGACATTGGCTGCCATAAACCCGGACGGGACTGAACAATGGCGTGTACCCTTGTCGGCCTCACTGGCCAATTCACCGGTGATTGGCAGTGACGGAACGGTTTATGCCTGCGACGGCTACCGCCTTTATGCCATCAATTCAACCAACGGGCTGGCGCAGCCGGCGAAGAGTTCATGGCCGATGTTCCGCGCCGATGCCCGGCACACCGGCCGGGTACAAAATGTGAATTGAACGGTTTCCAAGGTTAATACCCATTCCCGGCAACCATCGGGTGGAGCGTAATTCCTGAAAGCACCGGCGTCCCGCCGGCAGTCACCTGGCATAAAGCCGGCGGGACGCCGGCGCTTACAGGCATTACAGCCGTTCGCGACCGCCGAAGCCGGTGTCGAGATCGTGCCAGAATTCGATGTCTTCCTCGTCCTGTTCCCAGCAAAGAAAAACCTCCTTGCCCCCCATGATGGCGGGAAAATCAATCAGGCCGCGCTCCAAATCCTTGACAAAAATCCGGCGGCGTTGAAATTCGGCAAGAACCCCCTGCATGTCCGCGAGCGCGCGAATCCAGTTGTTCACCGTTTCGCCGCCGATGTCGTTCCCCTGCTCCGTCAAACCGCTCAACCGTTTGTCGAAGCGTTCCAATTCATGCCGGAGCCGGTTGAGTTGCTCCAGCCATTTGCGAATTTGCGGCAAAAGCGCGTGCGCTTCGTCGCGGGTGTAATGTTTGTCAAAACGATGTTCCATCGGGCAGGACGTAACGGGCGCGGTGAAATAAATACCCTTCGCGGCGGCGCGGTGGGCAACCGCGCGCGAACGGATGAATCAATGCGCAGGCAGGTTACTTCTGCCAGGTGCGCTTCTTGTGACGATGCAAGCGCAGCTTCTTGCGCCGTTTATGCTTGTTGATTTTGGCCTTGCGGCGTTTTTTTAATGAACCCATAAGTCGCTAATGGAGTAATGGAGTTATGAAGTTATGCAACAAAAATCTTCAGTTTTCGACGTTCCAACGCCCTCTTACTCCGACACCCCATCACTCCGCATTTTTAATACACCACTTTGTTTAACGGATATTCAATGATTCCTTCCGCGCCGGCGGCCTTGAGTTGTGGAATCAATTCGCGCACCACGTGCTCGTCAATGATCGTCTCCACGGCAATCCAGCCTTTCAAGCTCAGATTGGAAATGGTTGGGTTGCGCAACGCCGGCAAATTCTTGAGCAAGTTCTTAAGATTTTTCTCGGCAATGTTCATTTTCAAACCGACTTTCGATTCGGCATCCAGTGCGCCCTTCAGCAGCATCGAGAGCGTCTCGATTTTTTTCCGCTTCCAGGAATCCTTCCACGCGTCGTAATTGGCGATAAGCCGCGGAGTGGAACTGAGCAGTTCGTCCACGATGCGCAGCTTGTTCGCGCGCAATGACGACCCGGTCTCGGTGACTTCCACGATGGCGTCCACCAACTCGTGCGCCTTCACCTCGGTGGCACCCCAGGAAAATTCTACCTCGGCCTGCACGCCGTGCTTTTTCAGGTACTTTTTTGTCAGATTCACGACCTCGGTGGCAACGCGTTTGCCCTGTAAATCCCTGACGGTTCTCACCGGCGAATCTTCCGGCACGCACAACACCCAGCGGGCTGGACGGCGCGAAACCTTGCTGAATATAAACTCGCCGACCTCATGCACCTTCGAACCATTTTCGATGATCCAATCGTATCCGGTGATGCCGCAATCGAGATAGCCATGCTCGACGTAACGGCTGATTTCCTGCGCGCGAATCAGCCGGATTTCCAGCTCGTCGTCATCCACATAGGGGATGTAGGAACGGCTGCTGACCTGGATGTTAAAGCCGGCCTTGGCCATCTTTTCGATGGTGGCCTCCTGTAAACTGCCCTTCGGCAGACCGAATTTTAATTTCTTGCTCATTCAAAAATATTTTAATGCAACTCCGCCAACGGGCGAACGGAAGGCGCAAAGGTGCAAATACCGTTCCGACGATTACTTCCCGCGCGCAGCCCGATTAATCTGCCAACTTCGGCGCGGAAACACCACTTTCTTCTTTCTCAATATTTCTTCCAGGTCAACGCAGCTCTATTTCGCACTTTGAATGGTCCACTCGCCATCTACTTTCACCAGCACGAAGGCACACAGCCCCGACACCGCCTCGCCCGCGTACCAGGTGCCGATGGCTTCGGACACATCGTTCGTCGGGTCCATGGCTTTCGCGCTCAGGATCATCGCTGGTTTGCCCGTGTCCTTGTCAATCGGCGTCTGGTTCGGATGAAGTTGCATCCGATTGCTCGGCTTGATGGGCGGAACACGATTTGGAAATTTCCGAATCAGCGCCGCCACCCAGGCATCGCTGCCTTCGAGGAAAATCGCCGTGTATTCGCCGCTGTCCCAAGGGTGTTTTTCCAGCAAATAGCCGTAAACCACCATTTCGATTTTGAAATCGTCCCGGCTCTCAAGTTTCCGGATGGCGCTGGATTCCTCCGGGGGTTTAACCGCCCGGTGTGAGACGCAACCAGCCAGCAGGCCAAGGCAAACGGCGGCAAAAATTGAAATGAATTTCATATTCTAACCACGGATGGACAAGGGGCATATTGGAATGCTGGAGTGCCGGAGCAATGTGCTTTTCCCAACACTCCAGTTCGCCTGCAATCCATTTCCCCATCCGTGTCTATCCGTGTTCATCCGTGGTTGATTTGCTTTTTTCGAATCACCCGTCGTCCCACCACCGAAATTTCCCCACGCGCAATGGCCGCGATGCATTTCGGATAAAGTTCATGTTCGGCGGCCTGAATCCGGTGATGCAGCATCTCCGGCGTGTCATTGTCCAGAACCGGAACCGCCTGCTGTCCAATGATGGGGCCGGCATCCACGCCCGCATCCACAAAATGCACCGTGCAACCTGTCACTTTCACGCCATGATCGAGCGCCTGCTTCCAGGCTTCGAGACCGGGAAACGACGGCAGCAACGACGGATGGATGTTCACGATGCGTCCCTCGAACGCGCGCAAAAACCCGTCCTTCAGCACCCGCATGAATCCCGCGAGCACGATCAAATCCACCTGTATCGTTTGCAACGCCGCAACAAACGCACGTTCGGCGTCTTCGTCCAGCTTCGTGCGGAATTTCCCCGGCGGGATGAAATGCGCGGGAATTTTCCGCTCGCTCGCCCGGGTCAGAATTCCCGCGCTTTCAACATCGCTTAAGACGATGGCGACTTCCGCCGGAATTTTCCCAGCCGCACAGCCAATGGCAATCGAGACAAAGTTCGAGCCTTTGCCGGAACCCAGCACACCCAGCCGAAATTTATTACCCATGGCGACTTGAATAGCAGAGTGACCACCCAAAACAAGCGGAAAGGTGAAGGTGTTTCCTCCTCTGCGCGGTGCCGACTGAAATCCGAAGAATGGCGGCGCTCTGCCGAGTCGCCGCTACGGAAAAGGAAGGTGGCGCGTTTTGTTCAACTCCCGCCTCCCCGCCCCGCCGGATCATATATCACGCCCATGAACAAAATGGATTTGGTCTGGTTGTCACCAATCACGAAGAGAAACGGCCGATCCACAATCATCTCGAACGGCTTTTCAGGTCTGAACACCGCCGTTGCGCGCATGGTCCCCGTTGTCACCGCCGCCGCTTCGGTTCCTTCTTCATTCACCTCGACAAAACTTTTCTGCTTCACTTCGCTCACAAATAGCGGTTCATCGGCCATTGCCGAGAAATCTGCGCTGTGAAAATCAAAAGCCTGCCGCATTCCCAATGCTTGCAGCGGTTTGTTGAGCAAAACGTCGTAATCCAGTTTAAATCGTGGAAGGGCGAGCGTTCCCGCCTTGTCTTGAAACTTTGGCAGGATTTTGTCCCGCCACGTGTCGGCATTCAAATCAGCCAGGAGTTTTGTAGGACTGGAATTTGTGTCCGGCAAAAAGAGATACATCTGCAAATGTCCGCCCGTGTAAGGCAGCCGCACAGCTTGAAAACCGTCGCCTTGCTGGTAATTGAAGTGCCCGTGCTGCCACATCGTTGGAACCTGCTTTGGCGTCCCGCCGGGCAGGATGTTGAATGCGCGGTCTTTGGTTGACTGCTTGTCAAACGGCCGGTCCCACTTGCCCTTGAAATAAATGGCATTGGCCAGAATCACCCGTGTCAATGGATCTAACGGCCATTGGACGATGTTCTTAATTTTTCCGTGCGTGCTGGTGTCCGCCCAATCGTTGATGGTCTGGGCCGATTCGGGTTTCCCGAAGTCCACGCCGGCCAGTTTCGCCGAGAAAAAATTCTTGTTGTCGGAAACAAACGCGGGTTTCAAGTGGAACCCCTTTTTATACCAAATCGCATTGGCCAGATTCAAAATCACGTTGGTTTGCGAATTCAGGGATTGATTCAAATCCTTGACCGTGGCATTCAGCGTTTCCGCCGGCAAACCGGCCGTTTTCAAGACCTGTTGCATTTCCGTCTTGGTATTACCGGCTGCGCCGTTGGCCACCATTTGCAGCACGGTCGAAACGCTGAAAGGCGAAATGAAAACATTTGTACCCGGTTGTTCCCGGGTGATTTGTTTCAGCAAATCAAACGCGAAGGCCGTGTTGGCCGAGGCCAGCTTTTCCTGATCGGCTGGCGACGCCACCAGCACCGTCAAGCCGGCGAAGCACAGCAATACCACGAATCCAAGTTTTTTGCTCATGACGGTTTGAATAGCAGAGTAACCGCCCAAAACAAGCGGAAAGGTGGGGATGACCAGCCAGAATGTTTGTTTTACATTCGCCTTTCCCGCCCCATTTGGAGCTTATTCATCGCCAATAAATAAGAATTTTGTTGAATATTTTTATTGAAACCTGCGCCGCTCCCGCGCAGTTTCAAATCATCATGAGAGCGAACCCTTTCCCTCTCCTCTGCCGCTTGTCCGGCACAGGCAGAAATTCCATAACCTCGGCAGCTCTTTTTTTTGAGTTCAAGCGCACTTCACGAGCCTATGAATGCTGAGAAAGCCATTCCAAGTGGCAAAAAGATTTTGGTGGTGGATGATGATCAGATCATTCTGAAAACGTTGTCCATAGTGTTGAACTCCAATGGTTATCAGGTGTTCACGGCCACCGATGGTCCGGGAGCTGCCACCATTGTTACCCGGGAAAGGCCGGATTTGATCCTGCTTGACCTCCTGTTCCCGCCCGATGCGGCGAATGTCGGCGGGGCGCTACAGGACGGGTTTCTCATCATTGAATGGCTCCGTCGCATGGGCGAAGCCGCGGACATTCCCATTATCATCATTTCTGGGGACAAGTCGGCGAAAGACAAGAAGAACGCCTTGGCCATCGGAGTGGTGGGGTTCTTCCCCAAGCCGATTGACCGTGTTGCATTGTTAGCCGCCATTCGCGCCACGCTCGGCGAGGATGGGGGTGACAAGATGCCCGCCTCAGCCTGAATTTCGCGGATCGGGCCGGGGTAACGAGACTCATTTCAAATAATGAAGGAAGAATGAAGAATTAAGAAACGACTGTCACCGGCTCAATCCGCGTGATTGGTTTTCCTCATTCTTCCTTGAACAGAGCCTCCTTGCGTCGGCTCCTGCTTTTTTACACCCCACCAAACCGCCGGTGACGGCGGGCGTATTCCTCCAGCGCGGCAAAAAATTGCGGCTTGCGGAAGTCCGGCCACAGCGTGGGCGTGATGACCAGTTCAGCGTAGGAAATCTGCCAGAGCAGAAAATTGCTCACCCGCATCTCGCCGCTCGTACGGATCAGCAGGTCAGGGTCAGGAATATTTCGCGTGTACAGATGCTGGGTGAAGACCTGTTCGGTGATGTCCGCCGGGTCGAGCTTGCCCCGTTTGACCTTCTCAGCAATGCGGCGCACGGCGTCCACAATTTCAATGCGGCTGCTGTAGCTCAACGCCATGACGAGCGTGAGCCCGTTGTTCTTGGAAAGGGTCCCGATGGATTTCTTGAGGTGTTCCTGCACGTTTTCCGGCAGACGGTAAATCTGCCCGATGACTTCCAGCCGGACGTTGTTTTTGTTCAGCTCCGGCGTTTCAGTCTTGAGATAGTGGATGAGATATTTCATCAAGGCATCCACTTCGTCCTTGGGGCGATTCCAATTCTCGGCGGAAAAAGCGTACAGCGTGAGATATTTGATGCCCAGCTCGCCCGAGGTGCGGATGATGGTGCGCGCGGATTCCGCGCCCTGCCGGTGGCCCTCGATGCGCGGCAGGCCGCGCGCCTTCGCCCAACGGCCGTTGCCGTCCATGATGATTGCCACGTGCCGCGGCAGCGAAGCCTTGGCTTCGGGGTTGAGATGGACTGTTGCGCTCATGCGATGCAAAAGAAACGGAGTAATGGAGTATTGGAGTAATGAGTTTTCTGCCTTTTCATTACTCCATCACTCCTACACTCCAACACTCTGTTTTCCTACACAAAAATCGTCTGGTCGCGGCTCGGGCCGACGGAAACAATCGCCAGTTTCGCGCCGGTCAATTCGGCAATCGCCTTCAAATAAGCGCGAGCTTTGGCGGGCAAATCCTTCCATTTGCGCGCCTTGTCCGTCGGACTGCGCCAGCCTTCAAATTCCACATACACCGGCTCGCATTCCGCGAGCGTCTGCGCGTCGTTCGGAACGAAATCGTAACGCGCCTTGCCGTGATGATACGCGACGCAAATTTTGATCGTTTCCAATGTGTCGAGGCCGTCGAGGTTCGTGACGGCGATTTCGTCAATGCCGTTGACCATCGTCGCGTGTCGCGTGGCCACGCTGTCAAACCAGCCGCAGCGGCGCGCGCGGCCGGTCGTCGCGCCGAATTCGCGCCCCATCGCGTGCAGCAGGTCGGCGATTTCGGCGTTCTCTGTTGGCAACGGCCCCTCCCCCACCCGCGTTGTGTAGGCCTTCATCACGCCGACGACGTCGTCCATTTTGTTCGGCGCGACGCCGGAGCCGGTGGACGCGCCGCCCGCCGTGGTGTTCGACGACGTGACGAACGGATACGTGCCGTGGTCAATGTCGAGGAACGTGCCCTGCGCGCCCTCGAACAAAATGTTGTCGCCGCGCCGCGCCGCCTCGTGCAGCAGCACGACGGTGTTGGCGACGAACGGCTTCAAATATTTTCCGGCCGCCCGGTATTCGGCATGGACCTGCTTGAAGGAAAGCGGTCTGGCGCCGAGCGCATGCAGCACCTCGTTGTTTTCCTTGATGCGCAGACGCAGTTTTCCCTCGAACCGTTCCGGGTGGATGAGATCAATCATGCGCAGGCCGACGCGCGCCGCCTTGTCGCCGTAGGCTGGGCCGATGCCGCGCTTGGTGGTGCCGATTTTATTTTTGCCCTTGAGAACTTCCCGCTGCGCGTCCAGTTCGCGGTGATACGGCAGGACGAGGTGCGCCGTCTCGCTCACGACGAGGTTGTCGCCGACTTTCACGCCGAGCTTGCGCAGACCGGTGATTTCGTCAACGAGGCTGACGGGGTCAATGACCACGCCGTTGCCGATGACGCACAGTTTGTTTTTGCGCAGGATGCCGGACGGCACCAAGTGCAGAACATATTTTTGTTTGCCGATGAAAACGGTGTGGCCGGCGTTGTTGCCGCCGGCGTAGCGGACGACGACGTCCGCATCTTCCGTCAGCACGTCAATGATTTTGCCTTTGCCTTCGTCGCCCCATTGAGCGCCGACCAAAATTGTGTTTGCCATAAATAATTTCCAGGTAGGGCGCGGTGTCCTCACCGCGCCGCGCGACGGCGTGGGGAAACTCCACCCTGCCGACAATTAAACAATAAAAATCCCCGAACGTGGATTCGGGGCAAAGCGCATGTCTTTGCGTTGAGAAGTTAGGGAAAGAGAAGAGCGATGTCAATTCCGCAGAAAAAATTTCAAGGACGAGAACGATTTTGGGCTTGCCGGGCGCGGCAGCCTTCGTCGGAAGGTTCACAAAAAAAATATCTCTTTCTGTCGAGCTTCACTCGATGTTTTAAACGGTTTTGACAAGACGAGATCTCGCCAAAATATTTCCTGGAAAAATTTTGGCGGAGAGAGAGGGATTCGAACCCTCGATACCCTTTTGGAGTATGCACGCTTTCCAGGCGTGTGCCTTCAACCACTCGGCCATCTCTCCGCCGGGAGCAGAAAACTTTGGCCGCGCGCTGACATGGAATCAATCTTTTTCCGGCAAACAAAGCAGACTTGGTGGGGCGAGGCTACTGACGAGCCAGCTCGCGAGGACGCTCGCCCCACCGAAGATTTAAAGTTGTATCACGAGGGACAAACCCTTTACACACTCAGGATTCCGCCCTGGCTCGCGTTGGTCACGAGCTTGCGGTAACGCGCCAGCCAGCCGGTCAGGTCACGCTTCACGGGCTGCCACACCTTCTTCCGCTCGGCCAGTTCAGCTTCGGGCACCAGGATGTCAATCTTGCGATTCGGAAAATCAATACGAATGCGGTCGCCAGCCTTGAGCAAGCCAATCGGGCCGCCTTCCTCAGCCTCCGGCGAAACGTGGCCGATGCACGCGCCCGCCGTGCCGCCGCTGAACCGGCCGTCGGTGATCAGCGCGCATTTGTCACCCAAACCCATGCCGACGATGTAGCTCGTCGGCGAAAGCATTTCCTGCATACCCGGCCCGCCGCGCGGACCTTCGTTGCGGATGATGACCACGTCGCCGGCCTTGACCTTGCCGGCCAGAATGCCGGTGCAGGCGTCGTCCTGACTCTCGAAAATTACGCACGGACCTTCAAAGACAAAGCCCGGACCGCAGTTTTTCTTGAACTCGGCGCTGATGCCGGCGGTTTTGACCACGCTGCCTTCCGGCGCCAATTGGCCATAAAGAATCGAGAGTCCGCCGTCGGGTGTATAGGCAGTGTCCTTGGTGCGGATGCAGTCGTTGGTGTCAAACATGAACGCCGAATCATACGGCATGAGGCCGCTGGGCGTGACCTTGGCCAGATGCTTCGGGTCGGTGTCAAACTCGGCGCGGGTGATGACCCAGTTCTTCACTTTTTTGACACGGACCATGCCGAACGGCGTGCGGGAACCGCCTTTCTCGTAGCGCCACATCAGGAGCACCGGTTCCTTGCGGAACTCGCCGAGTTCGGCGCGGACCAAGCCCTTCGATTCCTGGAGTTGTTGCTGGATGTTCAGCCGCAGGAGGTCATGCCCTTTCAACGCGGGCCTGTCAGGCATCTTCATCGTCGCTTTCGGGTCAAACAAAACCAGTTGCGCCTCCACATCGCCGGCGTTCCAGGCAGCGGCATCGCGCCACAAGGTGATGGCCACCGGATCGGCCGGGAAAAACAGCATCGGCTTGGGCGCAAGATTGCCACTGGTGGTGCGGGCTGCCTGCCCCATTTTGTCGTTCGGGTCCACCACAATGGCCGAAGCGCCGGAAACGCGCACGGTTTTGGCCCAGGCAGAGCATTTTTCAGAGCGGAGGTCCCATTCGTCAATGTTTTCGCCGATGGTTTTGCCAGTGACAGTCTTGCACGACGTGTTCAACACCCCCATGCGTTTGAGTTCGCCGAGGATGGTGTGGATGCCGCCGGCGCGATGCACGTCCTGCACGTGGTAGTTCGAAGACGGCGAGACCTTGCACAGGCACGGAATGCGGCGCGAAATGTCGTCAATGCGTTTGATGTCGTAGGGAATACCGGCTTCGCGCGCGATGGCGAGTGTGTGCAGAACCGTGTTGGTCGAGCCGCCCATGGCGACGTCGAGCATCAACGCGTTGTCGAACGCCTCGAGCGTGGCGATGTCGCGCGGTTTGAGGTCGTGCTCGACGAGCTTGATGATGGCGCGGGCCGCACGGTCGTAGAGGGCTTCGCGTTCCTTCGAGACGGCCAGAATGGTACCGTTGCCGGGCAACGCCATGCCGAGCGCTTCGCAGAGGCAGTTCATCGAGTTGGCTGTGAACATGCCGGAACACGAACCGCATGTCGGACAGGCGGTCTGTTCGAGCTTTTTCAACTGCTCTTCCGTAATCTTGCCCGCCTGGAGTTCGGCGACGCCCCTAAAAACGGAAATCAAATCCGACTTGCCGGTGGCCGGCTGAAGATAAGACACGAGGTCCTCGTGCGTTGCCTTTTGCTCGGCAATGCCCGCTGCCATCGGTCCGCCACTGACAAACACGGTCGGGATGTTGACGCGCATCGCGGCCATCAACATGCCGGGGACAATCTTGTCGCAATTCGGGATGCAAATCATGCCGTCGAAGCAATGCGCCTTGAGCATGGTCTCGACGCAGTCGGCGATGAGTTCGCGCGACGGCAGCGAATACAACATGCCGGAATGGCCCATGGCGATGCCGTCGTCCACACCGATGGTATTGAAAATGAACGGCACGCCGCCGGCCTCGCGCACGAGGCGCTTGACGAGGGCGCCGACCTCGTTCAGGTGGGCGTGACCGGGGATGCAATCGGTGTAGGAGTTGCAGATGGCGATGAACGGCTTGTCCCAGTCGGCTTCGGATTCGATGGAGCCGGTGGCGCGGAGCAGCGAGCGGTGCGGCGCGCGTTCAAAGCCTTTTTTAATGATGTCGGAGCGCATGGTCATTTACGATCTACGATTTTCAATTTACGAATTAAAGGGGCACAAAGGCCGCAGCCAAGTTAAGCCGTAATTGCCCGGATTGTCACGCCTTTGCTCAGACAACCACCATTCTTATCAGACCGCTGATGTCGTGAAATATTCCCCGCCCCGTGCCCTTCACCAACCCCGGTAGGGGTGAAATCGTTGCGTTGTAGAACACGCCCAACAAAATAATACCAAGCTCCGTCAGGAGCGACATCGTGTCGGGCGCCAGCCGGTTTAGTTTTACAGGTCAGGAGGGATAAATATGCCGCCTCGATGGGGCTTGAGATTCTTTGACTTGAATTCTATAAAGGTTCCGCTCCTGACGGAGCTTCGGGTCAACTGGGGTGCTCCGGATACCCGCCAGAGATGTATTGCGCCATCTGCTCAATCGTCGCGTTCTGGGTGGAGATGATCCAGTTCACCAGGTCGCCAATGGAGACCAGGCCGACGACTTTTTCGCCTTCCAACACCGGCAGATGCCGCACGCGGTGGTCGGTCATCAGCTTCATGCATTCCTCGATGGAATGACCCACCCCGACGGAAATGACCTCGCTGGAAATAATCTCCCGCACGCAGGTTTGCTTGGAGGATTTTCCCTGGAGCGCGACTTTACGCGTGTAATCGCGCTCCGAAAAAACCCCCGCCAGTTTCCCGCCCGACATGACGAGCAACGCGCCGATGTTTTTGTCCGCCATGATTTTTATGGCTTTGAAGACGGTGGCTTCCGCCGGGACCGACCAAACCTTCGATCCCTTGTGATGCAACACCGCGCTGACTGTGCCGCTGGATTTCATAAGTTTGACACCTTTATCCGCTTCTTCCGCGCGTGATTCAAGCAAATAATTGCAATCATAATCATTCCTCCCCCGACCGGTGGCGGGACGGTTTTTCCGGTTAAGGCGCTTGAATTGTCGACCAAGCCATGTGATATTGCTGGCAAACCAACCCACCGGTTAAATGAAGCACAGTCGTTCCTCACGCCGGGATTTCCTCAAACGGTCAATCCTGGGCACCGCTGGCGTGGCGACGGCCTGGCGGCTGGCGTCGCTGGAAGGCGTTGCCCGCGCCGACACGTTTACCAGCCGGGTGGCCATTACCAAGGGCGACGATCGCGCCGACAACGCCTTCCGCGCGATGCAATTTTTCAAGAAACAGATCGCGCAGGCCGTCATCAACAAGAAGATCATCGTCAAGCCCAACGTGGTCAACGACGTCAAAGCGCTGGCCGACACGCACGTGGACTGGCTGGAGGGAATACTGGAATTTCTCAAGTCCATCGGCCGCACGGACGTGATCATCGCCGAATCGAATCCGCGCAACACGATGGAGGCTTTCGAAATGATGGGCTATTACCGGTTGTTGAACAAATATCCGGTCAAGCTGGTGGAACTGAACCAGGAAGGCGCGGATGTGGTGCAGGTCTGGAAGAACGACACCACGCTCTGGCCCATTCGCGTTTCCAAACTGCTGCGCAACCCGAACAATTTCATCATCTCCTGCCCGCGTATCAAGACCCACAACAACGCCGTGGCCACCGTGAGTCTCAAGAACGTCGTCATGGGCTCGCCGATGGTGGATCCCGGCTTTTATTGGGGACAAGCCGGCGGCACCAAGTTCAACAAGACGCCCGGCATGCACGGGGAAGACACGAGCAACTGCCAGTTTCTCAACGACAACATCTATCGCATGGCCAAAATCAACGGCATCCATCCGCACCTTTCGGTGATTGATGGCTATCAGGGCATGCAAGGCGAAGGCCCTTCGGGCGGCACCGCAGCCGCCGTGCAGAAATTGGGACTCGTGTCGTTCGACTACGTTGCGGCGGATCGGGTGGCCGTGAAATTGATGGGGGGCGACGCCTGGTACACCAGTTATTACACCACCAAATCCACGACTCCGGGCACCATGGATCGGCCAACTTTCCCCGCCTACCTGAATTATTGCAGTCAGGCCGACCTAGGTGAATGGGACATCAGCAAGATTGAAATCCTCGGCGAACCCATCGCCGGAAATATCGTCAATTTTACCGCGAATTCCGGCGTCATCAACGGCAGTCAATTGTCCAACATCCGGGCGAATCCAAAAGAATAGAAGGACGTGAACCCGCTTTCTTTCCCGACGCAAATCTTCTGCCTGCGAACAGTGAAATTCCAGCGTCGCGGGCGGGGCGCACTATTTGTTGCGGGCTTGCTGGTGCCATCGCTATGGCCGGCCAACGCGCAATCCTCCACCAATTCCCTGCTCTGGCTCAAGGGCGGTCACGCCGCCAGGGTCAACGCCGTTTCCTGGTCAGCCGACGGCTCGCTCATTGCCTCGGCCAGCGACGACGCCACAGTCAAGCTGTGGACCACCAATGGCACGTTGGTGCGGACGCTCACCACGCAACCGTATCAAGCCACCACGCTCGCCTTCTCGCCGGACGCAACGAAACTCGCCATCGGCACCTACGCCGGCGGATATGCCCAAATAGGCACCGGCGGCATAAGCAACGGCCTTGGCGTGGTGTGGATTTGGCAGGCCACCAACGGCTGGGCGGCCACCAACGTCGGCATTCTGGGCAGCCTGACCAACCGTTACGGCAAGATCACCTCCGTGGCCTTTTCCGCCGATGGTGCCAAGCTCGCCTCCAGCGTTTCCAGCGGCAGCAATTACGTGCACCAAGTCAGTAACGGCACGATGCTCACCTCGAAATCCGGTTACACCACCAACAAGTTCATTTCCCAGGAAATCAACGCACCGGTGTTGGGTATTGCTGTTTCCGCCGGCGGCCTGCTCGTCTCGGCCTGCGAGGACAGCACGGTGCGCGTTTGGAATTCCGCCTATACCCAGGTCTGGAGCACCAATACCGCTCATTCCAGCAACGTCACCGCCGTCGCCTTTTCGCCCGACGGCAGCCGGCTCGTGTCCGCCAGCCTCGACGGCACCGTGCGGGTCTGGTCCACCAATACCTGGACCTGCGTCGTGACCTTGACCGGTCATTCCAGCGGCGTCACGAGCGTTGCGTTCTCGCCGGACGGTAAACGGATTGCCTCCGGCAGCGAGGATCAGACCGTCAAACTTTGGAACGCCACCAATGGCGCCTGTCTTGCCACCGCCACCGGCCACGCGGATGCTGTCACCGCCGTGGCCTTCTCGCCCGACGGCACGCGCATCGTCTCCGGCGGCCAGGACAATTCCGTGCGTGTATGGTCGGCTGCGGACGGTTCGCCCATCCAGAGTTTTGGCGCGCATACCGACCTGGTAAAGGCTATCGCCGTTTCGCCCAATGGATTGCTCTGCGCCACCGCTGCGAACGATCAATCCATCCAGGTCCGGCGCGCGGTGGACGGCCTGTTGCTACGCACGCTGCCTTCCGCCCACACCGGTTGCGTCAGCGCCATCGCCTTTGCCACGGACAGCGTCACGCTGGCCTCCAGTGGCGGGCCGTTGGATTCCACCATCAAGCTGTGGCGCTTGAGCGACTGTACATTGCTGCGCACCATCGCCGCCCACACCAACGGTGTCATGGCCTTGGCCTTCTCGCCCGACGGCGTCACGCTGGCATCCGGCGGCGACTGCGACGAACGGGTCATTCGATTGTGGAACGCTGCCGACGGTTCGCTGCTACGCACGCTCGACGGGCAATCCAACGGTGTCACGGCGCTGGCGTTTTCGCCTGACGGCAACCGGCTCGCCTCCGGCGGCCGCCGGTCCAGTTCCACCAACACCGACAGCACCGTCAAAGTCTGGGCCGTCACGAACGGCAGCCTCGTTCGAGCCTTCGCCTGCTATTCGAACAACACCGAATCCGTCGCGTTCTCGCCCGACGGTAACACCGTGGCCGCCGGCAGCAGCGGTACGAACAATCTCACCCTCTGGAGCGTCGCGGATGGTTCGGCGCGGAATTTCGGCACGGATACCAACACAGTCGGCTTCGTCGCCTTTTCGCCTGGCGGTGGCACGCTCGCCGCCGCCGCCCCAAATGCTATCAAGCTGTGGAACGTTACGAACGGCGGCGTGAGCCAGACCTTCACGCAGGAGACCTTCCGCGTGTCCTGCTTTGTCCATTCGCCAGGCGGGAACCTGTTCACCTACGGCCGCGAGGACGCCACGGTGGCGGCGATTTTGTTGACCACGGTTTCATTGCCCACCAATTATCCGCCCGTCGCGGGCACGGATAGCTTTTGCCGCGTGAAATCCACCTCCCTGCAAATCCCAACCGCCAGTTTGCTGACCAACGACACTGATGCCGATCTGGACACGTTGACCGTGGCCAGCATCAATCTCACCACCACCAACGGCGTAACGTTGACGACCAACGCCACCACGATTTTCTATCCCAACAGCGGCAACGTGGATGACCAGTTCACTTACACCGTCAGCGACAGCCATGGTGGCAACGCCACCGGCATCGTTCAAATCCACGTCATCGAAGCCGTCACCAACTGTTCGGTGGTGTGCTTGTGGTACGGCATCCCCGGCCCGAACTCCAACACGCTTTCCCTCGCGGGCATCCCGAACCACGAATACGTGGTGCAATTCGCCACGAACCTCACCACCGCCACCTGGTTCAACCTCGCCACCAACGTCGCCGGCACCAATGGCCTCTGGATGGTGATCGACCCGGCGGCCACCAGCCCGGAGCGATACTATCGCGTGATGATGCCGTAATTGCTTTCCCCGCGCCCCGGATTTTGGTTTTATCTGTGCCACGTTCGGAGAGATGAACTCCGCCCTCCGAACCAAACTGTTTACAAACTATGGATTCGTTACCGACTGTTTTACTAAAACCAGGAGAGGCCGACCGCATCGTGGCCGGCCATCCGTGGATCTATCACACCGAAATTCTCCGGCTCACCACGCCCGTTGACGATGGCGCACTGGTCCAGGTGAAGGACCACCGCCAGCGATTTCTCGGCGTCGGGTTTTTCAATTCCAAATCCAAAATCAACGTCCGCGTCCTGTCGCCGGAGCGCATCGAAGTGAATGAAAAGTTTTTCGAAGAACGCATTCGCGCCGCGCTCGCCGTCCGGCAGAAGCATCTGCCCGGCGCGACCTCGTTCCGCGTGGTCAACGCCGAGAGCGATTTTCTCAGCGGCCTCATCGTGGACAAATACGGCGACGTGCTGGTGGTACAGATTTCGTCGCTCGGCATGGACAAGCGGAAAGCGCAAATCGTGGCCGCACTGCAAAAGATTTTCTCCGGTACAAAATTGGAACGCCCCCTCTCCGGTCCTTCGGACACCCTCTCCCCCGCTGGGAGCGGGGGAGAGGGGCGGGGAGAGGAGGTGCCTGGCCGTTTTCGTCCCCTTCGCGCCATCCTAGAACGCAGCGACGTGGCGACACGCAAGTTTGAGGGGCTGGCGGAGGCCAATGAAATCCTGGCCGGGAAGCTGGCTGGACCCGTCTCAGTGAATTTAAACGGCTTGAAGTTTGAAACCGACCTGGTCGGCGGCCACAAGACCGGGCTGTATCTCGACCAGCAGGTGAATTATCAGGCCGTGTCGCAGTTTGCCCGAGGCGCGCAGGTTTTGGATTGTTTCAGTTTTCTTGGTGGATTCGGTCTGCACGCGGCGCGCGCGGGCGCGGCGCATGTCCACATGCTTGACCAAAGCGCCGATGCCATCGCTGCGGCCACTCGCAACGCCGCGGCCAACGGCTTGGCGGAAAAATGTTCGTTTGAGGTTGTAAATGTTTTCGACTGGCTCAAAGCCAACACCGCCGTCAAGCCGCACGAGAAAGTCGTTCCCAAATTCGATCTAATCGTCCTCGACCCGCCGTCGTTCACGCGCAATCGCGCATCCGTGCCCGACGCCCTGCGCGGTTACAAGGAAATCCATCTGCGGGCGCTCAAGCTGCTCAGAACCGGCGGTACACTGGCGACATTCTGCTGTTCGCATCACGTGGACACGGTGACGTTCCTGGACGTGATTCTCTCCGCCGCCTACGATACGCGCCGCGTGTTGCGCCGCGTGGCCACGTATTCCCAAAGCCCGGATCATCCCGTCATCCCGATGATTCCCGAAACGCAATATCTGAAGGGCTTTGCGTTTGAAGTGGTGAGGTGATGTGGAGTGCGGCGACATGTCGCCGCTTTGAATGCGCGGACATGTCCGCGCAGTCCAAATTTACTGCACCCCGACGCGATAGAAGAACGGCCCCAATCCGACCGCGTTGGTGTCCGTGTAACTCGTTGTGCCGGCTTGTCCGACGATGTTGCTTTGAATCGTTGAGAAAGATGGCTGTGCTCCAAGGTTGCTGCTCCGCTGGATGAAATAATTCATGCCACTGACGCTTTGCCAAGTGATGGTCGTGCTGGAAACGCTATTGGTTGGCACAAGCATTTTCAGCAAGGAGGCTGGGTCGTTCGGAACGGTGCCGGTGCGCCATTCCTGCCAGTTGTTCATGCCGTCTCCATCAGTATCCACGAAATCCGCCGAGCCGTCGGTGGGCAGGCTGTATTGCTGCAGCCAGGTGAAAGGGATGATGGACGCCGCCGTTCGCACCTGGTACGCACTGGTCCAGATGCCCACACGATAGAAGTACGGTCCTGAACCAAGGGCGTATGTGTCGGTGAAACTCGTCGTGCCCGGCTGGCCGGCGATATTGGTGGCCAAGGTCAGAAATGACCCGGGTACGCCGAGGTTGATGCTGCGTTCGATGAAATAAGCCCGGGTGCTGACACTCTGCCAGGTCACCACCAAGCCAGAACCGTTACGGGTCGGGCTGGACAGGCGCAACACGGACAGCGCGTTGGTCGGCACCGTGCCCGCCTGCCACTCCTGCCAGTTGTTCATGCCGTCGTGGTCCGCATCCGCGTAATCCGCCGAGCCATTGTTGGTCAAACCATATTGCTGGAGCCAGGCGTAGGAGATGACGGAGGTCGGAGTTTGAAATTCATAAGCGCCGATGTCCACCGTGCCGCCCTTGATACGCGGGTTGCCATCAAGATCGTTCGTACCGGTAACATAAGCGTTGTCTCCGGCGTTGATGCAGGGGGAGTTGGATTGCAAATGGAAGTCGCCGCCCGCCTGGTTTACAAACAATGGCGCGTTAGTGATGTTGTCCAAGCCGTTCGTAGGTTGCGGCGTGGTGCAACAGTGGTTCAGAGTGCAAATCGAGTAGTTCGGCAGAATTGGCGCCGTGTTAAAATAGACAATACAATTGGTGAGTGCGCCGGAATACGCTCCGCCTCCGTAGGAAGATGCGGAATTACCTGTCAATGTGCAGTTGTTAAGCGTTGAATAGGAAGCTCCGCCACCATACCTGAACGCGGAATTGCTCCTCAGCGAACAGTCGTTTAATAAGCACGAATCCGCGCCTCCCCCATATCCACTATAGGAGTCTCCCGAATGGTAAGTTGCCGAATTGCCGATCAACGTGCAATAATTCAGTGTCGCTGCGCATGCTCCACCGCCATAACTTGCAGAATTCGTGGCCAACATACAGTTGTTCAATGTGCCGTAGATCGCTCCACCACCGTCTTCAGCAGAGTTTTTCGAAAACGTGCAGTTATCCAAAGTGCTGTTATGTGCACCACCGCCCCAATACGACGCGACGTTATTGGTGAAGGTACAATTCCTCGCGATTGCCTGCCTGCATCCGCCGCCGAAACTGGCGGAGTTGCTCAGGAAACTGCAATCGTTCAGAATGCTGAGGAACGCTCCCCCGCCTTCACCAGCCGTATTGCCGACGAAGGTGCAGTTGTTCAAGGTGCCCTGATAAGCCCCGCCGCCAGCGTTGGAGGCTAGATTGTGGGCAAAAACGCAGTTGGACAAGACCTCACTGACAGACGCACACCACACGCCACCGCCGCTGCTGCGCTCATAGGTCCAATCACCTGAGCTCAGGGTCGCCCCATTGGTCAGCGTAAACCCCACCAGTGTCGCGCCATTGGTCAAATACGCGCAGCGCACTGCGCCGTCGCCGACAGGCCCATTCCCGTGAATTACCGCCAAAAGCGGACCATTAAGGCTCTGCACCGTGAGCGTTTTGGTCACTACCACCCGATTCGTCATCGCCCCGTACGCTACGCGCCCACCGGTTTGGTAAACACCGTCACCAACCAGCACGACTGCGCCTGCAACGGCAGCGGCATCAACCGCATCCTGAATATTTGTCGCTGCTGTGGCCCACGAAACATACGGCGACACCGGGTTGGTACTGAGCAGGGCCACATAATGTATTGGCTGTGTCAAAACATAGACCATCACAGTGGCGCTCAACCCGTCGGGATTGCTCTCGTTGTAAACCGTGAATGTTGTTGGATAAGTTCCCGCCACCACCCACGCATGCGAGAGACGGAGCTGGTTGCTGACTATTGTTCCGTCTCCGAAATCCCATCGGTTTTCGCTCGCGTGCCCGCTGATTTGCGCGCTGAGGTCCACCATGAAGCCCGTGGCTACGTTGGTATGAGCCGCTTGGATCGTAACACTCAATAAACCGGTAATCGCGCCGGAGTGATATTCGTCACAACCGATTGACCGTGGCGTCGCCCAGGCTTCGCCATCAATGTCCACACCCATACCCTGCGCCACGACCCCGGCGCTCCGGCATGGAGACGACGCGGCCAGATGACTAAAATCGGCCAGTTGCGGTTCGGCATCCGTGTTGCCCAAGCCGCCGGGAACAGGCGTCGCACAGGAGAAATAGAAGACGCTGTCCAGGTAATTGCTTCCTGCCCAAGAGGCATCGTTGTCGTAAACGATGCAATTGGTCAATGCACTGGTGTTGGCTCCACCTGCATACAGAGCGGAATTTTCCGTGATCGTACAATTGTTCAGCGTGCTCCCACTCACACCGCCACCAGAATAGGAGCTCGAATTGGCATAAAGGGTGCAGCTATTCAAAACGCTGCCGTTGGCGCCCCCGCCGGTGCCGACAACTTCGCCGTCATAAGTAGAATTACCCGACAGGATGCAACGGTTCAGAATCGAGTTGTTTGCCCCGCCTCCTGTGCTGCCCACGTTGTTGCGCAACGTGCAAATGTTTAGCGTGCATGCTTGCGCCCCGCCGCCGTAATAGCTGTAGTTTCCGGTTAAAGTGCAGTCATTCAGAGTACCCCCGGTCGCGCCACCGCCCTCTCCATAAGTCGTGTTGCCGACGAGGACACAGTTGGACACAACCGAGCTCAGTGCTTCACACCACACTCCCCCGCCGCTGCCGTTTGCCAGTCCGTTGGTCAGTGTAAACCCCGCCAGCATCGCACCGCTGGCAAGATAGACACAACGCACCTCACCTTCGCCATCAATGGAGGTTGACTCCGGCCCCGCGACGCTTTGGATGGTCACGGGTTTCGTCACCGCGACTCGATTCGGATCGCTCGCTGTTATCTGTCCACCAGTACGGTAAACACCGTTGTTCACGAGGATTTTGTCGCCGTTTACCGCAGCATCAACCGCATCTTGAATGTTTGTCGCCGCGGTGCTCCAGCCGGAGTAGGGCGGAGTGGCATTGGTGCTGTTTAAGTCCACATAAAGCACCGCAGCGGATGAGTTGAGCGTGAAAGCCAGGGAACAAATGGCTGTCAGTTGCAAAATCGGTCGTTTCATGGATACCCTTTCTGGAATTATTGGAAGATTATCAATTAACCTGCATTTATTCAATAAAAAGATTGGATTCGTTGCAGTTCAGCCCAAGAGCTTTGCGTTTGAAGTGGTGAGGTAGCGCAGGCGTCTCGCCTGCAAGAACACCCTGATTATACGCGGCTGGCAGGCGGGACGCCTGCGCTACTTTGCTAAGGAACACCCACCCGGTAGAAATACGAACCACCATTCGTAGCTGTGGTGTCCGTGTAACTCGTCGTGCCGGCTTGGCCAGTGATGTTGCTTTGAATCGTTGAGAAAGGTGGCTGTGCTCCAAGGTCGCTGCTCCGCTGGATGAAATAATTCATGCCACTGACGCTTTGCCAGGTGATGGTCGTGCTGGTAATGCTATTGGTTGGCACAAGCATTTTCAGCAAGGAGGCTGGGTCGTTCGGAACGGTGCCGGTGTGCCATTCCTGCCAGTTGTTCAGGCCGTCGTGGTCGGCATCCACGTAATCCGCCGCGCCATCATTGGTTAGACTGTATTGCTGGAGCCAGGCATAGGAGATCACCGAAGCCGGGTTTTGGAATTCATACGCCCCAATGTCCACCGTGCCGCCGGAAATGCGTTGGTTGCCATCGAGATCGGTCATGACGGTGACATAGGCGTTGTTGCCGGCGTTGATGCAGGGTGAGTTGGATTGCAATCGAAGGTTGCCGCCGGCTCGATCGACGAACATCGGCACGTTGGTGATGTTGCCGGCCCCGGCACCAGGGTTTGGTGTGGTGCAACAATAGTTGAAGGTACTGCTGGAGTAATTCGGGCTGCTGTCTGCGTTATTGTAATAGACAATGCAGTTATTCAACGTGCTTTGATACGTCCCGCCGCCATAGGAATAAGCGTAATTGTCCGCCAAGGTACAGTTGTTCAGCGTGCCGTAATAAGCCCCGCCACCGTACTCGGCCGAATTGCGCCGCAAGATGCAATCGTTGAGCGTGCTGTAGCGAGTCCCGCCGCCGGAACCCTCAGCCCGATTGGTCGTCACAATGCAGTTGTTGAGCACCCCATAGGATGTCCCGCCGCCGTCTTTGACAGCGCCGTTGCCCGTCACGATGCAGTTGTTGAGTATGGATTGATAGGTCCCACCGCCGTAATAGTAGGCTGAATTGTATCGCAAAATGCAGTCGTTCAGCGTGCCATAGTAAGCCCCGCCGCCGAGCAGAGCGTAATTGTAGACCAGAATGCAATTAGTCAACACGGCAGTAGTTGATGCGCAATCAACTCCACCGCCGATGTCATACGAGGTTGTTGCTCCCCCGCTCAACGTGAAGCCTTCCAACACGGCACCACTGGCCAGATAGATGCATCGTACCGCGCCGTCGCCAATCCCTCCTCCGGCACCCCGTTGTCCCTGGATAATGGTTGCGTCGGGCCCGTTGACACTGGACACCCTGATGGCCCGCTCGACCGCCACACGGTTTGTTGTCGATCCGTAGGTAACCATCCTCCCGCCGGTTTGATAGACCCCGTTGAAAACCAACACCGATTCTCCGGGTAATACGGCTTGATCCACCGCCGACTGAATGTCCAAGGCGGCTGTCTCCCAGTTTGTGTAAGGCGCGACCGGATTAGTGCTGTTCAGTGACACATAGTGAACCGGCTGTCCGGCCACATACATCGTCAATGTATTGCTGACTCCACCCGGACAATCTTCGTTATACGCCGTCAACACTACCGTGTAGTTTCCCCCATTGGTCCAGACATGGCTCGCGTAGGGGCGGTTACCAAGCCCCACACCGTCCCCAAAATCCCACACGCTTGCCGACGCCCGTCCGTTAATCGTGCCGGTCAGCTTTACTGCATATCCCGCGCCCACGTTCGTGTAGTTTGCGGTGATGCTGACGTTGAGCGGGCCGGTTACGCTGCCGGTTCGATATTCATCGCAGCCGACGGATGGCGGATTTGCCCACAGCTCGCCGTCAATATCCGTGCCGCTGATATAGCCGGGGTTGCCGGCAGCCCGGCAGGGCGATGCAGCGCTGATATGAAAGGCGCCAGCCAGTTCAGCGTCGGCAACAAAATTGTTCGTGCCGCTGGCAGGAAATGGAATCGTGCAACACTGGTTCAAAATGCATCTGGAATAATTCGACCCGCTCGGCGCGTTGTTGTAATACACAATACAATTGTTAAGGGTATTGCTTAAGGAACCGCCGCCAGATGACGTGCTTGAATTACCAGTCAATGTGCAATTGTTGAGCGTTCCCAGCGAAGCGCCACCGCCGGAGGTGGCAAGATTGCCAACGACTGCACAATTATTAAGTATGGCCAGGTATGTCCCGCCACCGGAAGCGGCCTTATTGCCGCTCAACACACAATTGTTCAGCGTTCCTTGATAGACGCCGCCGCCGTATGCGGCGGAATTGCTCGTTATGACGCAATTGGTCAATGAGGCGGCCGCCGACTGGCAATAAGCTCCACCACCCTGTGTTGCGGGGCCTTGTCCCTGCTCGGATGACATCGCTCCATTGGTCAGGGTAAAGCCAGACAACACTGCGCCGTTGGTCAGGTAAGCGCAACGAATTGATGACCCGCTGTTGCCGGTTCTTCCGAGAATTGCAGTTACTTGAGGGCCGCCAACACTCTGGACAACCACTGGCTTTGTGATGGCAACACGATTGGATAAACTGGAAATAAACCGCCCGCCGAATTGATAGATGCCATTTGTTACCAACACCCGATCACCATTTATTGTAACATCAACGGCATCCTGGATGTTTGTCGCGGCGGTGCTCCAGTCGGTGTAAGGCGACACCGGATTGGTGCAGTTCAAGTCCACATAATGCACCGTTGCGTCGACGCTGAATGACAACAATACACAGGCGACAATCGGCGGCGGCAAAAAGCAAATTTTCATACACCTGTTCTGAGAATGGTTTACTTAAACCATCGTTGAACACGTAATGCAAGTCATTAATGGAGCTGCCTTTCCCATTGCGGGACAAAGGGGCTGCCCGCTACGCTGACGCCATGAGCGCGTTCCCCGTCAGCCCGGAAAAGGAGGCCCAACTCACGCAACGCATGGCCGCACTGGGCGTGCGTGAGGCCGATATCGAGGAAACCTTTGTCCGCTCCGGCGGCCACGGCGGCCAAAACGTCAACAAGACCTCCACTTGCGTCATGCTGCTCCACCGTCCGACCGGCCTGCAGGTCAAATGTCAGGCCACCCGCCAGCAGGGACTCAACCGCTTCATTGCCCGCCGCCTGTTGCTCGACAAGGTGGAAGCGCTGAGACGCGGCTACGTGGACGCCGAGCGCGCCCGTATTGAGAAAATCCGCCGCCAGAAACGCCGTCGCAGCCGCCGGGCGAAAAACCGGATGCTTGCCGACAAATCCCATCATTCCGACAAAAAAGCGTCGCGCCGTCCGGTGGGATTGGAATAGAAAAAGGTTGACGCGAATTGTTTTTGGGAGGGACGGCGTGCCGTCGTTCCCTGACTTTATCCTGTCACTTGTCACCTGCCACTCGCCACTTGTCACCCGCCGGGCGGGTGAAATATGTCAGTTTGAATGCTTGTGATTCGGAAAAGTGTGCTAACATTTCCGTTCATGAACATCCTGATTGAAGACGCCGAGAAGCTGGAATATTTAACCAACGACAACCACTGGACAAAAAAAGCATCCGAAGGCAAAAACTTTGGGGCAACCGGAGCAGCCTTTCAGGTTGCGAAAAAAGAACCGATTGGCAAATTCAACATCGTCTTTTACATCTCCCAGACGAAACAATTCATCAACATGGATCACGGCCGGGGCAAGGGATTTGGCGAAGCCAGCCCGGTTGTGGAAACCGTCCCCGCAGTGGCATAAGCCAGCGCGAGAGACTGGCTTGAAATCGTCCTCGCCCTCGAGAACTGCTAAACACACGAAGACGCGCAACGTCCGCCGCGTGTCACTCGCCACCACGGCGCGTCGACTTGCCGCACCAAAGCCCAGCGACGACGGGAGCCCGCAATGCGGGAGAAGACGGCTTGTCACTTTATGGCGTTTCCGCATACTCTCGATGCCATGAGCAAAGCCAAAGTACCGGAAACCGGGGCGGGTTATCTCGGCGAAACCATGGTCCACCGAATTTCCCGCGCGATGGGCGTGGTGGAAAATGTGATTGAGGCCAAGGCCGGCTGGCCGCCGGAGATCACGTTGAAGCTCCCGGATGGCACCTTCAAAAAGGGCAAGCTCAGCGATTTCCGGGAGCCAAACAGCGCCGAGCGGAAAAAAATCCCACCTGCGTAATCTTTTACGCAAATTGTTTTTGCCGCAAAGAACACAGAGAATCCAACCGCTTATCTCCGCTCATCAGCGCTGATTAGTGAAGATTAGCGGTTCGCTTTCCCTGCCGTCGTCACTGACCACTGACTCCTGACTGCTGGCTCCTAGCGGCGGCCTTCAAGCCGAACACGTTACTTCTTTCCTTCGTTTTCGCGTCCGGCGTATTTCCGTTCGGTCGTGTCCACGCGGATTTTTTCGCCGGGAGCGATGAACAGCGGAACCATGATATCCAGACCGGCGTCGAGGCGCGCGGGTTTCCATGTGGCGTCGGAACCGCCACTGACGGGCGGAGCGGTATCCACCACTTCAAACGTCACGTTCGGCGGCAGCACAATGTCCAGCAGGCGCCCGTCAAGCAACAGGGCGCGGTACTCCACGTTTTCCTTGATGAAACAGCGGCGGTCGCCGATCTGCCCGGCGCTGAGGGTCAATTCCTCGAACGATTCGACATCGGAGAAGACGAAATCCTTCCCGTCAGCATAGCTGAGTTGGACGCGGCGATGTTGCACGTCGGCGATCGGCAGGCGCTCGCCATCCGGGAACGTTTGGTCGGTCAGGCGGCCGGTTTTCAGATGGCGCAGCCGCGTGTGCAGCTTGTGTTTGGTCTGGGCCGTGCCGCTGACATGGAACTCCTCCACCAACTGCGGAGCGCCGTCCAGCATCAGGACCATGCCGCGTTTGAACTCTGAGGGCAGAACTGTTTGCATCGTGTGTCTTCTCCCGGCATCGAGCCGGACATTTCAAGGTTGCCACGGAAATCCGCGGACTTGATAACGAACCGATGGCCGCGAGTCAACTCCATGCCGCGAGTCGATTAACCGCCAAGACGCCACAATTTCAGCTGCCAAAAGGCACAAAAGACGCAAAACCATTTTAGCCACAGATGGACACGGATTTAAAACTGCGGAAACTTCCTCACGCAAAGACGCAAAGACGCGAAGTTTTGAACCGCTTATTTCCGCTGATTGGCGCTTATAAACGAAGACAAGCGGTCCAACTCCAACTGCGCGAGACAAAGTCTTTTATGTAGCTTTGTCGGGGGCGCTCTCCAGGTTTGGTTTTATACCAGGTTCGCAAAATCGGATGATGGAAGTTCTGGAAACAAAGATTGTCTGGCCATTGCTTTGCTCGAGTTCCACGAATCCTGAGAGAGCGTCGTACTGAGATTTTGGATACAGGTGCTTGATGCCTTTGAAACGGGCATTGCGATAGACCGTCACTCCCTGACTCGAATCGGTGCAATAAATATCGTATCGCTTGCTGGTATCCACGGCTTCACCTTGCGGCGGGGACGAAGTTGGGAGTTGGGAACTGGGAGTTCGGAGTTGGAGGCGAGGTTCTGGTCCGTCCGCGGCAGGAAGGAAGTTGGGATCGAGTTCTTTCAGAATTTCCTGTCGCGTCTGTTCAAGGTCCAGTCCAAGATTTTTCAACACCTTACCAGCGACCCCGTCGCCTTCGGCCAGCAAGCCAAGGAGAATATGTTCGGTTCCGACATAGGTATGATTCAGCCGCTTGGCTTCTTTCACGGCCAGCGCCAGGACTATCTTTACGCGCGGCGTGTAGGAAACACTGCCGTGGTTCTCCTGGTCCGGACCGGTACCCACCTGGTTTTTAACCGCGTCGCGAACCGTTTCGAGATTAATTCCCATCCTTCCAAGGACGTTCACAGCTGTGCCTTGTCCAAGCTTGATCATTCCCAAGAGCAGGTGCTCGGTGCCGACGAAGTTGTGGTTGAAGCGGTTGGCTTCCATGCGCGCGAGTGCCAGCACCTGCTGGGCACGCGGCGTAAAATTGCTCATGGGTTCATCGGCATACCGAACTTGCGGCGCGCCCGGCATGGACTTGTTCCGGATTTGAACATGGACGCCTGGCGCGTCCGTCGGCACCCCAGTCAATCTTTTCCAAAATGATTTGAACCAACTCATCGTTGAATGAACAATTTGAACCAAGCTTGTTGGCCGGCCATGACGCGATTTTGCCACGACCGAGACGGGTGACAAGTGGCAAGTGACACGTGACACGAACTGAGGGCAGATGGTTGAGAGTTGAAAGTTGAGCCATCTTCGCTATGCTTCGCCGCGCCAAGGAACGAGGACGATTTGAGCAAGCGCGACATGCGCGGCTAAATGATATGCGCTCCGGACGGTTTTTGGTTAATTTTGGCCATGCGGTTGACGCAATTATTCAGTGCGCTGACGTCCAGGAATTATCGCCTGTACTTCGCCGGACAGATCATCTCGCTGGTCGGCAACTGGATGACGCAGACGGCGTCGCTATGGCTGGTGTATCATCTGAGTTCGTCGGCGTTCCTTCTGGGAGTGGTCGGATTCGCCAGCCAGATCCCGATTTTTCTGCTCGCGCCGTTTGCCGGGGTCTGGGTGGACCGGGTGAACCGGCACCGGCTGCTGGTCGGCACACAGGTTTGTTCCATGCTCCAATCCTTCGCGCTCGCGGCGTTTGCGCTCACGCATACGATCGGCATTCCGCATCTGGTCATCCTGAGCCTGGTGCAGGGGATCATTAACGCGGTGGACATGCCGTTGCGGCAGACGTTGGTCGTGGAATTCGTCGGGCGCAAGGAGCATCTGGGCAATGCCATCGCGTTGAACTCGTCGCTGTTCAATCTCGCGCGGCTGATCGGGCCGGCCGTCGCCGGGTTCGTCATCGCCGGATTCGGGCCGGGCCTGTGTTATCTGGTGGACGGCCTCACGTATGTGGCGGTCATCGCCGCGCTGCTCGCGATGCGTCTGCCCGGACGTTTGGTGCGACAGGTGCGGCAGCATCCGTGGATCGAATTGCGGCAGGGATTTCGTTACGCGTTTGGTTTCGCGCCCATCAAGATGTTGATCGGGCTGGTGGCGGCCATGAGCGCGATTGGGTTTTCCTACACGGTGCTCACGCCCATCTTCGCGCGCGATGTGTTTCTGGGCGACGCGCGCACGCTCGGCTGGCTGATGTCGGCCTCGGGCGTCGGCGCGGTGAGCGGGGCGTTGTATCTCGGCTCGCGCACGACGATTCGCGGGTTGGGCCGGATCATCGCGTTCGGCGGCGCGGCAATGGGCGTGGGGCTGATTGGTTTCGCGTTGTCGCGCTGGCTGCCGCTGTCGCTGGGCTGCCTGACGTTGACGGGCATGGGCGGGGTGCTGCTGATGGCGTCGAGCAACACGCTGATTCAAACGCTGGTGGACGATGACAAGCGCGGGCGAGTGATGAGCATTTTTTCGATGGCGTTCACGGGCACCATGCCGGCGGGCAACCTGCTGGCGGGTTTCCTCGCCGCAGAATGGGGCACGACGGTCACGTTGACGGCGAGCGGCGTCATTTGCATTGTCATTGCGGGTTTGTTTTACCGGTCAATCCCGGTGCTGCGCGCGGCGGTCGCGCCGGTGCTGGCGAAGCTGAACCCGGCAGTGTTCGAACCCATTGTTCATCCGATGGGAGAGGGGAATGATAGGTGAAGGATGAATAAAGAAGCGAATATCCAACATTCAATGTGACGTCCGTGGTAAATAATTTTGCACCTTTTTCGCCTTTGTTGGACTCCGGCCTGACACGTGCGGCAAAAGAAAATTCGTGTTAATTTGCGGATAAAAAAGTCACGGCGCGCACGGCTTGTCCCGCCATAGTCCCGCCCTGCGGGACGACGGCGGAAGTGTCGCGCCCTACCTTGACGGTGGCGGGGATGCGCCATCATTTCAGCAACTCCCGCTGCCAGTTCATCAATTCTGGCGTGTGCTTGTTCCAATCCCGTGCCAAATCCCCCAAGGTGGCGCGTGGGGCAATGAGTGTGGGGTCGATGCCCAGCTTGTGCGCGTGTGCGTTGCGGCGTTTTTCCAGTTCGCGGTATCGGCGCATCTCGGTTTCGGTCGGCCGGGTGGATTGATGCCGGACTTTTTCCGGGTGCCGGTCGTGGGGCAACGCCAGGCCGGCTTTGATGGCCACCGCCAGGGTGTCGCGGCGGCGCGGCGACATCCGCGGCGGCAAAAGCGGTTCGACCGCCTGTCGCCCCACGGCGGCCTCGGCCAGCTCGACCATTTTTTCGTGGCTCAAAATAAAAAATGGCGGGCGGTTTGCGGCAATGGCCTCGGTTTCGCGCCATTGCCAGAGTTCGCGCATCACGGCCAGCGCGTGACGATTCAGCGCATGGCTGCCTTTCACGCGCCAGACGGAATCCCCGTCCACGGCTGTCGGTTGCGAACATTCCTCAATCAATCGCGCGCACGATTCCTGATGCCAGCCCAAGCGGTTTTTATTTTGGAGTTCAAGTTTCAGCTTGTCGGCCAGCGGCTTGAGGTGATGCGTGTCGTTGCGTGCGTAGGTTTCCATCCGTTCGGTGAGCGGACGCCGCGCCCAATCGGCCTTTTGCGAAGCCTTGTCCAGTTTCACGCCAAGATATTTTTCCACGAGCGAACTCAGGCCGAATTGCCGTTCGCCCAATAGCCGCGCCGCGAGCATGGTGTCGAAAATGGCGCGCGGGACAAACTCGTGATGTTTGCGGAACAGGCGCAAATCGTAATCCGCGCCGTGCATGATGAGTTCGTGGCCGGCCAGCGCATCGAGCAGAGGGTCCAGATTTATTTTCGCCAGCGGGTCTATCAATTCGTCGCCGGCGGTCGTGCTGATTTGAATCAGGCAGACTTTTTCCGGATAGGCGTGCAGGCTGTCGGCCTCGGTGTCGAGGGCCAGCCAGGTCGTGGATTTCAACGTGGGGAGGAAGGCGGCGAGTTTTGCGTCGGTATCAATCACGCTTAAAATATATTGGCTGGCTGGAAGGGGGAAAGCGAAAATGCACGGCGTGTACTGTTTTTTAAGGGAACTTCTGATTTGATTTGAATTGAATAATCCGGTGATGACAGTGTAATAACAGAAAACCAGGGCTGGCGGAGGCCGCAGTGGGGTCATTCCTGAAACGCAATGGCCCTGGGCCGTTAAAAGGTAACGTCTTATGGCAACGATTGCGTCACTGACCATCGAAAAGGAGCGGAACTGGGTGCAGCGCGCGCTGCCGATTGCGGCATGGGTTGCCGGGGTGCTGGTGATCTTGACGCTGGTGGCGTACCTGGTCGTGACGAGTTCCGGTTTTATCAAACGCGTCATTCTGCCCCGCGTGAGCGCCGCGATTCACGCGGATGTCACCGTCACTGACATCTCGGTCCATCCGTTCAGAAAAATCACGGTGCGCGGGCTGAAAGTGCAGGCGAAAGGCCAGGAGCCGGTCATCACCGCGCTGGAAGCCCGTGCCAGTTACAGCCTTTGGAGCATCCTCCGCGGTAACCCCCGCATCTCCGAAATCGCGCTCGTGTCGCCGACGGTCAACCTGATCGAAAACCCGGACGGCAGCAGCAACTGGGACGCGTTGAAGGCATCGGGGAAAAAGCCGTCTGAATCCAAGCCGCCGCGGCCCGGCAAATCCTCGAAGCCGTCGCAAATTGATTTACGGAAGTTCACCATGAGCAACGCCACCTTCAGGAAGATTAAAAATTACCCCGGGGGCCATTACGATTCCCTAGAAGTGGCGAATGTGAACCTGACGCTGGCTAAAGTGAAGAATGGGCAGCCCGGCACCCTTCAGTTGGGTGCTTACGTGCAAAGGGAACACAACCCACCCACCGGTCGGGCGGGCCATTTGCAGGCCGTGGTGAATGGCAGTTTCAATTTTACGTTGAGCGCTGACTTGAAACCCGCCCCTATCACCGGCCAGACGCGACTGGACGTTTCGCGCGCCACCGGCGTGTTCGTTGATTTTTCCGGATTCAGCGCCGTGCTGGATTGCGACGTGACACCGGCGCAAATCAAACAAGCGTTGCTGCATTTTCGAAGGGGTGGAACGCCGCTGGGCGAACTGGCGGTCAGCGGACCGCTGGACATGGAAAAAATGGAAGGCCGGCTGAAGGTGGAACTGCGGGGCATTGACCGGCGATTGTTGAATCTGGCCGGCGACGCGGGCGGGATTGATTTTGGCACAACCACAATCAGTTCCAGCAACGACATCGAATTGACCAAGGCTGGCTCCGTCATCAGCGCCACGGGCCGGTTCGACGCGGACCGTGTGCAATTGACACGGGCGGGGCAAACGACGCCCACGCTCAATCTCAATGCCAGCTACGCCGTCACAGTGGACGGCCCGGCGCAGACGGCGCTGCTCCGCGGGCTGAATGTGGCGGGCACGCAGAACGGAAATCCGCTGTTGAGCGTGCGCCTGACCCGGCCCATGAATCTGGCCTGGGGAAAGGGCGCCAGCGGAGCTGGGGATTCTACGCTCGACCTGGCTGTCACGGATTTGAGACTCGGGGATTGGAAGCCGTTCCTCGGCAATGCCGCTGCCGCAGGCAATGTGGGTTTGACATTGAAATTGTCGTCGCAGCAGGGCGACCGGCAACTCACATTTGACCTGAATTCGCAGATTAACAATTTCGCGGTCCGAATCGGCAGCAATCAAATGGTTCAGGCGTCAGTAAGTTTGCATGCGCGCGGACAGGCAGTGAATTTCAACCAATTCGACCTGAGCGAATACCGGTTGCTGGTCCTTCGCCAAAATCAGTCACTGGTCACCGCCACCGGCTCCGGCACGTATGACCTTGCGGACGGGAACGCGGACATGCAGGTGGCACTGCAAGCTTCGCCGGCCGCGCTGTGCCAAGCCATTCCCCAGCCGGGCATGAACTTTTCATCCGGCACCGTTGAATTGAAGGGACGCGTCACCCGAAAACAGAACACGCAAACCATCACCGGCAAACTGGTGCTCACCAATCTCACGGGACAGGCCGGCCAAAACCAGTTCCGCAATTTCGGTAGCACGATGGACCTCGACGTGAGCAAAACGCCGGAGCAAATCCAATTCAATAAAATCACGGGCAAATTGACCCAGGGTGGAACTGCCGGCGGCGCTTTTGAGATTGCCGGCAAATACAACACCGCGCGTGAATCGGCGCAACTGACCGCCAGCCTGTCGGACTTCAATCAGAACGGCCTGCGCCCGTTCCTTGAACCGCTGTTGGCGGACAAGAAACTCGTCTCCATCACCGTCAACGGCAATGCCTCCGTGCAATATGATCCGAAGGGCAATTCCGCCATCAAAGCCTCGATGCAGGTGACGAATCTCGTCGTGAACGACCCGCAGCGGCAACCGCCCGCCACGCCGCTGGAGGCCCGATTGGAAATTGACACCGCCGTGAAGAAGCAATCGGCGGACATCCACCAGTTTCAAATCACGCTCACCCCCACCAAACGTGGGCAAAATCAGGTCCACTTGCAGGGACAGGTGGATTATTCGCAAACGAATGCGGTCCGCGGGAACCTCAAACTCACCGCCGATTCGCTCGATGTAACCAGTTACTACGACTTGTTCGCCGGCGGTCCGAAAGGCGGCGGGAAACAGCCCCCGGCGGCGACCCAAACCGGATCGGAATCCACCGGCGCCGGTCAGGAACCGCCGGCAAAAAATTTCCCGCTGAAAAATTTCGTCGTGGCGGCCGACATCGGGCGGTTCTATTTGCGCGAAATCGAGATAAACCATTGGCAGACGACGGTGACCGTGGACGGCGGGCACGTGACGGTGAAGCCATTCCAACTTACACTCAACGGCGCGCCCGCGAACGCCACAGTGGATTTGAACCTGGGCTTGCCGGGTTACAAATACGATCTGACCTTGGATGCCAACCGGGTTCCGGTTGCTCCGCTGGTGAATACTTTTATGCCTGACCGCAAAGGTCAGATGGGCGGGACTTTGACGGCACAGGCGAAGTTCAGCGGCGCGGGCATTACCGGCGCGGGTTTGCAACGGAACCTCACGGGGCAGTTTGCCGGCGGCGTTACCAACTTGAACCTGTCCGTGATGAACGTGCACAGTGCAATCCTTAAAACACTGATTAATGTCATTGCCACCATCCCCCAACTTTTGAGCAATCCGGAAAGCGCCATTGCATCGCTGTTGGGCCAGGTGACCGGGCAGGGCGGCGGTTTGATGGATGAACTTAAAAAGTCGCCCATCCAGGTCATCAACGCGCAAATCAAGGCAGGCGGCGGGCGGATTGATTTGACCTCGGCTTCGGTGCAAAGCACGGCCTTTAAAGCGGACGGCCAGGGTGGCATCGTCCTGGCCCAGGCGCTGACCAACTCCGCCATCAACATCCCGGTGGCCGTTTTTGTGAGCCAGCCCATTGCCAAACAACTCAATCTTGCTTCCGGCAATGCTTCCGCCAACACCGCCTATGTTCCTTTGCCGCAATTTTTGACGATGAAGGGCACGATTAGCGTTCCGAAGGCGGACATCAACAAGGTGGCATTGGGCGGCATGGCGGTAAAATCCATCAGCAGCGGTATTATCGGCACGACCACCAACGGCGCATCGCAGGTGGGGAACCTGCTGAAATTGCTGAAGAAAGTAAAATGACCGTGGGGATTAAATTTCGCACCGCCTCCTTGACCGATGAACCCTCATAGGAGCTGCAGCGATTTGTCAGCTCGTTATAAATCATGCGCTCCAATGGCTAAACTCGTGAGCTCGAAATACTGCTCCGAATATCCAGAGATACCAAACGCTGCCTCCATCACCTGTCAGTGGGCCGCTCACCCATCCGTAATCCACTCGAATTAGGAACGGCGCATAAGCCGACGCTCGACAATAATAGGTCGGCCCTTTTGTTTGCGATGCAGGAATACGCGAAATATCAGTCCAAGAAGATGGAATATCCCTCATCGCACGGAGCGCAACAGTTCGGGTCTTTGGAACTCCGGCAAAGTCAGTGAGAAACCAGAGTCCGACATAGAGAACCACCGCAGCGGCGAAAAACATCAGCAGCTTCTTTGTGAAATATCGTCGGCGGTATCGCAATAAGAGAGGCTGCCAATACCGCCTCGTGGCAAAGAAAGCTATCACGAAAATAGTGATGGCAAGAATAACCAGCAACTTTTCCGTGGCAGTCATAATGCGAAATGCGGTCTAACTGGTCAGTATGCAACAAAAGTGTTGTCTATCCAGGTTCACGATTTGGACTCTATTCCCGGCTTTCCGGCCTGTCCATGTCAATTTAGCTCCCAAGATTGTGTTACACCTTCCCTCATCCCGGCAGGTTTAACATCCGTCCTCCCCATGAACCTCGTAGCCGCGGACGTCAGCGCACTATGAATTCAATGAAAGTCAGCGCCGACTCACGTCGGCGGCTACGGTTCAGAGAAAATTCTCATCCCAGCCCAGACCAATCATCCGCAAAACACCATCCAGCGCCGTAGGCGCGGTATCTTTGTAGATAACATCCGCATAGAATCATCAAGCCCCGTCGGGACGGCATATTCCGACGATGTCGCTCCTGAACGGAGCTTTGTAACATTCGGTTTGCGGACTACAAAGATTCCGCACCTACGGCGCTGGCAGATTTGCCATTTCGGTGGGGCGAGCGCCTGTCGCGCCGAAGCCTGGCGAAGGCTGATACTCGCGAGCCGTCGTCGTGATGCTTCCGTCTTCACGCTGTTTCGACGCGACAAGTTGACGCGCCAAGTCCGGCCCGTCAGTAGCCTCGCCCCACCAAAGATAAGTCACTACCTTTGATCGGCGCGTGGCGCCGTTGCTACACCATCCGGTTTCATCCCTTGCGAAGCGGTGAACATTTTTCGTAATGTCTGGCACCATGAATTTGGCCACTGCATTTGCCGCCTCGGTGGAAAAACGGCCGGATAAAATCGCCTTGTATTGGGGTGAAAGCGAATTCAGCTATGCCACGCTGTCCGCGCAGTCGGGCGCAGTGGCGGCGGAGCTGACCGGCAAATTCGGCGTCAAACCTAGCGACCGCGTCGGGCTGTGGGTGAAGAATTGTCCGGAGTTTGTTTCATCAGTGTTCGGCATTTTGTCAGCCGGCGGCGTGATTGTGCCCATCAATAGCTTTTTTAAACCTGCCGAGGTGAGTTACATCGTGAACGATTCCGGCGCGAACGTGCTCATCACCGATGCGGAACTGGCGGCACACGCTGAAACTTTGAAAGCCGCGCGGCCACCACTCGAAATTTTGCGCGTCGAACAATTTGGTGCGATCGGCACGACTGATTCACGGTTCACGGTTCACGATTCACTCACCGAGTCCGACCTCGCGGCGCTGCTCTACACCTCCGGCACGACCGGCCATCCGAAGGGCGCGATGCTCACGCACGGCAATTTTCTCCACAACGTGGCGAGTTGCATGGCGGCGCTCACGGTGCGCGAGGACGACCGCATCGTGGTGGCGCTGCCGCAGTTTCACAGCTTCATGTTCACGGTGGGCACGCTGCTGCCGGTGCTGTGCGGCGGCGGGATTCTGCTGTTGAAAACACTGCACCCGTTCAAATCGGTGCTGGAGGAGATCGCACGCCATCGCGGCACGATTCTGCCGGCGGTGCCGTCGTTTTACCGTGCGCTGCTGGCCGTGCCGGAGTTCGGCCGGCTGCCGTTGCGGCTGTGTGTCAGCGGCGGCGCGCCCTTGCCGGTGGAGGTGTTCAACGAGTTCACGCGGAAATTTCCGTTTCCGCTGCGCGAAGGCTACGGACCCACCGAGAGCAGTCCAGTGGCCACGGTGAATCCCATCTACGGCATCAACAAACCTGGCTCGATTGGCAAACCCATCCCGAACGTGGAGTTGAGCATCCGCGACGAAGCCGGCCAGGAATTGCCCGTCGGCGCCACCGGCGAAATCTGCATCTGCGGCGGCAACGTGATGCGCGGCTATTGGAATCAGCCGGAAGAAACGGCGAAGGTTTTGCGCGACGGCTGGCTTTACACGGGCGACGTGGGGTATCGTGACGCGGAGGGATATTATTACATCACCGACCGCAAAAAGGACATGCTGCTGGTCAACGGCATAAACGTCTATCCGCGCGAGATTGAGGAGGTCATTTACCAGTTTCCCGGCATCAAGGAGGTGGCGGTCATTGGCGTGCCGGACGCGCGCAAGGGCGAGCAGCCGGTGGCGTTCGTCGCTGCGGCAGAAGGGCAAACCGTTGATGAAAAGGCCCTCTTTCAATTCGTGCGCAGCAAACTGGCCGACTACAAAGTGCCCAAAAAGGTGGTTTTTCTGTCTGCCTTGCCCCGAAACGCCACAGGCAAAATACTTAAAACCGCACTTCGGCAACAGCCGTTGGTTTGAGGCTTCCAAGAACAACAACCCATTGGTATTAAACTGGTTAAGCCGATACCTTTTACCAGTTGACGCGGCCAGACAGCCACCGGTAAGCTATTATACCGTTCAGCGCATGAAGCGAGTGGACGGGAAAAATTTTATGGCCGAAGGATATTGCGTTAAATGCAAAGCCAAGAAGGAAATCGCCAACGGCGTTGAAGAGACGATGAAAAATGGGCGCAAGGCGATCAAGGGCAAATGCCCGACCTGTGGCACGGTAATGTTCAAGATTTTGGGGGGCAAAGCTGCAACCAGTGCGACGCCGGCCAATCCGCCGGCCATGAACTGATTATGCCGCAACAACTCGCTTATGTCATCATCACGCCCTATTCGCTTTACAAGTCGCGCACTGGTGGAATTTTAAGCCGGTTGATTTCGCGGACGGGTTTGGATCTGGCAGCCATGCGCATGTTCGCACCCGGCGCCGACCTGGTAAAGCAATATGCCGAAAACATTGTCTCCGCTTATGACCCGCAGGACCGGCGAATCCAGGAACAGCTTTGCCAGTACGTCATCCAAAATTTCTCACCCGACCCCAAAACTGGACGACGACGCCGGGTGATGGTACTCCTGTTCCGTGGCGATGACGCGGTGCGAAAGGTCCGTTCCGTCGTTGGCAACCTCAGTCCGGAGCGTCGCGTGGGAGAAACCATTCGTGACACTTATGGCGACCTGATCACGGATAACAACGGGCAGATTCGCTACTTTGAACCGGCAGTGCTCGCCGCGCCCAACGCGGAAGAAGCCGATGCGAAACTTAAATTGTGGGCGCGCCATTCCGACCAGGACGGCGGTGTGCTGGAAAATGTCATTGCCTACCAACCCGGCGAAACCGGCCAGCGCACGCTCGTGCTCATCAAACCGGATAATTTTCGTTTCCCGACCGGACGCCCCGGCAATGTCATTGACTTTTTTTCACGCGCCGGCCTGTTCATTGTGGGAATCAAGGTGCACCGCATGAGCGTGGCCCAGGCGACGGAATTTTACGGTCCTGTCCGCGAAGTTCTCCGCACCAACCTCAAAGACATGGTCGGAGCCAGGGCCAAAGGCGCGCTGGAAAAGGAATTCGGCTTCATAATTCCCGCCACTGAGGAAAAACAGCTGGGAGAAACCCTTGGCGCGACCTTTGGCGACAACCAATTTGAGAACCTCATTCGTTTCATGGCCGGCCATGCGCCGTCCGAGTTGCCGCGCGAGGAGTGGACCAGACCCGGCACGGAAAAGTGCATTGCACTTGTCTATGAAGGCGTGAATGCCGTCGCCAAAATCCGCGATGTGCTGGGACCGACCGATCCGTCCAAAGCGCCGCCCGGCTCCATCCGCCGCGAATTCGGCTCGACCATCATGGTCAACGCCGCCCACGCCAGCGACTCGCCGGAAAATGCCCGGCGCGAAATGGACATCGTCAACGTCGGCGAAAACAACTTCCGCCAGATCATCGAAGAAACTTGCGGCAAACTGTAAGCTGGAGTTCAGTCCCGCCGGGCTGGATTGAACTCCAACGCATCGGGCAGTTTTTCCAGCAACTTTGCGTCCGCCGCTGGAAACTGGTAATTGTCCAATTCCGCCGCACTGATCCACTTGAACGCCGCGCAGCCGAGCCTCTGCGGTTCACCGCGTTCCAACCGGCAGACGAAAAATCTCAGGTGAACGGCTTTCTCCGGATAAGTGTGAGTGACGGATTCAAAAAGTTTGCCAACGGAGATTTCCACGCCGAGCTCCTCGCGGATTTCGCGCACCAGGCATTGCTCGAAGGTTTCGTCCGGTTCGCGCTTGCCGCCGGGAAATTCCCACAGCCCGCCGAGATGCGCATCGGAGTGGCGCCGGGTAATGAGCAGTTTGCCGCTGCGGAAGATGAGGGCGGCGGAAACTTCCGTGACGGGTCGAGAGCCAGACGCGCCGGCGTTCGACTTTCGTCCCTCGACTTTCGACTGCTGTTTCACCTGCCGACGCTTTTGTAAATCCAGCCCAGCCGTTCCATTTCCCCGCGGTCGAACAGATTACGGCCATCGAACATGATGGGATGGGTGAGTGACTTGCGGGCGCGTTCGAGATCGAGCTTTTTGAACTCGTCCCATTCCGTCGCGATGACAATCGCGTCGCAGCCTTTGGCGACAGCATTCATGTCACCCACGTAAGTCACGTTTTTCAAAATGGACCTGGCTTTGTCCATTGCTTTCGGGTCGTGAACGCGCAGCGTTGCGCCTTCCTTTTGCAGGCGCTGGCAAAGGTCAATCGCCGGCGACGAGCGCACGTCGTCGGTGTTTTGCTTGAACGCGAGGCCGAGCACGCCGATTTTTTTGTCCTTCAACACCCAGAGCGTGTCGGTGATTTTTTTGACGAACCGGTCCATCTGATCGGCATTGATGTGCTGGACTTCCTTGAGCAACCGGAAATCGTAGCCGATTTGCCCGGCAATTTTGATGAACGCGCTCAAATCCTTCGGGAAACAACTGCCACCGAAGCCGATGCCGGCGTTCAGGAAGCGGCGTCCGATGCGCTCGTCCAGACCAATGCCTTGGGCGACCTCCTGCACGTTTGCGCCCGCAGCCTCGCAGATGTTTGCGATGGCATTAATGTAGGAAATTTTCAGCGCCAGAAAGGAATTGGCGGCGTGCTTGATGAGTTCGGCGGAATTGATGTCGGTGACAATGATGGGCGCATTGAAGGGCGCATAAATTTCCTTCATCGCGGCAACCGGGCGTTGTAAACAGGTGCCGATGACGATCCGGTCAGGCTTCATCAAATCGCCGACGGCAAAACCTTCGCGCAAAAACTCGGGATTGCTGACCACGTCGAATTCAACCTTGGCCGGGCAATAACGCTTGATGGTTTCCGCGACCTTTTCGCCGGTCTTGACCGGCACGGTGCTTTTGTCCACGACAATTTTATAAGTCGTCATGGCAGCGGCAATGTCGCGCGCGACTCTTTCGATGAAACTTAAATCCACCGAGCCGTCCGGCCGCGGCGGCGTCGGCACGGCGATGAAAATCACGTCAGATTTCTGGACGCCTTCGGCGGTGCTGGTCGTGAACGCAAGCCGTCCGGCAGCGACATTTTTCCTTACCAGTTCTTCGAGGCCGGGTTCGTAAATCGGGATGCCGCCGGACTGGAGCAGTTTGACCTTGGCTGCGTCGTTGTCCACGCACACGACCTGATGGCCGACTTCGGCGAAGCAAGTGCCGGTGACCAGACCGACGTAACCCGCGCCGATGAGGGTGAGCTTCACGGGCTCAGTGGTTTAGCTCGAACGGAGTCGCCGGAGCGGTTGAAGGCGGAGCAGATTGCTGCTTCATTTTCAATTCCATCAAGCGCAACCCGGCTTCCGAACCCAGCGAGCCGTTGGGGTTATAATGCACGATGGCTTCGTAAAGATTTGCCGCTTCGTCAAGTTTGCCCCGACGTTCGTCAATTTGCGCCAGGGCGAATCTTGCGGAGTCCACCACTACCGCGTCGGAATAGGTGTTGATGATCCGCTGATAAACACCGGCGGCCAAATCTGCATCGCCTTGGGCGTCAAGACTGGTCGCCACGCCGAGCGCAGCCTGGGCAGCAAGGAAACTGCCCGGGTAGGTATCGAGAAACTTTTGGAACTGCGCTTGCGCATCTGTATATCTTCCCGCCGCAAACAACATCGCAGCGCCTTGCAATAAAGCCCGCTGCCCGCCGGACGTGCCGAAATAGTCCGTGGAGACTTTCAAATAAAGGTCGGCCTGCTGGCTGGCGGTGGCATTGCGCGGAATGGATCTTATCACTTGCGTCAGCGCCTTGCCCGCCACGATCTCCTTTTGATCCCGCTGCCAGGAATAAAACGAAATCAGCCCGGCGGCAACGACGATAACTCCGCCGCCCCAGATAATCCGAATCCGGTTGGCTTCAAACCAGGGCCACAGTTTAAAAAGGTAAGTCGCCGGTGCGTCTTGTAATTCCATAACAAATGAATAGTTTTTCGTCCGAAGCTCAAAAACACAAGCTCGAAATCAACTGCAGTTAAAAAAGACCCCGGGACAACACGCTAGAAACCTCTCAGGCTGGTGCTGGAGCGTTTGGGCAGACCGGGCGCGGGTGTGCGCTTGAGCACCAGATATTGAATGCCATTTTTCTTGCAGTATTCACGCCTGCCACCCTTGTCGTCGTCCTCGTTCACCGCATAAATGTCCGGCTTTAAACGCTGGATTTCCGGATCGGCATCCAGCCAGCCGTCGCCACTGGAAATCAGCGCCTGCTTGACGTACTTGATTGAGCCGACAACGTAACGGCGTTCTCCCTGCGGCAGGAGCGGATGGCCCGGTCCCTTGAGCAGCCGGATGTTCGCATCGTGGCTGACGACGACATAAAGATCGCCATAAGCGCTGACCTCCTCAAAAAACCGCAGGTGGCCGGAGTGAAACCAATCATAGGAACCGGTGACGACGACTTTTTTTCGAACTTCTGCCGCGGCCGGGTCGATGCCGGCCACATGAGAAGTCGGGTCGGGAAAGCCCTTCAGCCGTTCGTTGTTGAAAATGCAATACTCCAGGTCATGCCACTGGCAGAACGCCTTCCGTTTCTCGTTGTAGTGGCACTCGACATCGGCCCACACCTTCGGGCGAAAACCACTCATGTCCGGAAGTTCGTTAAAATTATCCACCGCATCGGTAATCGGTATGACCCGGCTCACATAGCGGACTGCATTGAGGAGATAAAGCCTTTCGGCTTCGGAATACTTCGGCGCCTTGCCGGTAAGTCTCTGCACGGCCTTGTCCGGCCAGAGCAACACCGTCACTTCACCGAGCCGGGTCGCCTCTTCAAGGAAGCGCAGTTGAATCGAAAGGAAATCATCGAAGATGCCGGTGACAACGACCTGTCTTGCGGGGGTAATCATTATGATGCAATTCGAACGGTGCCTTGAAACGCCCGCGGCACCGATTCCCTTGACGCTAACGCTACCAAAAGACAACCGCCACCACAACCAGAGCGGTCCATCACGCGAAAGACCAACTCCGGCGTCACCACAACCATGGAACCGGGCGGCGGCGGATTGAGCCGGGAGACGAACGGCTGGTCAATCCACCCGCTCGCGAGTTGCAGCCGGTTGGGAATGGCACCGATGACCTCGGTGACATATGGCGTATTTTTCATTCCACCACGCGTTTGCCTTTTTTCCGGTTGTGGTATTGCTCTTTGATCCACTGGTAGGTGACGGCCAAACCCTTGTCGAGCGGTGTGTTTGGCTCCCACTTGAGCATTTTCTGGATGAAGGTGTTGTCGCTGTTGCGACCGGCCACGCCGCGGGGCGCGTCCAGGTCGTAATGCCGTTTGAGCTTCACTCCCGCAATTTTCTCAATCTTCGAGAGCAACTCGTTGACGGAGACGAGTTCGCTGGTTCCCAGATTGATGGGCGTGGCAATCAATTCGTCGCAGTGCATGATCATGTCAATGCCCTTCACACAATCGTCAATGTACATGAAACTGCGGGTGGGCGTGCCGTCGCCCCAGATGGTGATGTTCATGTCCTTTTTATCAATGGCCTCGATGACCTTGCGACAGAGGGCAGCGGGGGCCTTCTCGCGGCCACCATCCCAAGTGCCGTTCGGACCATAAACGTTGTGAAAGCGGGCGATATGCGTCTTCATGCCGCGTTCGGCCCAGTATTCCTGGCAGAACATTTCCGAAATGAGTTTCTCCCAGCCGTAACCGCGCTCGGCCATGGCCGGGTAGGCGTCGGATTCCTTCAACGCGCGCACTTTCGGGTCCTGCTGCAACAGGATATTGTAGGCGCAGGCCGACGAGGAATAAAAGTAGTTGCGGACCCCGGCACGATAGGCCGCTTCAATCATGTGCGTATTGATGAGGATGCTGCGCAGGCACTCGACGCGGAACCGCTCGATGAATCCCATGCCGCCCATGTCGGCGGCCAGTTGATAAACCTCAACCGCGCCTTCGCAGACGCGCTTGCAGTTTTCCTCGTGGCTGACATCGAGGCAAAGCGATTCGACCCCCGGCACTTTTTGATACCACTCGTAAAGCGGTTTCTTGTCCACGGCCCGTATGCGGGTAAAACCCTTGTTCTTGAAATACAGGGCCAGGTTGCCGCCGATAAAGCCGCCGGCGCCGGTAATGACAATCAAATCGTCCTTTTGCAGTTGGGGATCCTTCTCGATGAGTCGTTTCTTTTCCATTTCACACTTCCATTTCAATTTTGTTCAATGAGTCTGCCGTCGTTTGGTTTCCCAAATTCGGTCGCTCATTCTAACCACAACCGGGCCCTGCTGCAATAGCGTTCCTCGTTCAAAACCCGACATTTCTTGGGATTTGGGATATATTCGGCTCCGTTCTTGACTCCGCAAAGGCAATTGCCAGACTGGTGCAAGTCAACGAGATTCAGCGGGCTGACGGGCTTCGGGTGGAGAGATGGCCGAGTGGCTGAAGGCGACGGTTTGCTAAACCGTTATACGGGTTAAACCGTATCGGGGGTTCGAATCCCCCTCTCTCCGCCAAAAATTTTCCTCGAAAAATTTTGGCGAGATCTCGCCTTGTCAAAATTAAATTTTGACAAGGCGGATCCGCCAGGAATGGCATGATGCATCACGTTTATATTCTTCTTAACGAAACCAAAACGCGAAACTATACCGGCGTTGCAGGCGATGTCGATAAACGTTTGGGCGAACATAATGCGGGCAGAGTTAAATCTTCGAGCCCATATCGTCCTTATAAGGTAATTTATACTGAATCGTTCAAAACATTGAGTGAAGCCCGGCAGAAAGAGAAATTTTATAAATCGGCAACGGGTCGTCGAAGATTAAAAGAAATGTTTTTTAAGTGAACTCGGCAAGCCGCCAGTTCCAATATTACCTCGACTGGCTTGAACCGCCCTTGCCAAACAATACCTTGTCCACAGAAAAACTTCCCGGTCCGGCCAGCAGCAGTGTGACGTAACCCATCAGATACATGAACGCCAGTTCGCCGCTCCCCTGCCCGCTCAATGCGCCTTTGTGAATGCTGATGAAGGCGACGCCCATGTCAATCGCCAGCACCAGCGCGCTCCAGCGCGTCACCAGACCAAAAATGATGAACAGCGACACAAAAAATTCGGCGAACACCACCAATGCCAGACTGGCCGTGTGCCCGATGCCGAGCGGGTCGGGGAAATTGGGCGTCACGTCGTTGAAATGTCTGAGTTTGTCAACGCCATGATTGAGCAGCATCGAAAATCCAACCCACAACCGAAGGACGAGCAGCCCCAAATTGGCTGCCCCTGAATTGTTTCCGGGAGCGAACAGTTTTTTGAACATGGGTTTATTTGATTGAATATGGCGTTTAATTCAAATCAAAAAACAATACCTGGGCCGATGATTCACCGGTCAGATGGACAGAGGTTTCCCGGCTCAGCGCCGCGCCGTCGCCGGCTTTCAACGGCAGACCATTCAATTTCACTTCGCCTTCGGCCACCTGCAGCCAGCCGTGACGGCCGGGCTTGAGCGGATGGCTGATTTTATCGCCAACACCCAGTTTGCCGATGAACACGTCCGCATCTTGATTGATGGGAATGGAACCGGCGCGGCCTGACTTTGACGCCGCCAGATAAAGTTTTCCCGGCGCGGCCCAGGCAAAGGTTTTTTCGGCGTAAACCGGTTTCGCGCCCTTATGATCGGGCAAAATCCAGATTTGCAGCAGATGCACCGGCTCGGTTGGCGACGGATTGAATTCGCTGTGCTTCACGCCGGTGCCGGCGGCCATGTATTGGACTTCACCGGGGCGGATGATGCGGCCATTACCCATCGAATCTTTGTGTTCCAGCGCGCCGCTCAAAACGTAGGTGATGATTTCCATGTCGTGGTGCGAATGCGTGCCAAAGCCGCCGCCGCCCGCGATGGTGTCGTCGTTAATCACCCGCAACGCGCGGAAACCCATGTGGCGGTCATCGTGGTAATCGGCAAACGAAAACGTGTACCACGTATCGAGCCAGTCGAAACTGGCATGCCCGCGTTCCCCGGCTTTCCGAATGGTGATCATTCTCGCTCAAACTTGCTGCACGAGTTCTTTTGCCTCATACCGCACCTTGGGCAGGTTCGCGTATTTGTCGTTGGCGGCGCGATAACCCAGCGCGCAGGCCACGATCGTCGCGTAGCCGCTGTAGTTCAAACCCAGCACGCGGTCATATTCGGTCGGGCTGAGGCCTTCCATTGGACAGGCGTCCACGCCCAGCACGGCGGCGCAGGTCATCAAATTGCCAAGGGCGATGTAAGCCTGGCGCGCCGCCCATTCGTGGGCAATTTTGCCGCGCGGACCGTTCACAATGTCGCCGAGCATCATGTCGCGGTAAAAGTTCAGCGATTCGGCGGGAATTTTGCGGATGTCGCTGGTGCGTTGGATGATTTTGGTCACGTCGGCGTCGGTAATTTTGGTGCGGGCGGTGAACACGACAAAGTGCGACGCATCCACGACCTGCTTCTGGTTCCACGAATGCGGCAGCAGTTCGGCGCGTTTGACGGGGTCGTTGATGACGAGAAAACGATACGGTTGCAAGCCGTAGGATGTCGGCGTGAGCACGAGGGCGCGCTCCAAGGTTTGCCAGACATCGGCGGGGATTTTCCGGGTCGCGTCAAAAACTTTCGTGGCATAACGCCATTGCAGCGCATCCAGCAATCGTTGGGTAACTCCATCATTCATAGTTCAAATTAGATTTTATCCTGCTCAGAATGGCACAAGTCCGGCGAAATGCAAATGCTTGATATGTCGGTGGCTTCATTAAATAATAACATGATGACTTTGACATTTTGTAATAAGTGGGCAGATTGATTCCGATATGAGAGCGTTTTTTTGGCGGGGTTTTTTCAGTTGGATGATGGCGGGCACGCTTTTCGCAAGCCGGCCGGCCAAGGGACAGACGGTCTGGGGCTACGCCGCGACGAATATGTTCCCCAGCCTGGTCTTTTCCAATCCGGTCTGCATCACCACACCGCCCGGCGAGACAAACCGCCTGTTCATCGTTGAAAAGCACGGACGCATCATCGTCATCACCAACCTGGCCAGCCCGACGCGCACGATTTTTATGGACATTTCGGGCCGGGTGCAAGTCGGCAGCAGCAGCGAGTCGGCAGATGTCAATGGCGAGCAGGGTTTGCTGGGCCTGGCATTTCATCCCGGCTACGCAACCAACCGTTACTTTTTTGTTTTCTACACGCGCACGAACGGGGGCGGGCGCGATGATACGTTGTCCCGATTCCAGATTTTCGCGGGCAACACGAATCAGGGCGATGCCACTTCCGAGGTGCGTCTCATCGGCCAGTTGGATCAACAGCCCAATCACAATGCCGGCGACATTCATTTCGGGCCGGACGGCTACCTCTATGTGCCATTGGGTGACGAAGGCGGGAGCGACGACAACCAGAACAACAGCCAGCTCATCACCAATGATTTCTTTTCCGCCATCCTGCGTATTGATGTGGACAAGCTGCCGGGCAATTTGAATCCCAATCCCCACGCGTCCATTATTACACCGACCAATTACGCGATACCATCCGACAACCCTTTCATCGGGGCAACCAGTTTCAACGGCACCAACATCAATCCCAACCAGGTGCGCACAGAATTCTGGGCGGTGGGGTTGAGAAATCCATGGCGGCTGACCTATGATCCGCCAAGTGCCCGGTGGTATTGCGCCGATGTCGGCCAGGGTGCGCGGGAGGAAATTGACATTCTCCAGCGCGGCAGCAACTACGGCTGGGCCTTTCGTGAAGGGACCATTGCCGGACCGAAAACAGCGCCGATCGGTTTCGTCTCGACCGACCCCATCATTGACTACGGTCACACCAATGGAGGATTCGGCACCCGGATCGCCGTCATCGGCGGCCTCGTTTACCACGGCTCCCGCCTGCCCCAACTTGGCGGTGCTTACATTTATGGTGACTACGGCAGCGGGGAAATCTGGGCGTTGCGTTACAATGGCACGAGTGTGACGGCCAACCAGTTTCTGTTTGCCGACGCGGGTGTTTCCACATTTGGCACCGACCCGCGCAATGGTGACATTCTTTATGCCAACTTGAAGAGCGGCAACAACTCCATCATTCAACGAATCGTCGCTACGAATACCGTCCCCTTCATCAACAGCGTTTTGCTTTCGGGAACAAACCTCATCGTCAGTGGCACCAACGGCGCGCACGGGGGGAATTATTACGTTCTCACCAATGCCGATCTCACGTCGCCGCCCGCCAACTGGGGACGCCTTGCCACCAACCCGTTTGACGCCGGCGGGAATTTTAAATTCACCAACGGGTTGAGCCCCAACCGGCCAAGACTCTTTTATCTCCTCCTGTTGCAATGATACTGGCTTGCTTGCTATAACACCGGCGATGAGTTCGCCCCAGTTTCGCATCCGCCGCGCCACCACGGACGATTTTCAAAGCCTGAAATCGCTTTGGAATTCCATGCGCCTGCCGGCGGACGAATTGGAACGGCGGCTGACTGAATTTCAAGTTGTTGAGGCCGCCGACGGGCAAATCGTCGGCGCGATTGGCGTTCAAATCATCGGCCGGCATGCCCTGCTCCACAGCGAAGGTTACACGGATTTTGCCGTGGCCGACGCCGCGCGGCAATTGTTCTGGGAACGCATCCAGACCATTACCGCCCATCATGGCGTCTTCCGGCTGTGGACGCAGGAAAATTCGCCGTTTTGGGTTCGTTGGGGCTTTCAACCCGCCACAATCGAGCAACTTGAGCGCCTGCCTGCGGAATGGAGGCGCTCCGGGGAAAAATGGCTCACCATTCAGCTTAAAAATGAAGAAGCCATCGCCGCGCTCGAAAAAGAGCTTGAGGCATTCCGGGAATCGGAGAAAAAGCGCACCGCTGAAACGCTGGAGCGAGCCCGCACGATGACGACCACCATCACCGTCATCGCGTTTATCTTGGGAATTGCCCTCATCGGCATTGCGATATTTTTGTTTGTACGTCGTGGTTTATCCCTACCGATGCGCTGAAGGCAGGTTAAACTCGTCCGCGTGATACGAACTCCGCACAATCGAGCCGCTTGCGACGTGAATGAAACCCAGCTCCCCTGCCTGCCTGCCATATGCTTCAAATTTTGCGGGTGAAACAAATTCCACCACCGGCAAATGTTCCAACGTGGGCTGAAGATACTGGCCAAGCGTGAGAATGTCGCAACCCGCACGGCGCAAATCTTCCAGCGCCACCAGCACTTCCTCTTCCGCCTCGCCCAGACCGAGCATCATGCCGGACTTGGTGTAAATCGTGTCGCCGCGCTTGTCCTTCACCTTTCGCAGCACGCTCAACGAACGGTCATAAGTCGCGCGATGACGCACGGACGGCGTCAGCCGCCGCACGGTTTCGAGATTGTGATTGAAAATGTGCGGGTTGGCCGCCAGCACGGATTCAATCGCAGCGTCGTTCTCATTGAAATCCGGCACCAGCACTTCAATCACAATGCCCGGATTCAACTCGCGCACGGCTTCAACCGTCTTCCGGAAATGCTCCGCACCGCCATCTGCCAGATCGTCGCGGGCAACGGCGGTGATGACGATGTGCCGCAGCCGCATCCGCCGCGTCGCCTCGGCCACGCGCATCGGCTCATCCGCTTCGAGTGGCAGCGGCCTGGCCGTTGACACCGCGCAAAAGCCGCAGGCGCGCGTGCAGCGGTCGCCAGCGATCATGAACGTGGCCGTGCCTTTCTCCCAGCATTCCCAATGGTTCGGACATTTCGCGCTTTCGCAGACCGTGTGCAGCTTCAACTCGTCCAGCAGGCTGCGCGTGCGCGCGAAGCTGTCCGACGTGGGCAGTGTGATGCGGAGCCAGTCCGGCAAACGCAGACGCGGTTTAAATTCAGTCGTCGTCACCAGATTCTATTTTGCCACAGATGAAACACGGATTAAACACGGAAAGTCTTTTAATTCTATTCCTCAATCCGTGTTTCATCTGTGTTCAATCCGTGGCTGAAAGTTTCTGCCAGAATTTCTCCAGTTCCTCCGGCCCGAAATCGGCCAATACCTTTCCATCCACCTGAATCACCGGCGCGAGTTCCTGTCCGGACAACCGGACCATTTCCTCGTAAGCCGCGTCGTCCGCAATGACATCCAGCTTTTTATATTCGATGTCGTGGTCGTCGAGCCAGCGCATCGCCTTGTGACACCACGGGCAATACGGCTTGATGAAGAGACGGGTCCTCATGCGCGCAATGCGCTTAGCCCCCAATTTGCGCCTTGTATTTATCCGGCGACAGCAACGCGTTCAGTTCAGCGGGATTGCTCAATTTGATTTTGTAAAACCAGCCGTCAGCGTGAGGCTCGCTGTTTACCAGCGCCGGGTCGTCCACGATGGATTTGTTGGTTTCGAGAATTTCACCGCTGACTGGCGAATAAATGTCGCTCGCCGTCTTCACCGATTCCACCACGGCGCAGGCGTCGCCCGCCTTGACCTTCCGGCCCACGTCCGGCAGTTCGACAAAGACGATGTCGGTCAATTCATGCTGCGCGTGGTCAGTGATGCCGACCGTCGCCGTGTCGCCACTCACCCGCACCCACTCGTGAGATTTCGTGTATTTCAAATCCGCAGGAACATTGCTCATAAATTGTTAAAACCTGTCCGCAGATTACGCAGATTACGCAGATTCTCAATTCCAATTTTGGTCAAATGGCGGGAAGAGAGTCCTCTCGAGCCCTGACCAAACAAATACCACCAAAAGCCAGGGCTCGACGGAGTCTCGCCCCACCAAAATTTACTTCTTGTAAATCGGTTTCGGCACCACCGTCGCCGCGAAACGTTTGCCGCGGATCTCAATCTCGAGCTCCGAGTCGGGCTTCGCAAATTCCGTTGGCACATAGCCCATGCCGATGCCGATGCCCAGCGACGGGCTTTGGGTGCCGCTGGTGACGATGCCGGCGTTCGCGCCGTTCACCCAGATCGGATAATGCGGCCGCGGCGGCGCGGATTTCCCGGCCATTTTGAACGCAACAAGTTTCTTCCTCGTACCGTTGGCTTTTTGTTCCGCCAGAACGGAGCGTCCGTTGAATTCGCCCTTGTCGAGCGCGACAAAAAATCTGAGGCCAGCCTCGATGGGTGTGGTTTGCTCATCCAGTTCATGGCCGTAAAGCGGATAGCAAACCTCGGTGCGCAACGTGTCACGCGCACCGAGCCCGCACGGCTTGAGGCCGAACGGCTGCCCGGCGGTGAGCAGAGCGTCCCAAACGTGCCGGATGGGTTCGTCCGAACCGACGATTTCGAATCCGTCTTCGCCGGTGTAACCGGTGCGCGAGACGAGCAAGCCGCCTTGTTCAAAGCGAAAGCTGGCGATCTGGTTTTTCTTCAAACCGGTCACACCGTTCACCCGCATGCCCGAAACCGACGCGCCGGGAATGCACGCCTCAATGAAATCCTTCACGCGCGGGCCTTGTACAGCCACGGCGGCGTAATTGTGCGAGGCATCGGTAAGCTTGAGTTCCCCGGAGAATTTTGCGGCCTGCGTCTGCAACCAGGCAACATCAGGTTCGATGCGCGAGGCGTTGATGACCAGAAAAAAAACCTCGCCGGACAACCGGTAGGCATACAGATCGTCGATGACACCTCCGTGTTCATTGCACATCAAGGTGTACCGGCCTTCGCCGGGCGCGAGCTTGCGAATGTCGTTCGTGAGAACGGAGTTCAGGAATTCCGCCGCGCCCGAGCCGCTGACGGTGACTTCGCCCATGTGCGAAATGTCGAAGATACCGGCGGCTTGGCGGACGGCGAGGTGTTCATCCGTGATGCTGGTGTATTGCACCGGCATTTCCCAGCCTCCGAATTCGACGAGTTTGCCGCCAAGTTTCTGGTGCGCGGTAAAAAGTGGTGTGCGCTTTAGCATGGTTTGAGAATGTGGAATTTGGAATGCAGAATGAAGAAACAAATCAACCCGCCAGCCGTTTCAAGACTTCCTGCGCGAGCAGTTCATAGGCCGCCGCGCCGGAACTGTATTTGTCGTAATGGATGATTGGTTTGCCGAAACCCGGCGCTTCGGCGAGGCGCGTGCTGCGCGGAATCACGGTTTCAAACACGCGCGCGCCGAGCTGATTGCGGACTTCACTGACGACTTCGTTGGAAAGCTTCGTCCGGCCGTCGAACATAGTCATCACGATACCTAAAATGTCGAGGCGCGGATTGATGCCCGCGTCGCGCAACTGATTGAGCACGCGGTTCATCATGGAAATGCCCTCGAGCGAGTAATACTCGCATTGCAGCGGCACGAGCAAACCGTCACTCGCGGCAAAGGCGTTCAGGGTAAGAATGCCCAGTGACGGCGGGCAGTCAATCAAGACCACGTCGAACCGCTGCGATTCCAGCACGGGCTGCAACACGCCGGCAACGCGGAGCAGATGATTTTCCATTCGTGCCAGTTCGAGATCGGCGGCGCACAAATCCACCTCGCTGGGAACGATGGCCAGCCCCGGGAACGGGGTGCTTTTGATTTTGTCGAGCAGGCTGCCTTCCCCCAGCAAAACCCGATACGTGCTGCCACCCTCGGTTTTTTCGAGGCCGAGGCCACTGGTGGCATTGGCCTGCGGGTCGAGGTCAAAAAGAAGCACCCGTTGGCCAAGCGCGGCGAGGCAAGCAGCCAGATTGACGGCAGTGGTTGTCTTGCCCACGCCGCCTTTTTGGTTGGCTACCGCAATGACTTTGGTTGGCACCCGCCTGATTTAATGACAAGCGCGGCGGGGTTTCAAGCGCGCAACGCGTCTCAAACCGGATTAATTGCCGGAAGGTGAAAAGCTGACCGGCTGGGCGAGCGGATTTTGCTGTCCAAAGGGTGAAGCGACCGGCTGAAGGCTGAGCACTGGACTGGTGCTGGACACAATCCCTGCTTGTTGATCCGCCGGCTGTGACAGTACCGTCGGCGACACGGCGGCAAGCGAAGCGGAGGTGGGGGCGGCCTGCAGAACCGGCTGTGACGGGATATCCGGGCGTTCCGCATAAACAATTCCGAGAAACAACAGCAAACAAAGCGCTCCTGCAAACGCGCTCGCAAACACCGGTTTTACATCAAACGCTTGCAACAGTTTTTCCACCCAAGGCGCCTGGTTAAACAAATCCTCCGCCCAGCCGGCTGACGTTCCGGGGTCGCCGGCGCGGATTCGTTGCAGGACCTGGCTTGAAAAATAGTTGAAATATCCCGGCGGTGGCGTTTCGTACCGTTTGAGAACCAACAACCGGCGCAACGACTCGAAGTTGTTTTCGTTTTCGCTCATATTTACTTCAAGTAATCGGACAACAACGCCTGTAATTGCTGTCGGGCGTAAAACAACCGCGACCGAACAGTGCCAATGTTGCAATCCATAATCTTTGCAATCTCTTCGTGTGATTGTCCCTGCACATCGTGCAGAACAACCACCAATCTATGAGGTTCAGACAGCTTTAACAGTGCCGCGTTCAATTTTTCCTGCAATTCCGTCAAACCGGCCTCGCGGCGTGGTGTTTTGTCTGAAATCAAGGCCACCAAATCCGGGTCGTGCTCGGCTTTGAAGTCCAAGTCGTTCAGGCTCATGTGAATGCGGTTCTTGCGCTGTTTGAGGAAATTAATCGTTTTGTTGACCGCAATCCGGTACAGCCAGGTGTAAAAACTGGAGCCGCCCTTGAAGGATTTCAACGCCTGAAACGCCTTGATGAACGATTCCTGTGCCAGGTCGTTGGCGTCCTCGTGATTGGCGGTCATGTGATAAATCGTCGCGTAGATGCGCTCCTGATGGCGCCGCACCAATTCATCGTAAGCCTGCAAATCGCCATGCCGCGTCCGCTGCACCAGCAACTCTTCATCCAGCGGCGCGGGCGTCTCTGAATCATCCGTGCTTTTGACTGGAGCGGACATAATCATGGTTTACTCAAATACAAACCGCCAAGGTGTCGGTTTGTTGCGCTAAAAAATCCGCCAGACCGAACAATCCCGCGCGCCCGCCGGATTCCGGCAAAACCCGCAACACCCGCCGCGCCTGTTCCAAATAGCGCGCAATGACTTCCTGCGACGACCCAAAGGTTTCGTATCGGGCCAGCAATTCGTTCACGGCGGACAAATTTCCCGGCTGCCAGTTTTCGACTAGGTTCTCCAGGCGCGCCCGGTCGGCGGCGTTCGCGCGCTCCCATGCCAACAGCACCGGCCAGGTCAATTTGCCCTTCGCCAAATCCGTGCCCAGTGATTTGCCGGCCAACGCTTCCGTCCCGAACAAATCCACGCAATCGTCATAAACCTGATACGCCGTGCCGAACGCCGCGCCGAATTGCCGCAAGGCGGCGCGCCGTTTCGGTGTCGCCCCGCTCAAAAACGCCGCCAAATCGCACGAAAGCGTGAACAGTTCGGCAGTTTTCATTTCGATGACACAGAAATACTCGCGCCGCGAGATTTGAAACTTGTGGCGGTGTTGCGTCTGCAAAATTTCCCCGGAACAAACTGTGTTCGTCGCCATCGCGACGGCGCGGCAAACTTCCGGCGTCGGGAAGCTGGCCGCCAGTTTCAACGCCTGCGCAAACAGACAATCACCGAACAGCACGGCGATTTCGTTGCCCCAATTGGCCGCCAGCGTGAGCCGGTCGCGGCGGATTTCCGCCTCGTCCATCACATCGTCATGCACCAGCGTGGCCAGGTGCACCATTTCAATGATGACCGCCGCTTTCACGTGCGCCTCGGTGACCTCGCCGAGCGCGCCGGCGGACAGTGCCAGAATCGTGGGACGCAGATGTTTCCCGCCGCCATTCAAGGCGTATTGCGCATAGGGAATGATTTGCGGATCAAAATCGTTGACCTGCCGGATCAATTGCCGCGTGACCGCCTGAAGAAAAGTCTCCACCGGTTCCACGATTTGTTTCCAGGAACGATTCGGATTGGCATCCGGCGAGTCAACCGCATTCGCACTCGCCACCTTTGATTCAGCGACCAGCATTCGGGTGGAAATTTACGTTTGCCCAGCCGCCGAGTCAAACCCCTTATGTTCCGCGCACCAAAGAAACCGCCGGGCTGAAACAGCCTTCCGGCTGCATGACCGCGGCTGTTTGCCGCCATGATCTTCCCGCAATTCCCGCGCTCGACCTTTTAACTCTCAGTCTTCAACCAATTTATCGAACCCGTGCGCAAAGGCTGTCCGAGCTCACCGTCTCCGCTTGCTGCGGAGACTGTAGAGCCACTCCCGGATGTTTTGAATGTGCGTTGGGATACACTCATAATGGACAGTTAAGCTGCGAATGGAACTGAGTTGTTGCCGTGGGATTCATTTCCGTGGCGATTGGCTCCGGTAAGCGAGCCGGGCGCGGGTCATGCGCTCGCGCAGGCCGCCCTGTTCGAGAAAATCTTTTTCCAGCCGGCGGAGTTGTTGGTCAATCAGGTAATTGGCCTGATGAATCAGGCAAATGGCAATGTTGGCGATGGTTTCCGGCGGGCGGGTTTCTACAAATTCGCGGTAAAGCTCGTAGGTCTGCGGCATTTTGCGTCCGAGCCGGCGGACATATTGCGCTTCTTTGGAATCTTTGTCCCACATCTTCAGGTCGCGGGCGCGGAGGTAGTCTTTGTAGTCATCCAGCAATTCCTCCATGCTGGCCCGGCCCACATTGGTGAGTTTGATCTCGGTTTCCTTGGAGGTGAGCGCGGCCTTGCTGCCTTCCAAGAGATTCTTTTTGCCGGAGCGGGCGGCCTGAATCATCTGATCCACAGTGCGGTCGCCCTTGGCGAGATGCTTGTGCGCAAAGCGGAAGGTAATATCATAAACGATCTCGGCTTTCTGGAAGGAGTGGAGGGTCTGGTAATCGCCACGCGGGGGGATGATGGGATGGGAATCAGGGGAGGAATAGGATGAATCTTTCCCACCGCTCGCATGCTTCGCATTATTCCCATCGTTTTTCATGGCAGCTTCACAAATTCGGCGAGGTCGTTGTCATTATGCGGGCTGGTCTTGCCAAGGTTGCGCGGCAGTGTGCACTGAAGATTTGTCAGCGTCAATCTTCGCGTCTTTGAGCGAAGAAAAAACAAAAAACGCGAACGGTTTCCCGTTCGCGCTGGAATTGATTTCACCAAGATTACTTGGCTTCGGTCGCGGCCGCTTCCTGCTTGTCGCGGTCTTCCATCGCCGCTTTGCGCGAGAGCCGCACCCTGCCCTTTTCGTCCACCCCAAGGCATTTGACCGTAATGTCGTCGCCGACCTTGACGATGTCCTCGGTTTTCTTGACGCGGAAATTGGCCAGTTCGCTGATGTGAACCAGGCCGTCCTTGCCCGGCAGAAATTCGACGAATGCGCCGAATTCCTTGATCGTGACAACTTTGCCGCGATAGATTTTCCCGATTTCGGCTTCCGCCGTCATGCCGATGATGGCATCGCGCGCGATCTTCATGCCTTCCGGCGAGACGGAGAAAATGTTCACCGTGCCGTCGTCTTCAATGTCAATTTCGCAGCCGGATTCCTCGACCAGTTTCTTGATGTTCTTGCCGCCGGGGCCGATAAGCGCGCCGATTTTTTCGGGATTGATCTTGAGCGTTTCAATGCGCGGCGCGTATTTGCTGATTTCCTTGCGCGGTTCGGCGAGTGTCTTGGCCATTTCGGCCAGAATGTGCATCCGCGCCACGCGGGTCTTTTCAATCACCTCGGCCATGATGGCGTGCGGCAGTCCCTTCAACTTCAGGTCGAGCTGGAAACCGGTGATGCCCTTTTCCGTTCCGGCAATTTTGCAATCCATGTCGCAGTAATGATCTTCCCAGCCGATGATGTCGGTGAGGAGCTGGTATTTGGAAATTTTCCTGCTCGCGTCCAATTCGGTGCAGATGCCGACGCTGATGCCCGCCACGGGGCGAATCATCGGGATGCCTGCGTCCATGAGCGCCAGCGTGCCGCCGCAAACGCTCGCCATGGAGGTCGAGCCGTTGGATTCCATGATCTCGCAGGTGACGCGGATGGTGTAGGGATAATTCTCCATCGGAAGCATCGGCTCGATGCTGCGTTCCGCCAGCGCGCCGTGGCCGATTTCGCGCCGGCCCGGACCGCTGATGCGGCCGGTTTCACCGACGGAGAAGTTCGGAAAGTTGTAGTGCAGGATGAATTTCTTTTCGCTGCCGCCGCCGGTGTAGGAATCAAATTCCTGCGTGTCGTCACCGGTGCCCAGCGTGGCCAGCGTGACCGCCTGGGTTTCGCCACGGCAGAACAACGCCGAACCGTGGGCGCGCGGCAAAATGCCGACCTCGCTACTGATGGGGCGAACCTGGTCAAAATTGCGGCCGTCGAGACGTTTGCCGTGGTTCAAAATCAAACCGCGAACGGCTTCCTTTTGGATGTAGTAAAACACGTCGTTGATGACAAAATCGGTGACTTTTTCCGCGCCGAATTTTTCAACAAGTTTTGCGCCGACTTCTTCCTTGATGGCATTGACGGCGGCTTCGCGGGTGAGTTTGCCGGGCGTGAGCAACGCCGGCACAAAACGATCACCGGCGAGCTGTTTGGCTTCCTGCAGAATTTCATCGGGCACGATGTTGAGCGTGATTTCGCGCTTCTTCTTGCCGGCCTTGGCGGCCAGTTCCGTTTGCGCAGCGATGAGTGGCTGGATAACTTCGTGCGCGTATTTCAACGCGGCGTTGAAATCCGCTTCGGAAATTTCCTTGGCCGACCCTTCGTACATCACGATGTCGTCCGTGTTGCCGACATAGACGAGGTCGAGGTCGCTCTCGGCGAGTTCGGCGTGCGTCGGATTGGCGATGAATTTGCCTTTGACGCGGCCGATGCGCGCGGCGCCTAGCGGGCCGTCCCAGGGAATGTCGCTGACCATCAGCGAGGCGGACGCGCCTATGATGCTGAGGATGTCGGGGTCGTTCTGGCCGTCGGCGCTGAGAACGACGGTTTGAACCTGAACTTCGTTATACCAGCCCTTGGGAAAGAGCGGGCGGATGGGCCGGTCGGTGAGCCGGCAGGTGAGAATTTCCTTCTCTGTCGGGCGGCCTTCGCGTTTGAAGTAGCCGCCGGGGAACTTGCCCGCCGCCGCCGCTTTTTCGCGGTAGTCAACGGTCAACGGAAAAAAGTCCTGACCTTCCTTGGCCTTGGTTGCGGCGACCGCGGCCACGATGACGATGGTTTCGCCGAGCTGGACGGTTACGGCGCCGTCCGCTTGTTTGGCGAGTTTTCCGGTTTCAATGATTATTTGTTTGTCGCCCACCTGGGCGGTGATTTTTTCTGGCATATGAACTTGCCCATCGCCACCGGAGGAACTTCAATGAACCCCGCTCTTGCGCGCAAGCGCGGGGCTGATTGAAATTTCCCAGGGGCAACGGATTTTCTATTCGCGATGATTTCGGTTTGGAAATCGAGCCGTTCGCGTTTCCGGCTCAAATTCGAGAGCGAAAGGCGGCTGGCTGAAAATAAAAGCCGCACCTCCGCAAATTCAGTGGCGCAGCTTCAATTTCTTCGTGACCGCCTGATAGCGGTTTAAATTGATCTTTTGCAGGTATTCGAGCAGACGCCGGCGCTGGCCGACCATCATCAGCAGCCCACGGCGTGAGCTGTGGTCCTTTTTGTTCGTCTGCAAATGTTCGGTCAGATGGTTGATCCGCTGGGTCAGCAGCGCAACCTGCACGTCCGCCGAACCCGTGTCCTTGCCATGCAACTTAAATTGGTCAATCGTCTTCGTCTTCGCTTCCATATTTTAATTAGAACGTGGGATGTTAGTTATGCGCAACCCCAGTGTAAAGCACTTTCCCGGACTCTTTCGGCGAGCAAAGAACTGCGAAATTCAGGACTTCAATGCTGTTTTTGAAAATGTCCGGCAATAGCTTGGTGAAACTGGTGCGCATAGAACTGGCACTGGGTAAAAACGGGACGAAGAACAAAATTTTGAGATTTTTGTTGCCGCGATAATCCTTGATAGAAATTCGCTGGTCTGCTTTCATAAGGGCATGATAACATGAACGGTTATCAAAACCAACCGTGCACGGGGTAGTGCACGCTCTTTGGCCTAATAATACTGTTAGCCCTCATGCGCGCATGAGAATTTTCGCCTTCAGTTTAATTTTGCTCGTTGCAGCATTTTGGTCTGGTTGCGCCACGCATGGGGACAGTTTGCAGAGCAGGGAGCAGGTCCTTTATTACGACAGAAACGGTGACGGGAAGGTTGACCAAGAGAAGCACCACTATCCTGGCGTCTCCGATGCAGATTGGGAGTTGCGGGACGACAATTATGATGGACGATACGACAAGAAGATTGTGTATGGCTTTGCCGTTACGGAGTCAGCTGTTGATCTTCCAGTTCCGACACATGTTCACATTGAGCCACAACCATGAGGGCTAACAAATCGCTGCAGGCAACGCGGGATGGCCGGGCCAGTTCCGCTTCGCGGGTCACGTCCTTTGGCCCCGCGTGCCTGAGCTCTGGACGTTAGCGGCACAGACCCAATGGCTGTCGAACGAGTAGTCTTTATGAACAAAGTAGTAAACAACAAAGGTATTAGACGCGTCATCATTTTAACGGTGATCGTCAGCCAATTTTCGGTGGCCATTCGTGTTCTCGGCCAAGTCTGGAGAGAGAGGTTTTCTACTCCTTCGGTCGTATATTGGAGTTCCGCCGCCTCTTCAGCAGACGGTGCTAAATTGGTAGCATTAGGGAATAGTTCACCTACCGGCGCAAGTGCGATTTATACTTCAACAAATTCAGGGGCGACCTGGGTGTCAAACTCTGCGCCCTTTGCGATTTGGAGTGCAGTAGCGTCTTCGTCCGATGGGAACAAACTGGCGGCGGTAGCGAACACCGGTTCGATCTGGATTTCGACGAATTCCGGCGCCACTTGGATGGCAGCCACCAATGCCCCTGTCATAAACTGGTCGTCGGTTGCATCGTCGTCCGATGGCACCAGGCTGATCGCTGCGGCTGTAAGCGAACAAATCTACCAGTTCACAAACGGGCAGACATTCCCACCACCTGTTCCAATTCCAGTTCGGCCGAATGGCTCGATTTACACATCGACCAATTCTGGCATGACTTGGTGGTCCAATAGTATTCCCTGCTATTGCTTCCCAAATCCCGGCTGGTCTTGCGTAGCTTCTTCGGCGGACGGAAGCCAATTGTTTGCGGCAAGCAGTCCCATCGGAATTTACCATTCCACAAACGGTGGAGCAATCTGGACAGAAATCAGTTCACCTGTCAGCTATGTGGCATCAGTCGCCACATCAGCGGACGGCAGCCGGCTGCTGGCGACGGGTATTGACGACTTTTCCAACAATATATGGGCCACCTCCACCAATTCGGGACAGTCATGGAGCACGACCATCGCACCACCTGGCGGTTATAGCTGGCGTTCCATCGCTTCATCGGCAGATGGAATCAAACTGGTGACGGCAGATGTCTTCTCCATTTATACGTCAACCGATTGCGGGGGCTCTTGGATAACGAACGACGCACCTTATGAATATTGGCAATCAGTCGCGTCATCAGCAGATGGAAGCAAGCTGGTTGCACTGGCCAACTGGGGCAAGATTTACACTTGGCAATATCAGCCCGTATTGTCCCTTTCGGTTTCACCAGCCAATGCCGTTGTTTCGTGGCCACGTTCTCCATTTGCGTCGGGGTTTGTGCTTCAACAGAACTCTAATTTATGCGCTCATAATTGGACAGATGTGAGTTTTCCAATCACAGATGATGAGACCAACCTAAGCGTCACCTTCGATCCGCATACAGACGTTCTATTCTTTCGACTCAAAAAGTGACTGCATGAGCATTTTCCCACGATTGTCCGCTAACAAATCGCTGCAGGCAATCCCGCAAAAAGTAAAAGGGACACGTCCTCACTATTGATGCTCTTCTTTTCTTGCCAAGTGTCGCCAGCGCCAAGCCAGACAGCGCTTCGTCTGCGGTGTCAGTTTGAAGTTTTCCGAAATTCGCAGGCCTTCAACCCAAAATATTTCGCCGTTCTCCGCCGCCGCCACCATCAACTCCCGCCGCCGGGCGCGCGGAATTTTCCGGTTCGTAAACAAATCCTGAAGTTTCACCGGCGACCTCAAACCAATCGGTTGAAACCGGTCGCCCGGACGCCAATGACGCAACGTGATTCTGCCGCCGACCTTGTCCGCGTTGAAAAACTCTGTCTGGTGGGGCGAGCGTCCTCGCGAGCTGTTATATTTTTTCACTGCCCAGAGCAATTTCCTACCGTCAAACTCCACGTTCCCTGCCCTGCCCGCCAGCTTGACGACTTTCTCGTTTGCGTTGAAATCGGCCGGCCGGGCCAGGCTCAAGCTGACCGCGCCGGTCGCACCGCGCAAAACGGAGAGCTGAGGGCCAAGGTTGACCGGAACATCGGCCGATTGCCGGAGCGATTCGATCAACTCAAAATCCGCCGGCACGCCAGCTTCCGACAATTGTAATTGCAAAACCCGCCGCTGAACCGCAACCGGCAAATCATCATAAACCATCCCCTCTCCCGGTCCCGCTTTGCGCGGACCACCCTCTCCCCACCCGGCGGGGAGAGGGCCGGGGCGAGGGGTTCGTCCAACCTTTTGTTTTGAGACGATCCATTGCCGCGCGGCTTCACCGGCCAAATCCGATTCCGCGCCAACGATTTCCATGAGTCGCAAAACCGTTTTCGTCAAGGCCGGCTGGTAGCTACGTCGCAGCAGTGGCAGCAGCTCGTTGCGAACGCGATTGCGTGGCAGGTCAAGTGACGTGTTGGTGGCATCTTCCCGGAAAAGAATCCTACTTTCGCGCGCGAACCCGCCCAGTTCAGCTTTGTTTGCGTTGAGCAACGGACGGATGAGCATGATTTTTGAATCCACCGGCGACGGTGACTGCCATTTCATTCCGGCCAGACCTTCGCCGCCCGCGCCGCGTAGAACGCGCAGAAAGAATAGTTCCACCTGGTCGTCCGCGTGATGTGCCAGAGCAACGACGCGGATTTTGCGTTCTTTTGCCGTGCGTGCAAAAAAATCATGCCGCAATTTTCGTGCGGCCATTTCGACGGACAATTTTGATTTTTGCGCAAATGCCTTCACGTATGCCCGTCCGGCGACGAAGGGCAGCCTCATTGCAGCGGCGGTTTGACGGACCAGTTTTTCGTCGGCGTTGCTGCTGCGTCCCCGCAGCCGGTGATTGAAATGAGCAACGGTCAGCCGCCACCGATGGCGGGATGAAAGTTTGTGGAGCGCATGCAGCAGGGTCATTGAATCCAACCCGCCGGAGACTGCCACCAAAATCGCCTGCCCGCGTTTGAGCAGCCGGCGATTCTGGATGTTTTGTTCAACGCGCTGGAGCCAATCGGTCACGCGGCCATGCTACTTCATTGGCGCGACGGGGCAAGAGCGGCGGAATTTCAGTACAACAACTGGAGACGATAAAATCGTTGTGGGTCGGGTCCAATGAGATTGGTTGCGGTCACTGTAACATTGGTCGCGGTGATGACGGCCCCCAGATTGATCCAGTTGGTTTGGAGCAAATTGGTCTTGTATTGCACTTGATACACAAGTCCGGTCAGGGCATTCCAGGTTAAATTGATCGTGCCATTCGTTTTCGTCACCGATTGGAACCGTGGCACAGGAACAAGCTGCACGGTGACATCGTCGAGGCCTAAATAAGTCTGATCGTCTCGGAATCCGAACTGGAGGATACTGCTGGTTCCGGCGGCGGTGACAATGAAATGCATATTTGTCCAGCCGATTGCAGGCAGATTGACTTGTACGAAGTTTGTTTGCCCATTCCACGTCACAAAGAATTTATTAACAGTCAAACCATCAGGGCTGTTCAACCAGAAAGAAAGCAAATAGAGCTGCCCGGTGATGGTTGGCAGCGTCTGGGAAAGGTAAACAAAATTGTAATACGTGCCCAATTCCGCACAGTAATTGCCCAAGTGAGCGGGGATATAACCACCGGAGGCAACCAGGATGTAGTGGGTGTTTCCGGATAAGGTCCAGCCGGTAAAATCGCCGGTTTCAAAGCCGCCGTTCTGAACCAGCGACCCCACCAGTAACGTGAACTGGCGGCTTTGCGCGGCCTGACTGTTCAAATTGGTGAACCATACATTTGCGGTATAAGTTCCCGCCAACAAATTGCTGGCCGCTGAATTCAGGCTTACCGTCACGGTTGCGGCGGGTCCGCCGGGCGTCAATGTGCCGCTGGCCGGCGTGGCATTGAACCAGGTCGGGGTGTTGATGAGCGACCAATTTAGTGATGCCGCTCCCGAATTGGTTAATGAAAAGCTTTGAGCAGTTACACTAAATGGACCGCCAGCCGGGCCGTTCGCAGTAAAGCCGCTGGGGGGTGTGATAACCAGAGCATCGAGCGGACTGGCAAGGGCGGTGATCAAACTTTGTCCGACGGGCGTGCCCCAGCCGGTGCAGAGGTCATAGCCGGGAACGGCAAGGAAATTGGTTCGGCTGACCAGGTTTGTGTTGTTGCCGGTCGTGATGTCGTGGAAATCGGCGGTGAAGCTGGCGCTTTTGCCAATGGCATAGATAGCGGGATTGATAAAGCCGACTGTCAGTCTGCCGGCGGCAACAGCCTCTTGATTGATCAGCGCGGTAAATCCCGCCCAGAGCGGCGCCGCGCAACTGGTGCCACCATAACTTCCTGCCTGGCCGTTGTCGTGTATGACCCAGATGTTATTCGCGGTCAGGGCCACATCGGGAACGTTCCGCAGTGTCATTGAACCTTTGTTGTTCGTCATGTTGATGCCCTGTTGCCAGCTTGGAATTGGGATGTTGTTGAAATTGATTCCGCCGCCACTGCCGCCCGAGCCTTGCCCGGTGCTATACCAATTCCAAACGGTTTCTGACAACCACGGGCCCCCGGGCCCGGTCGTGGACAAAATTGTTCCGCCGACGAGCGTGATGTTCGTGTCATCCGCCCATTGGGAAATTCCCGAATAATACGCATCTTTATCGCCGGAAGCCTGAAAAAAAGACTGCCCCTGCGCGGCAAATTGTTTGTAGGCGGTGTCAAAATTCGGATCATTGCCAATCATCCAGGAAGAACTGATTTGCTTGGCCAGATTGTCCGAGGCCATCCTGGCCAAAATGTCAACCGGACCACTGGGATTGGGTCCTTCATAAACAATCACTTCGGATAGGTTCGTCGCCATGGAGATTGCCATTTCAATGTCCAAAGACACCTCTGCCACGGCGTTGGAAACACCACTGTAACCAGGAATTCCACTGACTTCATCCACCAATACATTCGTCAGAGTGACGTTCGGCAGTCCCGCCTGGCTCTCGTAGGTCGTGATGTCATTTGTGTAATAACCGTCAAGCTGTAACAGTCCCACCACCTGCCCGCTGCCGTTGAGTGTCACTCCCGGAGCGTAGGCCGCCCGGAAATCGGTTCCCCGATACGAACCGCTCGGGCCGGAACCGCCAGCCGGCGCGACGCCGCCCGGATTATTTTTCAGGGGTTCCATTTTTAGGTTCGCCGGACGCGGTATCAAAAAATTGTCCAGACCGCTGACGTGCAAAATCGGAACATTGAAATCAATTGAAGGCTCGGCGTCCGGCGCAAAAAATGAACGGGTCTCCGTCGGATGTTGATATAAACGCAGCGTCACATGAAAAACTTTTTCGACCGTCGCCGCGCTTCCACTTACGTCCAGCAAAGCGCGATTTGGATACGTCGCCTTCACCGTCAGGCCGTTCGTTTTCGCGAAATCAATGACCGCCTGATAATCCTGCTCCGTGGGACCGAACTTTTCCGTGAATTGTTCCGGCGTCAGATACTGGCGAAAATTGGGGCTGGCCGGGTCGTAGATTTGCTGGAGCAAATTGTCCAGCGCTTCCTGGTTCCGCAGCGGCAGCCCGATGGCCAGGTTCAGACGATTTGTGCCAGGAAAACGGCCAATCTGCTGCAAGTGTGACACGGCTTCCAGTATATGACCGTGTATAAATTGCCGCTCGGCAGCGAGGCTTGAACGGACTGGTCCGAAAAGCAACGCCACGCCAAGCCCGATTGCCAGCCATAACCGCCGAGAATTCAACATACAATGCAATTATCGCCTATTTAGATTAGTATATGATTAAGATAATATTTGCAATGCAAAAAACCGCCCAAATGTCGGATATTTGGTTCGCACAAGTCGCTGGAAAAGCACATCTCATTCCACGATAAAGCAAGGCTGGCTTGGATTCACGGCGTAATCTGCGCGCAGATTGCGCCAATAGTCAAATTACCGTCCGGCTAAGGGTTGGGGCAACTCGACACTGCCTCCGGAGCGCGAGTTGTCCCAACTCGCAGCAGCTGGGGCACCATGCGAGCCCCACGAACATCCCAACGTGTGGAACTTTTTTGAGTGCTGCGGCTTGGGACAAGCCGCGCTCCGTTCTCAAAGCGGCCTTCGTTCGAATGGCGGTGTGCGGATGCACCTCCCTGCCTCTGTGGTTGAAAAAGTTTGCCCCGTTGCTTCCGCGCCACTAACGTCCATGCGTGTCCGTCAAATTCACCATTCTCGGCAGCGGTTCCGGTGGCAATTGCGCCTATATCGAAACCGCTGAAGCCCGCATCCTCGTGGACGCCGGGTTCAGCCCGCGCCAGATCCGCCAGCGGCTCGCCACCATCAGCCGTGTGCCGGAAAATCTCACCGCCATCCTGGTCACGCACGAACACTCAGACCACATCCAGGGATTGATCGGTATCGCCGCCAAACTGAACATCCCGATTTATTGCAACCGCGCCACGAAGGAGGCATTTGAATTTCAGTTGCAGACCAAATTTAACTGCAACCTCTTTAACACCGGCGCGAGCTTTGAAATCGGCGACCTGCTGGTGGACACTTTTACCATCCCGCACGACGCCCAAGACCCCGTCGGTTTTTTGATCCGCACTGCTGTCGGCAACATCGCCTTCGTCACCGACCTTGGTCACATGACGAAACTGGTCATTGAGCGCGTTCGTCCGGCAAATGTCCTCGTCCTCGAATCCAATCACGACGTGAAGATGTTGCAGGATTGTGTCCGCCGACCGTGGAGTCTCAAGCAACGCATCCTTGGCCGTCACGGCCATCTTTCGAACGAAGCCGCCGCCGAGGCCGCCGCGCAAATCATGTCCGCCGACCTGCGCCATCTTTACCTTGCCCATCTCAGCCGCGAATGTAACAAGCCCGAGCTCGCGCATTACGTCATGAACGAGCGCCTCCACCAGATCGGGGCCACCCATGTCAACCTCTCGCTCGCCGCACAAGATGTACCGTGCACAACTTTGGTTCTGTAGTCTTCCAGCGCCGTAGGCGCGACATCTTTGTAGCACCCGCGCCGACAAAACTAAAGCTCCGTAGGAGCGGCATATTCCCGACTATTTCGCTCTTACGGAGCTTGATTCATTTTTGAAATCCAATTCTACAAATATGCCGCGCCTACAGCGCTGTTTTCACCCGCAAATCGGATTCACCCGATGCATGACGAAAATTTACCGGAATTTTCTCCTTTGCGATTCAACGCAGCCACGCAAAAATCCTTGAAATGTTCCGCGTTCAAAAAATCACCTCGCTCGACCTGCCCGAACTCGCGCCGTATCGCACGATGCGGCGGCCGCTGGAGCATGAACGGCAGGGCATCTTCGTGGCTGAGGGCGAAAAGGTCGTGCGCCGGCTGCTCGAGAGCCGTTTTGAGGTCGTGTCCGTCCTGCTGCCCGAAAAACACCTGGACAATTTCCGTCCGCTGCTCGAAGCGCGTCCTGAAAAACTCACCGTTTATCTCGCGGACAAAAAGCTGCTTGAATCCCTCATCGGCTTTTCCATGTATCAAGGCCAACTCGCCGTCGGGAAGATTCCCCCGGTCACTTCGCTCGACGACATTTTGTCGAAAAACCCAAAACCGCTGTTGCTTGTCGCCGTGGACGCTCTGACGAGCGCGGAAAATCTAGGCGCGCTCGTGCGCAACTGTGTCGCCTTCGGTGTCCAAGCGCTAATCGTTGGCGAAACTTCCAGCAGCCCTTTTTTGCGCCGTGCTGTGCGCAACTCCATGGGCACGATTTTGCAATTGCCGGTCGTCGAACTGGCAAAACTCGGCCAGCGGCATCAGTTCACCACCAAACCACACACCACGGATTTGAAACTCGTTGAATGTCTGAAGGAACTTCGTATCCGCGGCGTCCATTGCCTCGCCGCGCACCCGCATACGAACAGGAAATTTCTCTCGCAGGCGGATTTCTCCGGCGATTGCTGCATCGTCTTCGGCAGCGAAGGCGACGGCATTTCCGCGCCGGTGCTGGAAGCTTGCGATGAAGCGGTGGCCATTCCCATGCCGCCCATCGTGGACTCGCTTAATGTGGGTGCTGCAGCGGCGGTTTTTCTCTACGAGGTTGCGCGTCAGCGGAAGAAGGCTTGAAGCACAGAAGCATTGAGACGCAGGAATAATACGGTAGCACCCGCGTCCCGCGGGTGGTTTCGGGCGTCACGCCCGAATCTGTTTGCGGACACAGATTGCTCTCACTCGTCCGACCTCGGTAATCGTACGCATGCCGGGCAATTCGGCGGGACGCCGAATTGGACCCGCCGGAGGCGGGTGCTACCCACAGCTTTTCCTGATCCTGTTTTCTTCTTAGCGTCCTAGCACCCTTGCGTTAAAAACTTTTCCGTAAACCTCGCGGATCGCCTTGCGCCATTTCGCCAGCGCCTTTCCAAATTTCTCCGGCGTGGCAAAACCGCAGCGCATGGAGACGCGATAATACGGCGCCGGATCGTCCGGCAAAACCGTTTCACCCTCGTAACTCCAGCGGCGTAAAATACCCTCGACGCGGCGCAGTTTGCGATAATTTTCCAGCAGCTTTTCCGCGTCCGGCAGCACCCCGGCAGCGCGCGCCCGTTCGAGCGCGCGCAAGGTGTTTGCCTCCTGCCAGCCGTTTTCAAGGCACAAAGCCTGGGCGATGAATTCCGCATCCATCAAACCGCCCTTGCCGGTTTTGATGGCCAGATCGTCCTGACCGTGCGGTGTGCGCTCTTTCTCGATGCGCAGCCGCATTTGATGAATTTGCTTCTTCCAGTCCGGAGCGAAACAGACAGGTAAAGTAGCGCAGACGTCCCGTCTGCTCTGCCTTGACTTCATTTTCGGCAGGCGGGACGCCTGCGCTACTTTCGAGAAATCCGTCAGTCTGGCAACCAACCCCTGAAATTTTTCGCCCAGCGCAAAATTTCCGGCCACGGGCCGCGTGCGGGTGAGCGCCTGGATTTCCCAAAGCTGCGCCCGCTGCCGGTAATATTCCTCGTAAGCCGCCAGCGTGTTGACCAGCAAACCTTTCTCGCCGTCGGGACGCAGCCGCGCGTCGGTGTGAAACACAATCCCCTGCTCCGTCCGGCGCGACAGCAATTCCTTCACCTCCACGGCCAGCCGTTGCAATTTCGGCAGCTCCTTTGCCTTCGCATCCGTGACAAACAGAATGTCCAGGTCGGAACCGTAATCAATTTCGCATCCGCCCAGTTTGCCGAGGCCGATGACGACGAACGGCGGCGTCCGGATTTTGTTTTTGCGCATGACAACTTCAAGCGCGTATTGCAGGCAGGCGTCGGCGAGCGCGGAGAGTTCGGCGAGATTTTGCTCGAAATCGGCGAGGCCCAGGATGTCGCGCAGGCCGAGCCGCATCAACTCGGCCTCATGATAGCGGCGCAGCCAAAGAAACTGGTCGGCGTCACCGTGTCCGTGGCGCAAATCTTTCAAAATCTCCGGCGCCATTTTGCGCTGGCGCAGGCGCCCGCCAGCCACAAAATCGTCAATTAAATCCGGATCGCGAATGGCGGCCTCGGCCAAAAATTCGGAACGGTCGAACAGCAACAGCATCAACTCAAACGCCGCCGGGTTGCCGTTCCACATTTCAAACAGCGCCGTGCGCGTGCCGTAAGCCTCAATGAAGCTGTCCAAACGCGTCACCACGCGGTCGGGATCGGAAAGAATTGGGGATTTTGGATTGCCGATTGCCGATTGTGGAGAAACTTCGGGCTTTGGACTTTGGGCTTTGGACTCTCTTTTCGGACAAAGAACCAGGAATTTAAGAATCAATTGTCGTGCCAGTTCCGTCGTGTGCGGCGACACATGAACGTAACCCGGGCCTTCGGCGAATTCCTTGAGCAGGCGAAACGCCGTCTCCGGGTCGCGAAACGAATGCGCTGCCAGCAGCCGTTTCCACTCCTCCTCCGCGCCGTCGAATTCCGGCGGCAGACCGGTCGGCGCTTGGGGTAATTCCGCCTTCAGCAACCGGTCATAAACCCGCCGCACATTGCCGGTGTGCATTTGCCGCGCGGCCTCAAATTCTGCCCATGACGTGAAGCCCATCAACCGCGCCAGCCTCAGTTGTGCATGGCGGTCGGCGGGAATCGTGTGCGTCCGCTGATTTTCCTCCATTTGCAGGCGATGCTCGACATCGCGAAGAAACCGGTAGGCGGCGTCGAGTTTTTGCGCTTCCTCTTCCGCCAGCAATTTGTATTGCGCGAGTTTGGCGAGACACGGAAGTGTTTGCGCAGTCTGGAGAAAGGGCAGTTTCCCGGCATGCAGGATTTGCAGCGACTGCGCGATGAATTCGATTTCCCGGATGCCACCGCGCCCCAGTTTGACGTTGCGCTCCAATTCTTCCTCGCCCACCACTTCCTTTTCGATCCGGTCCTTGACCGCGGCGACTTCCCGGAGCACGTCGGCGCTTAGCGAAGGCGGAAACCGGAAGGGCTGGATCATTTCGAGGAACTCGGCGGCCAGACTTTCGTCGCCGGCAACACCCCGCGCCTTGATGAGCATCATCCGCTCCCAGGTCTGTCCCCATTCCGCGTAATAATTCTCATAGCTTTCCAGCGAATGGCACAGTGGCCCGGCGTTACCTTCGGGTCGCAATCGTAAATCAATGCGGAACAACATCCCGTCCGGCGTCACGCGGGAGACCTCGGCGCTGAAAGCCTCGGCTAGCTTGTTGAAAAATTGGCGGTTGGACATCGTGGCGCGCTGCGCTTTTTTCTTCGCCGGCGTTGCTTTGAACACTTCGCCTTCGTCAGCGTAAAGAAACATCAAGTCCACGTCGGAACTGTAATTGAGTTCCTGCCCGCCGAGCTTGCCCATGCCGAGCACACAAAATTCCGTGCGCTGCCAGTTCCCCTCCGCATCCTGATGAAAAGGCTGGCCGAATCGCCCGGTGAATTGCTGCCGGCAAATCCGCCACACGGCGTCAAGGCACACGTCGGCCAGGTCCGAAATTTCGCGGGTGATTTCAACGACGTTGCTGAAGCGGGCCAGGTCGCGCGCGGCGATGCGCAGCATTTCGCGCTGCTTGAAGCGGCGCAGTTCTGCCAGCGCCCCGGCGTAATCGCGCTCATCCAGTTTCGGTTTCAACCACCTTTCGATCTCGTGTCGAAAGCCCTCTGCGCGGCGTGGAAATCTGAGTTGCTCGATGTCAAGCGCCGACAGCCAGTCGGGATTAGCGACCAGCGAATTGCCGAGTGTCTGTGAACCGCTCAACAGTGCGACCACGACGCGAATCTGGTCGGCGGAAAATTTTTCAAGTTGTGGGCCGGCGCCCGCTGCGGCGAGCAAATCGATGAAATGTTTGACCCGGGCCGGATCGGTGGAAATTCCTGCCAGTTTTTGCCAGTCCGATTTTTTCATGCGACGAGCGCGCGTCAGTTTTTGGAACGCGTGCAAATTCCCTCAACAAAATCAACCGCCCGATGGCACAGCGGTTCCCAGTCGAGTTCTGCTTCGACTCGCGCGGCGGATTGGGCGGCGCGGATTTGCCAGGCCAGGGGCGACTCATCAAGCCAGTCGAGGATTTTTTTGCCGAAATCCACACCATTGAATTCCGAGAAGCGCACCATCGGGTCGTTTTGGAAATAGCCCTGGATGCTCTTGAGGGGCGTGCAAACGCTGGGCAGTCCGCTGGCGACGTATTCGACAACCTTGGCGACGAACGCACAGTGCGTGCCGGAGGATTCCTCATAGGGCACGAGGCCCACGCTGGCGTCGGTCAGATGTCTGGCTACTTCGGCGTAAGGCACAAAGCCGGTGGCTTCAAATTTGAACCCCGGGATTTCCCGGTTGGTGCGTGCCAAGAATTTCTCCAGCGCGGCGGTGCGCTGGCCGACAAAACGAAAGATGGTGCCGGGACGGTTTTGGGTCACATATTGAATCGCGCCAAAGGCAATGTCGCCGAGATGATGAAAATCCAGCGAGCCGTGCATGACGACGACCGGCGGGCGGTTGGGCGCAATCATCCGCACATAAAATGGAAAATATTCCGCCGCATAGCCGTAGTAAATCGGCAGGATTCTTTCGCGCGGATAGCCGCGTTCGACAAAGTAATCGGCCAGGGTGTCGGAAATCGCCAGCACCCCATCCACGCCGTAACGGACAGGCATGGAAATTTCGTAGCCTTTGAGCATCTCGACAAACGGACGGGGCGCGACGTAGGCCGGCCAGGTTTCCATGAACCCGGTCAGGAGGTCGGGAAAATTCATCACCACCGGCAAGTTCAGCCGGCGTTTCAACCGGCCGGCGGCCACGGCGGAAATCGCGTGTTGCGAGAGCAGCAAATCGAATTCCATCGTGCGCGCGGCCCGGGCAACCATGCGCTCCAAAAACGACGGATAAAGCAGGTATTTGAAATTGCGCAGGCGGGCGTAGCGTCCCATTTGCCAGGCGGTGAACTGATGTAAATGGATGCGGAATTTTTCTTCGACGGACTCGGATTCGGCGATTTGCGGGCAAAAAACGTGGACTTCGTGGCCGCGCCGGACCATTTCTTCGACCAGATAAACGGCCTCCGCCGAGCCGCCGCCGGACGGCGGATAAAACGGTTCATGGGTCAGAAACGCGATACGCAACGGGAATTTGGATTCGCGCACGCGCTGACGCTATGCAATTTGGGCCGGGCCGTTCAATCATAATCAGTGGTCGGCGGCAAAAAGTTTGACAACTGCGAAGGGAACTTTAGATTGCGTGTTCTCCAGATGGGGTCGTAGCTCAGTTGGTAGAGCGCCTGAATGGCATTCAGGAGGTCAGGGGTTCGAACCCCCTCGGCTCCACCATCCTACGCTCGGAACCGACGCTTGGAGGTTCCGAGCGTAGGATGGTGTCCTCCGTAGTCCCGCGATGCGGAACGAAGGAGGACTCTTTACCATAAGTTCCGAGCCACGGATGGCAGGCCAGCAACAATGCCAGCGGATTTCCTGTGGGATTAAATTGAACCGTTCGACCCGCCTTCTTCAGTCAGGCTTGTTTTGGCAGGACACGACATCAGGGTGTGGCGAAGACAAAGTTTCCGGCCGTACCCGGCGAGTAACCAGACGGACAGTACAATAAAAAGAAAGTTCTCCAGCAGCTTGCGGCAGATGAAAACTTCGCCGGTGCCGCAACCACAATCGAATTTCACCGCGCAGAACGGGATGGCCTGCGCCGACTGGATGACCAAAGCACGCCGGAACACCAGCCCCGTGAATGGCACCAGCATCACAATCAGCATCACCGCCGTCCCGCGCACCACCACACCCGCCAGCAGCAGCAGTCCGCAAAATATTTCAAACCAGGGCAGGGCTCCGGCAATCGAGTTCAACAGCAGGGAACTTTGCACCAGGTCGTATTGCCGCACCATTTTGAGGAACTCGACCGGATGCAACGCCTTGTTCAAACCCATATAAAGAAAGACCGCGCCCAACAACCACCTCGCCAGCACGGCGAAAATGTCTGTGGCGGTGCGACTCCAGGATGATGGGCTGGTGTTCATTTGCTGGTGCGGCGCAGGTTCCCGCTGTTTCGCCCGCCGATCTCAACCGGCAGTCCGTTGGTGATCCACTCCGTGATCCCTCCCGTGTAAATAAAAAGTTTCCCGTTCTCAATGCCGACATCCCTCAGCAAAATGGCGGCAGACTCACTGTCATCGCAATCGCCGCCGTTGCAATAAACCACGATCTGCTCCGCTGCCTGGCAAACCGGAAGCACGGTGGGAAAGTATTTTTCCGGATAGTAGGGATCGAACTCCCAGGCCCCGGGGATGTGGCCCTCCCGGTGGTGCTGTTCGTCGCGGGCATCAATGAACGCGACGTTCCCCTGCAGGTAACGCGGATCGTGGAAAAGCTGCGCCGCCTGGCGGCCATCAACCCATTGCAGTCCCTGTTCCTTCAATCGCGCCGCCAGCAGTTGAGCTGGAGAAGCCGCCGGGGCATTCGTGCTGGCAACGTCGCGTGTCGCCGGGGCCGGACGGCTGATGCCGGCTGGAAAATAGTTGCGCGTAAGCGCCAGACCGCGGGGCGAGACCAGGTTGGCGCCAAATGCCAGCACGATGCCGACGGCCGCCACGAGCAGGGTCTCCAAGAAGACGCATCTGACCGGCTGCTGGCAGTCAGGCGTCATGATTTCAAGTGAATGTTTCACACGAATCCTGCGGTCAGCGTGGTTCATCCCGCCGCGGGGTACAAACACTTTTTACCGGTTAACGCCGCCCGGTTCACAAATTTATCAACCCTGCTCGTGCGGCAATTCGTTTTGAGTAATTACAACCAGAAAAGCCAGGACAGTTACGCGCCGTGTTACAAATGCCACAACCCCGTAAAGGGGCGTGGCCCTCACGGGGCTTTACGCCCTCATCCGATTATTTTGACGAAATCCGTCAATTTCTTCCCGGTATAAAAGTTGATCCATTTGCCGGTCGCGTCAGCATAGGCCAGACACCGGTATCCCTTGCATTGAACCCATACCAGTTCCTTGTAAACAGGAACCAGCCCGCTGATTTGGTCATTTTTCTTGCCTGATTGGACTCTGGTATTCATCGGAACGACGGCATTCTAGCACAAATGCCTGGTCCATGCCAACAATAACCACCATCAACCCCCGCCGGGGGCGCATCTCAGTTTTTGAGCGCCTCTCATTAGCACCCGGCTTCAGCCGGGTGAAACCAGTTGTCACGAAGATAAAACCCGTTTCAACGGGTTTCCCTGCGCCCCAAAGCCGTTAAAACGGCTTCCCGACGTTTTTCAACCATCATCACCGGGCTGAAGCCTGGTGCTAATGAGAATTTTCCGCCGCTGTTTAAAAATTGAGATGCGCCCCCTCGCCGGACTCGGTTTCCGGACTGGGTGAGGTCCAGTCTTCGCAGATGACAAGCCAGATCTTTGCTCAGAACGCCAGTTGGTCTCCGTGGGGCCGGATCGGCATCCCGGACGGTGCCCGCTGCGTTGCTTTTGGAGCGCGGCTTGTCCCAAGCCGCAGCCCGACCGAAATGGAAAGTTTCACGAACCGCCCTGTGCACGAGTTGCGGCTGCGAGTTGGGACAACTCGCGCTCCGGGGTTAGTGCCAACCCTTGCACCCCTTCCTCATTCGGCTAGAATAAACTTGAATCTTCATCAGTCCGGTATCCAATTTTGTATCGTGACAAGTCATCCGATTGAAAAATCCGGGGGCGCCCGCGGGGGCCGATCCAATAAACGCGCCCGGTTGCCGACGGTTTTGACGCCGTTGCTTTTCCTGCTCCTCGCCGGCTGTCACCGCGACGAGGTCAAAACTTATCGCGTCGCCAAGGATCAGGACCAGACGCAGTCGCAAACCGCCCCGGCCCTGCCCACCGATACACCCAACCCGGGTCTGCCGCCCGGACATCCGGACATTTCCTCCGCCCCCGCAGCCTCTTTCCCGGCCATGTCCGGCCTGCCGCAATTGACTTGGATAACGCCGGCGGGCTGGACGGAAGTTCCGCCCGGCGAAATGCGCATGGCGTCGTTCAAAATCCAAGGCCAGAACGGCAAACAGGCGGATGTGAGCGTCATTCCCCTGCCCGGCCAGGCCGGAAGCGACGAAGCCAACGTCAACCGCTGGCGCGGGCAGGTTAGCCTGTCGCCGCTCCCGCCAGATGAACTGAAAAAATCCGCGGAAAACGTCGAGGCGGGTGGCCAACCGGCGCAGCTCTACGACATCGCCGGCCAAAATCCGGGCAGCGGCGAGGCCATGCGTATTCTGGGCGTCATCCAGCGTCGCGCCGACGTGGCATGGTTTTTCAAGATGACCGGCGATTCGGACCTCGTCGAACAACAAAAGCCGGTGTTTGTTGCATTCCTCAAATCGGTAAAATTTGTCCAAGGCGTGAAATAATGAACTGAAAAGAATATTTGAAACCACGAAGCACACGGAAGAATGGACGCAACCTGACAACACCACGAACCCCCTCGCCCCGCCCAAACGGGGAGAGGGCTGGGGAGAGGGGATTTTAACAATCGACCTCCTCACCCCGCCCCTCTCCTCCCTGGGGGAGTAGAGGGAGAAAAATTTACGCTGCAATGCTCAAAAACCTGTTCAAATTTTTCTCGTCGCTTAAGCTGACCGTGGCCTGTCTGCTGCTGGGTTGTGTTCTGGTGTTTTGGGGCACGCTGGCGCAGGTGCATCTCGGACTCTACAAGGCCCAGAACGAATTTTTTCGCAGCATTTTTGTTTACTGGCAGCCGGCCGGGTCCGGATTCCACGTCCCCATCTTCCCGGGCGGCTATTTTATCGGCACCGTGCTGCTCATCAACCTGTTCGTGGCGCACTTCCGCTATTATCAAGCCGGCAAACGGAAAATCGGCATCCTGCTGATTCACTTCGGCATCGTGCTGCTGCTGCTTGGACAGATGTTCACCGACTTTCTGTCGCGGGAAAGCGCGCTGCACCTGCGCATCGGCCAGACCAAGAATTACAGCGAGGCGGAACGCGCCTTTGAACTGGCGGTGTTGGACACCACCGACAAGGATTCGGACAAGGTCGTTGCCATCCCCTGCTCGCTGCTCGTGCGCCGGGCCGAAGTGACCGACCCGGAAATGCCGTTCAACGTGCGCGTGAAGACCTTTTACGCCAATTCATTGCTCGCGCAGCAACCCCAGCCGGGCTATGACCCGGTCAAAACCACCGCCGGTCCCGGCTCGGGCATCTGGTGGCGTGAAGTGCCGCGCGAAACCGAAATGAACCGGATGGACATGCCGTCGGCCATTGTCGAAATTACCACCCCAAAAAGTTCCATCGGCACCTTCCTCGTGTCCGGGTGGCTGGACCGCCCGCAGCAGTTCATTTACAACGGTCACACCTATGCATTGCTGCTGCGCCAGGAACGGTTTTACCTGCCGTTCAGCCTGCACCTGATTGAATTCCGGCATGACAAATATCCCGGCACGGACATCCCCAGGAATTTCTCCAGCCGCGTCCGGCTGCAAAATTTGGGAAACCACGAAGACCGCGAAGTGCTGATTTACATGAACAACCCGCTTCGTTACGCGGGCGAAACCTTCTATCAGGCAAGCTTCGACGCCGATGACCACGGCAGCGTGCTGCAGGTGGTCCACAATCCTACCTGGCTGACGCCGTACTTTTCGTGCGTGCTGGTCGCAACCGGATTGCTCATCCAATTTCTCAGCCACCTGATTCCTTTTTTAAAACGGAGGCTCCAATGAATTTGCGATTTACGATTTTCGATTTACGATTTTTAAAGCAGAAGCTGGTGGGGCGCCCGTCCTCGCGAGCCGAAATTTGGAGTGCGCGGACATGTCCGCGCTTTGAAAACGGCGACATGTCGCCGCACTCCCAAACCAGCCTGTCCTCGTCCTCGCCTGCCGCGGCGACTTGTCTCGGCGAAGCAGTGCGAAGACGGAAGCGTAGCGAAGACGGGTCCTCGATTTTATGAAAAAGTGGATTCCCCTCATTTTGGTCATTGTGATGGCGGGGTGGGTTTTGTCCGCGCTGCACCAGAAACCGGAGACCGGCTTTCATGCGCGCGAATTCGGCAAACTGCCCGTCCTGATGAATGGCCGGTTCCAGCCGTTCGATTCCGTCGCCCGCAATTCCCTGCTCCAAATCCGCACCAAACAAAGCGTCGTCACCGAAGAGAACGGCAAAACACAGACCCTGACCGCCATGGAATGGCTGCTCGAAACGATGATGAAACCCGAGTCGGCCAACGACTTGAAAATTTTCCGCATTGACAATAACGAAGTCCTCGCGCTGCTCAAGCTGCCGGACAACCAGAAATATTATTCCCTCAACCAGATCCGGCCCCAGATGGACGAACTGGAAAAGCAGGCCGACCGCATCGAAAAAATCGCGTCCGCCAACCGCACCGCCTTCGAGTCGCAGTTGATGAAGCTGTACGAGACCATGAACCTTTATCTACGGCTCGAAATCAGCCTCAAACCGCCGGGCAGCGACGATTTCGCGGCGGAACTGGATGCCTATCAAAAAAGTATTGCGCCGGGCATCGCCGCCGTGAATGCCCGGGAGGCTGGACAGAAATTTGACCCGGAAGCGTTCAACACCCTCCTCGGTTTCATGGGCGGCTACAACATCGTTGCCAGCTTCGCCCTGCCCCTGACCATTCCGCCGGCGGACGCCAGCCTGCCGCGCGATGCCTGGCAGAACATCGGCACCAACCTCATGCAAACCGCTCGCACCGGCGAAATCAATCCCGCCACAAGATTTTATGCGGAAATGGTCACCGCCTACCGCGCCAATCAGCCGGACAACTTCAATCGCATTGTCGGCCAATACCGCTTCTGGCTGGTCGGCCGCTTCACGCCCCAAATCAAAAAGGCGGATCGGGAATTTTTCTTCAGCACGATGCAGCCGTTCTACAAGGCCACTGTCATTTACGTGCTCGCGCTCGTGCTGGCATTGTTCTCATGGTTCAACCTCTCCGACTGGCTGCGGCGCTCGGCGTTTTATCTCATCGGCCTGGCGTGGGTGATTCACACCACCGGCCTTGTATTCCGCATGTATCTCGAAGGCCGGCCACCGGTGACCAATCTTTATTCCTCCGCCGTCTTCATCGGCTGGGCGGCGGTTATTCTTGGGATGGTTTTGGAGAAGATTTATCGTGACGGCATCGGCTGCGTCGTCGCGGCCTTCGCCGGCTTCGTCACGCTCATCATCGCACATAACCTGGCATTGAGCGGCGACACCATGGAAATGATGCGCGCCGTGCTCGACACCAATTTTTGGCTCGCCACCCACGTCGTGACCGTCACCCTCGGTTACGCCTCGACTTTTGTGGCCGGATTCCTCGCCATCATTTACATACTGCGCGGCGTGTTCACGACCACCCTTTCGCCGGAAACCGCCAAATCACTGTCGCGGATGGTTTATGGCATTGTCTGCTTCGCCACGTTGTTCAGCTTTGTCGGCACCGTCCTGGGCGGCATCTGGGCCGACCAGTCGTGGGGCCGGTTCTGGGGCTGGGACCCGAAGGAAAACGGCGCGCTGCTCATCGTGCTTTGGAACGCCACTATCCTGCATGCGCGCTGGGGCGGGCTCGTGCGCGAACGCGGCCTGATGAACCTCGCCGTGTTCGGCAACATCGTCACCAGCTTCTCGTGGTTCGGCGTAAACATGCTTGGCATCGGCCTGCACAGCTACGGATTCATGGATGCCGCCTTCAAATGGCTGATGCTCTTCATCGGCACCCAGGTCGCCATCATCCTCCTCGGCCTGTTGCCGCAAAAACTGTGGAGAAGTTTCCAGACCCGCGCAACCGCTGACAGAGTTGAGAGTTGATTGTTGAGGGTTGAGAGTCTAACAAAACAGCGTCACTCAACCTTAACCTCTCAAACTTATGTTCAATTTTGAAAAACTCGAAACTTGGCACGAATCAATTGCGTTTGCCGACTTGATTTACAAACTCACGCGCCACTTCCCCGACGAAGAACGGTTTGGCTTGACCAACCAAATGCGGCGCGCCGCCGTTTCCATTTCCTCCAACATCGCGGAAGGTTGTTCTCGCTCCTCCCGAGTGGATTACGCGCGCTTTGTGGAAATCGCCACTGGCAGCGTCTTTGAAGTTGTCTCTCAAGCCACGATTGGCCGCAACCAAGGCTTTCTCGGCGAAACTGACTACGAGCAACTTTATCAAGCTGCGGAAAAGCAAAGCCGCATGTTAAGCGGACTTCGCAAATCTCTGGATGCCGCCTGACCCTCAACTCTCAACCCTCAACTTTCAACCAATATTGACGCCCGGTTCCCAAAGTAGCACAGGCGTCCCGCCTGTTTTCATCCGCAGATTTCACTGCTTTTCTCCTGACTTCTGAATTCTGGCTCCTGCATTCAATGGGTGGGGCGAGTGCCTGTCGCGCCGTAGCTCGGCGAAGGCTGATCCTCACGAGCCGTTTCCTCAACCCCCTGTCCGCCATAGCGCTTGCGCGACGGAGGATCAACTCTCAACCCCAGTGAACTTCATCGGTTCATGCCTTGGATTGATCACGTGCATCACCAGCAAGGCCAGGAGATAGGCACCCGAGGCAACACCAAACAGGAGGACATAACTGCCGGTCCATTGCAGGACATAACCCGTGGCCTTGGCGGCACACATCCCCGCCACGGCGGACGCCGCGCCGCCGATGCCGACAATTGAACTGACCATCCGCCGCGGCGCCGTGTCCGATACCATCGCGTACAGATTGGCGATGAAACCCTGATGCGCCGCCGCCGCCAGCCCGATCAAAATGGTCACCACCCACAGGTTGGTGACGGTAGCGGCGGCGAAGACCGGCACCACACAAAGGGCACAGACCAGTTGCGCCGTTTTGCGCGCCGCATTGGTGGTCCAGCCCCGTTTGAGCAATCGGGACGAGAGCCAGCCGCCCGCAATGCTGCCCGCGTCCGCAATCAGATAAATCGTGATGAGCGGCGGGCCGAATTTCGTAAGCTCCAGTCCGTGCCGGTCGTGCAAAAATCCCGGCACCCAGAACAGATAAAACCACCACACGGGTGCTGTCAGGGTGATGCCGGCCGTGAACACCCACGTTTGCCGGTGCCGAAGCAGTTCGAGCCAGGAAATGCGGATTTCGGGATCCGGCGGATCGGACTGGATGTGGGCCAGCTCCGCCGTCGAGACCCACGGATGAACTTGCGGGCTGCGATACAGCAGCATCCAGAGCACCAGCCAGACCAGGCCCAGCGCGCCGGTGACAAAAAACGCCGTCGGCCAGCCCCAATGCAAAGTCAACCACGGCACGAACAGCGGCGTGAGCACCAGGGCCACGCTGGTGCCGGAATTGAAAATGCCCGCTGCCAGCGCGCGCTCGCGTTTCGGAAACCATTCGCTGACCGTTTTGACCGCCACCGGGAAATTGCCGCCTTCGGCCAGCCCCAATACCAGTCGCGCGGCGCCAAAGCCTGTCACCGTGCGCACGAACGCGTGGCCCATGGCCGCCAGACTCCACACCAGTACCGATGCGGCGTAACCGAATCTCGTGCCGACGCGGTCCATGAACCATCCGCCGCCGCCGTAGCCAATGGCGTAAGCCGCCTGAAAAGCGAACACCACATTGCTGTAGTCAATCTCGTTCCATCCGATGTCCGACATCAGCGTCGGCTTGAGGATGCTAATGACCTGGCGGTCCATGTAATTGATGGTCGTGGCCAGGAACAGCAAGAGGCAGATGACCCAACGGAACCAGCCGATGCGGCGCGCCGGTGGCGGGGAGGAATCAGGTCTAGTCATGTCAACATGCAATCGTTAAGTGTTCCCGGCAAATCATCAAGCCGACAGTCACGCCCGCCATCCACCATTCCAAGGTAGGGACACTGCGCCGCGGTGTCCGCAATCTTAAGGTAGGGACGGCTGGCCCAGCCGTCCGCTTGTCGCGCCAAAGCGTAGCGGCGGCGGGCGGACGCCCCGGCAAAGCGCTTTACGCGACCATCCTCGCCTCTTACTTTACCCATCCAGCGGACTGCGCACTCCCAGTCCGGGCTTGGCCGTCACCAAATAAACTCCCTCTCCGCGTCCCGCCGCTGTTTGCGGGATGGGGAAAGGGCCGGGGGTGAGGTGTTGAAGTCTTTTAGTCATCCAGCGGACTCCTGACACCTATCCCCGGTTTGGACATGACGTGGGTGTAAATCTGCGTCGTCGTCACATCCTTGTGTCCGAGCAACTCCTGCACCGTCCGAATGTCCGTGCCCCCTTCCAGCAAATGCGTGGCGAAACTGTGCCGCAGGGTGTGGCAACTGGCCGGCTTGGTTATCCCCGCCTTTTGCACGGCGCTTTTCATCGCCCGCTGAATCACCGTCTCCAACAAATGATGCCGCTTCTGTATTCCATCCAACGGATCAATGGCCAGCCGCGTGGACGGAAATACCCATTGCCAGCCGGTCTCCTTGTCTGCGTTGGGATACTTCAATTTCAACGCTCCCGGCAGATAAACCCGGCCCATGCCCGCAGCCAAATCCTTCCGATGCAAATTCACCACTTTGGCCAGATGCGCCTGCAACGGCCCGCGTAACCGGTCCGGCAACATCGTCACCCGGTCTTTCATTCCCTTCCCATCCCGGACGATCACCTGGCCGCGCCCGAAATCCACGTCCTTCACGCGCAAGCGCAACCCCTCCAGCAATCGCATCCCCGTTCCATACAACAACTGCAACACCAGCCGATATCGGGATTCGGCGCACATTAAAATTTTTTCCACTTCCTGCCGGCTCAACACCACCGGCAGCCGCTCCCGTCGCTTCGGCCGTTCAAACTCCCCCACCGCGCCCAACTCCCGTCCCAGCACCTCCCGATACAAAAACACTAGTGCGTTGAGCGCCTGATTCTGCGTTGAAACCGCCACCTTCCGTTCTACCGCCAGGTGTGTTAAAAACGTGCGCACTTCCGCCGCTCCCATTTCCAAAGGATGCCGCCAGCCAGGTCCCTCGCCCATCGGATTTCCCTTCTCCGCATCCGATGGGGAGAAGGTGGCCGCAGGCCGGATGAGGTGTTCCCCGGGAGTGGAGAGGGTGGCCGCAGGCCGGGTGAGGGTTTGAACTTGTGGGTGGGCATGGGGACGATCCCGCCAAAACTTCAAATACCGCACCACCCATTCCCAATACGTCTGCTCGGTCCGCAGCGAAAGGTGTTTAAACCGGGCCACCTCATGGAATTGATCCCTCAATTTGGCTTTGGGATTGAGTAACAAGCGGGCCGGAATCTGAGCATTCATAAAATTATGGACAAAACTAAACAAGCCAGCTAATATGGCTGTCAAGGTGAAAAGATTAGGCTGCGAAATCCCGGAGATAGGCTGCGAACAGCCTGCTTTTCGCAGCCCACTTATATGTTAGGTGTCATTGCGTATGAACGATGACGATGAAGATAATCAAGAAGCCAGTCATTCCGTGAAAGCGCAGTTGCTAGTGCTTTCGGCGAGATTAGATGTATTGGAGGCATTTGTTGCTGTCTCAAATGAGAAGCACCGCATAGGAGACAGCACGAGTTCGGTATCAGTTGATGAATGGCTTCGTTCAGGTCTGATAGAGCGCATTGACCATTATTTGGGTTCTCTGTCGGACGAAAACCCGCGATTCGCAACAGAGCTTTCACAGATTTTAGAAGGATTGAAGCGGCGATTAAAAGAATGACACCTAACAATGCGCTGCACCCAACAGCCACTACGCCTTCAGTTTTGCGGATGAAGATTTGCAGATTCATATTTTTGGGTTATCGGGAGTCGCGGGAGATTTTTCCGTGGCTGTGGGTGAGCTTGATTCGTTAGGCCACACTACGATATGGATGATTCCGACGAAATCAGTCGTGCCAAAGAAGAAGTTCGGCAACACGCCGAGATGTATCGTGAGCGAGGGCTGACCGTCCAATTGTCCCTCTGGAATACATTGGTCGCTTTTGATGGGTTGATGATTGGTGTGGCTGCCGTTCTGGTTGCGTTCGGGCATGACGTTCCTGTTTGGTGTCCGCTCGCTATCGTTGCTGTCAGTATTACCTCTCTGGTTTTGTTGACCTTCAATTTTTACGGGTATCGTAAGATGTATCGCATCCTTGGCAGTAATCCGCCAGATTCGATTTGGGAGTCCAGTGCCGCTTGGGAGAAGTATGCGGCCTATCTCCACACTGCTCACCAGGATTCCAAGGACGAGCAGAAGCGCATAACTTGCCGTGAGAATTTGTGCGCGTATCTTGCTGCCGCGAGTTTGATTTTCTTTCTCATAGGGATCGTCTGGATTTATATCGCACATCGCCATGTGAATGTTGCGCTTCAGATTTATGACCGTGCGGCCTAACAAAGCGCTGCACCGCGACAGCCGCTCGCCCTTCAGTTTACTTGAGGATTTTTGCATTTCGTTTCCTTTTTGGTTTGCCCACCGTCCACCGCATTCGGCGCGGCTGCGGGTGAGCTTGATTCGTTAGCAGGCTCTAGCACGAAGCACGCAATATGTCGCCCCGTTCCTTTGCCTTTGGATCCGTCCTCAGTTGCGCACCAGCGCACGTCGCCGAGATTCTTCACAGTGGCGCCGGCAGCGAGCAGCATCAGCAGCCACTTATCCACCGGATACACCAGCACGACGCGCTTGCCCTTTTTGTGTTCAGTGATGGCCTTACGCACCCATGCCGTCGCGCCTTTCTTTTTTCCCTGGTGGATGACGGCGCCGAACGGAATGTTCGCGTAATTGGATTTCCCCCACTCGCATGTCAGACCGTCAAAATTTTCCGGCTGCGGGTGCGGACATGGATCGAAATCGAAGTGATATTGCGCGTCAAGTTCGGCATAAAGTTCGGGCGGCGTGAGCCAGTAGTGCTTCCCGTCGGCTGCGTTGCCGGTATGAAATTTGTTGTCGGACAGTTTCAGCGACCGCCTGCTAACAACCGGATGCAGACCAACAGCCACCGCCCCTTGGGTTTCGGCGGGCAGCATCTGTAATTCAAATGTTAGGTTGCTATTCACGGTTTTGGTCGCGGTGTCTGTGGCTGATCCGGGGCGTTAGACCGCACACGCGTATGGCTTTTCCGCTCGAAATCGTAGAGGGCTTTTTCGAGGCTCGATTTCACTTTGACGGTCAGGCACTCGGGCAGCTTACGCATTTTGACGGCTACGCGCATTGGCACGTGTTGTATGACCGAGAACGTCAGTTCCTGAAGATTCTCGCTGGACGCGATCCTGGTCTCAGCGCTTATCCCACCGTAGAGGTTGAGGGTGTTTATTCTGACGACTGCTCAGTATCAGCTTTGACAGGCGGTGGCATGGCGTTGGTCCTTCGCCCTAAAGGCATTGACAATGCTTCGCATTATGTGGCTATTACAAAGACAAAACATGGCAGCATGTCGTTATCAACCACTGTTGGCGAGACCAAGCCAGCGGTCTAACAAATCGCTGCAGGCAACGCGGGATGGCGTCTCCAGTTCCGCTTCGCGGTTCACGTCATTTGGTCCCGCGTGCCTGAGCTCTGGACGTTAGGCATCAATACACCATCACCATTATGACTGGACTTGAAGCCATTCCCAAGATTAGCGAGTTGCTTACTCGACTCATTAAGCTCACGAAGGACAGAGAGACAGGTGCGCTTGTCCAGCAGATACAGGAGCACCAGCTTGAAATACATACAGCATTGGTGGTAGCGGACGCGAAGATTCGTGAGCTTGAGAAACAGCTTGCAGAAGCGCAGGCGGAGCAAGTTCGTATTCATAAAGGGATTGAGTTTCGACGCGGCAAGCGCACCAATGACAAATGGATTGGATTTTGTCCGAAGTGCCACATGCCTGCACAAGATGCTTGGACACGACCTAGAAACGACAAGATTGTGGTTTGCACTGCTAGTTGTGGCTGGCAGGTATGGATGGAGTTAAAATTGGATGATATTATTACTGAACTTGGCGCATGACCGTGATGCCTAACAATGCGCTGCACCGCGACAGCCGCTCGCCCCTCAGTTTTGTTATGATTATTTTGCATCCGTTTCCTTTTTGGTTTGTCCACTGACCGCCGCATTCGGCGCGGCTGCGGGTGAGCTTGATTCGTTAGGCAGCATAGATCGTTTGTGACACACAACGAGCATGAAGATTCGATGCACCGCACGGCGCAGTTGCTTGTAGAGCGTGGTTTTGCGCGCAACTGTATTTATGATTCCAAGACCCGCACCGTAACTATCGAGTGGCTTCCCGATGGGCGGCAGCTTCAAAGTTTGCTCCGCAGGCTTTATGATGTTCCCGCCAAGAGCAGCAGTGATTACAGCCCCACAGTTTTGGCAATGCCTGTTTTCATGTTGCTGTTTGTCGTGCCATTTGATCCAAGTATCCAGTGACATGACGCTGCTGCCTAACAAATCGCTGCAGGCAACAGCCGCTGCCCCTTTGGTTTTCGGACGGTTATGATTTTTCATTGTCATTTTTCCTTTCCACGTCCCGCTCGGCGGCTGTGGCTGAGCTCTGGACGTTGATATGGCTTGAAAATGTCAAGCAAGCGATAGGTCTGCTTTCCGAAAAATTTCATTTAGTTTCCGGGTTGCGACACCGCGAACCGTTCTGAGTCAGAGACAGGGACGCTAG
>Ga0208321_1000098_pt1 | contig 103243 bp, 74 predicted proteins | sample June2015DPH_4_15_FD_184692 | JGI IMG/M metagenome (GOLD analysis project Ga0208321, IMG submission 184692) | Peatland microbial communities from SPRUCE experiment site at the Marcell Experimental Forest, Minnesota, USA - June2015DPH_4_150... | ecosystem: Environmental > Terrestrial > Soil >... | reverse complement strand
CCCTTGGCCGAGAACTTCCAGTTCTCGCATGAGGGTGTACCTCCTTCGTAGAGTTTTGCCACTCCCGAAAAAGTACACCCTCTTTCCCTTTCCAAAACCCAATTTACACAAAAGAAGTTACGCTACTTCGCGGCTACTCCACTCGGCTGCGGCTCCGCCGCGTTGGGCTACGCCGGTTGCTACTTCACATGCTCATCCAGCCACCCCAGCACGGTCTTGTACCACAGTTGGCTATTCGCCGGCTTCAGCACCCAGTGGCCCTCGTCGGGGATGTAGAGGAGCTTGGACGGAACGCCGCGCCGCTGCAACGCCGAAAACAGTTGCATGGCCTGACCTTCCGGCACGCGGAAATCGCGCGCGCCTTCCACGAGCAGCATGGGAGTTTTGATATTCTGGACGAAGTTCGAAGGCGACCATTTCTCGCGCAGCACGGCGGCTTCTTTTTCCCACGGCAGCCCCTTGAATTCCCACTCATCGAACCAGAGCTCTTCCGTCTCGCCGAACATGCTGCGGTTGTCGTAGACGCCGTCGTGCGAAACCAGCGCCTTGAAGCGGTCGGAGTGGCCGGCGATCCAGTTGATCATGAAGCCGCCGAAGGAGGCCCCCGCCGCACCGATGTGATCCCGATCGACGAAGGGCAGCGATTCGAGATAGTCCGTAGCGTTCATCAAATCCTGATACGGGGCACCGCCCCAGTCGCCGGAGATTTCTTCCACGAATTTCTGGCCGTAGCCGGTCGAGCCGTGGAAGTTCGTCATGAGCACCACGTAACCGTGCGCGGCAAACATCTGGGTGTTCCAGCGATAGCCCCAGGCGTCGTCCCAGGCGCTTTGCGGGCCGCCGTGAACGAGCAGGAGGACCGGATACTTTTTCCCGGCGTCGAATCCCGGCGGCTTCACCAGCAGGTTCTGAATCTGTGCGTCCAGCGCGCCACGGGTGTTTACGAACTCCGCGGGGTTCATGTCGAGCTCGGCCAGGAGCGCGTCGTTCGCCTGGGTCAACTGCGTGGGCGTGCCGCCGGAGGTGGACGCGCGATAAACTTCCGCCGGCTGAGTCAGGCTGCTGCGGGTCAGGATCAGCCACTTGCCATCCGGACCCACACTGAGTTCGTCATTCGAGCCCTCCAGAACTTTCTCGACCTTGGGCAAGGTGATCGAAGTTTTGAAAACCGGCTGGCGAGCGTGGTCGGGCGCGGTGAAATAGAGGGTGTTGCTGTCCGGCGCCCAGGCAAAACTCGCTACCCACTGGTCGAAGCCCAGGGTGAGGTCGGTGATTTTCCCGGTCTCGCGGTCGTAGACGCGCAGCCGGAAGAGATCGGATTCATAACCATTGCGCGCCTGGGAGGTGTAAGCGATGTAGCGCCCGCTGGGAGAGTATTGCGGCGAGGCATCGGAGCCGGGATTGTCGCTGGTGATGTTGCGCGCTTCGCCGCCTTGCGCGCTCACGAGGTAAAGGTGGTTGTTCGTCGTCCAGGCGGCCGCCGATTGGCCGGTGGAGCCCTTAGAGTGGTTCGAGGTGTAGCAGACCTCTTTGCCGTCCGGTGAAATTGCGTAGCCGTCGGGCGCCCCGAGAAAGAAGGTGGGCGAGTCGTAGGCGCCCGGCGTCAAGTCGCGCGGCGCTCCACCCGCGGCGGAAACGGCGAACAGGTGCGTGTACTTGCCCTCGCGCCACGAGTCCCAGTGGCGAAAGAGCAGCTCATTGATGAGTTGCGCTTTGACTTTGCTCTCGGTAGCTTCTTTCAGGCGGCGCTGATTGCAGGCCTCGTCCCCGCAATCGGGGTAGACCTGGGAGGTGAAGAGCAACACGTCACCCTTGGCAGCCCACGTCACACCGTCGGCTTCGGTCGAGAGGGAAGTGAGGGGCCGCGCTTCGCCGCCGTTCACAGGAACAATCCACACTTGCGAGCTGCCACCGCGCGTCGAGATGAATGCCAGTGATTTGCCGTCCGGGGACCACCGCGGGCGCGTGTCCGACCCGTCGCCGCGGGTCAGTTGCCGCAACTCGCCGCCTTCAAGGGGACAGACCCAGATGTGCCTGTTAGTCTTGTTGGCTTCGAGGTCCACAATGCCCAGCACATACGCGATCCACTTGCCGTCCGGCGAAACCTGCGGATCGGAAATCCGCTGGACCTTCGCTAAGTCTTCATACGCAATGGGGTGTTTGGCTTGGGCAGCGGAGCATGCCCCAAGCAGTATGACAACTACCCCTATCCGAAAAATGTTCTTCATGGGCGCCCCCAGGGATGCGATTTTTCTTGGTTCCCGCCTTGCGACAAATCAACTTATCACATGGTGATATTCTCCGTCAGCGCTTAATGCGCGCCGTACCACCCTTCATCACATGCTTTACTTCTTCGAGGGTGATCATGCTGGTGTCGCCGCGCGTCGACTGCAGCAGCGCGCCGTGCGCCGCGCCCATGTCCACGGCTTCCTGCGGGCTCATGCCGTGCAGCATGGCGTACACCACGCCGCTGCAGAAGCCGTCGCCGCCACCCACGCGATCCTCGATCTCAAGACCCTCGTAGCGTGTGGACTGGTAGAATTTTCCCTCGAAGTAGAGAATCGCCGACCAGTTGTTCACGAGCCCGCTCACCACCTCGCGCAGCGTGGTTCCGACGGCCTGGATGTGCGGGAACTTGTCCACCACCTGCTCAACCATCCTCTTGTAGCCTTCCACGGGCAGCTTCTTCAGCGACTCGTCTACGCCTTCCACCTTGAAGCCTAAGACTTTTTGGAAATCTTCTTCGTTGCCGATCAGCACATCGATGAAGGGCACCAGATCTTTCGTCACCGCGATGGCTTTCTCGCTCGACCACAGCTTGCTGCGGAAGTTGAGGTCGTAGCTGACGACGGTTCCTGCCGCGTGGGCCGCTTGCATGGCTTCTTTTACGACGGCCGCGCTGGAATCGCTCAGCGCCGTGCAGATACCTCCGGTATGGAACCAGCGCACTCCTCGCGCGAAGATGCTTTTCCAATCGACCTCGCCCGGTCTGATGTGCGACGCGGCGGAGTGGCCGCGGTCGTACATCGTGACACTGCCGCGCACGCCGATGCCGACTTCCGTGAAATTCAAGCCGATGCGATCCGCTTTGCCCACCCCGTCGTAAGGCACCCAGACGACGTTGCTGATATCCATCCCAGAGGCGCGGGCGTGGTTGCGGATAAACCCTCCGAGGGGGTTCTCGACCAGGCGTGAGACCCACGAGGTGCGCAATCCCAGACGGCTGAGCGCGTAGCTGACGTTGTACTCGCCGCCTCCCACCCAGGCCTCGAAATACGGCGTCAGTTCGATTCGCTGGTGGCCTGGCGGGCTCAGGCGAATCATGCATTCGCCGAAGGTCAGGACATCCAGTTGGCAATCGTGGGCAGCCTTTACTTGCAGGGGCATGAAGATTTCTCCGAACCGGAATCCGTGCGCAAACAGACGCGCACGGGCTTCAACGGGGAAGTAGCTTCAAGGCGGCACCAGCGAGGTAAATGCCGCTTTTCGCACGTAGAATTGCGTCACACAATCCGCCGCGTTTAGAAGCCACCATGGCCAGGATCCAGGCACGCCGCGGTTTGGCATCACGATACTGGGATGTAGTTACGAACCAGTTTCCGAGCAACCGTCGCCATGACCCATTTTTCCAAGGCCAATAACACTGCCAGGTAGGCTGCCACGATAAGAGCCGCACCCGGGTCGCCATGCGGCTGGCCTGGGTTTGGCGGCGGTTGCACAACCCCCAACGCGGCCAACACCCAGTAGGCTATCTCGTAGAGCAGAAAAACGCCCACCACCATGTGAAAGACCCCCAGGAAAGGGTGGCCCGTATAGAAAAAGCCCCCGCCGGGAATCAGGAGCGAGCGTCGCAGGGCGGTCCTCTCATCTTTGAACTTCAGCCGGCATTGGGGGCATTCGTACATGCCCGGCGTGAGCGCCGCACGGCAATCGGGGCAGACGCTGGTCATGGAAAGCGCCGGAGAGGTCTCCCCGGCAGCGGTGGGATGCAGGACGTCCAGCAGAAGCCGGATTTTCTTTGCATCGCCCCCGCGCAGGGCCCAATAGATTTCCTTCTTGCCATTGCGATACTTGATATGAAGTTTGGCGGAGAGCAGGCCCTTTACCTTGGCCTCTTCGATGTCGCCCCAGCGGGCGCTTCGCATACCCCTTTTCCACATGCCGTTCCGTGTCACAAACAATTGCAGGAGCCGGCGATTCGTCAGGAGAAGCAGGCCGGGCGCGAGATACTGGGCCTGCCAGCCGAGAAAGAACTGCTCGACCCCGCTGGGCATCACTTGTCCCCGAGCGATATAGAGGACTGCCTCGCCGGGCTCCAGGATTTTCCGCAGGGGCTCCTGCAGCTTTTCCAGAGCCTGCTCGGCGCGCTTGCGGATGCCGCGCTTTTCGACGCCCTGGCGGTTCGTGAAGGCAATGTCCTCGCGCAGGAGGATTCCATAGTGTGATGAAAGCCGTACAGACTGATCGGCATGAACAGGAATCTGAGGGCTGGGCATGGGGAGCCTCCCGCGACCGAGGATGGGCGAAACTCAGGCGGCCCGCATTCTATGTCGAAGATTAGAGCACCGCAATATTGATTGTAGACGCGCGCCACGATGGGCGCGGCGGAAGCGGGCGGGATAGTTCTGTCCAGGTGGGGTCTGCGCTTGCGTTCCCCCAAACCTCTATTTGTCCCACTTGGTGTGGAAAGTTCCTTCCTTGTCGATGCGGCGGTAAGTGTGCGCGCCGAAGTAGTCGCGCTGCGCCTGCAACAGATTCGCGGGCAGGCGCTTCTGGCGGTAGCTATCGATATACGCCAGCGTATTGCTAAAGGCCGGGCAGGGAGTGCCCACGTCGTTTGCCACTTGCACCACCTCGCGCAGGCTGTCGCCGGTATGATTCAGAAGCTGGCTGAAGTGCGGATCGATCATCAGATTCTTCAGGTCGGGCTTCGTCTTGAACGCCCCGCGGATGGGATCGAGCAGCCGGGCGCGGATGATGCAGCCGCCCTTCCAGATGCGCGCCACTTCATCTAACCTCACATTGTATTTGTATTCTTGCGACGCAACGCGCAACTGATCGAACCCTTGCGCGTAGCAGGCGATCACGGTGATGGTGAAAGCCTCGCGCACTTTGACGAGAAACTGCTTGCGGTCGCCCGTGAATCTTCGCGAGGGGCCGTGCAGAATCTCCGACGCTACCACGCGTTCCTGCTTCGCGCCCGAAAGTATGCGTGCGATCACGGCGGCGGTCAGCGTAGGGACGGGCACGCCCAGGTCCATGGCGTCCTGGGCGGTCCACTTGCCAGTGCCTTTCTGCTCCGCCGTGTCGAGCACCAAATCCACCAGCGGTTTCCTCGTCTCCGGATCTACCTTGCCCAGCACCACGATGCTGATTTCCAGCAGGAAGGAGTTGAGGCCGCCGCTGTTCCACTCTGCGAAGACGTCGCGAATCTCCGGCCCCGATAGTCCGACCACATTGCGGAAGATATCGTAGGCTTCGCAGATGGTCTGCATGATGCCGTACTCGATTCCGTTGTGGACCATCTTCACGTAGTGGCCGGCGCCACCCGGGCCGAGATAAGTGCAGCACGCGCCGTCGGCAGTCTGCGCTGCCATCTTGGTGAGCACCGACTCGAGGTGGCGATAGGACTCCTCGTGCCCGCCCGGCATCAGCGAAGGTCCGTGCAGTGCGCCTTCCTCGCCGCCGCTTACGCCCATGCCAAAGAAGTGCAACCCAGCGGCAGCCAACTCGCGCGCGCGGCGTTCGGTGTCCCTGTAATAGGAATTACCACCGTCGAGCATGATGTCGTCCTGCGCCAGGTGCAGTTTCAGGTCTGCGATCACAGCGTCCACGGCCTTACCCGCCGGGACCATCACCCAGATGCGGCGCGGCCGCTCCAGGGAATCCACGAATGCCGCAAGCGAATTCGCCACCAGAAGTTTCCCCGCGGTCTCGGCAGCGACTTGTTTCGCTTTTTCCGGGCTGGCGTCAAAGCCCGCCACCGTGAAGCCTTTGCTCGCCGCATTCAAAGCCAGGTTTTTCCCCATCACGCCCAGTCCGACAATTCCGAGGTGCTGTTTGGCCATACAACTCTCCTCAATAGATCACAATACGATATGACGATCTCGGCCCGCAGAAGATTCTGTTAACAACATCATTAGTCTTTGCCGGCGATTCATAGTGCGGTTTCCCGTGAGGGCTACTCCATATGATGCTCGTCAACCCGGCGGGAATCCCTCGGTGGAATCAAGAACTGTGTTTCTGGAAGAGATCGCGCGAATAATACCGAATAAGAATAGCAGAACCGGGAACCTTCGGCGGAAGGAAAGTCGGGAGAGGGAGACCTCGCTCGGCGGTCGGGGAAGTCCCGCCCCTAAATTTCAACTTCCTGCAAACTCGTATCGCAACGTTATATAATCGCAGGCTCTGGTTCGCTCCCTTCTGGCCTCGCCGGCATCTAACTATGCGAGGGCTTTCAAAAAGGTGAGTAGGCGGGTGTCATGGAGGGGCCGCTGGGGCATTACACATCATCTTATTCGCGTGGAGGACTAATCCCTTGGACGGTCAGACCGCTACACCTACCTCGAAGTCCGCTTTGAGTTCAGGGCAACTCGACCAGCTTTGCATCAACACCATCCGCTTTCTCTCCGTTGACGCTGTCCAGAAGGCCAACTCCGGCCATCCGGGGATGCCGATGGGGGCTGCGCCGATGGCATACGTGCTTTGGACTCGGCACTTGAAACACCATCCTGCCAAGCCTGCCTGGCCGAATCGTGACCGCTTTGTGCTTTCCGCGGGGCACGGTTCTATGCTGCTTTACAGCCTGTTGAACCTGACGGGCTACGACCTGCCGCTCGCGGAAATCCAACAGTTCCGGCAATGGGAAAGCAAAACGCCCGGGCATCCGGAGTATTGGATTGTTCCGGGTATTGAGACCACCACGGGGCCCCTGGGCCAGGGTTTCGGCAACGGAGTGGGTATGGCGATCGCTCAGAAGTACCTCGCCGCGCATTTCAATCGCCCGGGACACGAGTTTGTCGATTACAGGATTTACGCGCTGGTGAGCGACGGCGATTTGATGGAAGGTGTGGCGTCGGAAGCCGCCTCGCTGGCAGGCCATCTGCGACTCGACAACCTGATTTATCTTTACGACGACAACCATATTTCCATCGAAGGTTCTACAGATCTCGCGTTTACGGAAGACCGCGCCAAGCGCTTCGAGGCATATGGGTGGTTTGTCCAAAAGGTCGACGACGGAAACAACCTCGAGGCGATCGACCAGGCGATTCGCGCCGCGCAGGCCGAGCGTGGACGTCCGTCGATCATCATGATTCGCACTCACATCGGCTACGGCAGCCCGAACAAACAGGACAGCGCGGAAGCCCACGGCTCGGCACTCGGTGAGGAGGAAGTCAGACTCACCAAGCAGAATCTCGGTTGGCCGCTGGAACCGGCGTTCCGGATTCCCGATGAGGCGCGCGCACACTTCCGCTTGACCCTCACAAAAGGGGGCAAAGCCGAAGCGGAATGGCAAGCCCGGCTAGCTGCCTATCGCCGGGCCTTTCCCGAACTTGCGGCGGAGTGGGATCGCTTCGCAAAGGGGGAGTTGCTGCCAGGATGGCAAGCGACGATTCCCACCTTCAGCCATACTGAGAAGCCGATGGCAACCCGGCAGGCGTCGGGAAAGGTCTTGAACGCCCTCTCGCCGGTTCTTCCCACGTTGCTCGGCGGCTCTGCGGACCTGGCGCCTTCCACCAATACGCTGATCAAAGGCGAAAAGGACTTCGGCCCGGGGAACTACGGCTCGCGCAACTTTCACTTCGGCGTACGTGAGCACGGCATGGGTTCGATCCTGAATGGCATGGCCCTGAGCGGATTGATTCCTTACGGCGCCACGTTCTTTGTCTTTTCCGACTATCTCCGGCCCGCTCTGCGGCTGGCGGCGCTGATGGGATCTCACGCCATTTTCGTTTTTACGCATGACAGCGTTTTCTTGGGAGAGGATGGCCCAACTCACGAGCCGATCGAACATCTGGCGGCCTGCCGGGCGATTCCCTTCCTCAGTGTGGTCCGCCCCGCGGATGCCAACGAGACGGCGGTAGCCTGGCGCGTGGCCATTGAACAGAAGGGCAGACCCGTCGCCATGATATTAACGCGCCAGGCGTTGCCTATTATCGATCGTAGCAAGTATGGTCCGGCGGAAGGACTGGAAAAGGGCGCCTATGTTCTGGCGGATGCGAACGGCAGGAGGCCGGAGATCATCTTGATTGCCTCCGGCTCGGAGGTGGCGCCCGCCCTCGAGGCTTACGAGAAGCTGAGTGCAGAAGGAATTGCCGTGCGCCTGGTGAGCATGCCCTCGTGGGACCTTTTCGAAAAGCAGGCGCAGTCTTATCGTGACGAGGTGCTGCCGCCGAGCGTGGCCGCGCGCCTCGCCATCGAGGCCGCGGTGCCTTTCGGCTGGGAGCGCTACGTGGGGCCCAAGGGTGCCGTGCACGGGATCAATCGTTTTGGCGCTTCTGCGCCGTATAAGGTGATCGCGGAGAAATGGGGTTTCACGGGCGCAAACATCGTGAAGCGCGCACACGAGCTTTTGGGCCGCTGATCAGTTCAGGGTGCAAGACCCAAGGTAGCTGTCATTGAGGTAGGCTACTGGTTCGACCAGTGCGACGTGAAGAGCGGTAGCCACAGGTGGCGCTTTTCTCCGCCGCGGCCGAAGGTCCGTTGATTCTAATGGCGGGCGGATGGGCTTATTCTCGTTTACGTACACACGATTACTTCGAGCGGCGAATTAACCGTGGGTACCCCGCTCCCAGAAGGGGAGCACCGTGAGTAGCCGTGGGTGAAACCCACGGAAACGAGGCGCACGAGAGTCTCCCGGCCCTGGCGGGGCCGGACAACAAACGGGTCAACCCCGTTGGGGTTGGGAAATCTAACCTGGCTCCGCGACCCGCAGGTTGAAACCTGCTGCTACTCGCCGTCAGCCCCTGCGGGGCTGGCAGCAGAAGCGTGGCGAGGAGGATTCTTCATGAGCACTAATCCGCTTCGAGAACTCAACAGTTTGGGGCAGAGCGTTTGGTTCGACTACATCCGCCGCTGGGAGCTGACTTCCGGGCACCTGCAACAATTGATCGATGAAGACGGCGTTTCGGGAGTCACCTCGAATCCCAGCATTTTTGAGAAAGCCATAGCCGGCAGCAACGACTATGACGAGGCGATTCGGGAGCTGGTCGAGGAAGGCAAAGAGTCCGCGGCCATTTTCGAGAGCTTGGCGGTCGAGGATATCCGCGCGGCCGCCGACCTTTTCCGGACGACTTATCAGGCCACCGAAGGCCGCGATGGATTTGTGAGCATCGAAGTCTCACCGACGCTGGCGCGCGACACGCAGGGAACAATCGCTGAAGCGCGCCGCCTGTACCATGCCGTGAATCGCCCCAACGTGCTGGTGAAAGTTCCGGGGACAGCGGAAGGCCTACCGGCGATCGAGCAACTGCTGGGCGAAGGTATCAACATCAATATCACGCTGCTGTTCGCGATCGAGCGTTACGAGCAGGTGGTGAGTGCTTATGTTGCGGCGCTCGAAAAGCTGGCACGCGAGGGCAAGCCGCTCGATCGCATTGCCTCGGTGGCGAGCTTTTTTGTGAGCCGTATTGATACGCTCGCCGACCAGCAACTCGAGGCCAGGATGAGCGAGGCGAAAAGCACCAAGGAGAAAAAGAGGCTCGCGGACCTGCTGGGCAAGACGGCGAATGCGAACGCCAAGCTGGCGTACGTGAAGTTCAAAGAGATTTTTTCAAGGCCCCGATTCCAGGCGCTGGCGCAGAAGGGTGCGCGTGTGCAGCGGATGCTGTGGGCCTCGACGAGCACGAAGAATCCCAAGTACAACGACACGCTCTACGTGGACCACCTGATTGGCCCGGACACGATCAACACCATGCCGGCTGCCACACTCGCGGCGTACCGCGATCACGGCAAGCCGCGTACTACGATTGAAGAGGGTTTGGACGAGGCGAGCAGCGTGATGAAGCAACTGGCGGAGGCAGGAATCGATCTCGCCGCGATCACCCGGAAGCTGGAAGACCAGGGCGTGGAGGCGTTCGCGAAGGATTACGAAAAGCTCCTCGCCTCGATCGCTGAAAAGCGCCGGCAGTTTGTTGCCGCGGCGCCCGTGCAGCCTGCGACGATCAGCAGCGGCGGCCTGCACCTGGCCACGCACGCGGCAGTGGAGCGGCTGGCCGCGCAGAATTTTCCGCGCCGCCTGTGGGACCGTGACCCAACCCTGTGGAAGCAGGAACCGGCGCATCAAAAAGTGATTCGTAATGCGCTCGGATGGCTGACGGCGCCGCATACGATGCTCGGGCAGGTGGACGCGCTCGCGAGCTTTGTGCAGGAAGCGAAGCGCGCGGGCTTCACACATCAGGTCTTGCTGGGCATGGGCGGCAGCAGCCTTTGCCCGGACGTCTGCCGGGCCACGTACGGAACGGCGCCGGGATTTCTGCAACTGCACGTACTGGATTCGACCGTTCCGGCGAGTGTCGCGGCGGTGGAGACATCCATCGACCTCGCGCACACGCTCTTCCTGGTTTCGAGCAAGTCTGGTGGCACAACCGAGACGATGAGCTTCTTCCAGTATTTCTACGACCGCCTGCGTGCCACCAAGAGCGACCGGGCGGGCGAGAATTTTCTTGCCATCACCGATTCCGGGACGTCCCTCGAAAAGCTGGCAAAGGAGAAAAACTTCCGGCGGGTTTTCCCTGGACAGCCAGATATTGGCGGCCGGTATTCGGCGCTCTCGAATTTCGGCATGGTGCCCGCGGCGTTGGCGGGCGTGGACGTCCGCGCGATGCTGGGGCACGCGGCACGGATGGCTCAGGCGTGCGGAGCCTCGGTGGCTGTGGAAGAGAATCCCGGCCTCGTGCTGGGCGCGGCGCTAGGCGAAGCCGGACGCATGGGTCGCGACAAGATCACTTTCGTGATTTCTCCCGCCATCGCCACGTTCGCCGACTGGGTCGAGCAACTCATCGCCGAGAGCACCGGAAAGGAAGGGAAGGGATTGATTCCGGTGGCGGGGGAGCCCTTGGGCGATCCGGCGCTCTACGGCCAAGACCGGCTCTTCGTCGAGATCAAGCTGGCTGCGGACGCGGACGAGGGGAGGGAGCAGGCGCTCAAGACGCTCGAGTCCGCCGGGCATCCGGTGATTCGCATCACGTTGCGAGATATTCTCGATCTGGGTGCGGAGTTCTTCCGCTGGGAAGTGGCGACAGCCGCGGCAGGCGCGCTACTGGGGATCGATCCGTTCGATCAGCCCAACGTTCAGGAGAGCAAGGACCACACCAAAAGCTTGCTCGCAGAATTTCGCGCACAGGGAAGATTCCCGGAGGAAGAAGCGCTTTTGGAATCTGACGGCCTGAAGTTCTACGGCGACCCGGCGATGCGCGCGAGCCTGGCAAAACTGGGTGCGGACGGGAAATCGCCGGAGGGGGTGCTGGCGGCGTTCCTGAACCAGGCGCAGCCGGGCGATTACCTGGCGCTGATGGCGTATCTCCAGCCCACCAGTGAACACACGGCGGCGCTGCAGTCGGTGCGCGTGCGGCTGCGCGACTCCTCGTGCCTGGCGACGACGCTCGGTTACGGCCCGCGCTTTCTGCACTCCACGGGCCAGCTCCACAAGGGGGGAGCGAACAACGGGCTTTTCATCCAGTTCACCGCGGACGACGCCGCGGATTTGCCGGTACCCGGCGAGCCTTACACGTTCTCGGTGTTGAAGCACGCGCAGGCGCTGGGGGATTTGCGATCGTTGATGAGCAAGCAGCGGCGCGTCCTCAGGCTGCACCTGGGCAAGGACACTCGCGCGCAACTGGCGCGGGTCGAGAAGCTGGTCCAGAACGCCGTGATGCCTTCGACGCAGTCGAAGGCGAGTTAGCAAGGAATTCACGGCCGTTTATAAACGAAACAGACGACGCCTGAACGAAGAGAGGTTCCATGCCGGAAACAGTCGAGCTGAGCAATCCCTTGCGCGAAGGGATTCGCCTGCGTCGGACGCCGGACCCCTGCGCCATGGTGATTTTCGGAGCCTCCGGCGATCTGACGGAACGGAAGCTGATTCCTGCGCTCTTCTATCTTTCGCGCGAGCGCATGCTGCCGGCGGGTTTCTCGGTGGTGGGCTGTGCGCGCACGCCCAGTACGCACGAGGAATTCCGCCGGGAGATGACGGACGCAGTGAAGAAGTTTCTGCACCTGACGACAGAGAGCGATGCCTTCGTGGATGGCTTCGGGAAGGGGCTGCACTACATCGCCGACGACTTCAGCGACCCGAAGGCCTACGAGCAAGTTAGGGCCATTTTGGAGCGTCTGGACCAGGAGCGGGGAACTGCGGGAAATCGGCTTTTCTATCTTGCCACGCCACCGAGTTTCTTTCCGGTCATCGTGAAGCACCTGGGCGCAATGGGGCTGGCCAAGCCCAAGGTTCCGGGGAAAACTTGGACCCGCATCATCATCGAAAAGCCTTTCGGGCGAAGCCTGAAAAGCGCGGGGGAGTTGAACCGCGCCATCACCAGCGTATTCGACGAGAATCAGATTTATCGCATCGATCACTACCTGGGGAAGGAGACAGTCCAGAACCTTTTGGTGTTCCGGTTCGCGAACGGAATTTTCGAGCCGTTCTGGAATCGTCGCTATATCGATCACGTGCAGATTGCCGTGGCCGAGGAGCTGGGCGTGGAGAACCGCGGCGCGTATTACGAGGAAGCCGGGCTGTTGCGCGACATGATCCAGAATCACGTGCTGCAATTGCTGAGCCTGGTGGCGATGGAGCCCCCCGCAACCTTTGAAGGTACCGCCGTGCGCGATGAGAAAGCCAAGGTGCTACGCGCGTTGCGGCCTATCCCCACTGGGCAGGTGCAAGATTTTACCGTGCGCGGCCAATACGCGGAAGGCTACGTAGGCGGCGGGAAGGTTCCCGCTTACCGGACGGAGCCGAAGGTTTCGCCGGCGTCGAACACGGAAACCTACGCAGCATTCAAATTCTTTATCGACAACTGGCGCTGGGCGGACGTGCCGTTCTACCTGCGCTCCGGCAAGCGCTTGCCCAGACGCGTGTCGGAGATTTCCATCCAGTTCCGGCGCGTGCCCCACTTGCTGTTCCGGGGCGCGGGCGCGGACGGCATTGAACCCAACATCCTTTCGATCCGCATCCAGCCCAACGAAGGAATTTCGCTCAAGTTTTGCGCCAAGCTTCCGGGCACAACGATGCAGATTCGCCCGGTGGAGATGGAGTTCCGTTACGGAGAGTCGTTCGGTGCGGTGCCGCCCACTGCCTATGAGACGCTCCTACTCGATTGCATGCTGGGCGATGCCACACTCTTCAATCGCGACGATGCCGTGGAGCTTTCCTGGGAACTCGTTGACCCGATCCTCGATCGCTGGAAGCAAGACGGCGCAAAAGGGCTGGCCTTCTACGCGGCTGGCAGTTGGGGACCGGCCGAGGCTGACGCGTTTATTGAACGCGACCGCCGCGAGTGGCAGAGGCTGTAGAAGAACAGCAGGCAGAAGGCAGTAACCAGCAGGCAGCGGGATGAAGGCAGCGCGGTAGCGCAGGCCCGGCTTTTGGCGTGTGGGTCTTCGTTGTGTGGGCAGAAGGCTGAAAGCAGAAAGCAGGACGTAGAACCGCGGGGCAAGGGAGGAACGCACGCTTGAAGGACACTCTGCAGGAAATCGCGTCGGGCGAACCGCAGCCGGCAAACGTGGCGGAGATTGAAGCTGGGCTTTCAGCCATGTGGCGGAGCGCAGCGGAAGGAGTGGCGCCGGAGTCGGCGGTGACGCGGGCCACGGCGCTCACCCTGCTCGTTTACGTGGATGACGAGAACGCGGCGCGCGAAGTGAGCAACCTGATCGCCGACGTGGCCCGGCAGAATCCGTGCCGCGCCATCGTCATGCTCATGGAGCCGCAGGCATCGCCCGCGGGATTGACGGCCACGGTCTCCGCGCACTGCCACATACCCGTGGCCGGAGAGAAGCAGATTTGCAGCGAGCAGATCACCCTGCACGCGCGCGGCGAGACGGGTCCGGAGCTCGCCAGCGTTGTGCTTCCCCTGGCGGTTTCGGGATTGCCGGTTTACCTCTGGTGGCGGGCCCGGCGTTTCGCTGTCCCGGCGTACTTTGACCAGATTCTGCGCGTCACGCAACACGTCATCGTGGACTCGGCGCGGTTTTCCGCCACCGCGAGCGACCTGCGCGAGCTGGCGGCATGGCTCGAGAAATGTTCCGGGCGGATCCGCCTTTCCGACTTGAACTGGGCGCGCGCTACACCGTGGCGGGAGCTGTTGGCACAGTGCTTCGATTCCCCGGACCGTCGGCCTTACCTCGATCGCATCCACGCGGTGCGCATCGAGTACGAAATGGAATCGGCGCGGCTCACCACGCAGCGCGCGCAGGGGCTGCTGCTGGCTGCGTGGCTTGCCACGCGGCTGGGCTGGGAATTTCGGCGCGCTGAGACGAGCGGAGAGAACGTTCCACGCACTTACTATTTTCAGTCCGGCGGCCGTGAGATTAAAGTCGAGCGGGTGCTGCGGAAAGTGGAAGGCGGGGGAAGCGGCGTTTGCTTTTCGCTCGAACTCGAGGCCGACGGCGCGCGATTCGCTTTCTCGCGTGGGCTGGACGGCAAGGTGGTGCACACGCTCGCGGAGGTTCCGGGCCTCGCGCCCACGGGCAGAATTGTGCGCATTGAAGTTCTGGATGAGGTGGAGATTCTCAACGAGGAACTCAAAGTCGGCGGCCGCGACCGCGTCTATGAAGCAGCGCTGGCGCTGGTGGCGCGCATGACCAGCCCTTGAATGAACTGGCGATAGTTGATTGACGATCGTCGCTTGCGAGCTTGCCGGCGGAGACGGAAATGAAGAATCGAGAACCCGCAATCGACACTCAAAAATCGTCAATCGTCAATCGCGATCTCCGCATCTTTGACGATCTGGAACATCTGAGCTGGGCGGCGGCCGCACGATTTGCAGAGCTGGCGCGCATTAAGGCGATCGAGAAAAAGATCTTCACCGCGGCGCTTTCAGGCGGCTCGACGCCGAAGCTCCTTTACGAAATCCTGGGCAGCCCGGCGTTCACCGGACGCGTGCGCTGGCCGAACGTGCACTTGTTCCAGGTGGACGAGCGCTGTGTGCTTCCGGATGATCCCGATAGCAACTACCGCCTGATCCATCAAGCGATGTTAGAATCGTCGCCGCTGCCGGAGGAGAACTTCCACCGCATGGCGGCGGAACGCCCGGACCACGAGCGGGCGGCGCGTGACTACGCGGACGACCTGGCGCGCGTTTTGCAGCCCGCGCCGGGGGAATTCCCACGCCTCGAGCTGGTATTCCTCGGCATGGGGCCGGACGGGCATACGGCGTCGCTTTTTCCGGGTAGTGCGGCTCTCGACGAACAGACCGCGTGGGTCGTGCCCAATTACGTCGAAAAGCTCAAGGCATTTCGCCTGACGCTTACTCTGCCGGTTCTCAACGCCGCCGCCTTTGTTATCTTTATGGTTACGGGAGCGGACAAGGCCGTGACGCTGTGCGAGGTGCTGGAAGGCCCCCCGGAGCGTTTCCCGGCGCAGCGCATTCAGCCCGCGCGCGGCAGCGTGAGCTGGTTCGTGGATAAGGGCGCGGCACAGTTGTTGAGCCCGGCCGCCAAGGGGTGACGCCTGCAGATCAAAATTGCTCCTTCCATTCTCTCCGCGGATTTCATGCGGCTGGGCGAGCAGGTGCAGGCCGTGGAGGCGGCGGGTGTGGATCGCATCCAGATCGATGTGATGGATGGCCGCTTTGTGCCCAACATCACCTTTGGGACCATCGCCGTGCGAAGCTTGCGGCCGCTGACGCGCCTGACGCTGGAAGCCCACCTAATGGTCTCGCCGCCGGAGGATTTCATCGGGGCGTTTGCGGCAGCGGGCGCGGACACCATTATCGTGCACCAGGAAGCCACGCCGCACCTGCATCGTGCCATCGAGCAGATTCGGAGCCTGGGGAAGAAGGCGGGCGTGGCCCTGAATCCTGCCACATCGGCCGGCACGCTTTCGGAAGTGCTCGACCTGGTGCAGCTCGTCCTGGTGATGACTGTGAACCCCGGCTTTGGTGGGCAGGAATTCGTCCTCGAGACCTTGCCCAAGATTCGGCAGGTGCGGGACGCACTCACGGAGCGGGGGCTCGCCTGTGAAGTGGAAGTGGACGGCGGCATCAACGAGCAGACCGCGCGCTGGGTGGCTGACGCGGGCGCTGACGTGCTGGTGGCGGGCTCCTCTGTTTACGATGCGCCGGAGGGCGTGGGGGCGGCCATCGCGCGGCTGCTGGCCAGCGCGAGAGGGAAGAACCATCCATAGATACTATAGCCGCCCGGGTGGCGGGTGTATTCGTCCGTTCAGATCGTTTTCGCCTCTGCCGGGCGGTGCCAGGGAAGTAGTCTATTTATCTGCGACCCGTAGCCTCGTGGCGCTTCCACCGCCGCTCCGTTTCGCGAGGTGCGGGCGGGTTGAAGATTTGGAAAAGAGGTTGTATCTTGGAAAGAGGTGGTGCATCCAATTTCTCGTTGCCAAATGCTGGGCCGGCCGGGTATTGCCGCGCGGCAGGGAGACGTAGGCCGCTGGTGGAGCGACGGGGTCCGGCTGGGGCTGGTGATTGGGTGTGGACCGAGTTGGGCTGTTGACTGCGATGACCGATTCACCTCAAGCCACGCTCGCAGGCGATGAGTCTCTGCTGGTAAGCGAAGCAAAGGCGGGGAACTACGCCGCTTTTGAAGAGCTGGTGAACCGCTACGAGAAAAAGATTTACCGGCTGGGAATGAACATCACGGGAAATGCCGAGGACGCCGAGGACGTGCTCCAGGAGGCCTTCCTGAAGGCGTTCGAGCACCTGCTCGAGTTCCGCGAAGACTCACGCTTCTACACTTGGATTGTGCGCATCGCCGTGAACGAAGCGTTGATGAAATTGCGCAAGCGGCGGACAAGGCGGGAAGTGGCGATCGAGGACTCCGAAGATGAGGACGGGGAAGTGCTGGTGCGCGAGTTCGCCGATTGGAAACCCAACCCGGAGCAGGAGTATGCGCGGGCGGAGCTGGAACGAATCTTGCAGGGTGCGGTGAGGGCGCTGCCGCCGGGTTTTCGCACGGTTTTTTATTTGCGAGACGTGGAAGGCCTGTCGACGGAAGAAACAGCGGAGCTGCTGAACTTGAGTGGGGGCGCCGTGAAGGCCCGCCTCTTTCGGGCCCGCCTCCGGCTGCGCGAAGAATTGAGCAAGATCTTCAAGCGAGGGTGAACGTGCTAACCTGCAAGAAGGCTATCAACGAGATCTCCAACTACTTGGACGGCGAGTTGGACGAGGAATTGAAGCATACCCTCGAAACCCACTTGACCAAGTGCCATCATTGTCATGCGGTGTTTGACACCACGAAGAAAACTATCGAGCTGTACTGTGACGGGAAACTCTTTTCCCTTCCCGAGGAAGTTCACAGCCGTCTGCACGAGGCCCTAAAACGCAAGCTGCAGGAGCGCTCGTGAATTCCCTCAAGAAAGTCGGTTATTTCCCGATACAAAACAAGGGCCGGGTGTGGCCTGCACGCGCGCCGGACTCGGCCGGGGGAGGGCTGAGGAGAAGCCTGGCTTCTGTCGGGCTGAAAACGATTACGGCCCGGTGTTCGAAGGTGTTGCGCTAAGGCTGTGCTTGGGCGCGACGCCCGGTCGACAGAAAGGGCTGGAACCGACGGCTGTAACTCGGTCCGGGTTGCCCGAAAGCGCGAACGATGGGGTCGTCCCCGGCGCTCGCGCCCTCCGGTTGAGCGGAGAATGTGTGGGCTCGGCTCCAGCCCCGGGTGAAAGGAGATGGATGCTGGAACTGTTGGTAGACAGGTTAACCGTGACGCTCTGTAAAGCTGCGGGAGGTCAATCCCCTGGGCGAGCTGTCGCGTAGTGCTTGACAGTTTTGACTCCCCGCTCGTAGAATTTTTAGTCTGTGACCTGCTCAGGGTCGAAATCAGGTTGCGCATGGAAAAGAAGAAAGTCGACTACTACAAGAAACGCCTCCTGACCAAACAGGAGGAACTGCTGCGCCTGGTGACCAAGTCTGAACAAGATGGGCGTGAGGCCGATGAAGAGGCCACGCAGGACATCGCGGACAAGGCAGCGAACTCCTACACCAAGGAGTTCCTGTTTCACCAGAGCGACGAGAATCGCCGTTTGCTGCAACTCGTGAACGAGGCGATCGAGCGCATGAAAAACGGTTCCTACGGACAGTGCGTGGCGTGCCAGGAAGAAGTCCAGCAAAAACGCCTGGAGGCAGTGCCTTGGGCCCGCCATTGCATCGAGTGCCAGGACAAGCAAGATCAAGGCCTGCTTTAGTTGCCCCCGGAATTTCCCCCTGCGAGGTCCGTCTTCTCCCTGGCTAGTGAGCCCCACTCTCGCCGGACATCACTCCTTCGGGAGTTCCTGGATGGTGTCCTCGCCGTTGCCTTCCCGACCAACTGCTCGCTCTGCGGGCAGGAACTCTCGAGTGAGGGAACGTTGCGCATTTGCCGGGCCTGCTGGGCAAGCCTGCAGCCCTGGACCGGGCCTCTCTGCACACGCTGTGGTCTTCCGTTTGCGTCGGCACAGGCGCTCGATTCCGCCACGCCACTCTGCGGGCCGTGCCGGGAAAATGAGCCCGGGTTCGACAAGGCGCGCAGCTTCGGTCTTTACACCGGCAGGCTCCGCCGCATCATCCTGCATTTGAAATTTGGCCGCCGAGAACGCCTGGGCAAACGCTTGGGTGAACTGCTGGCGATCACTTGGGATTCCGACGAAGAGTTGCGTGGACTCGCCTTGCCCGTGCTTGTACCTGTGCCCTTGCACCCTTCCCGCCAGCGCGAGCGCGGTTTTAATCAGGCGGAACTGCTGGTGGCGGGCATGGTGAACGCGCTCAGAAAGGGAACGGGCAGATCGGAACTGCGGGTGGTGAAAGGCTGTTTGCGTCGGCGGCGCGCCACTCCGCCGCAGACCGGATTAAGCTTGGCCGCTCGGCGCGAGAACCCGCGTGGGGCGTTTGAGGCGGTCGAACCCGAGAGAGTTCGCGAGCGCACGGTAGTGGTCATCGACGACGTGATGACGACGGGCGCAACGCTTTCCGCCTGCGCGCGGGCCTTGAAACGCGCGGGTGCAGCGCGCGTAATCGGGCTGACGCTGGCGCGGGCCACACCACAATTTCCCGACTTCGCGTCTGCGGAGGGTGACATCCCTGTTGACGGACTTGACCGGGACTGGACATAATGAGGTGAGGAGCGGACGTCGACTGCTCCCTCGGGTGAAGCGTTATGTCGGAGGATGGCCACCAACGAGTCCTGCAAGAACCCGTACTGGTGCTGAACGCCACGTACGAGCCCATCAACGTCACTGCCGTGCGACGCGCCATCGTGCTGGTTCTGAAAGGTGTGGCGACCACGGAAGAAGAAGACGGCCAGTTTATTCACTCTTCACAATTTGCCATCCGCGTGCCCTCGGTGATTCGCCTGATGGAATTTCGCCGCATCCCCTACCAGACGCGAGCGCTCTCGCGGAAGAACGTCCTGCTGCGTGACCGCTATACGTGCCAGTTCTGTGGGCACGTGATGCCCGCGCAAGAGCTCACGCTGGATCACGTTATTCCGCGCTCCCGCGGAGGCCACACCGATTGGGATAACCTGGTCGCGTGCTGCCATCGCTGCAACAACCTGAAAGGGGATCGGCTGCCCGAAGAGGCTGGGCTGCGACTCACGCGGCCGCCGCGTCCCCTCACACTCCACACCAGCCGGCAAATCATGCGCATGCTGGGGCGCTCGGATGAGCGCTGGCGGAAGTACCTCTTCTGCTGAATTCACGTCCCTGGCACGGCGGCAACCACTCCCACATCCTGCGGCAGCAGTTCCAACTCCCGAAACGAACATTCTCTCGCGGGTTTCGCTGCCGGAGCGCAGTCAGTGCGCCAACTTGATGAATCCCTGCGCTTTCATCCAGTCGGAGAAACGGTCTGTCCATTGGTCCACGGGCAAACCCTGTTTCTTCATCCCAAAGCCATGGACACCTTTCGCATAGACGTGCAGTTCGACGGGATGACCCGCAGCATGCTAGGCCGAATACAGGCGGACGCTATGGTTGGGAGGAACCAGGGGATCGTCGGCGGCGCAAACGATAAACAGAGGGGCGGCATCCGCCGGCACGGCCAGCTGTTCAGGAGCCGGTGCATAGATGGGCGCGGCAAAATCCGGACGGCTCGCCGAGTCGTGCTGCAAGGCGACCGCGGCTGTGACCGCCCCGCCTGCCGAGAAGCCCATGATGCCAATTTGGTGCGACGCATCGCTGCGCTGGCGGTGCCGACGGGGTAGAGCCTGGCCGCTGGCAGACGAAAATCTGCGAAGAAAGGAGGCAGGGACGGAAGGGTGTCTGAGAAATCGGTTGAAAGTGAGGCAGTTCCCGGTTTTCGCTTACTCGGAAGAGGCACGCCATGCTCTCTCATGGCGTACGGACACCCTGCCAGACGAAAGAAGTGGTCGCAACGGAGGCGCTCGGGCGTATACTATCCGCGGCCAGGAAGCCAAAATGGAAATTCTGGTCCAAAGGAGGCATTGCGGTGTTCACGCCAAACTACCAGAGGGTAAAGTATCTACTGCTCTTGACCCCAGTTGTCGCACTGATTCTCGCGCTGACCGGGTGCCAGCAGCCAGCACCTCAAGCGCCGGACACAAGAGCGGCAGATGAGACTGCCATACGGGCCGCTGAGGCCGAAATGGCAAAGGCCGTGGCGGCCTTGGACCCGGCGAAGGCGGCGAGTTTCTACACCGACGACATCGTCGGCATGGCCGTGGATGCTCCCGTGGTCCAAGGCAAGGAGAACATGCAGAAGTACTTTGAAACGTGGATGAAAGAGAAACCGGAATTCTCGGTTAACACGGCGAAGGCCGAGGTTGCCCGGTCCGGTGATCTCGCCTATACCTGGGGCACCGGAAAAATGAGTGTCAAAGACAAGAAAGGCAAGGTTGCCGAAACCACCTTCAAATACGTCAGCGTGTGGAAGAAGCAGGCGGACGGGGGCTGGAAGATTGTGGTCGACACGATGATTCCTGATCCCCCTGAAATGAAAAAGTAGGCAGGAGCAGGGTAGCGCAGAGTTTCGCCTCCCAGGAACTCTGCGGCTCTTGTGTTTAAGGCTGTTTCGCATTTGTGAAATATGATCGGTTGAACGGGGCTTGAGGCCCTGCGGTGGCGACACCCCCCAACCCAGGGCCGCAGAGTAATGCGGTATCGCGCACAAGTCTGCCCCCCCTCAGTGCGCGCTGCTCTGGAATAAGAGCGGGAGGAAAGTCGCCAGGTTCCGCCGCCAGACCATCCAGGTGTGCGCCCCCGGCGTCTCGACGTCGGTGTGCTCGACTCCCTTGGACTTGAGCCATTCACGCAACTTGTGGTTGATGTCGATGAGGTGATCCTCTGTCCCGCAAGCGATCCAGAGCAGGCGCATTTGGGCGTTGGCTTTTGAGTCGATCCCCGGGAACTCCGCATCGAATTCCTCGGTTAATCCACCGGAGCTGAATGCGCCGATCCAGGCAAAGTGGTCGAGAGCATTCAGCCCGGCCAAAAGAGATTCGGCCCCGCCCATCGAAAGGCCCGCGATGGCCCAGGAATCGCGGTCCCGCGAAACCGCATAGTCCTTTTCGACCTGGGGAATGACCTCCTTGAGTAAGGCTTCACGAAACTTGTCGAAATTCCGCTGGCGAAGAGCATCGTCGTGAAAGGCCTGGAAACCCCGGGACAGCATTTCCGGCGCGCCGTAGCCGAGCGGCATCACCACTACCATGGGCTTGGCCCTGCCCTGAGCAATCAAGTTATCGAGAATCACGTTCGCGCGGCCGACCACCGTCCAGGCTCTCGCGTCGTCACTGAATCCGTGCAAAAGGCAGAGGACGGGGTAAAGCTGCTTCGCTCGGGGATCATAGCCAGGTGGAGTGTAAACGTAGAAATCACGGTTGTCGCCCACCACACCCGACCTGTAGAAGTGGTGGTGGATCGTGCCATGCGGAACGTCATTGACCTCCCAGGGGAGCGATGCGGGTCCGGGCACCTGCACCATGCTCTGCGTGTGAAGCAGGTTCGGCTTCATCAGGGGGTTGGACGGGTCGATCAGGCTCACACCGTCGGCCTCGAACGAGTAGCCGTAGAAATCGGGTTCCAGCGGACCCGTGGTGACGCTCCAGACACCCTGGTCGTCCTTCTGCATGGGCACCGGCTTTTCACCCTCGCGGGCGAACAGTACCTCTTTGGCGTTCGGAGAACGAAACCGGAACGTGACGCGATTGTCAGGGTTCACCTCCGGTGATTGAAGTGTCGGAAGAGGCTGGGGCGGTTCAGGCCTCTGCGCCCAGCCGGAGACAATCGCCACGAAGAAAAGAAGTAAAAAGATCAGGCGGGTTCGTTTCATCGTCATGGGACAGTCCTTTCGAATGTTGAACTCTTCTTTGGAATCCCGAACCTCGCAGGTTGCGGAGAAACCATTCGGGGCTCGTCGCAGCGGCTGTCGTCAGATGGACAACCGATTGATGCGGTTGTGCCGGGCCCAAGCCCGTCGTAAAGAGAGCCCACCACCTGCGTGGTCTTCCAGCATCGTACTAACACAAATACAGGAAGGAAAGCGACATCGTTGGGGCAATGTCGAAACCCCCTACCTGTCCCGACAATCCGGCACACCCTCTCTCCCAAGGAGTAAAGCCGTCGGTGCGTGGGACCATGTCCACTTTTCGACTTGGGAGACGTCACATTACTCTTCACGCCCGTATTAGTACAGGCGGAGTTCGTCGAGGTCCAACTTGAAGTCGCCGGGCGGGCCATCGGCCAGGATCTCCAATACCCAGGTTGTGCCCGTGGACGAGGAACCGTCGGGCTTAGCGAGCCAAGCGGCGGGCAGGCGGACGGTTTGCCAGTCGGAGTCGGGGACAAAGCTGAGGGTAGGCACGGCGGGTGCCGAGGTGGGAGGTTCGATCTTGACCTGGAAAAGCCGGCTGTCGCCGCGCACCTCAAACTGAATTCCGCGTGGGCCTCCGTCGCGCGGCGTCAGTGAAAACGTGTATCGCACTGCGACATATCCGTGGTCGGGGCCGGGGGCAGGTTCGACGCGGCCTTTGAAGCGCAGCGCATGTGTGGTGCCAGCGGCGCCGGGAGAGACCACATCGAGTTCCCCGAGCGAATGAGCGGTGGCGCCTCCGTCGGTGGAAATCTGCCAGCGCTTCAGCAGGATTTCGGGTTCCTGGGGACTCTCGAAATCCTCGAGCAGGTTGCCGTCCGCCCGGGTGGTGTCTTCCTCCTGGGCCGAGGATGCGCGACTCATCAGCGAGAAGGTGTCCGCCCAGGCGGCGGTGAGATTCCCCCGGGCATTCATCCAAACGCCCATCACGAGAAAAGGGATGACGAAGCTGAGCGAGAGCAATTTGGCGCGGCGAGAGATTTTCTCCTCTTTTTCCCAGCGGAAGAGTTTCCAGGCAAAGAGCAGGCCGGAAGTTCCGGAGACGAGGAGGACCAGCATCTCCGCTCCGTGGGCGAAGAGCGATTCACCGCGGACCATGATGGCTTGAAACGAGGTGACCAGATAGGTAGCGGGCAGGAAGGCTGCAAAGCGCTGGATCCAATGGGGGAGCATCGGCAGGGGCACCGTCACGCCGGAGAGAAAGAGCAGGGCGAACCAGATGACGTTGTTATAGACCTGCGCTTCCTGCATGGTGTTGGCAATGCTGGCGATCGTCAGGCCGAATCCCGCGAAGGCGAAGGTGCCCACTGTGACCAGCACGAGCAGCGTCAGCAAGGTCATTCGGAGCGGCATGCGGAAGAAAGCCATCGCGCTGAGAACCAACAACCCGATGGTCGGGAGTCCCAGCAGGTAGTTCGCCAGCAAACTGCTGAGCACCATGGTGCCTGAACCGATGGGCGCCAGGCGATAGCGGCGCAGGCTGCCGCGCTCGCGCTGCATCACGGATTGCATTCCCAGACCCCAAAAGCCGCTCCCCATGATGTTGAGCGTGACCACCGGGCCAAAGAAGTAAATCACCGCCGCGGTGTTGCCGTGGGCGAAGAGGCCCGAGTAAACGAAGAGGAAGATGATGGGGAAGAGAAAGGTGAAGAAAAGCGCGACCTTGGTGCGCATCACCAACCGGATCGTCATCAAAGCAATTCGAATAGAGGCGGGCATTTTATGAGTCTTTCAGTCCGGAGTCATTCTTCCAATCGCCGCCCGGTCATCTCCACGAACACATCCTCCAGGGTGGGCGGCGTGATGTGGAGGTCAAGCAAAGCATTGCCCTCGGCTTCGAGGAAGCGGATGAGCGCCGCCACCGCCCGCGCGGGCGGCTGCGCGTGGAGAAAATACGTGCCCTCGGCCTCGCGGCAATCGACCACGGCGTCGAGCTGCTTCAGGCGGTCGGGTAGGACGGGCTGGGCGAGGCGCACTTCGAGGCGCGTCCCTTTTCCGGAGCTTTGCACGAGTTCGCGCGGTGTGCCCATCGCGATCACCAAGCCGTGGTCGAGGATGGCGACGCGGTCACAGAGGCGCTCGGCTTCCTCAATGTAGTGAGTGGTCAGCAGGGTGGTGCGGCCCTCGGTGTGAAACTGCTCGATGAGCGCGTAGATGTCGCGGCGCAGTTGGGCGTCGAGACCCACGGTGGGTTCGTCGAGCAGCACCAGCTCCGGGTTGTTGACCAAGGCCAGCGCCAGCGCCAGGCGCTGCCTCTGCCCGCCGGAGAGTTTTTCGAAGAACGCCCGGCGCTTCTCAGCCAGGCCGAAGCGTTCCAGCAGCATTTCGATCGAGGCGGACTGACGATAGAAGCCGGCGAACAATTCCAGGGCCTCTTCCACTCGAATCTTGTCGGGTAGAACCGTGGCCTGGAGCTGCGCGCCAATACGCTCCTTGAGCGCGGCTTTCTCCCGCGCGGGGTCCATCCCGCACACGGTCACCGTGCCGCTGTCGGGCTGGCGCAGGCCTTCCAAGATCTCGATAGTCGTGGTTTTCCCGGCGCCGTTAGGCCCGAGCAGGCCAAAGACCTCGCCGGGCTTGATTTCGAAAGTAATTCCCCGCAGGGCCTCGAGATTCCCATACCGCTTGTGCAAGTCTTCGACGTGCACAAGCGCGGAATTGTTCTCGTTCGGCATGAAGATGGTTATGATATCGGACAAGCATACCCCAGGCAATCGGCATGAGGGTTGGGACGGACAATTCGCCGGGGAGTTTGGCCCCTGATTTGTTCAGAGTGGGCGAGAGTGTTATATTGCGCTATAACGATGGGTGCGCTATTTAGACCGGGGGACGTTGATGAATTGTCCCTGCGAGCCTTTTCCAACAAGTGAACCGTTCCGGGGTGCGCGATGAAGATTCTGGTTTTGAATTGTGGCAGCTCTTCGATCAAGTTCCAATTGATTGAAACCGACAGCGAGCTGATTGAGTCCAACACGGATCGCTGTATTGCCAAGGGAAATGTGGAACGAATCGGGACAGATGAGGCGACCTTACGCGTAGCAGTTCCACCCAACCCCACCAAGTCTACGACCGAAGAGATTCTCGACCACCAGACGGCGCTGGCGCGGGTGATTGCATCGCTGAAGGAGCAGCACGCCGTCGCGGACATTTCACAGATTCAGGCGGTGGGGCATCGCATGGTGCACGGCGGCGAGCGCTTCGCCACCTCGATGATCATCGACGAGGAGGTGGAAAAGGAAATCCAGCATTGCGTGGAACTAGCCCCGCTGCACAACCCCCATAACCTGCGCGGCTATCACGTGGCGCGCAAAGTGATGCCCCAGGTGCCGCAGGTGGCAGTGTTCGATACGGCGTTCCACCAGTCGATGCCGCCGCGCGCCTATATTTACGGACTGCCCTATTCCTACTACCGCCGTTACGGGATCCGGCGTTACGGGTTCCATGGCACTTCGCACCGCTACGTGGCGTTCCGCTACCGGCACATTTTCGGCAAGGCGCGCGACGAAGTGAACCTGATTACCGTGCACCTGGGCAACGGGTGCTCGATGACGGCGATTGAAAAAGGCCACTCCGTGGACACCTCGATGGGTTTCACGCCCCTGGAGGGTCTGGTGATGGGCACGCGCTGCGGGGATCTGGACCCGGCGGCGCTTTTTTACATCATGTCAAAAGATGAATTGACTTTGCACGACATGTCCACATTGCTCAACAAGTTTTGCGGGCTTTATGGGATCTCCGGCGAGTCGAATGACATGCGAGAGCTGATGGCGGCCTCCGCGAAAGGTGACGAGCAGGCGAAACTAGCGATTGATGTCTTTTGCTATCGCGTCAAGAAATATATCGGCGCCTACAGCGCGGTCCTGGGACACGTGGATGGCCTGATCTTCACGGGCGGAATCGGGGAGAATTCCCCGGAGGTGCGTGCCCTTTCCTGCGAGGGACTCAACGAGCTGGGAATCGAGATCGATGCGGAGCGGAACCAGGCGGTGGTCGCGAAGGAAGGTGAGATTTCGACGCCGGCGAGCCGCGTGCGGGTGCTGGTAATTCCCACCAACGAGGAACTCCTTATCGCCCGAGATACGTTCCGCGCCGTGCGTGGCCTGCCGCACCCGCATTGAGCAAGCCGCCGATGCGGCGGCGGGAGCTCGTACTACTTACGATGTGACCAGCGGTTCGAGTTGGAGTTCGACCAACACCAGCGCATTCACCGTAAGCAACACCAGTCCAAAAGGCCTTATGACGGCGCGGGGCGTTGGCTCAGCCTTTGCAAACACCCAAGGGCCAGGTGACGAAGGTCGATCCCATGGTTGCGCTGCAGTATGAATGAAGGCGTCAGTCGTCAGGTTTCAGGCACGCCCCGTGGGGAGATGATCGTTTGCTGATAAACCATGGTTGGGTTCCGGCGACGCCGGTCCTAAGAAAACCGGGTGTATTTCCAAAGCAGCCAGCCACATCCGACCAACAAGGCCAGCATCGCGACTACGAGCGCCGCAACCCACGTTCCGGCCATGGCGATGGGTGGTCGTGTCGCGTGTAGTGCAAGCCACACGAACGCACTTGTAGCCAGGGCAACAATCAAGTAGTCCCACCAGCGACGACCCTGCGGAGCAGCTCCCAAGGGATCTTTCCCCAACTGGGCGGAGGCCGTCACTTCCAGATTCAGTCCGTAGCGGTCGCACTCGCGCGTCATGACTACGCGGACCGCGGCCTGCTCGCTTTCCGGAGCCACGGCGCTGCTGATCGATACTGCTCCCGCGATCATGATCAGGGAACCTGCGATGACCTGGGCCTGTGCGGGTCTCCCGAAGCTAGCAAGTTCGCCAAACACCAGCGCGGCCCACGCCAAGCCCCAAAGTTGGTTGGTGTTGGATAGGGGGATACCCCGGCCGATGCCGATGTACTTGGCGGCGTATTGCTGAAACAGGTCCCCCAGCACCCAGCAGAATCCGCCGAGAAACAGCCAGAAGAGCACGGGACGCGCCGCCGACAGGCTTCCCACAACCGGACCGACGCCACCCAGAAACACCACGGCCAGAGTGCTCGTGGTAGCCAACTCGCCCACTGTAAACACGGTGACAAAGGAGAGGGGATTCATGCCGCTCAGATAGGCCTTGCGGTAGGGGATGTACATGGTCCCCCACAAGACACCCGCACCGAGCGCCGACAGGATCCCTGGGGCCAGCCGGTGGGGTGCGCCGCCTGCTTGGTGCGCGGAAGCCAGACCCAGCAGTGTCGCGCCGAAAACCACGGCTCCGGCTCCGCCCAGCACTTTGGCCGCGGTTTTCCACGCGTGGCCGCGCAGTTCCCGGAATAGGAACCAGCCCCAGAAGATGCCGACCAACGAATTCGTGTTCCAAAGGGGAAAGGCGATGGACAAACCCACGTCGCGGATCGCAAAAACCGTTAGGGTGTTGGCCACACCCCACAAAGCACCGGCGAGAATGGCCCAAACCATCAGGTGTGCTCTCTCCCGCAGGTCGCGGAGAACGTAACTAGTGCCTTTCAGGACCACCGGAAGGGTCCAGCGGGCTACAAACACGCCGCTAACCATGCAAAGCGAAATCATGAAAGGCGAGAGCCCGATGGTCACCAGCTTGGTGGGTGCTTCTGCCCCACCCAGCCATGCGCCCGCCGCCAAGCCGCATACTACCCCCAGCACGTGGAGGGAACGTGCTCTGGGTATCGAAGGTGTTTGCGTTTCCAAAGGGATTACCTCGTCAGTGGACGTAAACCAACAACAATACCCCCAGCACGAGTACGCACAGAGGAATCCAGAAGTGGCCGTCGGTCAATATCGCCCTGGCAGTCGATCTTTTCACATGAAACCTCCCGATGCAGGATCCTGGCCAGAAAGCTCGAAAGGTGAACTTGCCCGGCCTAAGCCGCGCAGGCCGAGCAAAACAAGGCTGGGGGCTGCCGGAGTGCTAGCGGATCTCCTCCAGGCGCACGGCGCGGTGCTCGTCGTGCGACTTGCGCGCCGCCAGTCCCATCACCACCGGGATGCGTCCATCGATTCCGGTCACGGGAGTAGGGCTGCCTTCCAACACAGCTTTCACGAAAGCGCGGAGCTCATTGGCGAAGCTTTCCGCGTAGCGGTCCATGAAAAAGTGCAGCGGCAGGTCTTTCCGGACTGCGGTCGCGGTGGAGACGACCGCTTGGTTCGGATAGCAGTTGCCCGTCGCAATCGCCCCCTGGCTGCCCAGGATCTCGACCCGTTGGTCATATCCGTATACCGCCTTGCGGCAGTTGTCAATGGTGCCGATCACGCCGTTCTTGAACCACAACACAACCACGGCTGTGTCGAGATCGCCCGCCTCACCGATCTGCGGGTCGATCCTCACCCCGGCGGCGGTGAAGACTTCCTCCACCTCACTGCCAATCAGGAAGCGTGCCATGTCAAAGTCGTGGATGGTCATATCCAGGAAGATGCCTCCAGAGACCTGGATGTACGAGAGGGGTGGGGGCTCCGGGTCGCGGCTGATGATGTGAAGCAGATGGGGCGTCCCGATCTCGCCGCTCTCGATCGCCTTGCGCACCCGGGCAAAATTGGGATCGAAGCGCCGATTGAACCCGACCTGCAACTGGACTCCGGACCGTGCCACCGCCGCCAGGGCCCGATCGATCTTTTCCAGGCTATGGTCGATCGGCTTCTCGCAGAAGATGTGCTTGCCGGCGCGTGCCGCTTCGACGATAAGATCCGCGTGCGTATCGGTCGACGAGCAGATCAGCACCGCCTCGATCTTGGGATCCGCGAAGACCTCTGCGGCGCTCTCGGTTACTCGGGGGATGCCGCAGCGCGCGGCCACTTCTTCCGCTGCCTTGCGGTTGACGTCCGCGATGATCAGCGGCGCGGCCTCGGGCAACCGGAAGGCAAGATTCTCAGCGTGCACGGCCCCGATCCGCCCCGCTCCGATGATTCCGACAGGAAGTTTCTGCTTGCTCAAAGGGGTCCTCCTGTTTCAGTGGCTAGGCATAGTTATGCTCGATCGAGCGGAGGTATTCGCGGTTACGCCGAGCGCTCTCCTTCGGCGTGCCCATTCCGGGCAGGACGTCCTGCTCGACCAGCGTGTAGCCATCGTAACGGTTTGCCTTCAGCCAGCGCAGTACCGCTGGGAAGTCCACCGAACCCTTGCCCAATTCACAAAAGACTCCGTGGCGTAACGCCCGGAAATAGTCCCAGTGTTCTGCTCGAGCCTGGCGGGCCACCTCGGGGTGACAATCCTTAAAGTGGACGTACCACACCCGCTGCTTGAAACGCTCCAGCCCTTTGATCACATCGGAGTCATCCGCCCCGTAAGCGTAGTGGCCGCAATCGAAGACGAGGCCAAGCAAATCCGGGTCGGTCAGAGCCAAAAAGCGGGTGATCTCCTCCGGGGTCTCGACATAGCCGGCGCAGTGGTGGTGAAAGACCGTCCGCAGTCCGGTCTCGACTCGAACCGCCCGGGCCAGCTTATTCGCACCCTCGGCAAAGGTTTTCCATTCCGCCGGACTCAATCCCAGTTCGGCGGTAATCCGCCCGGCATGGCGGGTGCGTTCCGGGACGGAGCCGTTATTGTCCGCCAGCACCAGGTAGGGTTTCGGGTCCGTGGCCACGGCCGCCAGCAGCCGCGCGGTCTTCAGGGCATTAGCCACCCCCGGTTCATGCGCAGCCGGGTCTTTCAAGGCCACAGGCACAAACGCCCCTAGCATCACCAAGCCGCGTCTGCGCAGCTTCGTCCTCAGTACGTCGGGGTCGGTGGGCATGTACCCCCAGTCGCCCAGTTCCGTCCCGGTATAGCCTGTTTCCGCTAACTCGTCCAACATGCGGCTGTAGGGGATTTGTTCCCCTTTGGCTTCCGCAAACTCCAGCGTGCCCCAGGAACAAGGGGCGTTGCCAACGCGCAATGCTGCCATGTTTGCTCCTCATGGCATGGGAGAGCCAACTCCCACCATGCCGCCGCTGGGACTAGAACTTCCGGCTCCACTGTTTCGGCCAGCGTTCAACCACCACCTTGGTCTGGGTGTAGAACTCCACACCGTGGCTCGCTTGGGCGTGCAAGTCGCCGAAGAAGCTATCGCCCCAACCGCTGAAGGGGAAGTAGGCCATCGGCGCCGCCACGCCCACGTTGATGCCCACGTTGCCGGCGTTGACCTCGTAACGGAAATGCCGGGCGCTGGCGCCGTCGCTCGTGAAGATGCAAGCCATGTTGCCGTAGCTGCGGGCGTTGACGATCTCGATCGCCTCGTCGAGCGAACTGGCATGCAGCAGGCTCAACACCGGACCGAAGATCTCGGTGCGGGCGACCTCGCCCTGCTGGGGAACGTCATCCAAGATGGTCGGGAAGACAAAGAAGCCGTCCTCGTAATCTTTCACCTTCTTGCCCCGCCCATCCACGAGCAAGCTTGCGCCTTCCCGCTCGCCTTTCGAGATCAGCGTTTCGATCCGGGCTTTGCTTTCTGCCGAGATGACCGGCCCCATCTCGACACCTTCATTCAGGCCGTAACCCACCTTGCGGTAGCGGGCAGCGGCGGCCATTTGCTCCGCCACCGCTTTCTTTGCGCCCCCCACGGTGATGGCCACTGAGGCTGCCAGGCAGCGCTGGCCGGCGCACCCAAAGGCCGAGTCCGCCAGGATTTTGGTGGTTGTTTCCATATCGGCATCCGGCATGACCACGACCGGGTTCTTGGCCCCTCCTTGACACTGGGCGCGCTTGCCGTTGGCCGCAGCGCGGCTATAGATGTAACGCGCGGTCGGGGTGGAGCCCACAAAGCTGATCCCTCGAATCGTCGGATGGTCTAGCAGGGCATTGACCGTCTCCTTGCCGCCGTTCACCAGTTGCACCACGCCCCGCGGGAAACCTGCCACTTCGAGGAGATGGAAAAGCTTGTTGGAACTCAACGGTACCCGCTCAGAGGGTTTCAGAATGAAACAATTCCCAGTCGCTAAGGCATAGGGCATAAACCAGAAGGGGATCATGGCCGGGAAGTTGAAAGGGGTGATGGCCGCGACCACCCCCAACGGCTGGCGGATCATGTGCTCGTCGATCCCTGGCGCGATATCCTCGTGGTTCGAGCCTTGCATCAGGGAAGGAATGCCGCAAGCCACTTCCACGTTCTCGATCCCGCGCCGCAACTCACCGACGCTTTCGGCGTACGTCTTGCCACATTCGTCGGTGACGGTGCGCGCCAGATCGTCCAGATTCTCCTGAAGCAAGGCCTTGAGCCGGAACAAAGGCTGGATCCGCTCGCCAGCCGGCGTGCGCCTCCAATCGGCAAAGGCCTTCTGCGCTGCCACGGCCGCCGCATCCACTTCCTCTGCAGGCGAGAGGGGAACTTCCGCCAGGACTTGCGCGGAAGCCGGGTTGAGAACCTTCAAAGCTTCCGCTGCGCGCGAGGCGCACCAAGTACCATCCACGAAGTTTTCTAACCGTTTGGACATCTCGAATCCCTTCTCTCGACGCTGCTTTTATCACAAGTGGTGGCGTTGTCTTTTGCGGGCTTCCTGGTATCCAGCTCGTGCTTCGCGCACGCTCGCGCTATCCGAGACTTCCGCCACCGCCACATCCCACCACGAGTCGTAGCCCGGCACCCGCAACTCGCGCTCGGTCTCCACCACAATCACGGTGGTGCGGTCCAGAGTCTTCGCTTTCCGCAAGGCTGCCTTGAGGTCGGCTAGGTTGTTGGCTTTCATCGCGTGCGCCCCCAAGCTTTGGGCGTTCGCGACATAATCCACCGGCAGGTAGTCCCCATCCAGTTGGCCGGACGCGGTGTTGCGGCGCCGGAAGTGCGTCCCAAAACCGCCGCTACCCAGCGACTGGCTCAGCCCGCCGATGCTGGCAAACCCGTGATTGTCCACGAGCACGATGATGAGCTTGAGGCCCTCTTGCACCGAGGTCACAATCTCCGTGGGCATCAGCAAGTACGTGCCGTCGCCAAGGAACACGTATACCTCTCGACTGGGGTCAGCCATCTTGGCCCCCAGGGCGCCGGGTACCTCGTAGCCCATGCAGGAGTAACCGTATTCCAAGTGATAGCCGTTGGGCGTCCGCGTGCGCCATAGTTTGTGGAGATCGCCCGGGTGGCTGCCCGCGGCTGAGAGCAGGATATCGCGTGGCCCGGAAGCTTCCCAGATGGCGCCGATCACTTCACTCTGCGCCGGCCGCGGTTGGTTCCCCAGGTGAAACAAACGATCCACCTCCGCTTCCCATTTCTCCTTTAAAGCAGCCACTTGGGCAGCATAATCGGCACTCACGTGGTAGCCAGCGAGCGCTTGAGTCAAGCCCTCCAGCGCCAGACGCGCATCCGCCACCACGGGGATCGCGGCGACCTTGTAAGCGTCAAACTCCGCCACGTTGATGTTCACAAAACGCACCCGCGGGTTCTGGAACGCCGTCATCGAGGCCGTCGTGAAGTCGGAATAACGCGTGCCGATCCCGATCACCAAGTCAGCGTCATGCGCCAACCGATTGGCGGCCAGCGTGCCCGTCGCGCCCACCGCCCCGACGCCTTGCGGATGATCGTAGGGGAGCGAACCCTTCCCGGCTTGCGTCTCGCCCACGGGGATGCCCGTCTGCGCGGCAAGCGTCGCGAGCGCCTGCCAGGCCTCGCTGTATAGCACCCCGCCGCCGGCAATAATCAGCGGCCGGCGGCTGGCGCGGATAGCCTCCACCGCCCGCCCAAAGGAGACCGCATCAGGCTGGGGCCGGCGGATCAGCCATACGCGCTTTTGGAAGAGTTCAACGGGGAAGTCGTACGCCTCCGCTTGCACGTCCTGGGGCAGCGCCAGCGTCACCGCGCCGGTGTCCGCCGGGGAGGTCAGCACGCGCATCGCCTCCGGCAGGGCCGTGATGATTTGCTCCGGACGGTAGATGCGATCCCAGTAACGCGAGACGGGTTTGAAACAGTCGTTGACCCCCGTGTCCTGCGTGGCCGGCGATTCGAGTTGCTGTAGGACCGGCGCCACGTTGCGGCGGGCGAAGATATCGCCGGGGAGCAGCAGCACGGGCAGGCGATTGATCGTTGCCAGCGCTGCTCCCGTGATCATGTTCGTTGCTCCGGGTCCGATGGACGACGTGCAGGCGAAGGTGCGCAGGCGGTTGCTCGTCTTTGCGTACCCCGCAGCCACATGCACCCCCGACTGCTCGTTGCGCACCAGGATGTAGGGGAGATCGGGGTTTTGCTGCAACGCCTCTCCGATACCCGCGACGTTTCCGTGGCCGAAGATTCCCAAGACGCCTGCAAAAAAGGCATTCTGCTTCCCATCCCGCTCCACGTGTTGATTCTTGAGAAAGGCAATGATGGCTTGTGCCGTGGTCAACCGTCGCGTGTTGCTCATGAGAGTCTCCTTGCTGCAACCAAGCCGGTTCCGTTCTCACCCACGGTGAGACCGTCCAGGGGTACGGGTTTTCGGATGCCCATCACCTATTTCTTGTCAGGATCTGGCAGCATGAAATCTCGCACGAACGCCAGCAGTTCGTAATAGGAGCTGATAAAGGTACGCAGCGTGCGCACCGTCGCGCCGTATCGGTCGAATTCCTCAACGGCCATGCCCTCCTCATCATAGGCTTTGCGAAAGTCCGGGAATTTCCGATAGAGTTCGGCCACGATCTGCGGGTCCACGGGATTCTGCATCCGCTCTCTGACCTCGACATCTGAGTGGTTGAACAGGACTTGCCATTCGTACGGGATGGTCAGGGTTACGTTTCCGCCGATCAGCTCCGACCAGTGCATGTGGTGGCGGTAAGCAGCCGCCAGCAAACGGGCCCGGTAGCCACGCTGTTGGAAGATCCCGTACGCCTTCTTGAGGGCAGCGATTCCCGGCCAGTCAAGATGCCCGGGAGTGATCACAATGCTTTCCTTCTTGGCGACCACCTTGATCCAGTCATCCAGCCGCCCAATCATGATCGTGCAAACCGGCGACATGCTGCTGGTGTCTTTGCCCTCCGCCGCCCGGCGGGTCAGTCCACGCTCGACCGCCTGGGCCACGGCGATCGCCTGCGGCACGGTGAAACATACAGTGGCGTTGATGTTCACACCCAGGAAGGTTGCCTCCTCAATCGCCGTGATGCCGGCCTTGCTGGCCGGAATCTTGATCTGCATGTTGGGCGCGAGCCCGCGGAAATGCAGCGCCTGCTGCACAATGGCTTCGGCATTGCGGTAGAACGTGGGGTTGGTCTGGATCGAAAGCCGCCCCTTCTTGCCTTTCTCGCGTTCGAACACCGGCAGGAGCAGGCCCGCTCCTTTGGCTGCCATCTCTTCGATCAGCTTCCAGGCGACCTCGACCTCGCTCCATTTCGGGTTCTCGGCAATGATCGCAAAGATGCGATCGCGCCAGGCGGGCAACTCTTTCTTGAGCACATTCAGGACAATCGTTGGGTTGCTGGTCGCGCCCACTGCCCCGTTGGCGATCGCATAGGTTAGCTCCTGCATGGAACAGGAATCGTTCCAATACTCCGTCGCCGTCGTGGCCACCGTTTCGTGCAAGGGAGCGCGAGCTTCAGGGCTCATAGCGGTCCTTTCGGTGAGGGCTCATCGCCTGGCGTTTCTCACCTAACCAGCGGCAGACGCGGATCTTTGTGGGCCCAGGCCTGGCGTACCCAGGCATAGTCAGGATCGTCCGTCGCCGCCATGGAGCGGGCAGAACCGGCCAGCGCGTTCAAGTAATAGACGTTATAACCGTGCGCGGCCACCACGGGGTGGTAGCCCTCCGGAATCAACACCAGCTCGCCGTCACGCACCGTGAGGGTGGCGTCCCACCGCCGGTCCGGCGTATAAACCCTCTGGATAGCGAAGCCCTCCGGCCGATCGATGCGGTAATAGTAAATCTCCTCCAGGTCAACCTCGGCAGGCGGGTTGTGCACATCGTGCTTGTGAGGAGGGTAGCTGGACCAGTTGCCGCCGGGAGTGTAAACCTCCACCAGAAGCAGGCGGTGGGCCGGGAATTGGGGCTTGAGAATGTGATTGATCTGGCGCGTCGCGTTGCCCCCACCCCGGATCTCCACTTCCACATCTACGGGAGTCACCAAGCGTGCCGGATGCGACTGTTCAGCCCGGCAGAAGCAGAAGGCGAGGTCGCAAGGAGTCGTGGCACGAACCGTGAAGTCAGTCTCCGGGGGGAGATAGAGGGCATGAGGCAATCCCGTGAACACGTTTGTCCGGCCACCAATTTCGTCCCACCGACCTTGCGACGAGTGAACACTACAGCGCCCGCCCAGAGTGACGATAGCTAGTTCATTCGGGCCCGTCCTGCCTGACCGATTCTCCCCGAGTGCGAGCCTGCATGCCTGAAAGCTGAGATACTCGAACCCGACTTCCTCGGGTGGGACCTCCATCCCCGTTCCAGAAGAGCCCGGCTGCTGTTTTGCGGGGATGAGCAAGCTGCTGGCGGAGTTCATCTCGTTCCTTCCCGAGGCGGTGCGGTGGAGTCTCGAACAATCAATTCAGCAGGCACCTCTATCGTGTCGGTCGAGTCCTGCCCTGACATCAGTTTCAGAAGAATCTCCATAGCCAGCAGCCCCATCCGCTGTCTGGGCTGACGGACGGTGGTAAGCGGTGGCTGGGTGTACGATGCGAAGAAAAGGTCATCAAACCCGACCAGGGAAATGTCTTCAGGCACACGCAACCCGCTTTCGTGGATGCACCGCAGCGCTCCCAAGGCGGACATATCGTTGTAGCAGAACACCGCCGTGGGGGCCTGCGGCAAGCCCAGGAGGAACGCCATGGCCTTCACGCCCCCTTCGGGCTTGCCATCTCCATGGACGACCAATTCCGGGAGGAACGGGAGCGCGGCTTGCTCCAGGGCCCGGCGATATCCGGCAAAGCGCTCAGTGTCAGACTGGTAACCGAATTGGTCCCCCAGGTAAGCGATGCGCCGATGCCCCAAACCTATCAAATGCTGAGTGGCTTGCCGGCTGGCTTCCACATTCTCAATCATCACCGAATGCATGAACTCCCCGCGGCGCTGGTTGTTGATGAGTACAATCGGGACTTTCAGCTCCGACAGAATCTCAAGGTAGATGGTACCGACCCGCGAAGCCGTGACCACAATACCCTCTACCCGTCGCTCCGCGAACGACTGGACGACCCTTACCTCGCGGTCTGGATCGGCATAGGAATCCGCCAAGAAGACTGAATAGCCGTGGTCATTGGCGGCCTGCTCGATGCCGCTCACCACCTCACTCACGAACGGGTCGGCGATGGTCGTGACAACCACACCAATGGTCTTCGTCTTCCGGGTCACCAGCCCGCGGGCGACCGCGCTCACTGTGTATCCTTGCTCCTTGGCGATTTTGCGGATCAGGGCGGTAGTCTCGGCGCTCACCAGGGGACTGTCGCGGAGGGCACGCGAGACGGTGGAATGCGAAACGCTGGCGGCTCGCGCGATGTCTTTGATGGAGACCATTGCAAACGTGGGCATAATAGAGCCTTGGTATTCGGTTGTCAAGAACGAACAGGTCGGCTATTAGAGAGCTCGACAGTCTTCGAGATTGGGGCGTATTTGCAGACTTAATGCCCCACCTTCTCGGTTCAGAGGCTACTCGGCATCAAGAAGTTGACTTCAAAAGGTGCACGAGACAGTCGCTGTGCGTTTCTTATTGTCCCCAATATGGCAAGAACTCACGCGCCCCTTTGCACTCGTGTGCACCCATCTATGGTGGCAAGTTGATCCGTAGCAAGCAGGGGGACTCAGACACAGCACGGGATGACGCGCCATCGTCTTTTTTGTTCTTGACATGTGGATTGGCGTGTGTTACGCACACGTTTGCTTTTCCCATGCTGCCCAATTGTAACCCTTGACTCGCCACACGCGAACGAGCCAATATGTGTAGCTTTTACGCGGGATCACACCTGTGGCTGCGGACCGACGTCATTACTGGATGAGTCTGGCATTGGTGGTTATTTCGCCAGCGCAGGCAGGAGAAGGGGAGGATACCCCTGCTCGCTCCCTGAATGCTGGTTCTTACGAGGGTGGAAGATCTAGGCCCTTTACTACGATTGCGTCGAGGCTTGGGCAGCTCAAAAGCTAGGAGGGAGGTTTCAATGGAGCCAGGCATGACAACCCGGATATCTCGCTTCAGGACCGCGGCGCTTGTCGCGCTCCTCATAGTATTGGCCACGCCCGCCCTCGGCCAGATTGATCGCGGAGCGATCGAGGGGATAGTGCGCGACCCAAGCGGTGCTGTCATTCCAAACGGAAGTGTCGCAGTGACCAACACCGCGACGGGAGTCACAGTCACGACCCAAACGAACGCCGCAGGAGAGTTTCAAGTTCTGGCGCTGAACCCGGGCACCTATTCCGTCACGGCGAGTGCCTCGGGGTTCAGCAAAGCGGTGCGCAAAGGGATCGAACTCCACGTGCAGGACCGCCTTTCTATCGATCTCACTTTACAGGTCGGTTCCACGCAGCAGGAGGTGATGGTCTCGGGACGAGAACCCCTGCTGCAGACCCAGACGGCGGACGTGGGCGCCGTTGTCGGAGTGCACCTCGTTAACGACCTTCCGCTCAACGGTCGACGCTATGCTGACCTCGCGCTGCTCGAACCAGGGGTCCAGAAGTATTATCTCGCCAACAACCCCGCCCCGGACCGGATCAGCGTGAACGGAAACATGGAATTGCAGAACAACTTTCTGTTGAACGGCGTCGACAACAATTCCTGGTCGGAGAACCTTCAGGAATTCTCGGTGCAAGTGGTGCAGCCGCCTCCGGACGCGCTGCAGGAATTCAAGGTTCAGACCCGAACTTATTCATCAGAATTCGGCAACTCTGCCGGTGCGGTCATCAACGCGACAATTAAGTCTGGGACCAACCAATTTCACGGTAGCCTTTTTGAATTTTTCCGCAACGACAACCTGGACGCCAACTATTGGATTAACAATACAAACGGAATTCCCATCGGGCATTTCGTCCAGAACCAGTGGGGTGGAACTTTCGGTGGCCCGATCATCAAGGACAAGACCTTTTTCTTCGGGGACTTCCAGGAGTTCAGCAGCCGCCGGGCGCAGACCAATGCGAACACCGTCCCCACCCCGCTCATGAAGCAGGGCGACTTCACCGAGTTGGCCAGCCCCCTAAGTGATTCTCCCGTGGCGGGCCAGACCGGCTGCGTCGTCGGCAATGTGATTCAGACGACCAGCTCCTCGGACCAAACGTGCCTCGACCCGGTGGCCATGAAGCTCGTGGCCCTGTTCCCGGACCCCAACGTTCCTAGTTTGACGGTGTTACAAGGAACCCCGGGGAGCTGGACCGGCGCGAACAATTATCTGTATCCGGCGCCGGTTCCTGATGACGTGTATTCCACCGACGGACGGATCGACCACACCCTCAACGTGAAAAACCGCCTGTTCGGGAGCTACAGCTACTATCACGTGAGCCGACAAGATCCTCCTTGGACGAGCAACCCGGTAGCGGGCAACGGCAACTTCGCCACGGACTATCGCATCCACACCCAGCAAGTCTCTCTGGGCTGGACGAACACACTCACGAATGCCGTGCTCAACGACGCTCGGATCGGCTTCAACCGGGACTATGCGCACAGCGACCCCGTGGGAGTGACTCTCGGGAAGTCGCTGGCGCCTGACTACGGTTTAAGCGGAATTCCGGTTGGCCCGGGCACCGCGGGGATTCCGCCCATCGAGATCAACGGACTGGTCCGGCTGGGCACGGCGCCCTGGAGGCCCCAGTATCAGGTCTCGCAGGCATGGAACCTCGTCGAAAACCTGAGCTGGCTCAAGGGGAGTCACAGCTTCAAGTTCGGCTATCAGTACTTGCGGCGGGGTGACAACTTCCTGGATCTCTACGCCCCACAGGGTGACCTTCAGATCAACGGCATTTACACGGCGGGCGGAGACTTTGGCCTGCCCGACTTCCTGCTCGGCGATGTGGACGCCACGCACTTCACCACGCCGCATGTGGTTCACTACTTCCAGCCCGGTCATTCCTTCTATGGGATGGACACTTGGCGCGTGACCCGGAAAATGACGCTCACTTATGGCCTTCGCTACGAGCTCTTCTCACCCATCATGGATCGCAACAACCAAACCAGTAACTTCACGCCGGCGAATGGCGGCGGGATCGTCACAGCCGCATCCGATGCCTCCGGCTGGGCTGCCCGTGCGCTGATCAATCCGGACAAGAACGATTTCGCTCCCCGGGTCGGCTTTGCCTACCACGTGACGGACCGTGTGGCGCTGCGGGGTGGCTACGGGGTGTTCTACCAGCATTACAACCGGATCGGGTCGGAAAGCCTGATCCAGCTCAATCCACCCTTCCTTCTCGACCAGCAGGTTAACGAAGGACTCGGCACCTCGACGCCTTTCTTCCAACTGCAGAACGGCTTCCCGCTGAGTCAACTGCTCGGTATGGGGTTTGACCTGACGGCGATTCAGACCCGTGCTCAGGACCCGAACCAACGCTCGAGCTACGTCGAGCAAGCCAGTTTCGGGCCGGAAGTTCAATTGACCAACAACATGGTGCTGTCTCTGACCTACGTCGGGAACTGGGGAAGGAAGATGAACCGCCTGCGTGATTACAACCAAGCGGTCATCAATAGTTACGACGCCATCGGCTGCCCGATTGTGAGCTATCCCTTCCCCAATCTCAACACCATCGCCGCGCTGGACACGGGGGCGGGGGGCGACGGGTGCGCACTCACCGGAGGGCACGGTTTCCTCGAATACGCCAGCAACGACGGCAACTCCGACTACAACTCGCTGGAGGTCTCCCTTCGGCGCAGCTTCACGAAGGGGCTCGCGTTCGGTGTCAATTACACCTGGAGCCACGGGCTCGCCAACTACGGCGATAACCTGACCGGCAGCACGTGGCCGCAAAACTCATACAATTATGACGCCGAGATGAGCAATTCGATCCTCGACATCCAGCAACGATTCGTCAGCAACTTCGTCTGGGAGTTGCCTGTCGGTGAGGGCAAACGCTGGCTGTCGAATCCCGGGGCCGCGAACCGCTTGTTGGGCGGATGGCAGGTCAACGGCATTGTCACCGTGCAGACCGGCAGCCCCTTTACCGTCACCGCTGATGACTACAGCTACGTGGGAGGCACCCACTCCAGTTATCCCAATTGCACCGGCAACCCGTTCGCGGGCGCGACCGACAATCCGAATTCCTACACGACCAGCGGCTTCTTCATTAACCCCGCGGCCTTTTCGAACCCTGCGGTCGGAACTTTCGGAAACTGCGCGCCACGGGCTTACCATGGGCCAGGGTTGGGGATTGCCGACCTCAGCTTGTTCAAGGCTTTCAAGCTCACCGAGAGCAAGCGGCTGGAATTCCGGGCGGAGTTCTTCAACGCCCTCAACCATCCCAACTTCTCGCAACCCAACTCGGGCTACTCGCTGAACGCACTTGGTTCTTTCGGGAAGGTCACCAACACCCTGGCGCCGATCCTGGGCGAGGGTTCGGGTGGGCCGGGAGACCCGCGCGAAATCCAGTTCGCCCTGAAGCTTTACTTCTAACTGCGGACCACGGGAGCGGCCACACTTGGCCGCTCCCGGTTCGCTACTCGCTGCAGGAATACAAGGGGAACTATCCGTTCCAGGCCCTCGATGAAGGGAGGGGGCGGGGGTTCGCCTGTAACCTCGGGCCTCCCCGCATACTGACGAGCCTCCAACGGACCGAAGACTCATTTTGAACTCGGTGCACAAGAAGGAAACGACTGGTTGCGCCCGAGAACTCACATTCCCACGGGTTCGATTCTTGGGGGACAGGCCGTACCCGAACATTCCTCGGGAACGGCTTCGTCATTTTCGAAGCGAAAAGGGGCTCTAACGCCAGAGTTGTGGCGGGCATGACCAGGCTTGATTCTCAGGTGTTCGTGGCAAGCCCCCTCCCCGGCGACCGCCCTGGGGGCATCTATTCATGGGCGCCGGTCCGTGGCCCGCAACAGATCCGAAAAGAAAGAGAGGTACTATGTCATTTCGGCCGAAGACCTTGTCTTTACTTGTCCTGCTCGCGGGCGTCTTAGTCGTCCCGCCACTGATCGTTTCCGGTCCGGCAGGAGCGCAATCACCCTCCGGGGCGGCGTTGAATCCGTCACCCAACGCTCACGCTTTGCCTTTTGATCGAGGCGCGGTCGGGCTGTGGCAGAGCCTGAAAAAGCTGCACACGCGTGCCAGCCTGATCATGGTCACTGCCCACCCCGACGACGAAGACGGTGGCGTGCTGGCGTACGAATCGCGCGGGCAGGGTGCGCGCGTGGCTTTGCTGACCCTCAACCGGGGCGAAGGTGGCGCGAACGTGATGTCGCCCGATTACTTCGACGCCCTGGGTTTGGTGCGCACCGAGGAGGTGCTCGCCGCCGACCGGTATTATGGCGCGCAGCAATACTGGACACGCGTCTGCGACTACGGCTTCTCCAAGACCAAAGAGGAAGCACTTGAAAAATGGGGCCACGACCGCGTGCTCTACGACGCAGTTCGCGTTGTGCGCATGGTCAGGCCGCTCGTCATCACGTCCGTGTTTGTCGGCGGACACACGGACGGCCACGGGCATCACCAGACCGCCGGCCAGATCGCGCAGGAACTGTTTAGGGCCGCAGGCGATCCCCACGTGTTCCCCGACCAGATCCGGGAAGGGTTGCGGCCGTGGGCGCCCCTCAAGGATTATGCCCGCGTCCCCTTCTTCGCAACCATCACGGGCAAAGGCATCTATGACTACGCCGACGGGAAGTACTATCCGGCCGAGTTTCGCGACTATATCCACGACACCACGATCCACGGGCAGTTGCCCACCACCGTTCAAGTTCCGGAAGGCGACTACGATCCCGTGCTGGGTCTCTCCTACGCGCAGGTCGCCCATCTCGGACTCGGCTTCCAGGAATCGCAGAACGGGGGCACGGGACTTCCGCCGGCCGACGCGCTGTTGAGCCCTTACTACCGCTTCGGTGCCCGAGTGGAGAGCGGAGAAAAGGAGTCCTCGTTCTTCGACGGTATCGACGTATCGCTCCTGGGCATTGCGAGCCTTGCCCAGGGCGGCGACGCGGGCTTCCTGAAAGACGGTCTGGAGAAAATTAACGGTTTAGTCGAGCAGGCCATGCGAGACTTCTCCGCTGAACACCCGGAGAAGATTGCGCCGACGCTGGCCACAGGATTGAAGGCGACCAATGCTCTGATTGAACAGGTCGCCTCAAGCAACCTCTCCGATGAATCAAAGTACGACGTCACCCACGAACTGCGCGTCAAACAGGCCCAGTTCAATCACGCTCTGCCACTTTCCCTGGGGCTTTCCATCCTCGCCACGGTGACGCCTGCACAGGAACCGACCGGGCCATTTGCCGCCTTCTTCGGCACGCCGGAAACGTTCCAGGCAGCCATCCCCGGCCAGGAGTTCCGGGTGAAAGTCCACGCGATCAACCGCAGCAGCGTTCCCGTTGAGCTCGGAAAGATTTCGCTCGCAGGTCCCCCGGGAGAGAACTGGACGTTTGACCCCTCGGGCCAATCCGGCGGCACGCTGGTCAACAACCAGTCCCAGGACGTGCGGTTCTCCGTCCACGTTCCGGAACAGGCCGGATACACGCGGCCCTATTTCTCGCGACCTGATCTCGAACAACCCTACTACGACATGGTCGACCCGCGGTACCTTAACCTGTCGACGGCGCCGTATCCCCTTTCGGCCCAGCTGGACTTCGTGCTCAATGGAGTTCCCTTTGAGGTTTCGCAAGTTGTCCAGTCAGTCAAGCGCGTAACTGGACCTGGCACGGTGCTTGAGCCGCTCATCGTCGCGCCGGCTATTTCGCTCTTGATTTCTCCGCGCGCGGGGATTGTGCCACTCGATTCGAAGTCGTTTACTCTCACGGCCACGATTCACAGCAACGTCCAGGGCCCAGCGAAGGGCACGGTGCACCTCGCCCTGCCTGAGGGTTGGCACGCCACGACGGTGGACTTCTCGGCGGCCAAAGAGGGGGAGGATCAGACGGTCACTTTCGAGGTCACGCCCGGCCGGCTCGAGGATAAGCCGTACACGATCACAGCAATCGCCGAATACGATGGGCACGAGTACAGAGAGGGATACCACGCGGTCGGTTATGCGGGGCTGCGACCGTACAACCTATATCTGCCGGCGACCTCCCACACGACTGGCGTCGACGTGAAGGTCGCGCCCGGTCTGAATGTGGGGTACATCATGGGCGCTGGCGACGATGTCCCGAGGGCGCTTGAGGATCTCGGCATCAAGGTTCACTTCCTGACACCGGAAGAACTCGCGAGCGGGGACCTGTCGAAATACCACGTCATCCTGATGGGCGTCCGCACCTATGCAGTTCGTGAAGACCTGAAGACTTACAACGGCCGCATCTTGGATTACGTCAAGAACGGCGGCGTGGTCATCGTCCAGTACAACACGCCCGAGTACGATAACCACTACGGCCCGTATCCTTACACAATGAGCAACAACCCTGAGGAAGTCTCCGACGAGCAATCGAAGATGGCCATCCTCGATCCCGCAAGCCCCGTCTTCACTTGGCCCAACCAGATCTCGGAGAAAGACTTTGATGGGTGGGTGGAGGAGCGGGGCTCGAAGTTCATGAAGTCGTGGGATCCACAGTACGAGGCGCTGCTCGAGACCCATGACCCGGGGCAGGAGCCGCAGAAAGGCGGGCTCCTCTACGCGCGTTACGGCAAGGGCGCGTATATCTACAACGCCTACGCGTTCTACCGGCAGCTACCGGAGGGGGTTCCGGGAGCCTATCGCATCTTCGCCAACTTGGTAAGCTTGCCGCGCAACCCGAACGTCAAATGAGCGGCCGGAGGAACGACACGGGAAGGGGGCCGGTTCAGGGGGATAAAGGAGCCCGCATCGTATAGAGGAACTTCTTGAGGGTGCTGTCACGAAGTGCGTTCGCCTCCACCATGTGCTTGGTCGCTTCGTGATGAAGCTCCAGCTCCTTGGCTGCCAGGTCTGGTTGGCTGAGGTGTCGATAGGCGCTGGCGAGAAGATAATGACCATCGCCTGAGCTCGGATCCAATTGGACGCAGGCTTCGAGTTCTCCCCTGGCCTGCGACCATTGTTGGGCCCACACGAGGGCTTTGCCCAGCTCACAGCGAGTTGCTGACTCCTGGGGTGCCAGGCGAGCCGCTTCCCCAAGCCTCCGTAAGGCCTCTGCCGAGGGAGAGGGGTCACCGCGATTGTGGCCGATTCGCGCGAGCAGCGCGCCGCAATACGCCTGTGCCTTCGCTTCCTCACGATGAGTGTCTGCATAAGCACAGAGTTGCTCCACTGCACTAGGATCAGGTGTAACGGCCTGTTCGAGTTGAATGTTGCCCAAGTAGTCATAGGCGAGCGAAGGGTTGCCGTCCAATCTGGTCGCCGAAAGCAACATCCGGATGGCCTCGGGATATTCCTCGAGAAAGTAATGGCTCAACCCCAAAGCGACATGCAGGCGAAACGAGCGAGGAAACAGCTCGACGCCTTGTCGGAAGACAGCCAGCGCAGGCTCAAAGGTCTGGTGGCGCAGCAACTCGACCCCCAGGGAAAGACGGTATTCCTCGCGGTCGGGGGCCAGGGCGACAGCAGCCTGAAAACTGTGCACGGCGGTTAGATAGTCGCCGCGCGCTTCCTGAATGTCCCCCAGGAGGCTTTCGAGCGAGGCATTATCTTGCAGGGATCTGGCTTTCTGGGCGCTGGCAAGCGCCGAGTCCAGTTGCCCGGCGCGGAACTCGGCCAAAGCCAGATCGAAAAAAAGGTCAGCGCGGCCAGGTTCAAGCGTGACTGCCTGCCGGAAATCCTTCGCGGCCTCCTCGTAAAGCTCGTGCCCGGAGAGTACTCTCGCCAGATTAAGGCGAAGCTCCAATTCCTGTTTTGAGGGTAACTGCGTTTCCCGAAGTGAGGACAGGGTCGGCCGGATGTCCTGATGGGCGCCGATCTGCGCTTCGAGAAGCGTCAGGCCCGCGCGCAAATCACGCGTCGCGGCAAAAAGAGATTGCAGAAGTTCTGCCGCACGGCCCCAGTGCCCTGCCTGGGCTTCGGCCATCCCCGTGGCGAGGACTAAGTCCCGGTTTTGGGGCGCAAGGCTCAGGGCCTCTTCCATGTCGGCCGCAGCCGCACGAGCATCACCCGTGCCGAGGGCAATGGATGCCTTCAAGCGGTAATACGCCAAACGTTGCTCGACCGGCGTCGGGGGGGCAACGCCGGTCATCGCCCTCGCAGCTTCGGAATAGCGATGTAAGCGCGTCAGCACCGCAGCCCACTCCAGACAGATCGGTGCGGCGCCGCCGCTCGCTTTGACCGCGCGGGCCAGAAACGGTTCAGCCTGCTCCGGGCGACCCTCCCGGTCGTAAAGCGACCCGAGGGCCACAAGCGCCTGGACGTCATCCTGAGAAATCTTCAGCGCGGCTCGAAACTCCTGCTCGGCGCGCGTCGCATCACCGGTTGCAGAATATGCCTCGCCCAGTGTGAGCCGCACCGCTAAGTCATCGGGATGCGATTGAACCTGCGTCGTGAGCAGGCGAACGGCCTCCTGCGGGCGCCCCTGGGCGAGCGCAGCCCGTGCTGCGGCAACGACCCTCGTCACCGCCGATCGAGCGCTATCCGCTTGGGCGGACACGGCCCATGCGCCGGCGCCAACCGCACCCACCATTGCGTATGAAAAGAGCAATGCCCCAATGACTCGGTGAGAACCCGCCATATTCGCCTTCGCGGCGCCGCACTCAGAACTCAGCGCTGCTCCGATCTATCCTTCTCTGCCTTGCGCTTATCATGGCCGCCGTCCCCTCTTTCCTCTACTTACCAGCTTCCCGGCTCGTTCGGAGAATTCAGCCATTTTTCGATGAGCTTCACGATGCGGTTCTCGCTTAACTCGACCACCTTTCGGCCTCTCTCCGGCGAGGCTTCGCTGACTCGGCCCGAGTAGCCTGGCCAGCCTTCCGCCACATCTTTCTCGAGGTAGTAGGGTCGTCCGTCGGCAAAGTCCGGCGGCTCCGGGAGGTCGTGCGCTTTGTCGAGGCGCACCAAGTCGGGCCGAAAGGCCGCAACGACGGAGGTCTCGAGCGGGCCCCCGTGCCCGTGCCCCCCGTTCGATTGATGGAAAAGGCCAAGCTGTTTCATTTCCTCGCCAGAGACGAATTCCCACCAACTCGCAAACATCAAGGCGACGTCTGGGAATCCGTGCGCCACCGATGAAACCGCCCCGCGGGCGGGTCCGATGTTTCCGTCGTGGCCGTTCAGGACGAATACCTTGCGGAAAGCCAGATGGAGGATCGATCTCAGGATGTCTTCGAAGTAGAGCGTCATAACTTCAGGGCGGATGGTGAGCGTGCCTCGAAAGTGCGCGGTGTGAGCCGGGCAGTTGGTGAACCTCACGGTGGGGAAAAGCAAGGCTCCAGCGCGCGCCGCAACCCGCTCGGCGATGCCGGAGATGATAATGGAATCCGTCCCCAGCGGGTTGTGCGGCCCGTGATACTCCAGGCTTCCTGTGGGCAGGAGGGCAAACGCGTACCGCGCGGCAGCGTCGGCGATCTCGAAGCCGACAAGCTCGTCAAATCGCCGGGGGGAAGGCGCAATCCCAGCCACCCCCGCGCCGCCCTGCCCGGCACCCAGGAGCGCCGGAGCTCCCAGCCCAGCAACCAGGAAACCACGTCGACCAATGTTCGCCATGCAACCGCCTCCGTTTTTTCTGAAGAGTATCGCACGAACTCTGCATTGTCCAGCGCCGGCGCAATTCCTGTCGGCGGCACATGAAATGACCTGCACTCCGCAGTAACCCCGTACGTTCGGATGTTGTGTTGTTGGTCTGGGCGGCCCTCCTTGGCCTTGATAAAACCTCTCAGTCGGCGCTATCATCTGACCCGCGACTGTGCGCAGCAGGACGCCGAGGGCTCGAGCCCATTCGCTGCGCGCCCCGATGACGTGACCAACACGGCCGGTTATGGTATAAGACTTCTTGAGATCGAGAAGGTCTTGACCGCCCATCCCGCTGTCGCCCAAGCGGCAGGGGTGGCCGTGCCGGATCGGTTGTGGGGCGAAACCCTTCACGCTTTGTGATGCGGAGGATGAGTCGCCGGAAGCATAGTCGGAGTTGCCCATACTCATGTGGCCGCAAGAGCAAAATCCACTCGCCGGGAGGGCGAAATGTTTGAGGAACTGGAAAAAGAGCAAAGAGAAGAGAAACAGGAACGCACGAAAGTGATGCGAATGACTGTTTATGTTGTCGGCATCTTAGCAGTTGTTGCAGTGATCGTGTACATGGCATCAAGGCCCCGGCCCAAAGCGCCCCAGCCTGTCAAGTCCACTGCCACAGCAGGCCAACCTGCTCCTGCTGCTGATCCTGTCCATGACTTGCAGATCGTCCGTGCCGTAATGGGGAAGGACCCCACAGGGCTTAGGGTGATGTGGTCGGTGCATCTGCGAAACAAATCCGCTGTGTACACTTACAGTGAAATCCAATATGACGCGTTTTTCCTCGCCCGCGACGGCACGAGGTTGGGCGAGAACAAAGACACGATCAAAGACAGCATTGCACCCCGCGAAGAGAAGCAGTTCCCCCAGTTTGTAGGCGGGATTTACGACGCGCGTGCATCGACCTACCAGTTCTTGATCACAGGGGCAACGCCTGCGACGCAATAAGGTGGCAAACGAGGGGAATCGGGCCGATGTGCCGATACTTCCTGCTTGGCCGATCGGACTCACAGCACGACGGGCGAGAGCGAAGAAATGTTCCAGGCGGTGAGGACAGCGCGGGAGCTCTATCCGAAAGCCACACTCACAGGCTTCGTGGCTCTGGCGAAAGCGCAGCAAGATCAGTGGGTGACTGACGTGAAGGACATTTAAAAAGACGCCCGTGGCGCGGATGCGTGTGTCGCGCCGTGCAGGATCGGGGCCACTTCAAAAGGGGAGCGGATGACCCTTTGGAGGTACCCCGCAGGAATCTAAGGCTGGCGAAGCCATGAACCATAGGGTTCATGGCGGAGAGGGTGGGATTCGAACCCACGGGCCGATTGCTCGGCCACACGCTTTCCAAGCGTGCTCCTTCAGCCACTCGGACACCTCTCCGTGGCCTCGTGCCTAAGGGGCGCAACCAGACCGCACGCCCCGCTTTGCTTTCTAAACTCGCGCCAACCCGATCAGTATAGCATCGGGAGTCGAGCCCGGCTAGACGGCGAAGCGAGTGGATTTGCCTTGGTTCATTGTATCCCCGTGTGGGGTGGGAGTGTTTGAGTAAGAGGGGGGAAGAGCTGCCTGCCGCGGGGGCTGGGGCAAGAGCAAGCCCGTCACCGCGCGGGCGCTTCGTGGCCCTGGCCGTCTTTTTCATGCAACCGGAACCACCAGCGCAGACGTCTTTTCGGTTCAAGCTCCAATGGGTGCCTCTTGGCTCTGATCGACCGAAGGCAAAGGAGTTGGCTGGGAGGCAGGGATTCGAACCCCGATACGCAGATCCAGAGTCTGCAGTCCTACCGTTAGACGACCTCCCAGTGGGACGCTCTGATAGAAGTAAATGTCCGGGCACTCGCCTGTCAAGGCTTCTTTTTCAAGCTTCGCCCCGACGTGCATCACCCGAGCGGAGAGGCAGATTGCTCAGAACAATCGGAAGCTGACTTCCACCATCACGCGCACCGGCACGGGCGTGCCGTTGCGCATGGCGGGTTTGAACTTCCAGACCTTGACGCCTTCCACGGCCTTCTCATCCAGCCCGAGACCGAGCGGCTTCACTACGCGGCAATCCGCGACGTTGCCCTGGGCATCGACCACGATCCACAGAACGACGGTGCCCTGGTACTTCGCCTTGCGGGCTTCCTCGGAGTAGGCGGGCTCGGGTTTATAAATAGGAATCGGGGCACTCACATTCCCACCCACGCTGTAAACTCCGCCGCCCAGGCCACCACCCTCGCCAGGCCCCAGGCCGGGCCCTTTGCCGGAACCAATGCCTGTGCCTTCGCCGCTTCCGATTCCGCCGCCGAAGCCCGGGCCGTTCGAGAGCGGACCGAGCACGCCCTGCGGATCACCCCAGGCCACGTTGGGCGCCATCTGGGGGAGCTTCAAGTCGGGCGGACCTAGCAGCGTGGGGGGAACCTGCAACTGCGCTTCGGTATTCGGTATTACCGCCATGGGTGGGGCAAGCTGCTGCTTGGCAAACTTAGGGATAGCGCCTTTAGATGCGGGCGTGGGCGAGCGATCACCCCCGCCGCCGCCGCCCCCGGCTTTCTTGCCTGCTGCGTCTAATTGCGCGAGGTATGGCGAAATATCGACGACATCATATTTCGTCGACGCCTTGACCGGCTGCAACATGCGGCTGGCGATGTAAGGCAATACGAGCAGCGTCAAGGCCACGGTGTGGACCAGCGCGGAGTTGACCCAGGAAGCTGCTTGCATGCGATAGTCGCGCCAGATGTCGCGAGGATACTCGCGCTTCCTGAAGGTCAGTGCGCCAGCCAATTCACCCAGCGCGAATCCACCCACTGCACCGAGGGCCAAGCCGAGCCCGCCTTTCAAGAACCAGCCCCCGGCCGCCAGGGCGAGGGCGGCCATGACCGCGCATAGCGTGCGCTTCTTTCCCTGCGCACGGTTGTAAATCCCAATCGGGTCGCGAGGTTTTTCGAAAGCGATCTTGAGCTGGTCGGGAAGGTCGCGGAACCAGGGGCGCATGTCCGTGGCGGGCAGGCTTACCTTGCCGCGGTAGTACTCGGGCGGCACCGTCACCTTGGGTTCGCGCAACCAATCGCGGATCTGCCGAAACACCGAAACAAAGACCGTGGGCGTTTCAACGAAAGTGAGCTTGTAAAGTTCGTCCGGAGCGGCTGCTCTCGCGAGTGGATTTCTACCTGGGCCGACTTCAACCTGGAGATTGCTGGTTGGCATTAAACCTCGTTCCCATTCTTCGGGCCTGTCCGGAGCCCGAGCATACGTCTTTGCTGTACCCTGTAAGAAGATGGCAGACGGCTCAACGGGGTTGCATCCGATTTTAGTTCCGCAGCGCATCCGCTACGAACTTACTACATTTTATCACATCGTCGGCCCGCGGGTTAGGACTAATGATAGCGGGGGCCCCACATCTCGCACAGGATTTGACGCGGCGGGCTGCCGGAAGGTTTCCCCGAGCGCCTTCAGCCGGGCCAGAGGGGGCGCCGCGCGAGGATCCGGGCAGCGCAGCCTTGAGATACGCGCGCCAACTTGATACACTGTCAGTCTGTCTTCACTCCAAACCGCGGATGGTTGGATCTTCTATGCCTGGAAAAGCCAGTCTTCTCGATCCGTTAGAGCCCTCAAATGGCACGCATGGGAAGCTTTACATCGTGGGCACGCCGATCGGGAATCTGGAGGACATCACCCTACGCGCCATCCGCATCCTCAAGGAAGTGGACCTGATCGCCTGCGAAGACACGCGCCGGACGCAGAAGCTCCTGAATGCCTACCGGATTCGGACGCGCACCATCAGCTACCACGAGCACAATGAGATGACGCGCGCGCCGGAACTGGTCATCGAGATGGAGGAGGGCAGCAGCATTGCTCTGGTCACCGACGCCGGCATGCCCGTGGTGTCCGACCCCGGTTTTCGCCTGGTGCACCTGGCGGTCCGGCACAGCATTCCGGTGGTTCCTGTTCCCGGCGCCTCGGCTTTCGTGGCGGCGCTGGCGGCCTCCGGGATGCCCGTGGACAAGTTCCGCTTCCTGGGATTCCTGCCGAGCAAGAGGGCCCAACGCAGAAAGGCTCTGCAGGAGTTGAAAGACGCCACCAAGACGCTGGTCTTCTACGAAGCCCCGCATCGGCTGCTGGAGATGCTGAGGGATGTTCGGGAAACGCTCGGCGACCGGGACAGCGTAGTCGCCCGGGAAGTGACCAAGATCCATGAAGAGTTCCTGCGTGGAACGATTTCCAGTACGGTCGACTATCTGAAAAAGCGGCAGGTGAAGGGAGAGATCACCGTGCTGATCGGCATGCCCTCTTCGGCAGGCGCTCGGGAAAGCTCCGCTCCGGCGGCTTCCATCCAGTCCGAAGTCGCGCAGGTGATGGCGGAGCGCAAGCTCGACGAGCGGACCGCTCTCAAAGCCGTGGCCCGCGCCCGAGGTATCTCGCGAAGCGAGGCTTACCGCCAGTTGCAGATGGAGAAGAGCCTCAACCGCTAACCCCCCGTTTGCCGTTCCAATCGTCCTCGGTGCTGCTCGCCTTGCGTATCTCCTGTGTTTTCATAGCATATCCGGATTCGAACGTACAAGTTGTTTATTTTCATCAACATATCCGGATCGACCTGCCGAAGGTTTTCTCCATCCTTTGTTTTCATAGAGATTTCCGGATCGACCTTCATTTTTAACATCTTTTTCTCCGCGCTGCCCCTGCCGAACCCTCGCTCCGAATAAATGCTTGTATTTCAACAACTTGGTTTTCAGCGCAGGTTATGCGAAATCCTCCCGCTCCGTCGCTAAGCATCTTATTTTTCATCAACATTTCCGGATAGCAGTTCATCTGGAGCAGGTCCGCCCGCTAATAGGCTCTTCGGGGTCACCCCCGCGAAACCTGCCAGCGCATGCCTGGGGCAGGTGGGGCGGGCGTAGAGGCCGCCTTTAGGCGGGCACAGGTTGTGGAGGGCACGATGCCGAGCTGAAGCCCGCCTCTACGAGAACAACCGCCGTACGCGATTCTCACACAGGCGCCATAGGGCGCAACCACCAGCGGTGTTTTCACTTCACACGTTGCGCGCGACTCGGCCACGCCGCCGGTTCTTACATCTATAGCTTAGCAATAAGCTCTGGTGTAATGTCAAGCCCGTGAAACACGATTTTGGCTACCGGTAGGAAAAAAGTGAAAGCCTTCGGGCGGCGATCGCCTTCTGCGAGTCCCGACGAAGTCGGGATAGGTGGGTGAGGGATATGTGCGGAACACCGCATCCCGGTTATCGGCATGCCGAGGGGTGTAGCGCGGACCCAAGCCTTCGGGTCCGCAGCTTTTCTTGGACGAATGGCATTGAAGCTTGCCTTCGAGATTTAGGGCCGCAAACCCAAGACCATGGGTTTGCGCTACCTGGCTCCTGACTCCTGCCCTCAAGGCGCAGCACTCCCGGCAATCTTGCCCCGGGGAGCCGTGGGTCCCGCCCTGCGGGACCACTCTTGGGCACGGAAGCATCCGCGGACATCAAGAAGCGATGTCCGCGCCACCTGCCTCTCGGGGGTGAAGATACCCCTCCCCCGCCCTCGTACCTCGGGCACCCTCTCCCCACGGAGATGGCGGGGATTTCTTTTGTGTCGTCTTTGCCTCGTGGCCTTCTCCCGTGGGGAGAGGGTGGCGCGCTGCCGGCGCATTCGCAAGCCGGAGCGAGACGGGTGAGGGGTTCGTTCGAACTCCCCGCAATCTCGCCCCGGTGAGCCCGGGGTCCCGCCCTGCGGGACCACTCTTGGGCACAGAGTCATTCGCAGACCTCAAGAAGCGATCTCTGCGACACCCGGCCCGCAGCATCTGGCCCGGGATAAGGGAACGCCGCAGAGTAGGAGGACAGGTATGCGCTCCCGTGCTAGCTGTGGCTACCCGCTCCGATGGATCAGCGGGAGGCGTTTGACCATCTTGATGGGTGGGTTTGGACCCTGCGCGTGTGTGTCAATCCTCCCACTTCCGAATAGGGGGGCAACGTCTCCACGCAACAAGCCCATCTCCGCGAGGTTGATGGCTTCCGTCGCCGTCGAGTTGAAAAACTGAAGGAATGAACTAAGCAATTCTGTGTGCTGTCTAGCCGCTCGAATGAAACTCTCGTCGTACAGGTAGTTATAGGATGTGCGCGGTACGCTCAGTGCTCTGTCAAGAGACGGGGGATCGTTTTTTCCAAACTGAATAAATGCGTTCACGAGCCCAGAGCTTCCGATTCCTTCGAGCATTTCAAGGGTCTTCGGCTCCAAAAAGAGAGCATACCTATCAATCACACCTCTTACGTCGAGCGCAAACGATTCGAATTCACGCCCCGTGTACCCAAACCAAGTGATTGGTGATGTCGTTGGACCAGTCTTCGAAAAGTCTCCGAGGTCCGCAGTCCAGGGTCGGGGGGTTGGGGGGCAGGGATTCGGGCTTAGGGGCTGGGGACGGTAAGAGCGAGTCCGGAGTCCGAGGTCCCTGCTTTCGCAGGCAGGCGGAGTCCGGGGTCGGAAAGACAAGGACCGGGTGCTGGCGACTCGGTTCTGGGGGGCAGGGAAGGAAGGACGGGCAGGCAGGTTACTCTGGGGAGCAATTCTTGCGGTCGCGGGCTTGAGGCAGCCCAGCGGCGTGGGCGTACGGATCAGAAGATTTCGGCGCTGTACATGGGGAGGGTCGCGCCCATGAAGCGAACGCTCACACGATAGAGTTGCTCTCCCTCGTGCACGGTGCGGACCACGGCGGCCTCCACAAAGAAATCGCTGGGGCCCTGTCCGGGCCGCATGGGGCCAAGGCCGGGAATCACCACGGTCAAGTTCGCGAAGACTGCCAGCTCATGCCTGGTCAGAAAGGAAAGGCCGCGCCGGCTCACTTCCAGCGCGGTAGTGAAATCGTCAAACTCGTTGCCGTGCGCGTCCAACCCCCGCACTCGGATGGGGATGGCCGCCACGACCCGGCGTTGACTTCGCTTGTCTGTGCCTAGGTTCTGCATGAATCAGCACCTTGCGCTTTCAGGAAGCGGCCGCCGCTCCCGCCATGCCGGGGCTCGCGGCGAGTGAGGCGAAGAACGCGTCCACGCGTTCCAACACCTCGTGCGTTTCGCGGGCGCTTTGCACCTGCCGCCGCAATTCGGTCCCGTTCGGGACCCCGTGCGTGAACCAGCTCGCGAACTGCTTCATCTTGCCCATGGCGCCGGGAATTTCCTCGGTGACGAGCAAATCATAATAGGTGCGAATCAACTCGTAGCGGTCGGCGTCATCCGGCTCGCGGTACGTGCCGGTCGCGAAGAATCCCGAGAGCTGGCGAAAGATCCAGGGATTCAAGGCCGCGGCGCGCCCGATCATCACCGCGTCACAGCCGGTCTCGACACGCAGCGCCAGCGCATCCTCGGGCTTGAAGACGTCGCCGTTGCCGATCACCGGAATGCGCACGGCCTGTTTGACCTGCTGGATGATCTCCCAGCGGGCTCGGCCGCTGTAGCCCTGCACGCGGGTGCGCGGATGCACGGCCAGGGCGTCGACGCCGCAGCGCTCGGCCAGGCGGGCTACCTCGACGGCGACGATTTCCTGGTCACTCCAGCCGGAACGGAGTTTGATGGTGAAGGGAATCTTCACCGCGGCGCGAATCGCGCCCAGGATTTTTTCGAGCAACGGCAGGTCGCGGAGCAGTCCCGAGCCGCCGCACTTTATCACTTTCTTCGCGGGGCAGCCCAGGTTCAGGTCGACAAGATCGAATCCCAGACCTTCGATCCGGCGAGCCGCCTCGGCCAGGTGATCCGGATCGGCGCCGAACATTTGCGCGCTGATGGGGCGTTCCTCCTCGGTGTAATCGAGATAACGGTGCGAGCGGAAATTCTGCCGGATCATGCCTTCGCTCGAAACAAACTCTGTCATAATCAGTCCGCAGCCGCCCAGGCGCTTGATGAAGCGGCGGAAAACCGTGTCCGTGATGCCCGCCATGGGCGCCAGGATGTGGGCGGGCTGTATAACCGTATCTCTAATACTCAGTCGCTCAAATAACATATATATAATTAAAGCGTAATATAACACCGTCGAGTCTTCGCTAGCCTCTGTGATTGTGGGCTGTTGGGGGAAAGTTGTCAACTGCCCGGCCGCATGGGGAGCACGTTCGCAGCGTCCGCGATGCCGAAGCGCATCTGGCCTTCCGCGACCAGCTCACCGTCGCGGAAGATCGAGCCGCGCAACTCGCCGAAATGCGCCTTCATCTTGAGAACTTCCGCCTCCACGCGTACCGTGTCGCCGGCCTCTATGGGTTTAATGATGCGAGCGGAGGGAATGTGCAGGATCATGGCGATTTTGCCGGCCATCTCCGGCCGCTCGAGCACCAGCACGGCGCCGACTTGCGTGACAAGTTCTAGAATGACACCCGTGGGGATGAGGGCAAGGCCGGGGGGATTCCCCTGCGCCGCTTCGTCGTTGACGGAGAAATGCTTCAGCGCCACGATGCGCTGGCCCGGAACGAATTCCGTCACCTTATCCACAAAGAGGAAAGGGAAGCGATGCGGGAGAATGCGCTCGATGGCCGTCGCGGAGAGCGCCTGGGGAGGATGAAAATCAGGGTTTTCCATGATGGCGCTCGCTGCCGGCGGAAGGCTCCTGCGCGGGTCGGTCTTCGGGCGCGACTTTCAGCAGTTCGCGCTTGAGCGCCGGGTTGCGGCTTGTCCAGTCGCCCACCAAGCCCTCATCCGCCGCGTACTGCTCGCGCATGGCTTGGAGCTTGGAATCCAGGTCATCCAGGTAATGGACCACCAGCGCCTCGGGGAACATCGGTTCCTTGGGCGAGCCAAACTCCAGTCTGCCGTGATGGGAAAGAATGATGTGCTCGATCTGGTCCTTGAGCTGCGCGGGGAAGCCGGGGATCTGTCGAATCTTTTCCTGCACTATCTCCAGCCCAATCGTGATATGACCCACCAGTTGCCCACGCGTGGAGTAGCGGAACCCGCGCGCAAAATTCAGCTCTTCGATTTTCCCCAGGTCGTGAAGCACCAGGCCGGCCAGGACTAGGTCGCGCCGCAGCCAGGGGTAGTGGTCCGCCACGCGATCGGCGAGCGAGATGAGCGAAGAAACGTGTTCGAGCAGCCCGCCCAGGACGGCGTGATGATAACTCATGGCGGCGGGAGCGAGCTTGAAGCGTTCTGCGATGGCCGCATCTTCCAGCACCGCCAACAGCAGCGCGCGCAGCGGAGTCTCGCCCATGGCACGCACGCGTTCGAGCAGGGCGGCGTACATCTCCTCGGGGTTGCGCTGGGTGCGGGGGAGGTAGTCGAACAGGTTGACCTCCTCCGGGGCGCAGCGCGCGACTTTGCGCACGCGAATCTGCGCCGTGCCGCGATAGCTTTCCACGTGGCCCTCGACCTGCACGACGTCGTCAACCTCAAAGGTGGGAGTGGTGCGTTCGGAGTAGTCCCAGAGCTTAGCGGGGATGGCGCCGGTGGTGTCCTGGAAGATGAGGTCAAGATAGGCTGCGCCGTTGCTGGCCATCTTCCGCTCTCTGGATTTGACCAGGAAGGTACTGCGGACGGGCGAGTCCGGCGCGAGGTCCTTGACGAAAGTCTGCTTCATCGGCCTTTTTCGGTGAGCGCGGCGATGGCGGGCGTTTCGGAGCCGCTATCAACGTACCCCGGCGCGATAAAGAAGTAGCTGTCCTTGCGCAGTTGGGCCAGAAATTCGCGCAGCTTGGGCTGCATCCTCTCGTTATACAGGCTCTCGTTGACGCGCTGCTCGACTTCCTCAAACTTGGGAATGCCCGGGCTGAAGCGCTCCAGCAGCTTCAGGATCAGGTAGCCGTTCTTGGTTTGAATCAAATCGGTGTTGTCGTTCACCTCGATCTTGCTGACGGCGTCGGCAATGGCGGGAGCCACGGTACCGGCTTTTAGATAGCCGATGTCGCCGCCTTGATCGGTGTTGGGGCCGTCGGAGTACTTCTTCACGACCTCTGCAAAGCGCTGTCCAGCCTTGACCTCCGCCAGCGCGGCCTTGGCGCGTTTCTCGGCCTCCTCGGGTTTGTATTTTTCCGTGGAAATCAGGATTTCCGCCAGGTGAATCATGCCCGGGGTCTGGAATTCGCTTTTGTGCGCATTATAGTATTGCAGAGCCTCATCCCGCGCGACCATGATGCGGGACCCGACTTCGTGGGCGATCACTTCGCGCATCAGGATCTGCCGGCGGACCTGCTCTTTGAAGTCTTCCCAGATCATGCCCTGTTTTTCCACTTCTTTCTGCAGGTCGTCGAGGTTGGCCACGTTGCTTTGCTTGCGGATCTCGTCCAGCCGCTTGATGAGGTCCGTCTCCACGTTGATGTCCAGGTCTTTAGCTTTTTGGACCATCAATGCCTGGTCGATCAGGTCGCGCAGCAGGTCCTTGCTCTCTTCCTTGAACTTGGCGTCGAGTTCCGGGCCGGAATATTCCTGGGCAAGCTGTTCGCGGAGCTTGGCCTTTTCTCGTTCAAACTGGCGCTGCGTGATGATTTCATTGTTGACGCGTGCGATGATGCGCTCCACGACGTGGGCGGCGTGGAGCTGCGGTGCTGCGAACCCGGCCACCAGGATGGCGCTTCCCACTATTCCCAACATGCGTTTCATCGTTCCCTCGCAATGCTCCCGCTCACTTGGGTGTGTGTTGTTTGAAGCCAGTCAGGGCCGCCCAGGTTGTCTCGGGCCCACCCCTCAAGCTTTCGCCATCTTAAGGCCGAGGGTGCAGTTCCTGCAAGATGTTTTGGACCTGTGCCAGCAGATTGCCACCGCGCTCGCGCACGCGGAAACGCAGGACACGATCAGGACGAAAAGTGGCCTCGCGGCGCCGGCGCAGCCACTGGGTTAGCCGCTGCGGATCGACGGGCGCCTGCTCGTGAAACTTCATCCAGATTTCATCCTCCTTGCGCTCCACCGTCTGCACCAGCAACTGCTCCGCGGCGCTCTTGAGCAAGGCGTAGTCGAGCAGGTTCGAAACGGAGGGCGGCATCGGCCCGAAGCGGTCGGCAAGTTCGGCCTCCAGGTCGGCGCGGTGGGCGGGCGTGGCCACGCTCGAAATGCGCTTGTACATGCGCAGGCGCTGGTTTTCGTCGGGAATGTACTGGTCAGGAATTTTGATATCGAGACCCAGGTTGAGCGTAGTGCGGACTTCGATTTTGGCCGGCGCGCCTTTCAGTTCCTCCACGGTCTGCTCGAGCATCTTGAGGTAGAGGTCGATGCCAATGGCGTTCAGGTGGCCATGCTGCTCGGCGCCCAACAGATTGCCCGCGCCGCGCAGCTCCAGGTCGAGCGCTGCCAGCCGAAAGCCCGCGCCCAGGTCGGAGAATTCCTTGAGTGCCGCTAGCCGCCGGCGCGCCAGGGGCGTCAGCGTGTCTTCCGCGGCAATCAGGAAATAGGCATAGGCGCGGCGGTTCGAGCGGCCCACGCGCCCGCGAAGCTGATAGAGGTCGGCGAGGCCGAAACGGTCGGCGTGGTTCACGATCATGGTGTTGGCGCGTGGGATGTCCAGGCCGTTTTCGATGAGCGCGGTGGCCACCAGTACGTCATATTCACCCTGCATGAACTTCAGCATGACGCGCTCGAGATCCTTCTCACCCATCTGGCCGTGCGCGACGCCCAGGCGCGCGGTGGGGACTAAGCGCTGGAGGAGCGCGGCGATGGCGAAAATCGATTCCACGCGGTTGTGCACGAAGAAAGCCTGGCCCTGGCGCTGCATCTCCTGCAGAATCGCCGACTGAATGAGCGCCTGGTTGAAAGGCGCCACGGTGGTTTGAATGGCCAGGCGGCCGCGGGGCGGCGTTTCAATCACCGAAAGGTCGCGTAATCCCCCCAGCGACATGTGCAAAGTGCGCGGGATGGGAGTGGCCGACATGGTCAGCACGTCCACACCCGACTTCATTTTCTTCAGCTTTTCTTTGGCTGCCACTCCAAAGCGCTGCTCTTCGTCGACAATCAGCAGGCCCAGGTCGCGCAGGCGCACGTCCTTCGAGAGTAGGCGGTGCGTGCCGATGAGAATATCGACGCGACCGGCTTCCGTGTCGACGATGACTTTCTTCTGCTCCGCGGCCGAGCGGAAGCGGCTGAGCATTTCCACGCGCACCGGGAAGGCCGCCAGGCGCTGGCGAAAGGTGGAGTAGTGCTGAAACGCCAGTACGGTAGTGGGCGCGAGCGTGACCACTTGGCGGCCGTCCTGAACCACTTTGAACGCCGCGCGCATGGCGAGCTCCGTCTTGCCGTAACCGACGTCGCCGCAGAGCAGGCGGTCCATGGGCTCGGGGCTTTCGAGGTCACGCTTGATGTCAGCGATGGCCGTGAGCTGATCGGGTGTCTCCTCGAATTCAAACGCGTCTTCGAACTCGCGCTGCCAGGGTGTGTCGGCGGAGGCGGAAACACCCCCGCGCATCTTGCGCTCGGCGTAAAGCTGCAGGAGCTCCTGGGCCATGTCGCGCAGGGCGCGTTTGACGCGCGTTTTGGTGCGCTCCCAGCTCGTTCCGCCCAGGCGGTCGAGCGTGGGCTTGGCGCCCTCGCTGGAACGATACTTTTCCACCAAGTCCAGGCGCTCGAGCGGCACGTAGAGCTTGGCGTCGTCCTGGAAGGTCAGCAACATGAAGTCGCGCGCGGCGCCGGCGATCGGCAATTGCCGCAGACCCTGATAAATGCCGATGCCGTGGTCAATATGGACGACGTAGTCGCCGACTTTAAGGTCGCTGAGGTCGGAGATGAAACTGGAGATCCCGGAACGCTCGCGCCGCTGGCGCGCCGCCCAATCAAAGCCCCCGAACAGGTCCGAGTCGGCCAGCCACAATTGGTGAAGCTCCGGCAAGGCCACGCCTTCTGTAATCTCGCCGCGCGCGATGAGCACCGCGGCGTCGTTTTGGGGCTCGGAGGGAACGGCGTCAGGCTGTTCTTTTCCCTCGGCGACCGTCGCGAAGGGAATCGCGTACTCCTTCAGAATCTCGCGTAGGCGGTCCACTTTGCCGCTGGTGGGAACGACGAAGATGACGGACTCCCTCAGCATCAGCCGGGTGCGCAAGTCTTCCGCCAACGCCTTGACGCCGCCGTGAAATTTGGGAGGTGGCTGACTCAGGAGCAGGTGTTCGGGTGACAGGGATTCGGGGTTCGGGACTCGGGGCTCAGGATTAGGGATTTGGGGTTCGGGACTCGGAGCGGCGGGATGGGGTGGGCCGGCGGTCAGCTCGCGCGGAAGCCCCGCGCCCGCGGGAGGGAAGTACAAGTCGCCACCGATGACGATGGCCGGCGGTACGAACACCGCCGGTGGCGTGCTGCTTTCCACGGCCAATTCCTTGAGCGAGATCTGTGGAACGCGCGCGAGAGCTTGCAGGAATTCCGGCTCCGCCAGGTAAATCTCCTGTGGTTCGGGGCGGGGTGGAACGATGTCGCGGACTTCATCAAAGCTTGCGGCCAGGCCCTCCAGCGTGCTTTGGATCTGGTTGCGGCGGTCGAGGAATTCGTCCCAGACCAGCACGGGCCGTTCCAGCAAGGACAGCAACGTGTGCGGGTGCGGCTCGACGACCGGAACGAAAAACTCCCACCCCGGGAAAGCGTTGGAATGCTCGGCGGCCCACTCGGGTTCACGGTCGGGCAGCTCCGGGCCTCTCGACTTGGCACGGTCGCGGGTGCGCTCGGTGAGTGCCCGCAACAGACCTGCAAAGAATTTCGGCGAACGCGGCGCTTCGGAAAGGGGCAGCAGGAGCGCTTTGGGAATCGGCTGCCGCGAGCGCTGCGAGGAGGGGTCGAACTCACGCACCGACTCGAGTTGGTCGCCAAAGAACTCCAGGCGGAAAGGCCACTCCGCTTCGGGTGAGAAAACATCCACAATTCCGCCGCGCAGGGAATACTGGCCGACGGCGGTGACCGGCTCCGCCGGTTCGTAGCTCACGCCGCGGAGATGCTCGACGAGGTCGTCAAGATTCAACTCGTCGCCGACCTTGAGTCCAAGCGCCAGCGAGGAGTAGAAAGCCCGCTCGCGGAAGCGTCCCAGGGCTGCGGCTGCGGGCGCAAAGATCACCCGCGCGCCGCCGCAAGCCAGGTTCCAGAGTGCCACGGCGCGCTGTTCTTGGATTTCGGCGTGCGGCGAGCGGCCCTCGTAAGGCGAGCAGTCGAGCGCCGGCAATACGTGAACGGCGCCGCCCGCGGCCGGCTCGAGCCAGCTAAGAAACGTCGAGGTGGTTTGGCCATAGGCTTGCGCGCCCTCGTTGTCTTTGGTCAGAACCACGATCGGCCGCTGCACCTCGTGCGCCAGCGCTGCCACCACCAAGGCCTTGCCCGAAGGCGTCAGGCCGGAAAGGGTAATCGGCTCAGTCGCGGGGGTTTGAGGGGCGCCCCCTACGAGCGTCGTACGCGCCGCGCGCAGAGCGGCGTGGTCGAGAAGGGGCTGGAGCAGGGAACGCAGGTCGTGCATGGAATTACAGTGACCCGCCGCGGCGGGACGAGTGACAAACAAGGAGAATTGAGTGATCGGGCGATTGAGCCATTGAGTGATTTGAAGGTTGGACTCTTCAATGACCCGATCACCCGAATACTCAATCCTCTTCACTGCCTACTGCTTACTGCTTTACAGGCCGCCTGGATGAGGGCCGTGGTCGAGTAGCCCTGCACGACCGGAATCGAGACCACGCGCCCCCCGGCGGCTTCGATCTCGGGGCGACCGACGATCTGGTCCGGCCCCCAGTCGCCGCCCTTCACCAGCACGTCCGGTAACATGCGAGCAATCACGACTTGGGGAGTGAGGTCGTCGAAAATCGTAACGTAATCCACGGCCGCGAGCGCCGCCAGGATCTCGGCGCGCTCCGCTTCCGGTTGCAGAGGGCGGCCCGGTCCCTTGAGCGCGCGCACGCTGCGGTCGCTGTTGATGGCAACGATCAACACATCGCCCAGTTTGCGTGCCTCCGCAAATAGGCGTGTATGGCCGGGGTGGAGGAGGTCGAAGCAACCATTGGTGAAGACTACCGTCCGGCCGCGGCGCTTCAACTCTTCCACCACTTGGTAGGCCCGCTCAAGGGCGAGAATTTTGTCGGTCGCCATAGGTTCTTTCTGCGGCATAACCCCTGGCCGCAAAATGCGCTGGCGCGAAAACCCCAACGTTCATTCTAGCATGGCCCTCGCGACGGGGCTGCCTAGGCACTGGAATCCTCGCTCTCGATTTCGGACAACGGACAACGAACGAAGTCAAAAGGCAAAGGGCAGAATTGGAACAGCTTCCCATTGAAGGTCTGAGGGGCGAAGGCTGAAAGCTGAGCGCTGAGTGCTGAACGCTCGGCGCCACGGACAACTGACGATGGACGATCCTCTGCTCAATCTGCGGGAGATGCTGCTGCGGTTTCGCTGGCGAGCTTGCGGAGCAGGTCCGGGAGTTGCTGGCTGAAAGCCGAGCGAGCCAAAACGAGGTCACAGCCGGCCGTGCGGGCGGCGGCGATGAGGTCCGATTGGACGTGGGACACAAATCCCACAATGGGAATCTGGCGCGTGGCCGGATCGGCCTTGAGGGCGCGAACGCAATCCACGGCGGCCAGCATGCGGGAGTTGAGGTCAAGGAGGATGGCCTGCGGCCGGGCCTCGGCGATGGAAGCAACGCAGCTTCTCATGTCGCCGGTATTCACGGTAACGCCAACGGCTTTCGCCGTCTCGCGAATTTTCGAAAGAAAGAGCAGGTCTTCGACCAAAGCCACTACGGTTGCTGCCACGCAATCACCCTGCAGCGCACTCTCGCGTCTGGCGAAAGTTGCGCCGCCGCAGTTCGGTTCAGGAGGACACACGGCGCAAGGTCCGCGCCACTACCCAGAATATACCTCAGGTGTTGTTTGCGAAGCGAGGGCGGGTGGAAAAATCTGGGCCAAGACGCTGGCGGATGGCGCGCGAAGCTATTGGCAAGACGGCTGGCCAACTCGGAGCAGCCGGCGTGTGCCGGCTGTTACAGCGCGATCTCCCCACAAAGGCAACCATTTCTTGTTTCTTGCTCTCTGGGTATACTAAAGCAGTAGCCACGCAAGCAGGGGGAAAGCGAGGCAGCCACCCATCAGCGACTGAAGAGGGGGTGGGTGACCTCAAGACTATCGAGGGATGTGTCAAACTCCTATGGACGCTGAATCGATCCCAAACGAAGCCAAGCCGAGTGCTAAGCCGGTGCGACTCATTAGGCCCTCTATTGTTGTTTTGTGCGGACCCGCAGCCTGCGGAAAATCGACTTTCGCCGAGCGCCACTTTCGGCCCACCCAGATTATCTCTTCCGATTGGGCCCGCACGCGCGTCTGCGACGACGACCGTGACCAGCGCTTCAATGCCCAGGCCTTTGCCCTGGTCCATTTCCTGCTTGAACAGCGACTCACGCTGAATCGCCTCTGCGTGGTGGATTCGACGGCGTTGACCGCCACGGCGCGCCAGGGGCTGCTCGACCTGGCAAAGAAACTCCAGGTGCCGGCCGTGGCCATGCTCTTCGATGTGCCGCTCGAAACTTGCGTGGAGCGCGACGAGAAACGCGAGCGCTCCGTGGGGCGGGGGGTAATCGAGCGCCAGTACCAGATCTTCGAACAGGCCAAAGCCGCGATCCGCCAGGAAGGTTTTGACCAGATTCTGGAACTTGAGGATGGAGATCTGGACAAGGTGCAGATTGAGATCATCTTCCGTCCGGTGGCCCGTGCGCCGCAGCAGCCTCCACAGCCTGAGCCGGGAAGCGTGCGACGGCCCGAGCGGCCGGTCGCGCCCTCGGGGCCCCGAACGGGCAAACCCGGAGTTGCGGGCATGCGGGTCCGGGCCGCGCTCGTGGTGCGGCCTGCGCAACCGACGCCAGCGCCACGGCCCGCGACGCCCCCTGCGTCTGCGAGTCCTCCACCACCTGCTGCCGCGGCAGCGCCGACGGCATCCCCTGCGGCCGCGGACCCTGCGCCGCCTTCCGCGCCCGCCGCTCCCTCAGTTCCCCCGGCGGAGACGCCTCCCACGGATGAAAGCTGAAACGTGTGGTTTTGATTAGGTGATGTACCGCCCTCAGAACCAGCGCTAGGGCTGCAATCCAGCCATAGGCTAGCGAAGCAAAAGGGAATAGGGCTTGTTCCGGGCTCCCGTCACCGGTCGGGACGGCCGGTCAGGCGGTCGTAGACGGTACGCGCGTTGGTGGTGCCGAGCGATTCGTTGTAGAGGCTTTTCTGACCCAGGATATAGCGCACTTCCTCGTCAAAGCGGTGCAGGGTTTCAAGCTCGACTTTGCGGATGGGGAAACGCCGGCCGTCGGCTTTCGAATACCAGAACTTTTGATAGCCTTGGTCTTCAAGCTCGCAGGTGCTGCCGTGAACTATGAAGTAAGGCGGCCCGGAGCGCACCCAGCGCCCGTCCTGGCTTTCCAGATAGCACACACAACCTGACTTCTTTAGTTCGAGCCTCCCCGCTTGTGAGTCGGCCACGACGAAGCCTGCCTGCTCAAATTGCTTTCGAATCCCCTGCGCGGTTGCGGTTTCAGTCGCCATATATGATCCCCATCTACCGTGCGGAAGGGCAGGACAAGTTGAATTCCGTGCTTGCGGCTTTGCCTTAGTCCCCAGCACCTGGACGCCGCGGCGGAGTACGCTGCCGTTGACACATCTTGAAACCAACCCCTACAATGGAGAGTCTATTGCACTGATGGCAAAAAACGCAAGGGCAGCAACCACTGAAAATTCAGGAATCTCTCACGGCCCGGCGGATGTGCTGTCGCTCATCGGCAACACGCCGCTGGTGCGCTTCGCACGGATTCGACCGGCGTCGGCGGGGGTGGAAATCTACGCCAAGGCGGAATGGGAAAACCCCGGCGGCTCGGTGAAGGACCGCCCGGCCCTGAACATTGTACGCGAGGCGGAGGCGGCTGGCTTGATGTCGCGGGACAGAATCCTGGTTGACTCGACCTCCGGTAACACCGGCATAGCTTACGCGATGATCTGCGCGGCCAAGGGCTACCGCGTGAAGCTCTGCATGCCGTCGAACGCGAGCTTGGAACGCAAACGCATCCTGAACGCCTACGGCGCGGAGATCGTCTTTACCGATCCGATGGAAGGCTCGGATGGCGCGATTCGCCGCGTGCGCGCCATGGCCAAGGAGGATCCCGAGCTTTACTTCTACGCGAATCAGTACGATAACCCCGCCAATTGGCGCGCGCATTACCTGACGACCGCGCCCGAGATCTTCGAGCAGACGGAAGGCCGCGTGACGCACTACGTGGCGGGGCTCGGCACCAGCGGGACGTTCATCGGTACGGCGCGGCGGCTGAAGGAACTCAACCCGCGCATCCGCTGCGTTTCGTTTCAGCCCGATTCGCCCTTTCACGGCCTCGAGGGCATGAAGCATATGCCCACCGCCATCAAGCCAGGCATCTATGATGTGAACGTTGCGGACGAGAACCTGGAAATCTCGACCGAAGACGCTTACGCCATGACGCTGCGGCTGGCGCGCGAGGAAGGCTTGCTGGTGGGTGTCTCGGCCGGGGCCGCCCTGGTTGCTGCGCTCAAGGTAGCGAATCAGTTGTCGAGCGGCGTGGTGGTCACGATTTTCCCCGACAGCGGCGACAAGTACCTGAGCGAGCGGTTTTGGGACGAAGGAAAGTGAGGCATTGAGCGAATGTGCGTTTGCGTGATTGAGCGATTTGGGGATTGAACTCGTAAAGGGTTAAACCAATCACTCAATCGCTCAATGATCCATGATGGCGCTTAGACTCAACGAACATCATCTGGATTCAATCCGCCAGCACGGCGCGCGGGACTATCCCAGCGAATGCTGTGGCGTCTTGCTGGGGAAAGTGGAAGGAGACGCGAAGCACGTGGCGGAGGTCGTGGCGCTCAAGAACCTGCGGCATGATCCCAGCCGCGCGCAGGAGCTCTTGCCGGTGGATGATCCGGGCAGGGAAACGGAGCGCAACCGCTTCCTGATCGATCCGCTCGACCAGTTGCGCGTGGAAAAGGACGCGCGAGCGCGCGGGCTCGACGTGCTGGGCTACTACCACTCCCACCCCGACCATCCGGCGCGGCCCTCGAATTACGACCGCGACCACGCCTGGCCGTGGTATTCTTATGTTATAATTTCGGTCGAACGGGGCGTCCCGAAGGATTTAACGAGCTGGGTTTTGGCAGAGGATCGGTCGGCCTTTCACGCCGAGCAAGTTGAGATGACGGGGTAACCGGTAGAGGGCGCCGCTGGCTCTGGAATCTTTCGGGCTCAGAATGCATCGAACTAATTGAGGCGGGAAGGCTGGCGGCAACGAGGCCGCTTGAAGTCGTATCCCGGGGAGCAAGAATGCCGGTCAAGGTGATCATCCCGACTCCGCTCCGCCAGTACGCGGAGAAGAAGGAGTCGCTGGAGGTTGAAGCAAAGACCGTCGCGGAGGCGCTGCGCGCCATCACCACGCAATACGGCGATTTGCGCAAACACCTTTACAACGACGAAGGCAAGTTGCGCAGCTTTGTGAATATTTACGTGGGCGACGAAGACATTCGCTTCCTGCAGAAGGACCAGACTCCTCTGAAAGACAACGATGTGATCAGCATCGTACCTTCCATTGCCGGCGGCACGGCTCTGCGCTGTATCTGTAGCTAGCCTGGGTTCCCATCCCGGCAAGCTGGGATGGCGGATCCCGGGCGCATCCCACCCGAGACTCCACGAAGGTTCTTGGCAGAAGGCTGGGTTTGAGAGCTGGTTTCTCGTGCGCTCCCCGTTGACTGGGAGCGAGGGCCGGAATTCCCGAGGGAAGGATTGCTAATGACTACCGCCACATTGACGCCGACCGGGCAATTGAGCAAAGACGAAATCCTGCGCTATAGCCGCCACTTGATCATGCCGGAAGTGGGCATGGAAGGCCAACTCAAGTTGAAGCAGGCGAAGGTGCTGTGCATCGGCGCCGGGGGATTGGGCTCGCCGCTGGCGCTCTATCTTGCCGCCGCGGGCGTGGGCAAGCTGGGCATCGTGGATTTCGACGTAGTGGATTACACCAACCTGCAGCGGCAGGTCCTGCACGGCACCAGCGACGTGGGCCGGTCGAAACTCGATTCCGCGCGTGACACGCTGCTCGAAATCAATCCCAGCATCGAAATTGAGACCTACGAAACGCGCCTGACGAGCGACAACGCGCTCGAGATTTTCCGAGAATACGACATCGTTGCCGACGGTACCGATAATTTCCCCACGCGCTACCTCGTGAACGACGCCTGCGTCCTGCTCGGCAAGCCGAACGTGTATGGCAGTATCTTCCGCTTCGAAGGGCAGGCTTCAGTCTTCTACGCCGAGCAGGGTCCGTGCTACCGCTGCCTGTATCCGGAGCCGCCTCCGCCCGGACTTGTTCCGAGCTGCGCTGAGGGCGGCGTGCTGGGCGTGTTGCCCGGCATCGTCGGCTGCATCCAGGCGATGGAGGCCATCAAGCTGATCTTGGGCAGGGGCGAGCCCCTCATCGGCCGCCTGCTGTTGTTTGACGCCTTGGGCATGACGTTTCGCGAGCTCAAGCTACGCAAGAATCCCGATTGCCCGATCTGCGGAACAAAGCGCACGATCACCCGGCTGATCGACTACGAGCAGTTCTGCGGCATGCGCGGCGAGGAGGATAGCCCTATGCAAACCGGCATTCCCGAAATCGCCCCGGAGGAAGTGAAGAAGATGATGGACGAGCGCAAGCCCTTTGTCCTGATCGACGTGCGTGAGCCGCACGAATACCAGATCTGCCGAATCCCGGGCTCGAAGCTGATTCCCCTCGGCGAAGTGCCCAAGCGCATGAGCGAGCTGAACTCCGCGGACGAGATTGTGGTACATTGCCGGTCCGGCATGCGCAGCGCGCTGGCCGTGGACCTGCTGATGAAATCCGGGTTCCGCAAGATCTCGAACCTGAAAGGCGGAATCCTGGCGTGGTCAGACCAGGTCGATCCCTCGGTGCCGAAGTACTGAGGTAGTGAGGAGGTGCCGAGGAACTTTCGCGGTCAAAAATGAAATCCACTCGCATCTCCGCCTACCTTGGACCCATGCCTTGCAGAAGGGTCCCAGGGAGAAGCGATGGCTTGTTTAGCAGGCACGCTCGGGCCATCGCCTGCTGTTCGTCCGAAGCGCAAATTGATGACCACAAACCAAACCCGGAGGCAAATTCATGGTGAACATGTTCGAAGACAATGCAGCCAGCATCGGCGGAACTCCCCTCGTGCGGCTTAACCGGCTCACTGCGGGGACGCACGCCACGGTCCTGGCCAAGATTGAAGGCCGCAATCCGGCCTACTCCGTGAAGGACCGAATCGGATCGGCAATGATCTGGGACGCCGAGCGGCACCGCGTGCTGAAGCCGGGCATGGAAATTGTCGAGCCCACCAGCGGCAATACGGGAATCGCCCTCGCCTTTGTGGCGGCCGCGCGGGGTTACAGCCTGACCCTCACCATGCCGGAAACCATGTCGCTGGAGCGCCGGCGCGTGCTGGCGGCCTTTGGCGCGAAACTGGTGCTTACTCCGGGACCGGAAGGCATGCCCGGCGCCATCAAGCGGGCCACGGAGATTGCCCATTCTGACCCCGCGCATTTTTTCCTTCCGCAACAGTTCGAGAACCCTGCTAACCCCGCCATTCACGAGAAAACCACCGGCCCGGAAATTTGGGATGACACGGCGGGCGCCATTGACGTGCTCGTGTCCGGCGTGGGCACGGGCGGCACGATCACGGGAGTTTCGCGCTTCATCAAGAACACCAAGGGCAGACCGATTGTCTCGGTCGCCGTCGAGCCCGTGGACAGCCCCGTGCTCACGCAGCACCGCGCCGGGCAGCCGCTGAAGCCCTCGCCGCACAAAATTCAAGGGATCGGCGCAGGCTTCGTCCCCAAGATTCTGGACCTCTCCCTGGTCGACCGCATCGAGCAGGTCACGAACGACGAGGCCATCGAATTCGCCCGGCGGTTGGCGCGCGAGGAGGGGATCTTGAGCGGCATCTCCTGCGGGGCCGCAGCCGCCGTCGCCGTCCGTTTGGCGAAGCAGAAGGAGTTCGCCGGCAAGACGATTGTCACCATCCTGCCGGATTCCGGCGAGCGATACATTTCCACGGTACTTTTTGAGGGGATCGGATGAGCCCACGAGGCAACCAGGATTCTGTGGGTGGCGCGGCCCTGGAAGGGGTCCCGGTTCCACAGGGGGTCGTGTGCGGGCTGCGGTTTCCACCGCGTGAGGTTCTCGTGCTGATTCCGAAGGAGGCATTACCATGAGCGTTGATGATATGAAGTGCCTCGCGCAAGAGTTCCGAGTAGCTCTGGACGCGCAACTGGCGGGGAACGACCGCAGCGAATTCCGATTGCCCAGCCGCGACGCAGTGGCATTGATCTGCCGTCGTTACCTGGAAACCTTGTTTCCCATCTACTTCCTCGGCGAAGAAGGCGAAGCACAGGGGGCGCGCGCCGGCCTCTACCTCCGAGAAATTCAGACCTTGCTCGCCAGCCAGATCTGTAGCGCCGTGCGCTTTGATTGTCGCCGGACCGGTAAACCCGCGCCTACCGACCTCGAGCACTGCGCCGACGAGGTGCTCCAAAACTTGTTCGGGCAGTTGCCGGACCTGGCGCGCCTGCTCGCCTCCGACATCGAAGCCGCCTTCCACAACGACCCGGCGGCCTCGAGCCACGAGGAAATCCTGCTGGCTTACCCGTACATCGAGGCCATCACCGTGCAGCGCCTCGCGCACCGGCTTTACCTCCTCGACGTGCCGTTCATTCCCCGCATGATGACCGAGGTCGCGCACAGCCATACGGGCATTGACATCCATCCCGGCGCGGCCATCGGCGAGTCGTTCTTCATCGATCACGGCACCGGCGTGGTCATCGGGGAAACTTCCATCATCGGAAACAGGGTGACGCTCTATCACGGCGTCACGCTGGGAGCCTTCAATCCGCTCTCCAAGGATGAGTACGGCCAACTGCGTCGCGGGCACGAAAACAAGCGGCATCCGGACCTCGAGGACCACGTCACGGTGTATCCGAACGCTACGATTCTGGGGGGGAAAACGCACATCGGCCACCACAGCGTGATCGGCGGCAACGTGTGGCTGACCCACTCCGTGGGGCCGTACAGCAAGGTGACCGAGAAGGAGCCCGAACTCGTCATCTGGAATGGCGGCCCGGAACACTGAACGTTGGGCCGGGCACACCGTGAGACGCGCGATCGGCGGGTCTTACCGCGCGCAGGCTCCCCTGAGCGCATCGAGGAAGGCGCGCGCCGCCTCGGTCTGAAACTTGTCTTTTGCTCTCACCACACCAATGGTCCGCGCAGGTTGGGGCGGAAGAAAATCCAGCAAGCGTACGCCCGCGTGCCGGTAATGGCGGCGCGCCATCTCCGGCAGCAGGGTGACGCCCGCGCCCGCGGCGACCATCGCCACCAGCGTATCGAACTGCCCCCCTTCGAAAACCACATGAGGATTCATTCGCGAGGCCTTGCACAGTTCGAGGACGTCGTCGCGGAAACAATGCCCGTCCTTGAGCAGCAGGAAGGATTCGCGGGCCACGTCCCGCAAGGCGACGCGCCGGCGCTGCCGCCATAGATGATGCTTGGAGGGCACGGCCAGAAGCATGCGATCCGTGAGCAGCGGCTCCGCCACGAACTCCCGTCCTTTGACGGGCAAGCTCAGCAGCGCCAGATCGATTTCCCCTTCCGCGAGCTGCCGGAGCAGAGAGTTCGTCAAGTCCTCGCGCACACTGATGGAAACCTTCGGGAACTCGCGCGCGCACCGGGCCAGCGCCGGGGGCAGGAGAAACGGGGCGACGGTGGGGATGACGCCGACCGAAACCTGCCCGCGCCCGAGACCCAGCATCTCGTCCACATCACGCCGGGCGCCTTCCAGATCCGCCAGCACGCGTCGCGCGTGCTCCAAAAACCGCTCGCCCAGAGCCGTCAAGCGAATCCTGCGGCCCAGGCGGTCAAAGAGCGGCGCGCCCAGTTCATTTTCCAGCTTGCGGATTTGCTGGCTCAGCGAGGGCTGGGCAACGTGCTCATGCTCCGCCGCGCGAGTGAAAGAGTGAAAACGCGCCACGGCTAGGAAGTATCGAAGTTGGTGGAGTTCCATATGCGCTGCCTATGAGAGAGATAGGAATTATATCTTTGACCTATGGATACAGGCAAGGCAAACTCGTCATGCAAGAGGTGAAGCATCTTGCCTCGTTGGGGAGAAGAGACCGTGTGAGGTCCGCTCGCCGCGACCTGTAGCGCCGTCTGGTAAGTGACGTTGCTAAAAAACCCCACCTACCGGATTCATCGACTGGCGTTACAGGCAAGGGCAAAGCCGAAAAGGCAAAAGGAGGAAACCATGGGTCGTGTTGCACGGGAAGTGGTTCAGAAAGCTGGAATTGACGTTGACAAGCTGCTGGATATGCTGGTGCGCAACGCCTCCGCCGAACTGACAACGTTTTATTACTACACCATTCTGCGCGTGAACCTGATCGGAATGGAGGGCGAAGGGCTGAAGGAAATCACCGAGGACGCCCGCATCGAAGACCGCAACCATTTTGAGGCGCTGGTGCCGCGCATCTACGAGCTGGGCGGCAAGCTGCCGCAAAGTATGAACGATTTTCACGATATTTCCGCTTGCCCGCCGGCCTTGCTGCCCAAGGATCCGAAGGACGTCAAAGCGATGCTCGACGTGTTGGTGAAGGCGGAACGCTGTGCGATCGGCGGTTACACGGCGATCTGCAACTATACGGCGGGAAAAGACCATCGCACTTACGATCTGGCGCTCGCCATTCTGCACGAAGAAGTCGAGCACGAGGCCTGGTTCTCCGAGTTCCTGGGCGAAGGGCCGTCGGGGCACTTCCGCCGCTCGGGAACAGGCTCCGAGCGGAACTCGCCTTACGTGCGGAAGTTCCTGGCGCTGTAGCCGCCTTGCCGCTGGTGCGACGGCACGCACCGCCAGACGCATGCCGGGTTCTACCGGTTGGCAGAGAAGATGACGAAGTTGCTGGCGGAACTCCGCGTGCGCTACGGCCTGGACGGCGATTGCGGCGAGGTGCCCGCCACAGCGCGGCACCCGCAGATGGCGCTGCCCTTCGACTCACCGCCGGCGGAGACCCGCCTGCCGCTCACGGCCTGCCATGACGCCCTGTGCTACTAAGGCTGAGTTTCCTCGCTGCGCGCGAAGATTTCTCCTCCTGTGAGTGGTCCCTCCGTTTCCTCCGTGGTCGGCAGAGCCTCAACACCGACGTCGCTGAGATCCTCCGTGCCCTCTGTCTTTAGGTTTGAGAGGCACGGAGGTTACGGAGAACTTCGTTTTGGTTGCGGCCAGCGGCAGCGCGAGGAGAACACGGGTGCAATCCCGCGCTCTCCCATTGCCTCTTCGCGCCATTTGGTGATTGATTACCCTCCGTTTGGGAAGTATATTCCTGCGCGGGCGCGGTGGGCCTGCCCGCCGGCAGGGCAGGGCGCCGCGAGGCTCTCATGACCAAACAGGTAAGACCACTGGGGCGTTATCTCTTCTACCTGGCGATGACTATTGTCCCCATGATGCTGGGCTGGGGTGTGCGCGATCCGGGCGGGTTCTTTCGTGAGCCGGCGCGCGCGGGTTACGTGGGCCTCGCAGTGCTCGCCACGCTCGCCATGTTCATTCCCAGCCTGAACGTTCAGCCGTTCAGCAAGGGCTCGCAGGTAGTCGGCCGCGGCCTGCTGCGCGCCTACATGGTGAGCGGGTACGTGCTGGTGGTTTTTCTTCCCTTCGCCGACCGCCGTGGCCTGGTGACCTTCGCCGACCGGGAAGCGCTGCGCTTGGCTGGCTTGGCGCTCTGCGTGGTGGGGGCAACGATCCGCATGGCGGGCCTTTGGTCGCTGGGCAGGCAGTTCAGCGGTCACGTGACCTTGCAGGAAGACCACCGGCTTGTGCAGACGGGAGTTTACCGCCACGTGCGGCATCCCATGTATCTAGGCTTTGTGATCGCGACCGCAGGGTTGGTGCTGGTTTTCCGCAGTTGGCTGGTGTTTCCGGTCTTGGTCTGGAACCTGACTTACGTGCTGCTGCGCATCGGGCAGGAAGAACGTCTGCTGGGCGAGCACTTCGGAGGCGAATTCGAATCCTACCGCCACCGCACCTGGCGGCTGTTGCCTTACGTCCACTGACCCGAACCGCCTGCAGGGTCGGTCTGCCTGTTCCGCTGCTTTGAAGCTGCGAAAATGACAAAAACGCTTTTCACCGCAGAGACGCGGAGGCGTAGAGGAGAAAATGCGGTAGATGGCATAGGGTAGGTGGAATGTGGGAGTTTTCCAACCTACCACCTACCTTCCGCGTCCCGGGGCTTCTGCGCTGAAGGCAGCCCGGGACGCGGGATTCGAGATGCGCGGTCACGACGACCTTGCGCCTGATGGGAGGAGGACGACCTATGACCCGTAATAAGCGACCTTTACGTTTCGGCTTGCTCTTTAGCGTTTTGCTCCTTTCCGCGTGCATGGCAAGCTATCTTTCTGCACAAAGTGCCTCGCCGCTGAATGAGCCCCGCATCGAAGCTCGCGTGGACGTATTGCTCAAGCATATGACCTTGGAGGAGAAGGTCAACCAGCTCGTGCAGCGTGCGGCCGACTCCGTGCCCGCAGAAGTCGCCATCAAGGGCGGCTGGGAGGGCGTCGCGGCGCGTGGCGAGGTCGGGAGCCTGTTTAACCTGACCGACCCAGCACGAGTGAACGCGATTCAAAAGGTGGCGGTGGAAAAGTCACGGCTGCACATCCCCATCCTCTTCGGCTTGGACGTGATCCACGGTTTCCGCACGGACTTCCCGGTCCCGCTCGGAATGTCCACGACCTGGGACCCCGTCCTGGTAGAAAAAGCCGCGCGTTTGGCGGCACAGGAAGCCTCTGCGGCGGGGGTGCGCTGGGCGTTCTCGCCCATGGTGGACATCGCGCGCGATGCGCGCTGGGGCCGCATCGTGGAAGGCGCCGGTGAAGACCCTTATCTCGGATCGTTGTTGGCCCGCGCCTACGTGCGGGGATACCAGGGCCCAAGACTTGATGCCCCTGGTTCCATTGCCGCCTGTGTCAAGCACTACGTGGCTTACGGCGCTACGGAGGGCGGGCGCGACTACAATACTGTGGACATTTCCGACCGCACGTTGCGCGGCGTCTACCTGCCCCCCTTTCATGCCGCCGTCGAGGCGGGCGTGGCCACCGTGATGAGCGCTTTCAATCCTTTGAACGGAGTTCCCGCTTCTGCCAACGGCTACACCATCAAGCAGATCTTGAAAGGCGAGTGGAAGTTCCAGGGCTTTGTTGTGAGCGATTGGACCTCTGTGGCAGAACTGATCCCGCACGGAATCGCTCTGGACGGCGAGACGGCCGCCCGCAAGGCCTTCCTGGCAGGCGTGGATATGGATATGGTAGACGGTCTTTACACGAACCTCGTAAAGCTGGTGCGCTCGGGTGCGGTCCCGGAAAGTGCCGTCGATGATGCCGTGCGCCGCATTCTGCGTGTGAAGTTTGCGCTGGGCTTGTTCGAGCACCCCTATGCTCCGGAAGGAAACGCTCCGGCGGACATTCCCGCTGCGAGCCGTGACCTGGCGCGCACCGTGGCGGAAGAATCGTTCGTCCTGCTCAAGAACCAGGCGCTGTCAGGCGGCGCACCCACGCTGCCCATCGACTCGAATGTCCACAGCCTCGCTCTGATCGGCCCACTGGCTGACGACGCGGCAGACATGCTGGGGCCCTGGGCGACGGCCCGCGCCAATGCCCAGGATGTGGTCACACTGCGGGCAGCACTGGCCGAGCGTGCCGCCACCAGCCGGTTCAAGCTGGTCTACGCCCGAGGCACCGAGATTTGGGGGGACTCCGAATCCGGGTTCGCCGAAGCAGTCGACGCTGCCAGCCAGGCTGACTTGGTAGTGATGGCGCTGGGTGAGGATGACTCCTCGAGCGGCGAGGCAGGCTCGCGCGCCCACCTGGACCTTCCCGGAAATCAACAAAAGCTGCTCGAAGCCGTGGCCGCAACCGGCAAGCCGATTGTGCTGGTTTTGTTCAACGGACACCCGCTGGCGCTGACTCGCGTGGCGCCCAAGGTCAGGGCCCTGGTGGAAGCGTGGTTTCCCGGCACAGAGGCTGGCCCCGCGCTCGCACGTGTGCTGTTTGGGGACACCGATTTCAACGGGCGGCTCACGGTCAGCTTGCCTCGCGCCGTCGGCCAGGAACCGCTCTATTACAACGCCTTCAATACCGGACGCCCCCCGGAGGGCATCGACCTGAGCCATCGACCGATCAACCCCGAGGAACGCTTCCACTCGCGTTACTTCGATGAGCAGAACTCCCCGTTGTTCCCCTTCGGCTTTGGGTTGTCTTACACGAAGTTCAGTTATTCGCCGCTCACGCTCAGCGTGGCGAGAATCAGCGCTTCGGAAATGAACGCAGGGAAGGCAAGGCCGCTGAAGGTTTCGGCAGAAGTAAAGAACTTTGGAGACCGGCCCGGAACCGAAGTGGTGCAGCTCTACATCCGCTTACAGGGCACAAGCGTGGAACGCCCCCTGCGCGAACTCAAGGGCTTCCAACGAGTAACGCTTGGCCCCGGCGTGTCAAAACGCGTGGAATTCACGCTCGGCCGGGAGGAGCTGAAGTTCTGGAACCTCGAGATGAAGGATGTTGTGGAACCCGCGCGCGTGACCGTCTGGATTGCCCCCAGCAGTGTGGCGGGGTCCGAGGCACAGTTCGAGATCATGAAATAAGCGCGAGCTCCTACGCGTGCGGAGCAGCGGGTGGGGGCGCGAGTTCACATCGCCAACCCGCGTGGTGGTGGCCTCTCCACGGGCTGAAGGCGTAATTCTCACTTAAACCGGAAAACCAAACCTGCGCTAGGAACGATGTTGTGGCTGGTTCCCGTGATGAAGCTGGGCTGTCCTGCCAGGTAATCCCTGAATTCCAGTCGCAAGGCGAGGTGCCGGTGGAAGACGATGTCCGTGCCGCCTCCAAAATTCCAAACGAACTGATAGCCGTTGTTCGTGTTGAATGGGTAGGTTCCAGGAAAGACCGCGACGGTGCCCAGCGTGGGGCCACTGAAGCGGTTGAGGCCCAATCCAGCAGTCGTGAATGGCTGGATGGGAGTCTTGGCCCAGAGGTAGCGCACGTAATTAAAGGAGACGAGGTCGACGCGTTTGTAGAGGGGGCCCGACGTCAGCGTCCCTTGCTGAATGGAGAATTGGTTAGGGCTGAAGGAATAGCTCGCTTCCAGGGCGTTACACGGCGTGAAGCGGAAGCGCGCCCCTGCGGTCAAGCGCCCCGTGAAGGAGAAGGAACTCGACGCGGCGGACCCCGCGGTGAAATCTGTGAAAGTGCAAGACCCCACGGGCGGACAGGGTATGATTCCACTTCCACCATTCAGGATAGAGCCGCCCCCTTCCGCGAACACCTCGAAACGCGGAGGACGGTTCTGCGCGCCAGCCCAGGGGGAAATCATCAACAGGGGCAGAATCCACGGGACAGGGATTCGGATAGCTCGCATGCCTCTCCTCTCCAATATCTAAGCCCTTTGTACACGGGCCAACACTATTGCGGTACTCAACTGCTGAACGAGACCGTCTTTTCCGCGCGCTGGCCCTTATGATGTTCCCTCTGCCGATGGGGTTGTCTCCAGCGTCGTCCCGCACCCCAGCTCAGCACTGGTTTGCGCGGCCGTTGCGGGAGAAGACGCGGCTCGTGACGTTATCTTTCAGCAGCGTCCAAAACGAGGCGTCGAGGTAGGAGCGAATGGAGACGTAGCACTCGCCGCATTGATTCGCGGGCACCCACTTTTTGAGGATTTCTTTTTGCGAGGTGTAGGTCTGGTCGAACATTGAGCAGGCGCGGAGGCCGCCCGAGGGCGTCACGACCAGAAAGCGCCGGCCGGCCTGGCAGCCGGGGATAGTTCCATGCAGGAAGAAATCGTGAATACCCGAAAGTGTCCAGGGAGAGTTGGCGATGCGGCCGTTCCGGGCCTTGAGGGTGACGAGCTCATCGAGCGTGCGGCGCAGCAGGTTCAGGTCTTCAACCGAGCGGATGTAGTGGTCCATGCTGTGGGTGCGCAGCGGCGTGTAGGCGCTGTAGGAAATGTTCACGCCCCACTGCTTGGCGCGCTCGTAAATGTCGCGCAAGGCGGGCAGGTTCTCGCGCGTGATGGCGGTGTTCAGCGCCACGTCGTCGTGACCGCGCGCGGCAAGCGTGGGCACGAGTTTTGAGAGATGTGCGTAAAGGCCGGGGGAGCGCCGGAAGTCGTCGTGACGCTCGTCCGGGAAATCCAGCGAAATTGAGAACTGGTTCACGCCCAGCGCCCGCAGGGCCAAATACTTCTCTTCCGTGAACAACCGTCCATTCGTCACCAGGATGGTGTAAGGCAGGCCGCTGGGCTCCTTCACGGCGCGCACGATGTCTTCAAGATCCTTGCGGAGCAGCGGCTCACCGCCCGACAACTGGACCGCCATGGGTTTGAGCTGCGCGCGCAGCCGGCGGTAGTCCGCCGCGCGCATAAGGTCAGCCGGCTCCGGCTTGATGCCGCCCTTGTCGCAATGCTGGCAGTCTGCGGTGCAGGAATGCGTCAGCTCAAAGGAAACCACCAGCGGGCGGTCCGTGCAGAAGCTCCACGTGCCTCTGGCGATCATGCGGGCGGCGCGGGTAAAGGGAATGGTTTTCACTAAGGACTCTCCGAAACAGTTTCTGGGGCCTGGGGATCTTGGACGCTGCGAGGGTCCACCGAACTACTTCCACACTTCCAGGGCGAGAGCTGGAAGCCGTACGAGGTTCCTAGGATCGACTAGCACCGTTCCAACTATTTGGCGCTAACTTCTCCGAGACAGCAAGTTAATTCTTGGGAATGCACCGTTTGCCGTCTGTTTAGGAGCGATAAGTTGGAACGGCACTAGCATACTCCTGCCGAGGTCGCGGCGACAAGCGCAACCTGCTCTGCGAGCTACAGTTTGTCCGATATTCCTATGAACTGACGTCCATCGAGCATTGAGCGGCCAAAATCGGCACTTCAAGCGTGATTTCCAGCCATTCAGGTCCTGCCTGTTGTCAACTTTCTGGCCCTTGTGTACCCTTAAATCCCTTTGTTTTTCTCGGCTCAGGGCTGGCCCGAGGGAAAACACCTTGCAGGGCTGCATAGGTTTCGTCGCCTTGGTGTCCGGCCACGCACAGTCACCGTGGCCGCAAGTTGGGTGCAGTCATGAGCCAGCCTGGGATTACGCCATGAACCGACTCGCCCTGCGGCGAAAACTACGTTTCTGGAACACGCGCCTACGCGAATGGCGCATGATTGCGAAGGGCCTCGCCTCGAAGCGCCACCCGGTGCTGGCGCATCTTATTCCCATCCGGCGCTGCAATCTCTCCTGCACTTACTGCAACGAGTTCAACGATTTCTCGAAGCCCGTTCCGCTGGAAGTGATGTTCGGCCGCGTCGATCGCCTGGCCGCGCTCGGCACGACCATTATCACCATCAGCGGAGGCGAGCCGCTCCTGCATCCGCATCTCGAGGAAATCATCCGTCGCATTCGCCGTCACGGCATCCTGGCGGGCATGATCACCAACGGCTACTTGCTCACGCCGCAGCGCATCGAGCACCTGAACCGCGCGGGTCTCGACCACTTGCAGATTTCCATCGACAACGTGCTGCCCGACGAGGTTTCCAAAAAGAGCCTGAAGGTGCTCGACCGAAAGCTGCGCATGCTCGCGGAATATGCGATTTTCCAGGTGAACATCAACTCGGTGCTGGGCAGCCCCGTGCGGCATCCCGAGGACGCGCTCACGGTGGCGCGACGCGCGCTCGAGCTGGGCTTCACGAGCACGGTGGGCATCCTGCACGACCACGACGGCCAGCTTCAGCCGCTGGGCGAGCACCAGCGCGAGCTCTTCGCGCATATCATGCAGATGGGCAAGCGTTCCTACGCGCGCTTCAACCTGTTCCAGAAGAACATTTCGCAGGGCGTGCCCAACGACTGGCGCTGCCGCGCCGGCAGCCGCTATCTCTACATTTGCGAGGACGGCCTCGTGCACTACTGCTCGCAGCAGCGGGGTTTCCCTGCCATCCCGCTCGAGCGGTACACGCGCGAGCACCTCGCGCACGAGTACCATACCGAGAAGCCTTGCGCCCCGCACTGCACCGTCTCCTGCGTGCAGCAGGTGGCGATGCTCGACAACTGGCGCTCGCCGCAAACCCGCCCGGCGTTTGTCCCCGTCGAGGCCCTTTTGCCCTTCCCCAACCCGCTCGGCGAGAACTAAGCGCGACCCGCATCGTGTCATTCTGAGAAGTCCCGATCTGATCCGGACGACGCAGAATCGGCATTTGACGTCGACGCGCCCGCACCGCGTCATCCTGACGCAGAACATCGGGACAGGTTCCCGCCCCGACGCACTCGGGGTAGGCTCCAGCGGGAATCCAGGGGAATCCCCGAGCCTTCAACCGGGCGCGTGTGGGGCGCACCGCTGATGGGCCGGCGCGCCGGGGTGCGGTTGCACCTGGAATGAACGAGGCGTACAATGCCCGCACTTTGAATCCTGCGCGGATGTCGAATTCTCTCAGGGTCCGATTCTGCGCAGGGAGACACGGGTCCGGCCATGGATTGAGGAGCAGGAATTCCCGATGCGGCCATTCGCGTCGTGATGATTGGGAGGGCAGTCGATGCCACAAAGTATTTGGGGTTGGATTCTGGTAGGACTGATCGCAGGCTGGCTCTGCGGCAAGATCACGCGCGGGAGGGGCTTCGGGCTGATTGGCAACTTGCTGCTGGGATTAATTGGCGGGGTCGTCGGAGGTTGGCTTTTCGGGAAACTTGGCGTCGTGGCTTTCGGATTCATCGGAAGCTTGGCCGCCGCCACCGTGGGCGCCGTCCTCCTGGTAGCAATTGCCGGCCTGTTCGTCGGGCACCACTAATGTCTGCAGCCGCACGCGGGAACGGGGCGGGCGGACACGAGGTCCGCCCCTACGACTGCGAACGCTTTTCTCGCCCGCGCGCGGCGGGTCAAAAAAGACCCTGGGCTACGATCTTGCGCCCCTGCCGGGGCTGTGGAACGGCCGTCCGCAACGAGAAGACTCTGTCAGCTAACTTCTGACTCGGGGTATTGCGCTGAGGTGACAATATGTTTATAGTTATAATCTCCTTCCCACCCATCAAACCGGGCAGAGAAGGCGAATTCGAGGGGTGGTTTGCTTCGTCAAACCAAGAGTTCTCCAAGTTCCAGGGTTTCATTAGGCGAAGGCTCTTGAAACCTACAGAGGGCGGCAACTACGCGGCCATTGTCGAGTTTGAGAATCGAGAGGCTTTCCAGGCGATGCACACCAGCCCTGCACATGACGAAGCAGGTGAGCTCGTAAAACCCCTATTCGACGGCCGTCCTACACCCCATTTCTTCGAGGTGGTCATCGGGTAGGGCTCAGATCATACCCCGTGCCGGCGACGAACCCTTCCCTGGAGTGGCCGGAAGTGCTGGCTTTCCGCGTACGGAGGCACGGGCTGGGCCTGAACCATTGATTCTCGCGAGGGCTTCAACCCGTTTACATTGCTCTCGCCTCAAGGCAAAACCAACTCCTGGTTGGGAGAGATGTGCGCCGTCGCATGCGCTGGCTCCCAAATCATAACGGTCGCGGGCCGTGCTGCGTCAAAGACCTTCACTTTCCCGTCAGGAAGGAGTTTCACGCGAACCCTTCCCCCGCTATCCACGGAAACCCATTTGGCCTTGTTCCTGTATAGAGTCGCTTGCCCGTTGGTCGATTCTATGGAATAGGTGTCGCCGCGACAGAGAATTCCGGCGATCGAAGAGTCACCCCAAGGGGGAGCCCCAACCCCGACGGAACCATCCAGATCCGGCCAGAATCCGAATCCCCCCAGAATTATCGCGGTTCCGGGCATGCTCGACCACGCCTGTCGGAGGCCGAAATCGTCCTCTAACGCTCGTCCGTCGGGGTAATACGCCGAATAGACTTCCGCCGGGGTCAGCCAGTTCCTCTCCAAGCCATATTCCCACCAGCGCAGCAAGGGATAACGCCAGTCTTCGTCCCGTCTCCACAAGCGAACGAGCGCATTCACGCCGTCAAGGTACGGCCATTCGCCGGCGTTGTGGTAGGAATGGGGCAAGAACGAGGAGCGCTTGGTTTCAGCCTGACGCTCGTAGAGAGGATTGCAGGCCAGAATGCCCCAGTCACCCAGGCGTTTGTCGACAAAGCGGGATTCCAGCTTGTCTTTTGCCGTGGCCAACAGCCTCTCAGTCTGGGAATCACTCGGAATTCCAAAAAGGACAGTAATCAGGCTGTCGGTGGTGGTGTGGTCTTCTGCGCTCCCGTCCTTGCGCCGATAGTCCACATAATGCCCCGCATCTTCGAGCCAGAGTTCTTTATTGATCGCGGCCTTCGTGCGGGCAGCACGGGCCTCATACTGCTGGGACAATTCGCTATTACCGTTTGCCAGGGCGATCCGGGCGGCGCAGACCAGCGCCCGGTAGTAAAGGGCCTCATCGTAGGTGACGTGATGGCTCCGGAAGACCTCGTCGGCCCAGTCCCCGGTATCGGCCTCCGGCTTTTCCATCAAACCGGAACCTTCGGTATCCGTGGAAGTGAGATAGGCTAGGGCCTTCTGAGCTTTCGGCCAAGCCTCATCCAGGATGGAGAGATCTTTGGTCCACGCCAAGTAGTCGTATAGCTGCATGACGAACAGGGCTGGTGAATCATAGTGGAACTCATTGAAAGGCTTGCCATCGAACAGGACTGCGCTGGGAGCGCGGCCGTCGCTCTGAATGCCTCTCGCCAACAAGAGGAGATTGCTCCGTACATATTCGGGGTGAAAAGGCAGGACAAGTTGGACCGCCCAATAGGAATCGCGATAGTAAGCGCGCAAGGGCTTCCGGTAGCGAATGCCTGCAAAAAAGGCGTTGAAGTCATATTCGGGGGCTGACTTGAAGGAAGCCAGAGCATCATCCAACGTGGCCGTGAACATACTCTTGAGCAGGGGGTCGGACACCTGCAAGGTTTCAGCGAGGGCACGACTTCGCTCGCTGGCCGCTTGTTCCGCCTTGTCAAAATCCTGGAATGTCTGTTCGTAGGATGGGCGATCAGCCGTCACGACCACGCGGAGGTGGTGAACTGCTTCCTCGGAGCCGTCTCCGGCGGCCAATGCGAGCTTCTCGTGGATGTAGCCCAACTTCTGGGGGTGTAAGCCGCTGCCGACAGCCATGCGTCCCGGCCAATTGATGGCCCACAGCCTGATATCAGCTTTGTGCGCCTTCCCATCGAGGCTCGTGAAAGTGAAATGGAGGAAGACCGCATTGGTCTTTTCGTCGACGAAGGCAGTGAGACCGACCTGCGCGCCTCCGCGGGCCGCAGTCATCACCACCAGACCGGCACGCACCGAAAAGGTGTCGCAGTCTTTTGGGTCCACTCCGTCCAAGGAGATTCGTGTTGACCAGGTCGCGGGCAAGATGAGGTCGTCCCCTCCCACCACCGAGTAACGGACCAGGCGGAACCGGGAGTCCACACGGGCGATGACCCTCGCGTTGGTTAGGTCGTATTCAACTCGCGAATTGACCGGCCGGATGAGCAGTGACCCATCGGGTTGAGCCACGGCGTGCTGAAAGGAGGGAAGCGGTGTGAGCGAGATTTCCTGCGTTCCCTCTGCGAGGGTGGCCTTGGCCGGGAGATAGTCCCTGGCGGCTACAGAGATCGTTCCCTCTGTGCCCGTTGGGAGCATGATGGTTCCCTGTGAATCCGTGAGGAGTTGCCGGCCGGAGCCGAACTCCGTCACGATCGCCCCGGCGATGGGTGATCGAGTCACTGAATCGCGAACCGTCAACTGAGCAGACGCAGAGTAGGCAAGGGGCGCGAGAAGAAGTGTTGCAGCGAGAGAGACCAACAAAAGAAAGTAGCGAAACATGGAATCAGCCCTCTTTCCGGAGAGCGCAGCCGACCGGTTTTCACACCGACTCCTACAGCGCCCCTTCCACGGGATCCCCTTCAAACACGACCTCTCTCGTCAGATTCTCCGGGGGAAGGTTGACCTGGAGGGTACGTCGGTGAGGCGCCCGCATCTTCGACCCAGCTCGCAGGCTTATGGTTAGACGCCGGTCACGATCCTTCCAAGCGAACCGCAGCCACATTTCTTCGCCCTTGAGGAAATCGAAGGTGACACCGTCGTCCTCGTAAAGCGTGAATTCGCCATCCGCGCCGGGATAGATCTTTATCATCAGAGGGCTCTCGGTCGGCTCGGTCGTATATTGCTTGACGGACCCGAAGGGAAGAATCGCGCCTGCCCGCACATAAAGAGGGATCGTGGCAAGATCAACGGGCCCGGTGATTTCACGTCCGCCCTCCATCCTTTCGTTCGTCCAGAAGTCATACCAAGTCCCGCGCGGTAAGTAAAGGGTTCTGGTCTTTGCGCCTTCCTCGGTGACCGGAGCGACGAGGATGTCCCGCCCCCACAAATACTGGTCGGAGCGCACCACGGCCCGGGGATCGTCATCGTAGTGGAGCCACAGGGCGCGCATGAGGGGCAGTCCCGTGTCGTGGGCTTCGCGGACCAGCGTGTAGGTGTAGGGGAGAAGGCGGGAACGAAGCTCGAGGTATTTCCTGCAGATGGGTTCAATTTGCGGGTTGTGCAGTTCTCTGATATCGGGGAGGCCGCTGTTCGGACCGTATCCTTTGAGCTCGGTCGGACCGTAATCGCCCGTGTTCCACTGCCAAGGGCGTCGCAGCTTCCACGTCCGCCCATGCGACCGAAACAACGGGCAGAAGGCGCTGAACTGGAACCAGCGGGCGTAAAGCTCGCCCGTCAGTTCCGGGGTCGTAACAAAGCCGCCGGTGTCCGTTCCCCAGTAGGGCATTCCGCTGAGCCCGGTGCTAATCCCCACCGCAACTTGCGACCGCAACGCTTCCCAGGTGGAGTCGATGTCTCCGGACCACAGCCATCCGTAACGCTGCATTCCCGCGTAGCCGTTGCGATTCAGCGTATAAGGCCGCAGGCCCGGCCTCTCCACTTGGGGACCTTCCCAGTACATGCGATTTCGAGCGAGGCAAACCTCGGGATCAAGGGAGTCACCTTCATCAGCCCACCATCCGTCGACACCCAGACGAAACACCTCGAGATGCTTCGACCAATAGGTCGCCGCACTATCCGGGTCCCCGGACCCGCCGGAGGCGTCAGCGGCGCGACCCTGTAAGTGTTTGGGAGGATTCACGAGATGCAGCGCCAGCTTGAAATGTTCCTTGTGAAGCTCCTCGAACATTCGCCGGGGGTCAGGAAAAACCTCCTGGTTGAAAGTGAATGACCCGTGTCCCCGGTTCCAGCCGGAGGGACAAAAACCTGTCCCAAGGTAGATCAGTACGTCGCAGGGAAGACGATCCTCGCGGAATTTCCGGGCTTCGGACATCACCTCGTCGCGGTTTGCCAACGTTCGATGCGATTGTTGATAACCCAGAGACCAAATGGGGGGCATGTGGGGGAACCCGGTCAGGCGGGCATATTCGGCCAGGATTTCCTGCGGCTGGTGGGAGCCGACAAAAAAGAGATCCAGGGGGAGGGCCGTCCCGGACGCCCAAGGCCGGAAGCGCCCTTCGTTGGCCGTGAGATCAACACTGCCGAAAGGAAGATGGAAGAACAATGCCCATCCATCTGCACCCACAAGCCAAGGAATGGAAACTCGCGCGCCGTTCGTAGCCAGGTCCGGGGTGTCTTGACCATGCTTCATGGAGTAGTCGTGCCCTCGGCGGTCAAACTGCGGACCGCCCTCACCCAATCCGAAGACCGGGGCTCCGTGGGTAAGGAACCCGACGCTCCCGTCACTCATGTCGATCTGAAGACGCTGCAACTCGGCTTGGTTCTGATCCCGAATGATCACCGTCAGGGGCTGGGGAAGAATCTTCAGCTCGAAGGTCCCACAGGCGAGGTTACTTTCAGCGGAGACCGACCGGATGCGGATCGGCGCCTCCACCCCTTGCGAGGCGACCAGGACTCCGTCATCAGGGATGGGTTGCGCCTGCTCCTGGGGATTGAGAGGAAGCAGGGACACGCGAAGGGTTCGCGCGCTCATCGGAGAGATCGCCAGTTCGGCTGCTAATCCAGCCACTTTGAGGCCCGGGGTCTGGGCCGCCACGGCTGAGACGCCCGCGCCCGTCCAGCCCGGCTTGGTCAGTAGCAGCGCGCCGGCTCCGGCAGCCCCCATTCGGGCGATCGCTTTCCTTCTTGAACAGGATTTTCCCACGTGCGCGAACCCTACCCAAATCAGGCAATACCTGCTCGATGTTTAGCGCGCGCGATGATCTGCGCCATCACGTCCTGGTAACGGTCGAACGTGTCGTCAACAACCGTGAGGGTCGGAATGGCTAGTTCATTGAGCGATAGCGTCTCGGGATCAAACTTGCTGAAGCCGGATTCGTGAACGCCGCTGCTTCCACGTCCGGGAGCGGGATGACTGAGGTGCTGGAAGAAGCGGGCGTATTTGGTGACGGCTGCGGGGTATGCAAACTCTGAAAAGGCATGATAGAGAGGAATAAAGGACATCAGCGCGTCGTAGTGCATCTCGCCGCAGCACAGCACGCCGGGGCGCCTTCGGGCGAGATCCGCAACGAGCCGTTGCGTGCCCTCGTGGGTGTCCGCCTTGGTGTTGTTTTCCCAACCGCCCGCGATGTCGAGGAAGTACGCGTCGGCAGGGTAGCGATTCAGAACATCGTCGATTCGGGAAGCGAGCCACTCCCGCCAGGAGTCGACACCAACGTTCATGTAGGGCATCCAGCCTTCCATGTGCCGATCGTTGTCCCAGTCCACCCAATTCAGGTAAAAGGGATCACCATCAATCTGTGCCGTTTTGGCGTCCGCAAATTTCGAGAACTCGGGGAGACGTTCATTCGCGGAGTTGATCCCGAACATGGGCATCATGTGGAAACCCACCTGCCGGCCGGTTTCCAGGAGTGCTTTGAAGCCCGCATCGCCGCCCAGGCGCGGCTCCGGCTGATAGAGCGGGTAATTCCAGTAGTAGCGGCCATCCCAAGCCGCAATGAAGACCAGGACTCGCGCGGGAGGAATCTGGGAAGCCACCCAGCGCAGGATGCTTTGCATCTTGGCGTAATCGTTGAAAATATATCCAGTCCAGTGCATACCATGAAGGGATACAGCGAGCGCGACGTTACGGAGCCAATCCGGAACGTCCTCTCGCTTTTCCCAATTAGGAATTTTGAAAGCGCGCTCCAGGTGTTCAAAATGGGGCTGAAACGCCGCCTCCTGCGAATCCACCGCACCCGCACGCCAGACGGGGCTCTCCAACGTATTACTCCTTTTCCAGCCCTCCTTTTCGTAAATCAGTTCGACCCGGTAGGAGCGCTCACCGGGCTGGAGATAAAACCGGTTCGCGCGAACAGCCTGGTTGAGGGCGGACAAGAAGAAAAACTCTTTGTCTCCTTGCTGAATGACCAGGAGCGGCGTGTTCAGTCCTCGCGCGATGAAAAGCGCACCTCCGCCAAAGGGATAGCCAAAGAGCAGTTCGTCATCTTTGGGGTCAAAGAAACGCTGGCCGCCGGCTGAAATCTTTCCGCGTGGAACGCCCCGGACAATCGCTGCGATCGACTTGACGGGTTGTTCCATTTCGATGCGGGCGTCCCATTCGATGAACGTCCCGTTCTTGCGGAACCGAGCACGTAGCCGGCCGGGAGCCTTTTCCTGACCTCCTGCCCAAACGAAGCCGGAACAGGTAACCGCCAATCCGTCTGAGTGGTCCTCAACGGTCATTTGCTCGCGATCCAGCGCGTAGGTATTCTCAAATGTGTACACCCGAAAGGAAAACTGCAATCCCGCAAATTCCACCGACGGCTCGGGAAAATCGAAGCTAAACTTCATGAAGCTTTCGCCGCGCGGAGGAATGTAAACCCCACTGGCAGAACTCAGGGGAAGAATGCGGTCGAGCTTGGCGGGATTCATCGGAGCGGAGGGGGAACCTCCCAACGATGCGGCCATAGCCGGGGCAGGAACTATCGAGCCGGTTCCGGCAACCACGGCACTCTTCAGCAGAGTTCGGCGGGAGATCTTGTCACCCATCAGTTCCTCCTCCCGAGGGTCCGGTTGAACCTCATATCGGGAACCAGACCCTCGCAGGAAACATGCTTGCGCCCCGCTTGGGATTCTCGCTCATCGATCCCACGGGCGAGGCGGGGATCAGGCTTGGTCTTCAAACCGCAGCAGAAGTCGTTTTCCAGTACACCGCGTACCTTTCTCCAAACAGCTTATAGAGCGGAATCAGGGTGAGTTTTTGCTCCTGCCCGACGGTTTGGAAGGTCAGAGCTTGGTCGGAGACCGGTTTCAGCCAACCCACCGGATCATTCGGGCTGGTGGCGATGGCGGGAACAGGAATCGGGTCACCACTGGGGGCGGTGTCGTACCCCGAATAGAACATCGATTTGGTGAGACCCTCGGTTCCCAGTCGCCCGGCCAGCACCAGCGGTCCATACATCGCGGCCTGCAGAGTGTGGTCATCAGGTATGGTTTCGACACGGAGGCTCATGGGCAGGCTGACCTCCACTCGGTCACCTTCTTTCCAGGTGCGGTTCAGCGTCAAGTAGCTCGAGGGGCTTGAGAATGCGCCGAGGTTCGTTCCGTTCAGCTTGACCGTGCCCCCGCGGGTTGCCCAGTAGGGGATTCTGATGTTGAGGGCCATCTCGGTGGGTTTATCCGCGTGGACCACCAAGGTGGCGCCTTCTTCCTCGGGGAAATTGGTTTGCTGCTCGAGGCGCAAGCCCTTTTCAGGCCAGTTTACCTCCGAGGCGACGAACAGATTCACGAAGATGCCGTGGTCATCGTGGAAGTAAATTGAGTCGGCAGTCTTGGCAAACTCCTCGACACCCGTCCCCGTGCAGCACCAGAAAGAGTCGTAAGTCGAATTGAAGTACTTCCAGTATCCTGACCCGAGCGGGAGGAAGTAGCCCATTCCGCTGTCTTGCAGGTTCTGCGTTCCCAGCCGGCTGTTGAAAAGCGTGCGCTCGTAATAGTCCATCACCCGCGGGTCGGCTGTCCATCCGAAGATGTGGCGTGCCAGTTTAAGCATGTTGTAGCCGCAGCAGCATTCCTCGGTGAGCTTGCCCAGTTCCGTCGAGAGCTTTCCGGGCGGCGTGCGCCAGAACTCGTCGTTGCTGGTGCCTCCCGTGCAATAGATCCGCTCGCCGGTGACCGTCTGCAGGAAATACGAGGCAATGTCGTGATAGCGAGGTTCACCGGTGAGTTCGAAGCGGCGGGCGGCGCCGATGACTTGCGGGATATGGGTATTGGCGTGGATTCCTTTCAGCTCGTCGCGATGTTCGGCCAACGGGTCGAGGAACATCGCCTTCTCAAATCGTCCCGCCAACGCCAAGTAATGCTGCTTGCCGGTCACGGCAGAGAGGTTCCCGAGGACCTCGTTCATGCCGCCGAATTCCGTTTGCAGAATCCTCTGCAAGTGCTCGTCACTAATGCTTTCCTGCCAGTGCCAGACCCACCCCGCCATGCCCTCCGCTACCGAGAGCGCCTGGTCGTTTCCACAGTGGACGTACATGTCCAGGAGGCCGGCCATGATCTTGTGATAGGTGTAGAAGGGAGCCCAGACCCTCCGGCCCTCGCGCAGCCGGTCAAAGAGCTCTTCGGGGAAGGCACTGAGGTAGCCGTTCTTCAGGGCCTTTTGGCAATTGGCCAATTCGCTGACCAGCGCATTGCCCTTGTCCTTCAATTCACTATCCCCAGCGCTGGCATACATCAACGCGCAGGCGGACAAGTAGTGGCCTCCTGTGAAATGACCGCGCAATTCGCAGTCGGGTTTTTCCCATCCTCCCAAGGGCTCAGCCGAGGAAGGGATCCCGGCATTCACGCGAAAGGTGTGGAGAAGCCGGTCAGACGGGAGCAGGTGGAGATAGCGCCGGTTCGCTTCCAGGGCATCCTGAAACACGCCCTTTCGCAAGCGGACTTGGGTCAAGGGGAAGGGCTCGACTTTCCCTAAGATTTTCTGCTTGCCGGCTGGCTTATTTCTCATTCCGGGGGTCATCGCGGCAGTGACCTGCGCGGGACTAGCCAAAACCCGACTGGGCAGTAGGGCAGCTCCCGCTACCGCTGCTGCCGTAGAAACAAACTGCCTTCTCGTTGGTCTATTAAGATCTGTCATGGGTTCCTCCCTCCAAAACAACAAGATGATACCGCATGGTTGCGGAACAAAGGGTAGTTATTCGGACCGAAGGGCGCTCTGGCTAAGGGATATCCTTCATGGTCCCTTCGCTCCGTTTCAGAAACGCAAAAGCAATATAACGTGCTCCCTTACACCGACGTGCGCTGCGAAGCGTCCGGCTTAGGCCGCTCCGTGTCGGTCTTTCCCCCTGCCCACAGCGGCCGCAGCCAGTAAACCGGCAACCCGCAAGCCACGATTAACAGTCCCGGCCAGGTCGTATAGGGGCGGTAAATGAACAGGCAAAGAACTACGACTGTCGCGGCCAGGATGTACGCGGCCGGGACCACCGGGTAGCCCGGCACTCTGTAGGGCCGGTCCGCTGCGGGTCGTGTGGCTCGCAGCCGGAAAAGCCCGGCTATCGTCAGGACATAGAAGATCAGAGCCGCGGAAATAACGTAATCCAGCAAGTTGCTATAGACATTGCCGTACTTGGCGATAGTGGGATCAAAGGTTCTGGGCAGGACCAGAGCAGCGGCCCATACCCCCTGCGCGAGAAGTGACCAGCCCGGAACCCTCGCCCGGTTCAGGCGCCCGGCGGGAGCGAAGAATAGGCGGTCGCGAGCCATGGCGTAGTAGGCGCGCGACCCTGCCAGCACGAGGCTGTTGATGCATCCAAAAGTGGAGATCATGATGGCGACGGCCATCAGCGTCTTGCCCAGGCCGGGAAAGATCGCCTGCAGCGTCGCGGTGCCCACGCGATCGTAAGGAGCATCCTGGATCGCAGGGAGTGGCAAGGTCGCGAGATAGGCGACGTTCGCCAGAAGGTACAGCGCAATCACGGTCAATGTCCCCAGCCCCAACGCGAGAGGAAGAGTCCGGCGTGGATTCTTGACCTCGTCTGCCGCGAAGGCCACGTCGTGCCAGGAATCGGCAGAGAAGAGCGAACCTGATTGAGCGACGCAAATCGCCGCGAAAAGACCCAGCGTCGTGGCTACATCCAATCCCGGGACACCTGAACGATGGAGGTGAGCAGTCCAGAGGTGTGCGAAGTTCGCCTTCACCGCGGCAGCGTTCCAACCCAGCGCGAGCCCAACCGCGATGAGCCCCAGCAGCGCTCCAACCTTGGCCACTGTAAAAAGATTCTGGACCCATTTCCCATACCCCAATCCTCGGCTATTGGTCCAGGTCAGCAGGGCAATAACCAGAATTGCCACGAGTTGAGAAGTTGACAGTGAAAGTGCGTAGCTGGGGGACAGGTGAAGTGGAGGAATTAGATAACGGTCTTCCGCGACCACCGGCCATAGCACTCCGAGAAACCTGGCAAAGGCCACTCCGACCGCGGCAATGGTTCCGGTTTGGATGACGGTGAAAAAAGTCCAGCCGTAGAGAAAGCCCCACACAGGTGAAAAGGCCTCGCGCAAGTACACGTACATGCCGCCGGTACGCGGCATCATCGAGGCGAGTTCGCCGTAGGAGAGCGCGGCGGCAATCGTCAAAGCGCCGGCGAAAACCCAGGCGAGCAGCAGACCGCCTGAGCTGCCAATCTCGCGTGCCATGGCGGCAGGCACGATGAAGATGCCAGATCCGATCATCGCGCCGGCCACAATCATCACGCAGTCAAACAGGCCGAGGCCCCGGACAAAGCCTGCCGCGGGCGGCGATGCTGCTTCGGACGCGACCGATGGGGTCGGAACAGTCATGGCCTCCTCAGCCGCGTGGGCGCACACCGCAGGCTGCAAGGTACGACGTGACCTGCGACTGGGACGCAAGCCCGGCCGGGCCCGGCCCCGGTTCGTGGCCGACCACATGCGCGACGCTGAGCAGGGGCGGAAACACACGCGCAGGGCTTGGGGCGCGGCGCGCAGTTGTGAACCGAGCCCCGTACGCGTTTCGCACCGGCTCATCAGACCCGCGCAAAGTAGGTCGTATACGTTTCATCCCCCACGGTATAGAACGGCACAAACCGCAATTTCGCGTTGGGCGCCGGCAACTCAAGGGACCCCGGAGCCTGCCCTGTAGGCTTGAGTGAATCGAGAGAGCTGAGCATCTTCTGCGAAACTTCGAGCCTGGGGTCGAGCCCCACGAGCATGACCGGCCCTCTCATCAAGGCTACTGTATCGCGGTGCTGGTCGTCGATGGAAGCCGTCGAAAACGCCATGGGCAACTTGATCTGCACGGTATCGTTGTTCTCCCATCTCCGCCGAATGGCCGCGAAGGTCCGCGGTTTGGCATCCACAGAGGCAGGGGCATGGTTGACATGAATCTCCGCGGGCGCTTGCAGCCAGCCGGGAATTCGCACGTTGAGGGTGAATGCCGCCGCCGCCGGAAGTTCGAGCCGCAGTTCCGTGAATTCGGACTCCGGGAAGTTCGTTGCCTGAATCAGTTTTACAGGCATGCCTTTGTACTGCCACACGACTTCGGAAGGCACGAAGAGATTCACGTAAATCCCCTCGTCGCTCCTGAAATAGCTGCTGATTAGGTAATCGGTGACTACCTGCGGAAGCGTACCGGAGCAGCAAGGCCATTTGTCGGGGTGATAGCCTTTCTGCGCCGAGGCGTGATAATCCGAGTAGTAGAAGAAGTGGCCGTCTCCCTGCGGGTCCTTGGCGCCCAGGATCGTGTTGTAGAGCCCGCGTTCGAGTCCGTCCCCGTACCGCGCCTCGGCGGTGAAGCGGAGAAGGTAACGAGCCAGTTTGAAATTGGCGTAGGCGCCGCAGGGGGTCTCAAAATGCGCGTGGGTGGTCTTCAGGCTTTCCGCAAGCAATCCCTTGTTGGGTACGACGAACGCTTCGTTGGGTCCCCATCCACCCGAGGCGAATTGCTGGGTTTTCTCCAGCATGTCCCAGGCGTTCTGGATCGCCTGGAGATGCATGGGGTTCCCTAGGTGCAGGTAGGCCCGAGCCGCTGAACTCAGCGCGTTCACGTGGCTGTAGGCATGCAGGCCGGGCAGAACGTTTTCGCCTCGCGAGAGAGGCTCGAAATATCTCCGATCAAAAAGGAACTGCTTGGCCAAGGCCAGCAGTTCGCGATCGCCCGTGAGCTCGTAGGCGTAGAGGAAGTTCTCAGGCAGCGTGTAAGATTCATCGTAGGGCGACTGCTTGGGCATCTCATCTCGCTCGAGGGCCCTCGGCGGCAGGTAGCGCACGGCGCCTTTGATGACCTTTTGAGCCGTCTCCAGGGCGGAGGGCACGCCGGCAAACTGATGGGCGTCGAGGAAACCAATGAGGTGCTTGTCAAGGGTGTAGGCGGGGAATGCGGTTGAGGCCCGCCCGCTGGCATAGGAATAACCATCCGGGTCGATCGTGGCAGCAAATCCTTCCACCAGTCTTTTGACTTTCTGTTGCGTGGCGGCGTCACCGGTGGCTTTAGCGAACCTGGCAAGCCCTGAAACGTATTGCCCAAAGCTATGACCCGGTCCAAAAGCCTCGGCGGGGTCGTACCACCCGCCCATGTCCTCCCCGGGCGCGGGCAGTCCCGCGCGTAGGCGGTAAACCTTGAGGAGGCGATCTTCATCGAGCGCCAGATAGGCGGCGTGGATGCGGTCAAACTGGCCCTTCAGCGGACCCCCCGTGAGCTTCACGTCGGAGTAGTCAAACAGGGAGAGCTTTTCCCGAGCAGGCGGGGCCGTCTGGGCATGAGCGCGCAATACGCCTCCCGTGGAGGCCGCCGCCAATGCCGCCGCTCCTTTCAGGAATTCCCTTCGAGAGAAAACCGTTCCGTTTCCCATGGCAAGCCTCGTGGATGGGATTAGGTGATGGGCAAGAGCTGTTGAGGTCCGTCGAGCGTAAAAAAAGAACCCCAGCACCCGGGCGACCCGGGTGCTGGGATTGAAAGGCTTGAAGAGGAGGGTCCGATCCGAATCAGAATATGACCTTCAAGCCAATTTGAATGTTCCTTGCAGGGTAGACCCCCGTGGACTGTCCGAAGGTGCCGGACGTCAAGTTTCCATCGGGGTTCTGCAGGTTCACGTTGTTGAACAGGTTAAAGAACTCGCCCCGGAGCTGGATGTTCGCCGCCTCATCGTGCCACAACCACGGGATCTTGGTGTTCTTGACGATGTTGAAGTCAGTGTTGATGTATCCCGGGCCGATGTAGGAATTGCGGCCGAGGTCTCCTTCCTGACCCAGGCTCGGTACTGGGAAATCGGACCTCGTGAAGATACCCTTCAGGAATTCTTGTTTGTTCCCACTCTTGAATCTGCCGAACGAGGGCGCGCCGGGATAGTCAGCATTGAACCCGTCGGCGTTGTAGTCGCAGCCGCTGTTCCCGATGATGTTTCCACTCGTATCCAAAATCGGGACAAAGGCATCGAAACACATGACGCTGTACGGGCCGCCCTTCTGCAGGATGACGATAGCGCCAGCCTGCCATCCGCCAGCCAGCTTGCTTAAGAACCCGGTTTTCGGACCAGGGAGATCGTAAACAAAGCTGGCAGCGAGTTTGTGGCGGACGTCGAAGTCGGAAAGGCCGTAGTTGAGCTTCAAGTTGGACATATCCACCATGTTGAGGCCTGTGCCATAACTACTGGCACTATCCTTGGCCTTGCCAACCGTGTAAGCAGCCTGGAAATCCAGACCGCGGCTGAATCGCTTTTTCAGACTGAAGTTGCCGCCCGTATAGGCGGACATGCCATTGGACTGACCGTAATCGATGCTTCCGAAGCTCGAATTCAGCCGATCCAGCGTGCCGTCGAGCAGGTCGCCGTCGAAGCGGTTAACATCATAGCCTTGGTACAGTTTGTGACCGCCCGAGCCGACATAGTTGCCTTCCACCACCCAGTTGTTGGTGAAGGCGTACTGCACGCCGAAGAACCAGTTTTCAGAATACTGAGTGCTCAGGTGCGGATCCCACGGTTGGAGGCCGCTCTTCGCCCCAAGGGCGCCGCCCTTCGAATCGACGCCGACCGTAATGCCCGTCATGGGCGGGTATCCATAGGGTGCAGTCTTCGATGTGCCAAAGCCGTAGACGGGTTGCGGCCCGGCGATGAACGCATTTGCGGTGATAACCGCGAACAGCGGAAGCTGGACACAGCAGTCGTGGAAAAACTGTCCAGAAAACCTATCATAGAAGACCCCCGCGCCTGCCCGGACCGACATCTTTCCCTTCCCTGTCGGATCCCAGGCGATGCCGATACGAGGAGCGAAGTTGTTCTTGTCGGCGCCTAAGAGCGGAGCAGCTTGGATCATCGACGCGTTCGCAATCCTTGAGGCAAAGTCGCTCCCGCTGCCAAACACGATTTGCGAGAAGACGCTCTTGGGCTTGTGCTGGTCGTACGGGACCCCGAACAGGTCATAGCGAAGCCCCAGACTGACGGTCAAGTTCGACTTAACCTTCCAGTCATCGTTGACAAAAGCCCCCCAGTGGGTAAAGACGGGAAGCATGCTGTACCCGATCTGCCCTCCGGTAACGGGATTGAACCCGTAATGGCTCTCCTCGACAGGATTGTCGAGGGCGAAATCGAACAGGTTGGTGAAGCGGTAGAAATAGCGGCTGTACTCACCCCCGAATTGGGCCCCGCTACCCCAACCATCATCATGCGTGTAATTGAAGCCGAATTTGAAGGCGTGCTTTCCACGGTTCCAGCTCAGCACGTTCCGCCACTCACCGTTGGTCTGGATGAAGGTCGGACCGCTGAACCCCATTCCGTACGCGGTCAACCCTGGAACGTTGATGTTGGGAATTTCAGGATGCGAACCACTCAAATCCACGTCTCCTCGCACCCGAGTCACTGTCAGCGACCCTTCGTAAAGCAAGTTGGCCGAGAAGAGATGGGTGAAGTTTAGATTGAGCATCTCCCCATATTCGGGCTCGGGCATAGTGAACGCCGGATAGATCGAGGTGGCGAAAGTCGCTTGTCGGGTCGTCCTGTACCAGTTGCCGTACAGCCGGTTAGCGCCCGTGCCGAAGTTCTGATCGAGCCGGACGTTCCACTGGAAGCCGTTCCGAGGATTCGTGTAGCTGGACGAGATATTTTGGAGGATCGGGAAGTCGCAGGGCAGTGTCCCGATGGGGGTGGTGATCTCCGTACTGCCGGTGCAAGTGCTGCCCGCCACAGACCCGGCTGTGGACACAACCTCCTGGCGCGTACCGATGGGCGGGAAGCTAGTACCCAGGACGGTCGACTTGTTATTGGGATAATTCGCCGACAAGTAGTTGATGAAGTCCTGCGTGAGCACGGTGCCCCGCTGGGTTGATCCCGCACCCGACCGCAAGAAATCCATCGAAGCGAAGAAGAAGGTGTGGTCCTTCCGAATGGGCCCGCCCAAGCTCCAGTTACCTTCATTGCGCCTAAAGACGGGAATCTTGTCGAGCGTGCCATTGGCGCGCGCGATCGTTTGCGCCTGGAAAATGTTTCCCGCCGTCAGGTGATTGTCGGTGTGGAAGTAGCCCATAGTCCCGTGAACGCCGTTGGTTCCCGACTTGGTTACCACGTTGGTGACGGCCGAGGAGTTGCGTCCGTACTCGGCTGAGAAGTTGTTTACCGCGACGCGCACCTCCTGGACCGAATCGGCGTTGGGGTCGATGTTGACGACGCCACCGCGCGGGCTGCCATTGGCGCTCGCCGAATCAATTAGGTAGCTGTTCGATTCCGGGCGCTGGCCGTTGGCCTGGATATTGACCCCGTACTCGGCGCTGAAAATGTCGCCGGAGGCCTGCGCATAGGACTGACCTCCGCCCGCCGGCAAACCGACGATGCCCGCCGTCAGGACGACGAGCGAGTAGAAGTTCCGGCCTACCATGGGCAGGTTCGCCACGCGCGTTGCGTTGATTTGCGCCGAGACTTTTGCCTCGGAAGTCTCGATCGCGGGCGGCGCCGCCGTGACCGTCACTTCGGTCGAGGCGGTTCCCAGTTCTAGGGTGAAATTGATCTCCTTGGTCTGCATGCCTTGCAGCCGGATGTTTTGTTGAATTGTGGTCTTGAATCCCTTCGCGCTCACCGTAATCTCGAACAAATGAGCGGGGAGTGAGGGAATGCGGTAGTTCCCTGCCGAGGACGTTTGCACAGTTCGCGTGATGCCCGTTTCCACGTCCTTGGCCGCTACTGTAGCGTCGGGCACCACGGCGCCCGAGGGGTCGCTGACCGTCCCCTCGAGAACGCTTTCGAACTGTGCCCAGGCGCTCAGGGAAGAGAAAAGCAGTAGGGAAAACAGGGCTATGAGCCCGATAAGGCTTCTTCGCATACTCATATTATTAATTCCTCCCGAATTGGGGGCCCCGGGCGGGACCCCTTGGATGGGCAAAGCAAGCCCACGAGGTTGCTCCTGCGGGGCCTGAAGGAATCGAATGATGAAGATATGCCGCCACCTTGTGATCGGTTCACGAGGACCACCCCAAGGGCCGACATAACCACTCGTTCTTCCAGTCCCGATCAGTAACGACCCAAGACGTGACGCAGGCGTTCAAACTACAGTGGTTGATTTCTGAAGGTCTCGACTACTTGGTTGCGAAAGTTTCCTTTGACTACCGAACGTTTTATTGTATACAAAATTGAACGCGACCTATATAACGGAAGTGTAAGCGCTTGTCAACTCTTTTTTTTGACCCCCGGTAATATCTTTCAGCTATAGGCGCGAAGCAGCTTGGAAGCAAGGGCTTAGGTCCCCTGCGGCGGTCGGCCGGGGGTAAATAATGATAGCGATTACATTTCTTGCTGAATGCACAGGTGCGGTCAGCCAGTCGGAAACCAGACGGCTCGGCGCACTTCGGATGGGCGTAGAGCTCGGCGACGGCCGGACCATTATTCCGGCCATGGGGAGGCATGACGCCCGTGGCCCGAACTTGTTGCCACGTACTTCCGTAGGCTTCTTCGGGGAACCCGGGAGTGCCTGACCCGAGTTCCTCCGCGAGGTCTTGATATTTAATGGTGGATTGTGCATCCTAGTGCCGTTCCAACTCGATCCGTGTACGACCCGCATCAAGCAGAAGCTGAGTGCCTGGTGGGCTCGCCCCGTACCAACCAGCCCAACGCCGGGAGCTCACACCAGGGGAAGTAGCTTGGTACGGGGCTCGGCAAATCGGCTCTTGTCAAGATGAGTTGGAACGGTACTAGGGTCGGGTTTGAGGAGCGCATGTTCGTGATTCTTCCAGTGCACGCACGAAGAGGTTTCGGCAAGAAGATCGGGGAGTGTTTGGGAGCCGCCCTGCTTCTTTGCGGGTTGGCAGGCGCCGCCCTGCCTCAGGCTTCCCGGCCTTCGCCAGTTTTCACGCAGGTCGAGTCTTACATCCAGCAGCGGCAGTACGTCCGCGCGATAGCGCTCCTCCAGGAGATTCTGGAGAAGTCCCCCGGCGACCCCATGGCTCACAATCTGATGGGGATTGCACTCACCTCGTCCGGAAAGCCGGAAGAAGGGAACGCTCACTTCCAGGCTGCCCTCAGATCGAATCCCGAGTTCTTTCCTGCCTTGAAGAACCTGGCCCTTAACGAGCTGGCCATGAACCGCCTGGAAGAAGCTCGCAGCCACTTTGGACAAGTTCTGAAGCACGCGCCGCAGGACCCGGTTGCCCATCTCTCCCTGGGGGAGATCCATTACGCGAAGCGCGAATTCGGCCCGGCGGTTGACGAGTACCTCAAGAGTGCGGGCCTGTTCGAGAGGGACCCGCGCATGCTCCTCCGTTTCGCCAGAAGCTGCTTCGAGTCTAACCAGGGCCAAAGGGCTGCGGAGGCGTTGGACCATCTGAGCCTTGGAGCTGACGGCCAATCCCATTTCCAAGCCGGATTGATGCTGGCCCAACTGGAAAAATACCCTTCCGCCGCCCGCCAATTTGAGCTCGCCAAGAAGGACTACCCGGACCCGTATGAAGTGGGGTTCAACCTGACCTTGGCTTACGTGAGAAGCCTGAACTATCCCGCCGCGATTCAAGCTGCGCAGGACGTGATTGCGCAGGGCTACCGAAAAGCCGAGTTGTATAACCTGCTGGCGGAGGCGTACGAACACAACAATCAGACCGTCGAGGCCTACGATGCTTTGCGTACGGCGACTCAGATCGACCCCCGGGACGAGAACAACTATCTTGACCTGATGGCGCTCGGCGTCGACCACGCCAATCTCGAGCTGGCGGTGGATGTCGCCAGTATTGGTCTGCGGAACATTCCAAACTCCTACCGGTTGATCATGCAACGGGGCGCCGTGAGGGCTTTTCATGGGCAAATCACCCCCGCCCTCGAAGACTTCGAGGCAGCGGCCAAACTCGAACCCAAGCGGGACTTGCCCTATTTCGGTATGTGCATGGCGCTGATGCAAAAGGACCAGACTCCCCAAGCCATCGAAATTGCGCGTCAGAGGTTGGCGATCAGCCCGGACGATTATCTCTTACTCTATGCCTTGGGCGAGATTCTCAGCCGATCCGGCGCCTCGAGTGGACACGAGGAGGAAGCCGTGCAACTTCTGGAACGGTCTATCCGTTTAAAGCCAGATTTTGCCACCGCGCGCGCGGCGTTGGGAAAAGTTTACCTCAGGCGCGGCGAAGACGACCGCGCGCTCGTGGAGCTCGAGAAAGCCCTCCAACTCGATCCTACCGACCTCACGCCGTGTTACCAGCTTGCCCAGATTTATCGTCGAAAAGGGGATAAGCAGCGGGCCGCCGAGCTCTTCGCCAAGTTCGAGAAATTCCGAGATGAAGACCGCGAGAGACACATCAACCGCAACCTGCTCAAGCTTCTTCGCGAAGGGGAGAAGTAAGGCTTCTGGAGCGAGGCCCGCTCCAATCCCCGCGAGCTCGGAAGGAGCGCCGCTCTAACGAGCGATCCATGTCGGTTACAGCTCCAGCGAGGTCGAGTCTGTCGGGGAGTGCGACTGGGAGCCCCGGACTGGTCTCCTGCCTCGTCTTCCTTATCCTGATGGCACCCCCCTCGGGTCCCCAGCGACCGATGGGGCTGGGGGAGAAGGCTACTGCATCGGCGGAACAGTATCGGCGGGAGGGCATTGCCCTTCTGGAGCAGCGCAAAACGAACGAGGCGCTGGCCCGCTTCCGCTCGGCGGTGGAGCTCGACCCGGCCGACGCCGTTTCCCACGATTACATCGGGGCTATCCTCGGCGGCGAGGGTCCGACCGCAGGAGCGATTGGCGAATTCCAGAGAGCAATCGAGATCGATCCGGACTATTACCCCGCCCATTACCATTTGGCGTTGTCCTACGATCGAACCGGTCGCACTGCGGAGGCGATCGAGGAGTATCAGCAAGCCCTGCGTCTCAAGCCTGACTTAGTCGAAGCCCGCTACGCACTCAGTGCCGCGTGCTGGAAGTTGGGAGACCTGGACGGCGCAATCAGCTTGCTGCAAGAAATTGTGGCAGCGAATCCGCAATTCTGGGAGGCGCGGTACAACCTGGGGCTCGAGCTCTGGCAACGCTACCGCAATCCGGGAAAGCTCCCGCAAAAGGCCGACCTCGACGGGGCGATCCTCCAACTGCGCGTCGCCGTCCAACAGCAGCCTGAGCAACCCAAGATCTACCTGGCGCTTGGTCAGGTCCTGGCCGAAACGCAAGATCCCTCCGGAGCCCTCGAAATCCTCCGCAAGGCTGCCGACCTTGCTCCCCGCGACCCTGCGTACTGTTACAGCCTTGGGCAGGCCCTTCGCATGAAGGGTGACCTCGAGGGCGCAGAAGCCGAGCTGCGCAAAGCACTTCAGCTTGATCCCCAACAGGCGCCGGCCCGACGGTCGCTGGGGCTTGTGCTGCGGCAAAAGGGAGATTTCCAAGCGGCTGCTGTCGAGCTGCGACATGCGGCCAGCCAACAACCCGAGGACGCCGAGGTTCGGCACAATCTCGGTGCGGTTCTGCTCGGTCTGAATGACCTCAGCGGCGCCATCAGTGAACTCCGCCAAGCCGTGCGTCTGGATCCGTACTTCTCCGAAGCCCGTCTGACGCTCGCCCGGGCGCTGCAGAGAGCCGGGCAGGGCGAAGCCGCTCAGAAGGAGCGAGAAGAGGCGCAGAGGATCGATACGCTGCACCGGGCGCGCGGCCGCGCCGTGGTCCTGCTGCAGGCCGCAGCCGATCACCTGCGGACGGCCGACACGGCCAAGGCGCTCGCAGAACTGCGTGAAGCAACAACCCTGAGCCCGGATTTTGCCGAAGCGCATTGGCAACTTGCGACGAGTCTCTGGCAGTCTTCCGGAGACTTGGCGGAAATCATCAAGGAACTTCACACCGTCCTTGAGCTGAATCCTGATCATGCGCGGGCGCATTACCTGTTGGGCCTCGCCCGCAAAAAACAAGGTATGACTGGACTGGCGAAGGCTGAATTCAGCCGCGCGTTGGAACTGGCCCCGAGTCTCTGTGATGCGCGTCGCGCTTTGGCAGAAATGGCCGCCGCAGATCGCGATTGGCCAAAGGCCATCGCCGAGTACCAGAAGTATCTTGCCTGGAGAGCGAACGACGACGCGGCGCAAAAAGCGCTCTCCATGGCGGAGGAGAACCTGAAGCGGAAATAGTCCCGTAATCTCAACCCCATTTAAGGACCCGCTCATTGAGGGGGATCTGGGTGAAAACTGGTTGATGGGACGTGTGGACGCGGAAGGCGGGGCTCGATCTAAGCACTTTTCCAAGTGGACCGGAGGTTAGGCAGAGCGGCCCGAGCCCCCGGCCATTTGGCACAATCCAGGGACAGCTTCCTACCAACTGCCGCGCTCGCCGACGGTTTCGATGACTCGAAAGAGCCGCTCCGCGCCGTTCAGCCAGTTCGTCTGGATGCCACGTTCTGCTCGGTCACAGTCCCCTTGCTCGAGCGCTTGGATAATTACCGAGTGTTCGTCCGCAGTTAAACCAAGTTTCTCTACAATCACGCTGGCATAGAGCCGCCAATACCTCTCGGCCTGGGGTTTGACGCCCCTGAGCAGTCTGCGCAAGCGAGGTCCTGCGCCGACATCCACCACGGTTTGATGAAAACTCAGGTCGAGGGTAAAAATGAGGTTGGGATCCTCTCGCCCTGCCAGACCCAACTCCCGGAGTCCTTCATTGAGTTCTCGCAGCCTCTGGATGACGACGGACCGTGCTGCCAGGTCGAGCTGCGCGGTTTTCCGTGCCGCCAGGCCTTCCAGATGACCGATGATCGCATAGAGCTCCCCCGCGTCTTCCTTGGTAAGGGGAGCCACGGTGAGGCGTTCCTTAGTGCGATCACCGGAGGCAGAAATAATGAATCCCTCCCTTTGGAGCATATGGAGGGCGCCCCGCACGGGCGTGCGGCTTACCCCGAGGTGTTCCGCCAGTTCCGCTTCGACAACTCGGCTGCCCGGCGCGAGTCGTCCGTGCACGATCATGTCACGAATCTGCCGGTATGACTTCCTCAGGTTGCTAACGCGTTCCGTGCGCCCCGAGCGCTGATCTCCCTGCGCCTGCCCGTTGACGGAGGTTGAAAGGGTTCCCCTCTCGGCCATCCAATTCTCAGAGTCAGTCTTCATAGGATAACCCCGTGCTTTCGGTATCTTCCGCGGGTATCGAGAAACCCGAGCGTGCCACCAGCTTCAGTTCAGCGTGTATGGGAACGCTGTGATCCGCAGTTTGGCTGAACCGTAAGGGATAAGGGAGATTGCCTCCACCGGTTGTTTGCTTTTTACGGGGCTTATGGGCAAAGGTCCCGCGGAATCATCCACGATTTGCCAATCCGGCAGCCGTCGCGCCTTCACTTTAATCTCCACGGGAGCGCCCTCGACACTGAAGGGTTGATCGCCAAGGGGAGTTTCCGTGACCTCGAAAGACTTTGCGAGGTTGTCCTTGTCGATGGCCAGCGCGTAGTTCCACGGGGTAGTGGGATAGATCTCCCAATCGGATGCCGGTCCCGTCTGCTTGACCTTGTGCCAGCTCTCCCCGATTTTGAGGGAAAACACCAAAGGCCCGCGTTCCACGGCAATCGAGTTGTTGTACCAATTGGAATTAACGACCCGCATGGGGAAGCGCAGCTCGACTCCGTCACCACTCTTCCATTGGCGCTCCACGCGGTAAAACTCGCCCGCTTTCACGCCCTCGAGTGCCGTGCCATTGACTGCCAGCGTGGCCCCGGTCGCCCACGCAGGAATTCTCAGCACGAGAGGGAACTTGACGGGCTGGGTGGGGTTCACGGAAAGGGTTACGGTTTCCCGGAAGGGGTAGTCCGTCTTCTCCACGATGGTCACGGGCGTGCCTTCCGCGACCAAGGTGGACACTTCGCTGGGGCCATACACGACCGCCGCGAGGCCGTGATCCGGGGTCCCCATCCACAGGTTGGCCACGAACTTGGGCCATCCTTGATGCATGTTGGCAGTGCAGCAGCCGTAATTGGGTTCCAGGCCATAAAGGTTCGAGTCGGGACCGTTCGTCGTCCAGCGGTGGTTCGCAAAGCTGCAAAGGACTTGGTTCGCCTGCTGATCGTACTGGTGGCCCCACATGTCGGCGGTCAGAGTTCCGGGCAGGGCATTATAGGCGACCTTTTCCAAACGATCTCCCAAAGCAGGATCGCCGAAAATGGAGATGTCCGTCTCCAGAGAGAACATGGCTTCCACGACGGCGCACAGCTCCGTTCCTTGCGAGGGGTCGCGCCCGGCGTAGTGCTCGTCCGCTCCAAACAATCCGAACGGCTGCCCGTGAAACTGGTCGAGTTCATTCAGCATCTGGTCCAGACTTTCCCGATCCTTCTGCGCTCCGGTAACCAGCCACCACACGGCAGCAGCCTTCATGGCCATGGCATTGTTCACGCCGTGTGTGGAAAGGTTGGCTTGCGAATTGTCAATCTTCCCTTGGAAGCGGAAGTCAGCGAACTGCGCCTCCCAATCGTGCCCTTGAGCGTGCAGTCGGCGAGCTAGCTCCAGCAGGCTCTTGTCCCCCGTGCGGTTGTAGAGCCATAAAATGCTCAGCACCTCGTCGTGCCACCGAAAGATCGCCCACTCCTTGAGCGGCCTCGCGTCCAGTTCCTGGGCCTGATAAGCGAAGTACTTTTGCATAAGGGGAATCACGCGCGGATCGCCTGTGGCCTCCTGATACTGCATGAGCACCTTCAACATGACGTAATTCGGCCACCAGTCCGTGTTCCGGGCGGGGCCGATCCAGCCATTCGGTTGCGGGTGTTCGAGTGTCCAGTCTACCCACTTCTTCGCCTTGGCGATGAGCCTCTCGTCACCGGTCAAGAACGCCAGGGGCACCAGCCCATCCAGGAAATAGGGTCCTCGCTCCCAGCTTTCTCCCGTGCCGCCCAACCAGCCGCTGTTTGGGCCGACGTCGGGCCAAAACTCGTCG
>Ga0208321_1000095_pt1 | contig 104670 bp, 90 predicted proteins | sample June2015DPH_4_15_FD_184692 | JGI IMG/M metagenome (GOLD analysis project Ga0208321, IMG submission 184692) | Peatland microbial communities from SPRUCE experiment site at the Marcell Experimental Forest, Minnesota, USA - June2015DPH_4_150... | ecosystem: Environmental > Terrestrial > Soil >... | reverse complement strand
TTTGCGGGTTCGGCCTGGCGCCGTGCCGTTCTGGCGACGGCGCCGAGAATGCCGGGTCGGGGGAACCTCATTGCCGGCGGTGAGGGAACACTTTCGGCGCTGGCGTTGGTCTGGCCGGTCTGGATGATTTTTGGGGGACTTTCGATTGCTGTCTGGATGGCGGGACGATGGTGGCTCAACCGCATCCGGATGCCAAAGTGCAATGCAATCCACCGATGGTTATGCAATGAAACCGTTGTCCCGCTGCTGATCATTGCCGTGCTTTGGGTGGCGCTTTTCTGCAACAACTCAAGATTCATCCCGTATGCCGTTGGTTTCGATGCCCGCTCCCATTCTAATTACATTGGCTATCTTCAGGAGCATAAGGCACTGCCTTTGCCGAGCGAGGGGTTTGAGATGTTACAGCCGCCGCTGTATTACGGGATTTCGGCGATCACTCTTTCGACGTTGGGTCTTTCGGTGAGCGATGGAGCCGGGGTCATGGTGCTGCGGCTGCTCACGATGAGCTTTGGTCTGATGCATGTTGTGTTGATTTTCCTGAGTCTGCGGCTGCTCTTTCCAGGGCAAATTGGCCGGCAAATGGTGGGGCTGGTGCTGGCGGCCTTTTTGCCGATGAACCTTTACCTCTCGCATTATGTCACCAACGAGACTTTAGCGGCGCTGCTGGTCTCCGTCTCGATCTATCTTTGCCTGCGGATGCTGAAGACCGGGACAAATTCGTGGGCCAGTATCAGCGCACTGGGGTTTGTCATCGGCGCGGCGGCGCTCACGAAATTCACGGCTGTCCTTGTGGTCCCGTTCATCGTCGTTGCTCTGGCCAGACAGACTTTCGCCCGGCGCGAGGGGGTGGGCACTGGGTTGAAGAAACTCGGCAGCATGCTGGGGATAGCGATCCTGGTATCCGGCTGGCATTACGTCCGCCTATGGAAGCAAACGGGAAGGGTCGTCATTGGGGGCTGGGATCCGGCCTCGGGATCGGCCTGGTGGCAGGATGACGGTTATCGCGTGGCAGCTTGGTTTGGTCGTTTTGGCGAAAGCCTGTTTCACCCCTTGTTCAGTTGCACCGCATCGTTTCTGGACGGGATTTATTCCACGATGTGGGGCGACGGCCTGTGTGGCGGGGCCTCAGGTATGGTGTTTCGACCGCCATGGAATTACAATCTGATGGTCGCAGGATACTTTCTGGCCGTGTTGCCGACGGTCCTCATTCTAGTTGGAGCGGCGGCGTCCGCTGTGAAGCTGGTTCGTGAAGGGGGTTCCGACCGGTTTGTGCTGCTGGGCCTGGCTTTCGCTGTGTGGGTCGGACTCATTTACTTCAATCTAGAAGTTCCCTATTACGCATCGGTCAAATCTTTCTTCGGATTATGCGCGCTCGTGCCACTGTGTTTTTTTGGCGCGGTGGGGTGGGAGGTCCTGACGCGGGAACGGAAACCGCTGCGATTTGTGCTGGGCGTGATTATGTTGGTATGGGCAATGAACAGTTATGCGTCGCTGTGGATTCGTGACAACTCTGTATCCACGCACGTGTATCTCGCGGCTGGGCTTGGTTCCAATGGCAGGCCTGACGCCGCCCTGTCGGAGTTCGCCCGGGCGGTTGATATTAATCCTTCCAATGCACTGGCCAAGCGGTTCTTGGCGTCGGCTTTGAATGAAGCCGGGCGGAGGGATGAGGCATTTCAACAAGCTGAACAGGCGGTGGAATTAGATCCAACGAACAACGCCTGCCACCGTGTATTGAGTATGATTCTAGCCCGGCAGGGCCAACGGGAGCGTGCGATTGCCGAAGCCCGGCGCGCAGTGGAATTGGGACCGGAGGATTTGTCTGCCCATCGGCTCTGGCTGGAACTATTGGTCAGGTCGGGACATGATGATGAAGCCATCAGTGTCGCCCGAAACGGCTTGGGCGTGTTTCCAGATGATCCCGGCCTGCATTATACGTTGGGTCTGGCCTTGGCGCGAAAGAATGATCTCACGACGGCCACCAACCAGTTTGCGTATGCCTTGTTGTTCGCGCCGGATTGGATGGAGGTCCATTTGAACTTCGGACGGGCGCTCCTTCTCTTGGGGAACGCTCCGAATGGTTTGCGGCATCTTCAGGCAGCGGTGCGGCTGATGCCCGACTCGCCGCTGGCGCTCAACGAGCTGGCATGGCAGCTGGCCACCAGTTCCGATGCTGCGTTGCGCAACGGCCCGGAAGCAGTGCAGCTGGCGGAACATGGCTGTGCCGTGACGAGCCGCCGGGACCCGATGTTGCTCGCCACCCTGGCGGCGGCGTATGCCGAAGCCGGGAGATTTCCCGAAGCCATCAGTGCGGCGCAGGAGGCGCTTGCACTGGCCCGGACGACGGGCGATGAAGCCACTGTAGTCCGGACCGAGAATTTGCTGGGGTGCTTCCAGTCAGGTCGGCTCTTCCACCAGAACCCCATCCCTTCGCCATAGGGAATTCACCGGGTTCCCGACTACGATTTCTTCACGAATAGCGCGAGTGATGCGGTGTAGCCGTGCAGGAAGTTCTTTTCGCCGACGGGCCCAATTTCGCCGTTGCAGAAAAACCCCGAAAGTCCGAGCGGGCCGAGCCGTTCCTGCACGAGTTCGACATCGTGGTTCGCGCGGCCAAACAAGTGCTTCCCACGGCCGTTGCAACAGCAGAGGCAGCCGCCGTAAATCGGCGCGCCCCCAATTTGTTTTTTCGCGCGCGCGAGCAGTTCGTTCATGTCCTCGGTCGCCGCGCCGGCATCGCGCCGCTGGAACTGCATGGTTTGCCCCGCGCGCGGCAACGTGCCGACGGCCAGCACACCGGACTGCGGGTCGCCACCGATGAGGTTGCGCACCAGAAAATCACCGCGATGAAAATCTTCGAGGTATTCGTTGACGACCAGGCCGATGAACAGGTTGCCCTGCGCCTTGCGCTGTTCCTCGGGCGGAAGTTTTTGAAAGGTTTCGGCGAGCACCGCGTAGGCGGGCCGGTTGCCGATGTGATGGATCAAATTTTTATCCACGCGCGTGAGCGTCCACGTTTCGCCGATAGGGGTGCACCCCTGTGAAATGACACCAGTCAGTTGCACGTCGCCGCCGACGGAAATCGCCACGCCACCCTCCTCAAACACTTCACCATTCAGATAAACCTGCGTCAATTGCTGGTTGGGAATGCCGCTTGCCAGGCCGCCGAGCGCCGGCAGCGGCGCATAGGCCTCGTTCCACGAACGAATCCAGCTTTCCGCGTCGAGATGGAACGGGTCAATGAAAACGAGCCAGCCATTGGTGCGCTCCGGTTCGATGCCGGCCTCCAGGTGCCAATAGCCGGGGCCGTTGGCCTCCTCGACCTGACTCTGCGTGAAACGAAAATCCTTCAACTCCGCGCCGGGCAGCGAGTAAAGCGCGAGCACAAGCCCGGTCGCTTCTTCAATTTCCTGCGTGCCAGCAATCAGTCCGGTGCTCGAACAGCCCGCGAGCAACGGAATCCGGGCGTGAACGCGCAAAATTTCCAGCGCCTGCCTGGCGAACGGGAAAAATTTCGGCGACATGAAAACAAGGCCGAGTGAAACCTGCGGGGCGAGGAGTTGTGCGCGCAAATCCTCCGCCCACCGCCGCAGGCCGGTTTCATCGAAACCGCCCGGCCAGTGTGCCGCGATGGAATATTCGTTGTTCACAACTCTACCTTAACCATGCCACAACTTTTTCGCCGGACCAAATATCTTTGACCGGCTGGCGTTCGCGCGCCACGGCGGCGCGCCGGCCATGCACCAAAATTTCAGCCGCCAGCGGACGCGTGTTGTAATTCGATGCCTGGGCAGAACAGTACGCACCCGCGCTCAAGAGCGCGAGATAATCACCCTCGCCAACCTTTGGCAACGGGCGGTCTTTGCAAAAAAAGTCGCTGGATTCGCATATCGGCCCGACCACATCGGAAGAAATTGGCGCGCCGTTTTTGCGGGTGAGCGGCACAATTTCGTGGTAGGCGTTGTAAAATGCCGGACGAATCAGGTCGTTCATCGCGGCATCCACGATGACAAAATTTTTCCGGCCGGTTTTTTTCACAAATTCGACGTGCGTGACCAGAATGCCTGCGTTGCCGGCGATAAAGCGTCCCGGCTCGATGAGGATTTTCAAGTGGAGCGGCTGGAGTAGCGGGATGAGCCGCCCGGCGTATTTTTGCGATGTCAAAATATTTTTCGCCGCGGAAGTTTTCCACCAGGCGGCCGCGCCGCTGGCGAGGGCGGGTTGATAAACGATGCCCAGGCCGCCGCCGATGCTGAAAAATTCCAGCGCGTATTTTTCCTGCAGCCGTTTCACCAGCGGTAAAACCTTGCGCACGGCCTGCTCGAATGGGCTGGTTTTGGTGACTTGCGAGCCGATGTGCATCTGTAATCCAAGCAATCGCAGATTTTTCAGTCTGCTTGCGCGGGCGTAAACGCCTTCGATCTGCTCGAATTGAATGCCAAATTTGTTTTCGTAGGTGCCGGTCGTGATTTTCGCGTGCGTGTATGCGTCCACGCCCGGGTTCACGCGCACGGCGATGGGCGCGATTTTCTTCAGCCGCGCCGCAACGCGGTTGATGCGCCGCAATTCCGGTTCGCTCTCGGCATTGAAGGAATAAATGCCCTGCCGCAAGGCAAATTTGATTTCATTCTCCGTTTTGCCGACCCCGGCAAAAACGCATCGGCGTGGATCGCCACCCGCCGCGATGACCCGCTGTAATTCACCGCCGCTGACGATGTCGAAGCCGCTGCCGAGATTCGCCAGCACACGCAGCGCGGACCGGTTGGAATTGGATTTGACGGAGAAACAGACGAGATGATTCACCGGCGACAGGGCCGCGTCGAGTTTTTGGAAGTGCTCCGTCAGCGTGTGTTGCGAATAAACGTAAAGCGGCGTGCCAAACTTGCGCGCGAGCGACTCGACTGCGACGCCTTCGCAAAACAGCCGGTTTCCGACATAACGAAAATCATGCATAACGCCTGAAGTTTAAGCTTCAGGGTTCAAAGTTCAACCCCGAAGGACTTCGAGGTCAAGGTTTGCAATAAAAACCCGCCGGAAGCGTGCATCCAGCGGGCGGATGGAATCGCAGTATTATGGCTGGGCCAGGATTTCTGCGCGCTGGCTATGGTACTCCTCCGGCGTGATCTGATTGGCCTTGTATTTTGTGAGCAAGGCTTGAAGTTGCGCTTGTTGGGTCGCGGTAACCGGCAGCAGCGGCGATTCAATCGGCTTCAAGCCCAGTTCTTTTCCTGTATAAATTGCGCTGATCTGGTTCGTTGCGCTCTTCACGCCGGGTTTGACTTTAATCGTGGCGGGCATCGCGGGACTTTGAGGAACTGTGCCCGCCGCTGGCGTGATTGCAGGAGGAGCCGGCTTGATTATGACCGGCGCGGGCTGAGCCGTTTCCACGGTCGGCGCAGGCTTCATCTCAGGGATTGAGGCTGCCGGGGTGGTTTCGGCTGGTGGAGGAGTGGTGGGCGTAACCTCTGTCGGCATCGTCGCCACGGGCGCAGCGGGCGTTGTTCCAGAAGCCGCCGGGGCAGCGTGGGTTTCCGAAGTAATTGTCGCTTCTGCTGCCGGTTCGACCGGAGTCATCATCGGTGCCGGCTTGGTTTCGGCTGGCGGCGGTGTGGCAGGTGTAACCGCTGTCGGCATTGTCTCTGCCGGCGGACTTTTTGGTTCAGGCGCAACGGGTGCAACAGGCATCGGGGTTGCCGGAGTCGTTGCCGTGGCCGCCGGGATTGTTGCCTTGGTTGCCGGAGTCGTTGCCGTGGCCGCCGGGATTGTTGCCTTGGTTGCCGGAGTTGTTGCCGTGGCTGCCGGGATTGTTGCCGTGGCTGCCGGGATTGTTGCCGTGGCTGCCGGGATTGTTGCCTTGGTTGCCGGAGTTGTTGCCGTGGCCGCCGGGATTGTTGCCTTGGTTGCCGGAGTTGTTGCCGTGGCCGCCGGGATTGTTGCCTTGGTTGCCGGGATTGTCGCCTTGGCCGCCGGTATTGTTGTCTTGGTTGCCGGAGTTGTTGTCTTAGCGGGGACAGTTTTGGTTGTGAGCTGGCTTGGTTGCACCTTCACGGCGCCGGGAGAACTGACCACAACAGGTGGGGCCTGGGTTTGTTGCTTATCCAATTCGTGCATCTTTTGTTCCAAAGCCCCGCGCGCGGCGGCCTGAACAGGAGTGTCGTTCGCGCGGACACAAGTGAAGCTCGCACAAACGACAACCGCGCAAGCTGTGGGCAACAACTTGAAAATTTGCATAACGCTTCTCTACGCCAAATTCCCTTCGGATGCAACAGCTTTCCCAGTCGTGAAAAACAATTTTCGCCACATCCGCGGCAGCGGGTAAGCCAGTACTGAACACAGCAAAATCCCACGCACTTCGGCCCGGGAAATTTTGACGCCCCGCTGCAGGTCGAGCACGTTGCCGGCGCGCAGTCTCTCAATCGTTTTCATGCCAATCAAAATCGGCCATGCGCAGGCCAGTCGCACGCGGAACTGACCAAACGGCAACGTGTTCGTGTAGGCCCAGCCCGCAGCCAGGTGCGATTCGGCGCGGTCGAGATATTCGTGAAACAGGGGACGGAATTTCACCTCGTTCACCGGTGACAGCAAAACCTCCGGCAGCAAACCCGCCTGCTCCAGTTTGTCCGAGGGCAGATAGCAGCGGCCCTTTTTCAAATCGGCGGGCAAATCGCGCAGGATGTTCACCAGTTGCAGTCCCTTGCCAAAACGGACGCCGTCCGCCAGCAGTTGCGCGTCGTCCAACCGCAGTTTCGGAAACAGATGCGCGCGGCACATTTTCGTCCAAAATTCGCCCACGCAGCCGGCGACGCGCCAGGTGTAATCGTCGAGCTGGTCGGCGGTTTCCAACGCGACAATTTTTTCGGCGGACGCCCCGGCGAACCGGCGCAGATCCAGTTCCTGTCCGCCCGTGATGGTGTTGAGGGCGGTGCGGACCAGTTGCTGGTCGGCGGGTGAAAGGGTTTGCAGCAGCGTGAGGCTGTCCTCGACTTTTTCCAGCAAGGTTCCTTCGGCGGACGAGCCTTGATGTTTTGCCAGTTCACCGAAATTCAGCGGCGCCGTGGACGAGCCCAAAATCCGTTCGCGCAACCTTTCGAGCGCGTCCAGCCGTTGTTCAATCGGGACGAGTTCGGTGTCGGCAATGGTGTCGGTGGTGCGCGCGAGCAGATACGCGAGGCCGATTTGCGGGCGGATCGAGGCCGGCAGCACGCGCAACGTCAGATAAAACGAGCGCGAGGTTTGCTTGAGCAAATCCGTCAGCAGCGCATTTGCCTTTGCCGCCATTTTACGCCTGCAACAGTTTTCGCCACCGCACCAGTTGCTTCGCGACTTCCTTGGTTCCCGGTGCGCCGGTCAAATTACGTTTGGCCATCGCGCGTTTCAAGTCGAACACGCCTATTGCATCACGGCCGAACTTTTTGTCCACGGATTGTAATTCCGCGAGCGTGAGCCGGTTCAGTGGCCTGTCCAATATTTCCGCCAGTGCCACGGTTGCACCGACAGCGTGGTGCGCTTGCCGGAATGGCATGCCCTTGCGGACGAGATAATCTGCGAGATCGGTTGCCAGTAGCGCCGGATCACTTGCAGCGGCACCACAGGCAAGCGAGTTCACCTTTGTATTTCTCAACATCGCGGCCATGAGCCGCGTGGTGGCGCGCACGGTGTCGGCGGTGTCAAACACCCGCTCCTTGTCCTCCTGCAAATCGCGGTTGTAAGTCATCGGCAAACCTTTGAGCAGCGTGAGCAGCGCGACGAGGTTGCCGAAGACACGGCCAGTCTTGCCGCGCGAGAGTTCGGCGATGTCGGGATTTTTCTTTTGCGGCATGAGCGACGAGCCGGTCGTGTAGGCATCGGCGATCTTGATGAAGTTGAATTCCGCGCTTGCCCAGAGAATCAAATCCTCAGCCAGCCGTGAAAGATGCACGGCCAGCAACGCGCCGGCGGCGCAGAATTCAACGGCGAAATCGCGGTCGCTGACGGCGTCCATGGAATTTTGCGTGAGCTGCGGTTTGCCGTTCGCGTCCACGAACCCAAGCGCTTTGGCGACGAACACGCGGTCGAGCGGCAGCGTGGAGCCGGCGATTGCGCCGCTGCCGAGCGGGCAGACGTTCACGCGCGAGTGGCAGTCCCAAAGCCGTTCGCAGTCGCGTTCGAGCATTTCAACGTAGGCCAGCAGATGATGCGCGAGATAAACCGGCTGTGCCCGTTGCAAATGGGTGTAGCCCGGAATCAACACGACGGAATTCTTTTCGCCGAGACTGACAAGTGCGCGCTGCAAACCGGCGATTTCGCCCAGCAACGCGATAATTTCATCGCGCAACCAGAGGCGCAGGTCGAGGGCGACCTGGTCGTTGCGCGAGCGGGCGGTGTGCAGTTTTGCGCCCGCCGGAACGCGCCTCGTCAACGCGGCCTCGATGTTCATGTGCACGTCTTCGAGTCCAGCCTGCCACCGGAATTTCCCGGCTTCAATTTCCCGGGCGATGGTTTTGAGTTCGCGGGCGATGGCGCCGGATTCGGTTTTTGAGAGCACGCCGATTTTGCGGAGCATGGCGGCGTGGGCGAGCGAGCCGAGGATGTCGTGCCGCCAGAGCCGCCAGTCAAAAGAAACGGATTCAGTGAATTGCGCCACGTCCGCGCCGGGGCCGCGCGCGAAGCGTCCGCTACGGGAAACGGGAGGATTTTTTTTCATGCGCTTAGATTTAACCGCCGATGGGGACAGGTTTTGAGATGCGGCGGCAAAATTCAATCCCAAAGACGCAAAAAATCTAAAAAAAACTTCGTTGCCGACGGCGGGAGAATATGGGATGTTTTTTGAAGAAACCATCATGAGCGAGTTCACATATTCCTGTCCAGTGTGCGGACAGCACATCAAATGCACCATGTCGCAAAGCGGCTCGAAGATGGAATGTCCGACATGCTTCCAGACAATCCAAGCGCCGGATGTCTCGCCCATGCACGACCCGAAATTTGTCATCAAGGGCACGAAAGTAGGTGAACGTCCAATTCCGGCTGCGGTGGCGGATTCGAGAGCGGCGCCCAAGCCCGCACCGCAGGAAAAATCTTCCCTGCCGGCCATTCTCTTCATCGTCTTGCTCTGCGCCGCGGTGGTGGTGCTGTTTGCGTTCCGTGGAAGTATTTTCAAGTCCACCGGCGGGCAAGATGCGCCAGTGTCCTCCCCACCTCAAAAGCCCGTCAGCCGGCCGCCACCGCCCAAACCCCCCCCCGTCGCGCCGTCGGCGAATGACGCGCTTTGGATGTTGAATCTGGATACGGCGACAATTCCCGATTCCCTGGCGGCGGGGCGCATTCACGGGCGGGATTTCATAGTCGAACACGCCTATTTTCAGAGTGGCACGCTGGTATTGCGCACCGGCGTGCGCGGGCCGGTGGACTTTGGCATCGTAATCGGTTTCTATACGGTGCCGATCGAGGCGCTGGTCGCCCAGACCTTCAATATCACCACCAACACCGAAAAAGCGACGCCTGTGACATTGTGCTGGAACAATAACATAAGTTCCGGCCGGGTCAGTTTTAACAGCGGCTACGCGATGCGGCTGGAGTTCGGCGTCGTGGTGAACAATCATCTGCCGGGCAAAATTTATCTTTGCACGCCGGACGCCGAAAAAAGCTACCTGCTCGGAACTTTCAACGCCGATGTCCGCAGGCCCGCGCCGCTCAAACCAAGGTGAAGCGTGGTGGTGCGTTCCCTTTGCCGCGTGACGGCCGGACTCCAAACGCAAAAACTTGCCCCGCGTCGTCCCGGCGCGGAAACTTCCTCGTGAACATCGAACTGCTCAACACCGGCAACGAATTGATGCTGGGTCGCGTGCTGAACACGCACCAGCAATGGCTCTGCCGCCACCTCGCCGATCTCGGTTATGTTGTGACACGCCAGGTTGCCGTGCCGGACACGGCGCCCGACATCCAATCCGCCGTTCGTGAGGCGTTGAGCCGTGCGAATTTGATCGTCACCACCGGCGGTCTCGGCCCAACTTCCGATGATTTGACGCGGAGTTTGATTGCGCAGCTTCTCGGCAAAAAACTGCGACTTGATAAGGCGGTGCTCGACCACATCAAGAGACGTTTTGCGGCGCGCAACCTGCCGATGCCGAAAAACAACAAGATCCAGGCGCTGGTGCCTGAAGGCGCGCAGGTGCTGGCCAATCCGAACGGCACCGCGCCGGGGCTGGCGATGGAGGTGGAGCCCAATGATTTCAAAAACGAGGATGGAAGATTAACGATGGAGGATGACGGCAAACCGCAGCCGCCATCTTCCATTCTCCATCCTCGATCCTCGCGTTCCAAAAAATGGCTGGTGATGCTGCCCGGCCCGCCGCGCGAGTTGCGCCCGATGTTCGACAATTTTGTCGTGCCATTGCTCCGGCGCGAATTTCCGCTGGCAGCGCCGTTTGTCTGCCGCACGTTGCGGACGGGCGGCATCGCCGAATCTCTGGTGCAGGAAAAAATTGAAGCGCCGCTGAACACGCTCGCGGCCGCCGGGCTTGAAATCGGCTACTGTGTGCGGACGGGGCAGGTGGACGTGCGATTGTCGGCTCGCGGCGGGAACGGCAAAAGAATTGTCCACGCGGCGGTAACAGTCGTTCAAAAAATTCTTGGCGCGCAAATTTACGGTTTTGACGATGAGGAAATGGAAACGGTCGTCGTCCGGCTTTTGACCGAACGAAAGAAAACTTTGGCGATGGCTGAGTCCTGCACCGGTGGTTGTGTTGCGCATCGCGTGACGAATGTGCCGGGCGCGTCGGCGGTTTTTCTGGATGGATTCGTGACCTACAGCAACGAATCGAAGCAAAAATTTCTCGGCGTTCGCGCCAAAACACTGACGGCTCACGGCGCGGTGAGCGAAGCGGTGGTGCGCGAAATGGCCGAAGGCGCACGCCAACAAACCGGCGCGGACTTTGCCCTTGCCGTCACGGGCATCGCCGGGCCGGGCGGCGGAACAAAAGAAAAACCGGCGGGGACGGTTTTCATTGGGCTGGCCGGAGGGTTTGGAACGGTGGTTGAGCGCAAATTTAATCCTTATGAGCGCGAAACATTCAAGGAAGTCACGGCGTGGCAGGCATTGGAAATGCTGCGAATGCGGTTGGTTTGTTCTTGAGGGCAAAAAAAAATGGAGTAAAATAGCGCCATTCAACGTCTTTGCTTGAATTGAATAGAAAGGTTGATTTCCAGACATGGCTTTGACCACAGAACCATTGATTGCCAAGAGCAATCCGGCTGAGGGTGACAGCACGACGTTTCGCAAACGCCGCGGCACGTTGCTGGTGGTGGACGATGAGGACGGACCGCGGCAGTCACTACGGGTCATTTTCAAGGACGAATACAATATGCTGATGGCCGAGGACGGGCCAACGGCGATTGATCTGGCGCAGAAACATCCCATTGACGTGGCGGTGCTGGACATTCGGATGGCCGGCATGTCGGGCATCGAAGTTTTGGAACGCCTCAAATACGTGAACCCCAACATCGAGGTGATCATGATGACGGCGTTTGAAACGACGGATACGATTCGACAGGCGTTGCGGCTGCGCGCGTGCGATTACATCAACAAGCCGTTCGATCTTGCCACCATCCGCGCCGCCGTCAGCCAGGCAATGCAACGGCGCATGCTCGAAAGTGAAATTCACAGCAGCGCCGAAAAAGTGCAGGAATTGCTTTCCGAACTGCAAAACCAGAAGGTCGAGGAGCAAATTGCCAAAACGCGCGGCGACATTTACGCCAGCATCATCCACGACATCAACGGTCCGCTGACGGTCATTTCCGGTTTCGTGCAGGTGCTTAACCAGCGCCTCAATCGCAATTCGCGGCTGGAAATGGAGGACTTGGAATTCATCAAGGACCGCCTGCGCATCATCGCGCGGCAGGTGGGGAATTGCGTGGAAATCTCCCGGCGCTACCTCGGTTTTCTCCGCCGCCAATCGGAGGAAGCCCCGCGCGTGAGCGTGAATCAATTGTTCAAAGACCTCGAACAACTCATCCGCGTTCATCCCGGCCGGAGCGACAACGAATTCAGCGTTCAGCCGATGGCCGAAGACCTTGGCGTCAAAATGAACGGCACCGACGTCATCCAGATTTTGCTGAACCTCGCCGTTAATGCCTTTCAATGCGCGCCGATGAGTCATCGCGTCGATGTGGGCGGTGAAATTTTGCGCGAGCCGCTTGATTTGACCAAATTCAAGGATGGGCCGAACGACCGGCTGCTGAACGTCGAGGGCATGGACAATACCGCACCGCTCGTCAAACTTTGGGTGAGCGATACCGGGCCCGGCATCCCGCCGGAAGTGCTGCCGAAAATTTTCCAGCCGTACTTCACCACCAAAGGCCCGCGCCAGGGGACCGGTCTCGGTCTCAACATTGTGCAGCGGCTCATCAAGGAAGGGAAAGGCGCATTACACGTTCACACGCGGCAGGGCGAGGGCACGACGTTTACGATTTACCTCCTCGGCGCGGAGCTGGCGAAATAACCATCAGCCATGCGCGCCGGGGGTTTCATTGCGTTCGGTTTGATCGTTGCAGTTTGGGGCGCGCGGGCGAATGAAAAGCTGCCGGTGCTCAACGCCGGCAGCGAAGTTTACAGCGACGTGACGGTCACCAAGGTCACGGCCACGGACATCTACTTCACCTACGCCAGGGGAATGGCCAATGTGAAACTGAGCAAGCTCGATCCCGCACTGCAAAAGCATTTTGGTTACGATCCGGTGAAGGCAGGTGAGGTGGAACAAAAGCAGGCTGCGGCCAACACCCAGTACCACCTTCAAGCCATCAACCAGCCTTCGCCGCGACCTCCGGCTGATGAAAGCACAGCGCAGCCGTCATCGGCGGGACAGGCTTCAGAATTATCACGGAACACCGACTTGTCAGCGGCCTTGAATCAAGCGAGGTCGGAAAACAAAATGGTGCTGCTCGACTTTACCGGTTCGGATTGGTGCGGCTGGTGCATTAAATTCGACAAAGATGTGCTGTCCACGGACAAATTCGCCAGCTACGCCAATAGCAAGCTCGTGCTGGTAAAGGTGGATTTTCCCAGCCACAAAGAGCAGGACGCCGCGCTCAAACAGGCCAATCAGGAAATCAAAAAACAATTCGGGGTGACGGCTTTTCCCACCTTTGTGCTGTTGAATTCCGCCGGCCGGGAACTCGGGCGTCAGGTTGGTTATTTGAGAGGCGGCCCGGATGCCTTCATCGCCGAGCTGGATGGGTTTGGCAGGCAATGACGCCACGCCGGTTCGCGATTTATTTGCCCGGTGCGAATCTGGCGAAGTAAAATTGATTTTCTCCGGTACGCTATTTGCATAAGGCATCGCTAATCATTTTCAATAATCACTATTGAAAAAAACATCGTCGCTTACGCGAATAATTTTGGCGCTCGGCGCCAAATTTTGTGGGTCAATTCTTTTGCCATTAACCGCTACGGCGAAACCCCAGTGGTTTTCGAACCCGCCCCAATACACATGAACCACATCATTTGTTTCGACGATAAATTCACACCAAGCAAGAAAGGGATATTTTTCTTTTAACCCTGTCTTGGCTAAATCGTCATTGTAGTAAGACTTTTTAGATGCAGGTGCGTTCGGACGGCGGGGGAGTTGGTTAAAATCACGCGCAAAGTGTCGCATATCGTCAAGATTGTAATTCCCCAACATCCCGTCTCGCATCCCATAAAGAATTAAATCGTGAGGCTAGGGCATTATGTATTTAAGCCCCCAAAGAGTCAGCAGTCCCGCCAGCATCGCTGTTGTCCAAAGACGATGTTTTCTCTGAAGCATTGAGAAAATCCATGTAATCAAAAGAACTGGGTAGAAAATAAGCCCAAATAGTGCCAAAAGCACTTGGTAACCGATGGGCGTAAATGATTTTTGGTAATAGCCACACCAATAACACAGAACATACCGAGTGATTAGGCAAACGACCGCCAAAACGAGAACCGTGAGAGAAACTCGTTTAGAACTAAGTTTCATGTCGAAAATCCCGACGACTGATTAATTTTTGAACAAACAGTATTTTCAATTCCCCAAATACTCGCGTGGATCGACAATCTTTCCGGCAATCGCGCTCGCGGCCACGGTCATCGGTGACGCGAGAAACACCTGCGATTCCTTATCGCCCATGCGACCGGGGAAATTCCGGTTCGTCGCGCTGATACACTTGATGCCGGCCTTGTTGATGCGGCCAAATGTGTCCACTGGTCCGCCCAGGCAGGCGGCACACCCGGCGTTCTCCGTCATCTGCACGCCCGCGCTTACAAGAATTTCCCAGATCGTCTGGTTGCCCCAGTAGGTCGTCTGCAAATCTTGGACGATCTCCGGTGTCGCCGGTACGCCGAACGTGTCAATCTTGACGCGCTTCCCGCGCAACACACGGGCGAACTCCACGAAGTCGCTCGTCTTGCCGCCGGTGCAGGAACCGACGTAGGCGCGGTCGAGCTTGATGTGGCCCAACTCCTTCGCCTTTTTGCGCTGGCCGGGATTGGGATGGCACGCCACCGTCGGTTCGAGCTGGTCGAGGTTCACAACCAGTTCATAGACGAACTTTTGTTTTTTATCCGGCACGACGGGTTCGTAGGTGGATTTCGTGCCGTTCAATTTCACGCGGGCGTCCACGTATTCCGCCGTGCGCGAATCAAATTCAAAAATTGCATTCTTGCCGCCCGCTTCGATGGCCATATTGGCGATGGTCATGCGGTCGTCCATGGAAAGCGACGCCGCGCCGGGGCCGTCAAATTGCATGGCGCGATACGTCGCGCCGTCGAAACCGATTTCGCCGATGCAATGAAGGATCACGTCCTTGGCCATCACGCCGGGCTGCAATCTGCCTTCGAGCCGGAAGTGCATCGTTTCAGGGACCTTGATGAGCAACTTGCCTGTGCCCATGACGAAGCCGGCATCCGTGTTGCCGATGCCGGTGGCGAACAGATTGAACGCGCCGGCCATGCAGGTGTGCGAGTCCGTGCCGAACAAGATTTCGCCCGGACGCGTATGGCCCTTGGCCGGCAGCGCCGTGTGGCATACGCCCGCGTAACGCGAACCGAACTGCCGCTTCAAATTTCCCTTGGCGGCGGCGAATTTCCACGAGCCGTTCGGGTCGTCAATTACGTCGTAGAAATACGCGATGCCCTGTTCGCGGACGAAATCGCGGAGGATGTCCACGTTGCGGTTCGAGAGCGAGTCGGCGGTGAAAATATAGTGGTCAGGGATGATGACGATTTTGTTTTTGTCCCAGACTTTGGCGGTCTTGCCGAATTCGCGTTTGAACACGCCGATGGTGCCCGGCCCGCAGACGTCATGGGTCATGAGCACGTCGGCGTTCACCCAGATATTGTCACCGGCCTGCACGCGCGGCTTGCCGGCGGCCCGGGCGAGAATTTTCTCCGTCAAAGTCATAATCTGTGGAAAATAGCCGATGTATGGCGCAACTTCAACAGCGCAAACGCGGATGAACGGTTAATCGGCTGCGTATAATTTACTTCACCATCACCCGAAACCCGCTCGCATCAGGGGTTTTGTCGGGTTACCGGCTTTCCTGAAACAGGGAAACGCGCGCTGTCAACTTTTGGGCCATCGATGGCATCATTCATGCTAATCCGCGACTGGCGTTTATTTGCACCGTGCAGTGGTGTTTTCGGCGTTGAACGTGTTTGCACATGTTAACCAAGTTCCTATGCGAAAAAAAATATTGGTGGTGGAGGATGAGCCGGATCAGCTCGAAGTGATACGATTCACTTTAAAAAATGCAGGTTTTGCCATTGGCACGGCCACCAATGGCATTGAAGCGCTCAAGAAGGCCCAGACGGTGTCCCCCGATTTGATTATAATGGATGTAATGATGCCCGAATTGGACGGGTTCGCCGTTTGCGAAACTTTGCGGGGGAATCCTGCCACAGCCGCCATCCCGGTTCTCATGTTGACAGGTTTGTGCAGTCATATCAGCCGGCTCGTCGCGTATGAATCTGGTGCCACCGATTATGTCATAAAACCGTTCGATGCAGAACAACTTGTCTCAAAAGTGGAAAAGTTGCTGCATCAGTCATCGGAGGCCTCAAAAGCACCGCGCAAACCCAAGTCAAGACCTGTTGCTGCTTCGTCTAAGTAAAAGCCTTAGCCGGCATTCTTGGGGCACCAAACGAATTGGTTCGATGTATCGTTTGGAAATCAGGCTCGAACAACCGGCTCAAGGACAATTCACTATAGAACCTTGGCAGATCAAGACGCAGGTGGCCGGTGCCGCCTTCAAACAGCGGCAGGTTCTTACTTCACCTTGACCCGGAATTCACTCGCCGCGCAGATTTTTTCGAGGTCTCCGTCGTAAAATTCTTTTCGGTATTCGCCGGTTTCGAGCAGGTGCTGGCACAGTTCCTTTTTGTCGCGCTTGATGATGAACTTGAGTTCATCGAGGTCGTCCGACCAGCGGAAGCCGTTGAAAAATTCCGCGCCGGCAAACTGCGTTTTATACAGCGCCGTTTGCGAGTAGCACGTGCCGAGGTAGAAATGCTTGAAGCCGCGCTCGGCGAACAGCTCCACCGCCGAGGTCATCATGAACATGCCGAGATTGCGCGCGTAGTAGTTCAAATCGTAGAACGCATAGTAGTAATACGCGAGGTCCCGGCCCTCGATGTAAAGCGTCGCTGCGCCGATTTCCGCGCCGGTCTTTGCGTCGGTGAACACGAGCAGATGCGAAATGATGGGCGAACCGAACAGCGCATCGAGCCGCTCGAACGTCATCACGTCCTTGCCAAATTTGATGTCGGCATAGGTCTTGAAAAAATCACGGCGTTCCGGCGTGTAATTGTATTTGTCACGCGGCACGAGCTTCACCTCAAGGCCCGTGCCTTTGCGCAGGATGCGGCGATTTTCGGACGACGGTTTGAACTTCGCGAGATTCACCCGCACCTGGCGGCAGAGGTAAAAGCGGTCGAGGTTGCGCGACGACGGCAGGAAGCCGGCATTGAAGATATCCGACGGCGCTTCGCCCGGCTCCGGTACCCCCCAGATGGCATAAGGAAACTGGTAGTGCGCGTAGTCGGAGTTTTGTTCGGAGAAAAGAAGTTTCATTTTGCAGCGGCGGTTTCGGCTTCGATTTTTGCCGGCGCGGATTTGCCGTTCACGGATTTTCTCCGCAAGCGCAACCGCCAGCTGGTGAGGACTTCGTAGCTCACCGAGTTTTTCAACTTCGCCATGTCATGCACGGTGATTTCGTCTTTGCCCTGGCGGCCCATGATGACGGCTTCGTCCCACATCTGAGCCTCGGGAATGTCCGTGATGTCCACCATCAGCGCGTCCATCGCGATGCCGCCGACGAGCGGGGCGCGTTTGCCGTGGATGAGCGCGCCGCCTTGGTTGCGCACACGCGGGAAACCGTCACCGTAACCGATGGGCAGCACGGCAATCCGCCGCTCCGACGGCGCGGTGTAACGCATGCCGTAACCGACCACCTCGCCGGGTTTCAATTTTTGGATTGCCGCAATGCGCGCTTTCACGGACATGACCGGTTCGATGCCGGGAATCCGCCGGCAGACCGATGACGGAAAAACACCATACAACAAAATGCCAACGCGGACCATGTCGAGGTGCGCGTGCGGCAGATCGAGGAACCCGCCGCTGTTGCAGGTATGGCGCAGTTTCACCGGAATGCCACGGGCGGCCAGGCCTTGCAACACTTCGTTGAAACGGGAGAACTGGAGGTTGGCAAACGTCTTGTCCGTCTCGTCGGATTGCGCGAAGTGCGTCATCACGCCTTCGAGCGAGAGCGATTTCTCGGAGCAAATTTGTTCGATGAGCGGCAACGCCTCGTCCCAGCGCACGCCGAAGCGGCTCATGCCCGTATGAATTTTTACGTGCACCGGCACCCGTTTGTTGGCGGCCGCGGCCGCGTGGGCGAGTTTGCGGACAGTATGAGGTTCGTTGACACAGACGGTCAGATTGTGTTCCACGCACCACGGCAATTCGGCTTCCTGCCGTTCGCCCAGCAGTAGCAACGACGCGGTGATTCCGGCGTCGCGGAGCGCCATGGCCTCTTCCAACGTGCTGAGGCCAAACCCCCAGGCGCCTTCTTCGAGCGCGATGCGCGCCACGTCGAGCGCGCCATGTCCGTAGCCCTCGTCCTTCACGACCGCCAGCAACTGCACATGGCGCGGCAAGTCGCGGCGGATGAGTTGAAGATTGTGGCGCAGCCGCGCGAGGTCAATTTCAACCCACGCCGGGCGCAGTGGAAAACTTGTTGAATCAAAATCCATTTAATTGCCGGAAACTGTTTAACCACGAATCGTGCCAAATGACACGAAAAAAGCAGACGGTTCACAGCTTACCCGGCGGCCAGAGGCTTTGGCCGATGTCCGTTCGGAAATAACTGCCCACGACGCGGATTTTTCGGATGTTTGTGTAAGCTTTCGCAATCGCCGCATCCAGCTTTGGTGCCAGCGCTATCACGTCCGCAATGCGATGTCCGGTGGACACGAGCTTTTTGTCCGCGCCACGGGCCACTTCATTCCACCAGACGTCGCAATCGAATTTTCCATCCACTTCCAGCGGCAGATGCGGGCTGCGCACCTGGATGAAGGGATAGCCGTAACCGGCCAACGTGAGCGAACAGCCGAAATTGAGTTTTTCGTTGAACTGCAGGTCCAGCTTTTTGTTCTGTGCGGTTCGCAAGACGACCGCCGCCGGATTTTTGAGCATCCGCAAAATCATCGGGCCGGAGGTGACCCCGATGCGAATGTTGTATTCGATGACGTGCCATTGGCCCTTGCGTTTCACAGCGGTGACCTGCAATGGCCCGTTGAATTTTGCCGCGCGCAGCCACGGCAACAGCGGATGGATGAGCTTTCGCGCCAGGCCGTATTTGTCGTCCAGGTCGCGTTCGACCAATCCGCCGAGTGGTGCGCCGGCCACAACGCCCTGGTTGCCATTGAAGGCGTGTTTGTATTCCTGGTTCGTGACCAGCGAATAAATCTCGCCGCCGCTCACCAACACGATATGGCCCACCTCGGCACGGCCCAGGTATTCCTGTAGAAAAACGCCCTCGGCATAATTGACGTGCCGCAACCACGCACGCGTGTCCTCGACCGTCTCGCATAAAATCGTGTGGATTGGGCTGGTCGGCGAGCAAAGCGGATTTTTAATGACGAACGGTTGCGGGTGTTTCGCCAGGATTTTTTCAGCCTCCAAAAGGTTTGAGGCAACGTAGGCCTGCGGAAACGGAATTTTGAAATCCGTACACAGCTTGCGGGCAAAATCGCGCTCGCGTTCAATGCGCATGGCCTCGCGCACGGGACTGAAAATGCCGACGCCCGATTGCAACAAATCCTCCGCCCAAGGGGCAAGCGCCCAGTCAATGGATTGGGGGATGACGACCTCCACGCCGTTTTTCTTGACGAGCGGGACCGGGCTGGGAAAGGCGTTGCGCGAAAATGTCTGCCCGACGAGCGACGGCGGGAAATGGCCGTAATTGCGCGTGAGATAAGTCGAGACCTTCCCGCCCGCGTCCGCCAGCGCCGCGCCGATGCTGTGCGCGAACGACCCGACGCCGAGAATCATGGCAGAGGTTGCGTTTTTTTGAGTTTGCGTTTTGCGCGCAGGCATTGGTTCGTCGGCGGGAAGCGTGTTGCGTGTTGCGTGTTGCGTCAAGCGTTGTCTCGACTTTACCCGCCGATTTGTTACCTTGATGTCGTGAGTTTTGTCGTTGAATTCAATTCATTGCCACTGGAATCGCTCGTGAAGCGTTCGCAGTCGGCTGGCGTCCAGGCCGTGCGCGGGAGCATGGCGAAGACGAAATTGTCGCTTGCGGATTTTGCGAACTTGATTTCGCCGGCGGGCGGGGAATTGCTGGAACACATGGGCCGGCGGTCGCATACGATGACCCAGCAACGGTTCGGCAAAGTCATCCGGATGTTCGCGCCGCTTTACCTTTCCAACGAGTGCGTCAACAATTGCAAATACTGCGGCTTCTCGCGCGACAATCCGATCCTGCGCGTGACGCTGTCGCTGGAAGAAGTCAAACAAGAGGCACAGGCACTCAGAGAACAAGGCTTCCGCAACATCCTCTTGGTGGCCGGCGAACATCCGAAATTTGTTTCGAACGATTATCTGCACGATTGCATCGCCGCGTTGCATCCGGATTGGCCGGGCATTTCGCTCGAAGTCGGGCCGATGGAGACGGATGATTATAAGCCGCTCGTCATGGCGGGCGCGGATGGGCTGGTGGTTTATCAGGAAACCTACGACCGCAAAATCTATGCGGACATGCACACCGCCGGCCCGAAACGGAATTTTGACTGGCGGCTCGAAACGCCGGAGCGCGGTTACGCGGCGGGATTCCGGCGGCTCGGCATCAGCCCGCTTTACGGCTTGGCCGACTGGCGGTTCGAGGCCATCAGCGTGGCGGCGCATGCGGATTATTTGCTGCGGAATTGCTGGAAGGCGCAGTTGACGATTTCCCTGCCGCGGCTGCGTCCGTGCGCGGGAGAATTCCAGCCGCTCACGCACATGACCGACCGTGACTTCGCGCAACTCGTCTGCGCGTTTCGTTTGATGTTCCCCGATGTCGGCCTTGTGCTTTCGACGCGCGAATCGGCGAAGCTGCGTGACGGGCTGATTCCGCTGGGCATCACGATGATGAGCGCGGGCAGCCACACCGAACCCGGCGGGTACACCGGCGCGGGCAAGGAAAAAATCCATCACACCGAGCGTGGCAGGATTGTGGAACTTGCGTCCGGCTCAAGTGAATGGGCGCCCACGCCGGAAAATGCGACGAACGCGACCAGACAATTTCAAATTGCCGACGAACGTTCGTCGCAGGAAGTGGCGGAGTTGATCCGCAAGCTGGGCTACGAACCGGTGTGGAAAGATTGGGACGCGGCACTGACAGCGTAAGAAAATTGCAGGGTTGCTATGGATAAATCTCAAATGCGAGTGAGACCTGGTTTCTTGCTGGGTTTGGTGATGGTCTTTGCATTTCTTGGATGGTTGATTAGCAGGGGAGTTGCGACAGAAAAGGATAAGGCCAAGGCTAAATTTTACCTAACGCTCTCTGAAGAACGTTTGATGGCTAGTTTGCTCGGAGAACGAGCGATGAAGATCGGGGGGCTGACGAACGTCAATAACGAATTCGTTTTAAATTCATTCATTACCACAAACAAGCATCAATTCTCATTTGCGACTCGCACCAATGCTTCAGGCGAAGCGGTTGATATTTGGCAAAAGCCTTTCCAAATCAAACTCGTAGGGCAGACAAATTTCATCATTCGATCAGCAGGGCCGGACCAAAAATTCGAAGACTCAGACGACATCATTTTCAACAGCGTCTCAAACGGTTTTGTGAAGCCATGAATTCGATCATTGCCAACGGAAAGCGAATCGAGGCGAAGCTGCCGTGCTCGGTTGAGGAATTTCTGGTCGCGCAAAAGCTATTGCCGCGCAGCGTGGTGGTGGAGCACAACGGCGAGGCGGTTGCGCCGTCGGAATTTTCCCGGCGCCAACTCAATGCGGGCGACCAGCTGGAAATTGTAAAAATCGTCGCGGGCGGGTGATGGGAAGGGACGCCGTGTCGGCGCCCCTGATTTAAGTTTGGGACGGCGGCACGCCGTCCCTCCCAAAATGAGTCGAGGTGGCGCGCTTTGCGCTTTCGGTTTGGGCGGTCACGGGTTTAAGCTGTGGCCATTATGGACTGGCTGCATAATCTGATCTGGTATGACGGGAAATTGTTCGGCGTGGCATGGAGCGTTTGGAAAGTCGTCGGTTGGCTGGGCAACTTTGTTTTCTTCACGCGCTTTTTCGTCCAATGGTATGCCACGGAAAAAAAGAAGCGCGTGGTGGTGCCGACGGCGTTTTGGTGGCTGAGTCTGGGGGGGTCGCTGCTGCTGCTGGCTTATTCGCTGCACAAGCGGGATTCCGTTTTTATTTTCGCCTACGTCTTCACGTGGATTCCTTACATTCGGAACCTCATCATCCATCGGCGGCACAAGGAAGCGCACACGGATTGCTCCGGTTGCGGCAAGAGTTGTCCGCCACAGTCGAATTTTTGTCCAAACTGCGGCGCGCGGCTGACGCCGGTCACTTCTTAGGTGCGGCTGGCGTGGCGGCAGGTTGCGACTGCGGCACAACCCCGTATTTTCTGAGAATCGGCTGGAAGTCGGGATGCGTGTTGCCGTAAGTCGTGAGTTGCTTCACGAAATTTTCCATGCCCGCCCGGTCCCGTTTGAATGTCTCAATAATTTGGGTGGCTTGGGGTTTGATGCTTTCAATGTCTTTGCCGGTAAGTCTGGCCTGCCGATACAAAACGACAGTGAGCGTGCCACTGACCACGACGAGCGCGAGCAGCAGCGTGAAAACCTGATGTCGCAAAGCAACAATTTGATCCATCAGTTCGGTTTGCACGGGGATATTTGTTTCAGATTCATTCATGGCAATTAGCGGTTGGCGGGTTTGGCTTGGGCAGGCTGCAGGATGCGAAGGATGTCAGAGTTCGGATTTTGCTTGCTGTAAACGATTACGTCGTTCGCAAGTGCTTCGACGGCCATGCGGTAGCCGTTGGCCTGGGTTGCTTGCATTTGAAGGGAACGCAACTCACGTGTGCGGAAAATCGTCTGCAGCGCGAAAATCACGCCCAAAATTGCCAGCACAGCCAGCACGAGATTTAAAAAGGTCGAAATGTTGTCATTTTTCATAAGATTACGGTGACTTTATCGAAACGGCGGCGGATGTCCACTGAATTTTTGCGGCGAAAATGGATTGATTTTACCTGGGGCGAATGGTATTACTTTTTATAATTCAACGACACATAGTGGCTAAAGAAGAGCCAATTGAATTAAGTGGAAACGTTACACAAGTGCTGCCCGGCACGATGTTTCGTGTGGCGCTGCCCAACGGCCACGAAGTGCTCGCGCATATCTCCGGCAAGATGCGAAAAAATTTCATCCGCATCAGCATCGGCGACCAGGTCAACGTCGAGATGTCCCCCTACGACCTGAACAAGGCGCGCATCACCTACCGGCACAGCTAAACGTGATGCGTATTACGTCAAGTATTCAACAGCGGCGCAGGGTGGCTGCTTGACGCAGCACGCAATACGCAACACGATTGCCCCATGCAAATCCACTTCCTCGGCGCGACGCGCACCACCACCGGCTCGATGTATCTCTTCGAGATCAACGGCAAGCGGCTGTTGCTCGAATGCGGCCTCTTCCAAGGCCATCGCGAGGAGTCCATCCAGCGCAACTGCTGCTTTCCGTTCGACCCGAAGCAGATTGACGCCGTGGTTCTGAGCCATGCCCACATGGACCATGCGGGCAACCTGCCGAACCTCGTCAAGCAGGGTTACACCGGCAACATCCATTGCACCTTCGCCACGCGCGACCTTTGCAGCATCATGCTCGTGGACTCCGCGCACATCCAGATGGACGACGCCGTGTTCGTCTCGAAACAGCGCGCGAAGAAAAAACTCCCGCCGGTCGAGCCGCTTTACACCATCGCCGACGCGGAGAAAACGTTGCATCAATTCGTCGCCGTCGGCTACGAACGCCCGTTTCTGGTTGTGGACGGTGTGACGGTCATGTTCCGCGACGCCGGGCACATTCTTGGCGCGGCGCAGGTCATTTTGGACGTGCGCGAAGGCAATCGAAAATTCCGGTACCTGTTCAGCGGCGACGTTGGCCGCGGCAACGATGAAATTCTCCGCGACCCGCAGCCGACTGAAAACGTGGATTATCTGCAGATTGAATCCACTTACGGCGGACGTGAACACACCGTGCGCACCGACGCCGACCAGACCGTGGGCCGGCTCGTGCTGGAGACCTTGAATCAAAAAGGCAAGGTCATCATTCCGGCGTTTTCGGTCGGGCGCACGCAGCAGATTGTTTATGTGCTGAACCAGCTCACGCTGGCGGGCCAATTGCCGCGCGCGCCGATTTTTGTGGACAGCCCGCTGAGTGTGAACGCGACGGAGATTTACCGCCTGCACCCGGAATGTTTCAACGACAACATCAACCGGTTCCTGCACGAAAAGGCAAATCCCTTCGGCATGTCGAACCTGACCTACATCCGCGAAGCCGATCAATCGAAGACACTCAACGACCTGAAGGAACCCGCCGTCATCATCAGCGCGTCGGGCATGTGCGAAGCCGGACGCATCCGGCATCATCTCCAGAATCACATCGGCGATCCGAAGAACCTGATTCTGTTCATCGGCTTCTGCGCGGAAAACACGTTGGGCGCGCAAATCGTGGCCGGGCAGAACCCGGTGAACATTTTTGGCGAACCACAACCGGTGCGCGCCAAAATCGTTTCACTCGACACCTACTCCGGTCACGCGGATAGAAGTGAATTGAAGCAATACGTCGAGAGAATTTCCGGCGACATCAAAAAAATCTGCTGTATCCACGGCGAAGAACCGCAATGCCTTGCCCACGCCGAAACGTTGCGCGCGATGAAACCAAAAGCCGAAGTCATTGTGCCGGAATACAAACAGGCGGTGGAGATTTAGGCCGTGCAATTTGTGGATTGAACCGCCTGACTGTTTTTGCCAGCTTCCATTCAAACCGAACCACTTTGGGCGAATGATCAAATGAGCGAAATTAAATCCAACGCCGACATTGAACCGTGCCTTTCGGTCGTGATGCCGGTTTACAACGAAGCGGCGACGGTGGCCGAAGTCATCAAAGTCGTGCTGGCGCAGCGTCCGGTTCAACAACTGGTCATTGTGGACGACGCGTCCACGGACGGCACCTGGGATAAATTGCAGTCGGCCACGGCCGGCGATGCGCGGGTGACCTTGGCGCGGCATGAGCAAAATCAGGGCAAGGGCGCGGCCTTGCGCACGGGGTTCGCCCAGGCAACAGCACCGGTCGTGATGGTTCAGGATGCCGATTTGGAATATGATCCGACGGAATATCACCGGCTGCTGGTTCCGATTCTGGCGGACAAGGCGGATGTGGTGTTTGGATCGCGATTTCTGGGCGCCGGGGCGCATCGCGTGTTGTATTACTGGCACTCGTTGGGCAACATTCTTTTGACCACCTTCTCCAACATGGCCACCAACCTCAACCTGACGGACATGGAGGTTTGCTACAAAGTGTTCCGGCGGGAAGTGATTCAACAGATCAAAATTGAGGAAGACCGTTTTGGTTTTGAGCCGGAAATCACGGCCAAGGTCGCCCGGTTGAAGGTGCGCATCTACGAAGTTGCGATTTCCTATTACGGACGCACCTATGCGGAAGGCAAAAAAATCGGCTGGCAAGACGGAGTTCACGCCTTTTGGTGCATTTTTAAATACAATTTTTTATCCCGATCATAGGTCAAACCCGATAATTCCTAATGACAATCCGTTCCGGAGCCGGCTAAAATCAAACCATCATGCCAACGGCTATTTTAATCTGGGTTTGGTTTTGCGCTTATCTCAATTGCGTCGGCTGGACGCTGTCGGCGTTGCATCAATTGAACGCCGCTGGTTACACGGTCGCACTGCTGTTGGGAGGTGTTGGGTTCATGGCTTGGTGGAAACAAACTTCCGGACGGATTTTCCCGCACATTTCCTGGAGGAGATGGAAACGCCGTTTTCGCCGGCCATTCTCGCTGGCATTTCTGATTTTGGCAGCGATGGCTTTTCTGGGCGGCGCGTTGTATGCGCCAAGCAATTATGACGCGCTGGCGTATCGCGTTCCGCGTGTGTTGCACTGGCTGGCGGCGGAACAATGGCACTGGATTCACACCGATTTTGACCGCCTGAACGTGCGGGTCTGCGGCGTCGAATGGGTTTCCGCGCCTTTCATTGTGCTGGCGAAGACCGTCCATCCGCTCTTTCTCATCAACATCGTTTCATTTCTGCTGTTGCCGGGACTGGTGTTCAGCGTGTTCACGCGGCTGGGCGTGCGACGACGCGTGGCGTGGCATTGGATGTGGATCGCGCCGACCGGCTACAGTTTACTACTTCAAGCCGGAAGCATCGGCAACGATTTGTTCGGCGCAACTTTCGCACTGGCGGCGGTGGACTTCGCAGTGCGCACAAAAACCTCGCGCGCGGCGCGCGATTTTTTCGCATCCATCCTTGCCGCAGCCATGCTGACTGGTGCCAAAACGAGCAACTTGCCGTTGGTGTTACCGTGGGCTGTCGCCATTTTGCCTTCGTTCAAATTGGTTTTTCGCTGGCCGCTGCGGACATTGGCGGTTTGCGCCATCGCCATTTTCGCCTCGGTTCTGCCCACGATGTTTGCGAATGCAAAATTCTCCGGTGACTGGTCCGGTGTCAATGTCGGGCGAAGTAACGTGAAAAACGCGGTGTTTATACGGTTCGGTGCCAGCACAGTCTTGATGGCCATCGGAAATTTTGTCCCGCCGGTTTTTCCCCTGGCTGACTGGTGGAATCACCGGGTCGAGCAGGCATTGCCGCCGGGGCTGGCCGGACATCTGGAACAAGTCATTGAAGCCCCCGGTTGTAAATTTCACCTGGATGAAATGCAGATAGAGGAAGACGCGGGTCTGGGGTTCGGAGTTTGTGTTTTATTGCTGGCCAGCATAATCGCGGCAAAATTTGAACGGCAAAAAAACACTGCCGGCGTATGGAATAATCCCGGCGGATCAACCTGGCAGACGTGCGTGCGGCTTGCGCCAGTGATTTCGTTTTTCGCCCTGATAACGCAGGCCAACCTGACCGCCATTGCCCGTATTTCAACGCCGTATTATTTATTGCTGCTGCCAGCGTTGCTGGCGGGCGCCGGACATGAACGACTGATTAGAAAATTCTGGTGGCTCGTTTTGGGGTTCGCCGTTTTTGCCGCTGCAGCCGGGCTGTTGATCATCTCGCCAGCGCGTCCGTTGTTTCCCGTCCAGACACTATTGGAAAAAATCCAGCCGTACGCGCCGGATTCCAGATTGTTCACCCGCGTTAAAACGGTTTATTCCGTCTATGGCGCGCGCGGGGATGCTTTTAAACCGGCCCGGGCAATTTTGCCCGCAGATGCTAATCCGCTGGGACTCATCACTTGGGATGATCCGGAGGCATCACTCTGGCAGCCGTTTGGTTCGCGCCGCATTTTCCATGTCTGCCATGACGACACACCTGACTATATACGACGGCGCGGCATCCATTACGTACTGGTAAGTTCATTTATTCTATCGCACGGTTGGCATATGTCTCTGGACGAATGGCTGGCCCGGAACAACGCCGAGGTGGTTCAGCGCCTGAGTTTGGAATTACGGGCGGGCAGAGGCGCCACCGACTGGTTTCTGGTCAGACTGCGCTAGTGATGGTTGAATCAGATCGCCTATGAGCGGACCGCACATCGGGGGAAAATTATGCATGATTTATCGCGAAAGAATTTGACGATTGCCGTCTTGATACCCTGTTACCAGGAGGAATTAACCATTGAAAAGGTGGTTCATGATTTTCAGCGGGCGCTGCCTGACGCACGCATTTATGTGTATGACAATAATTGCACTGATGCCACGGCTGCCAACGCGAAAAAGGCTGGGGCTATCGTGCGCCGCGAAAAAAGACAGGGCAAAGGCTTTGTGGTGGCGAGCATGTTCGACCAGGTGAAGGAGGACATTCTGGTCATGGTGGACGGTGATGACACGTATGACGCTGGCCATGTCCACAAATTGTTGGAGCCCATTTTGCGCGGTGAAGCCGACATGACCGTGGCCACGCGGCTCACGAAGTACGGCGAAAAATCCTTCCGCCCATTGCACGTTGCCGGCAACCGCATAGTCTGTGGCATCATCAATTGGATGTTTCAATCACAGGTCTCGGACATCTTTTCCGGCTACCGCGTTTTCACCCGGGAGGCTGCGTTGCAAATCCCAATCACCGCCCGGGGTTTTGATGTGGAAACCGAACTCACGTTGCAGGCGCTTTACCGCGGGCTGGTCATCAAGGAATTGTCGGTCCCCTACCGCGCCCGGCCCGAGGGAAGCTTTTCCAAATTGAGCACGGTGTCCGACGGGTTTCGAGTCATCCTGAAGCTTTTCCTGATCATGAAATCCTACAAGCCGCTGACCTTTTTCGGAATCGGCAGCCTCGTGTTCCTGGTTTTGGGTCTCGCCGTCGGATCCCGCCCGGTTTACGAATATATCACCGAGCGATACGTCTACACGGTGCCGAGCGCAATGCTGGCCGCATCCTTGATCGTGCTGGCTTTTTTCAGCCTGGGTTTGGGCTTGATTCTCAACAGTGTAAACCTGCGCCTTCTGGAACTGGAAAAACTGGTCGGTAAACGGCTGGATGCAGATCGTGACCGACAATCGATGCCGGAAAAACACTCTCCATCGTGATCCAATGCCGGCCTGACTTAAAAACCTTTGTTGAAAGGGCTGCAACCGGCTCGCCTGAATTCTTTTCGGTTAAAGCCGCAATTTCCCAATTTCAAAAGAATGGCAAACCAGTCCGGCTTGTGTGTTCGGTGAAAAATCAGGATTTGGATTTTGATGCATGAGACTGACCAAGCTGTCAGTGCGGAAATTTAATCGCAACCCGCACATCTCGACGAATTTCAACCTGGCCCGCACCAGCTGCCACGGCAGCGGAATGAATCTGGTTTTTTGCCCGGCCCGCGTGTTAATAAGGCGCAAAAGAGGCCAGGCTTTTGCCTGGTTTCAAATTTGGGGCAAGGTGGGTCGGATGAAGCTCAAGAAATCATTGCCATGAACCTCATTTTTGCCAAGACTTCCCGGCCTAAAATGAAAAGTCTTAAAAGTCTTGCTGGTTCGGTGATTCTGGTTACAGGCGGCACTGGTTCGTTTGGTAACCGCGTGGCCAGTCATTTGCTCAAGCACAAACCTGCACAGATCCGTATTTACAGCCGCGATGAAAAGAAGTGGTGGGAGATGAGAAAAACATTTCCCCAGTTCCGTTACATCGTGGGAGATGTGCGGGACCCGGCCCGTCTTTCCGAAGCCATGGGTCAGGTCGAAATGTATATCTGACTTTTCGCGCAAACCATCCATGAGTTACGAGCTGATCGAGCGATGCCGCGGCTGCCTGAGCCCGGCATCGGAACAGGAGGCCGTGATGCACATGAAGCCCATGCCGTTGGCGGGCAAGTTTTGTTCCACGGCGGATGAGGCAGCCCAAGCACCGGTTTTTCCCATCACCTGGGTCAGATGCGCCCGCTGCGGTTTAATCCAGGTTCGGGAAGACATTCCCGATTCTGTCTTGTTTTCGCAATAAATTACGCGTCGTCGAGCGTGTCGGGCCTGGTGCGGCATTTCTCTTTCCACCATGCTCTTGGATTGCGGCTCCGCCGCTCCAGGCGTATCCGGGCTCGAGCCGCCTATGCCACATGGCCCAACTTGCGTAGGAAGTCCTTGAGACGCGGGATCTCCAACTCAACCGTGTGTCTGTAGGTGGAAGGACAGATAAGCAGGTGGTAGTCAGCCTTGATCACTTGCGAGATCCACTCCAGCCAACTGTCGGATAGGAAATCCTGTGCCAGGAGCAGGATCTGGCAGCCGGGCTGGCAGAACACCGCGTTGGTCAACCCGCTCCCGGTGGCGCCGCAAATGACTTCCGCCTCAGAAAATAGTTTGATCTGCCGGGCGAAACTCAGTTCCCCGGGCTCAACCAGCGCCCAGCCAAGACCGGTAAACAAATTGTTGATTTCTTTGGCATTCCTCGGAGTGCGCGTGTAACCGGCCCGATTGATAAAGAACTTCCTTGGTCCCGAATAATTCGGGTCGCGTTTGGGCAGGAACGCCGTGCGAAGAAAATGGATGCCATAAGGATTCCAGCCCTCGAGCATGGTGGTGAAGGAACTGAAATAATAGCGTTCCACTTCAACGTGCGTTTCGGCAGTGAGCCGGTAACGATCCTGCAATCCCAGCAATGCCAGGCTGTCCTTTCGGGACTGGGACATCGTGCCCGGCACAATGATCCGGGTATCCGCCGGGAACTCCGCCAGCAAAGCCAGGCGCGGCAGAGCATCAAGGATCCAATGTGTGTAAGGGGGATTGCACGAAGTGGGCACCCAACGCGAGACGATGCTGGTCCAGTTGCCCTCGAGCCTGACCGGCGGCGGCAGGTGAAAGAACCGGCACGCGGGGTCGTCACGCCACCGCTTGTAGCCATAAACGGACTCGAGGCAAACCTGCTTGCCGTTCATCAAAGCCAGACTCTCGGATGCCAGCCGCGCGTTCCGATGTTCACTCCAGAAAATCGGCCACGGCTGCTCCTTGTGCTGTTCATAGCCTCCGGTCGCCAGAAGCGAGCCTTCGTTCACGACCGGGACACCCTGGTCGTGGAGCAGGATTCGCCCGTTCGTCTTTGGATCTCCGGTCCTGAGCGCCTGGTACACCGAGAATGTGTGCAGCGGAGGGCCGAAACGCGCCGAGCGCTCAAAGATCCAGCGACATAATTCGAGAAAGGCCTCGACCAGTCCGCGCCAGAGGCAGTGACGCAACCATCGAAGGAGGCGGTGAAAATGTTTAAAGCGGCGAAGCTCGTGCGCCAAGGTGTCCGGTGTGAATCCGTGTTCCAAATGCATGTCAGGTTGATGGATTGTGCTACGCTGCTGGCGCTGATTCAAGCAGCAACAACAGGCTGACTCCTTCCGGCGTGCGAAGATTCAAGCTCGGAATTCTGCGATACACCTGGATCGAGCCAATGGTGACTGACTGCACGGCAGGGGTGCGCGATTTTCAGATGCGCCGCACCGGCCTTGGACTGCCGTGCTCACCTTGGCTCACACCCAGCCCGCACCTTGGCCATTGCCACCAATCGACCAGACGCGCCGGCGCGTAGCGCATCCCGCTCTGCGGGACAAACCTGTCGTATCGCCACTTTCCGCCTTTGCGGCATGCCAAAGCGCCGCTCCGGCGCGACGGCGGCCAAGTCGGCAAGGAGTTGGGAATCACACAGTTTGCGGGTTTGTCCCGCAAAGCGGGACGCATACAGCAGACTTGGAAGTCTGCGCTACGGGGCGGTTCCAAGATGTGCACGGATGGCCCCCGGACCCCACACTGGACAATTTCGGACAATTTCGGGCTTGTCGTTGGTATTTTATGCTGCAAGAATGGGACAGAATTTCTGCTGATGAGCATACTGCAAACGGCCGCCGCCATGGTTCATGGATACGGGTTTCAGATTTGCCAACAATAGATTAAAACTTTTTTTCAACAATTATGCAGGTAATGATTCTGTGCGGTGGCTTGGGAACCCGGTTGCGGGAGGAAACCGAGTACCGTCCCAAGCCGATGGTGGAGGTCGGCGGGCGCCCGCTCCTCTGGCACATCATGAAGATTTATGCGGCGCACGGATTCAAAGAGTTCGTACTGTGCCTGGGGTACAAAGGCGCAATGATCAAGGACTACTTTCTCAATTACGAAACCTTCACCACCGATTTCACGCTCACTTTGGGGGGCTCCAAGAAGGTTGAGTTTCACAACGCCCATGCCGAGGAGGGATGGAAAATCACCTTTGTCGAAACCGGGGTGGCGGCGATGACCGGTATGCGTCTTTTGCGCGCGCTGCCTTATGTCAAATCGGAACATTTCGCGCTCACCTATGGCGATGGCGTGGCCGACATTGATTTGAAGGCGGAACTGGCGTTTCACCGGAAGCACGGCCGGCAGGCGACCGTGGCCGCCGTGCGCGCACCCTCGAGGTTCGGCGAGATGGTGATTGATGAACTGGAACAGGTCAGCGACTTTCGGGAAAAACCGGACGCGGCGACGGGCCGCATCAACGGGGGATTTTTTATTCTGAAGCGTGCCGGATTGGAACGGTATTTGCAACCGGCGGAGGAGGGATTGATCTGGGAACATCAGCCGCTGGAAAGGCTGGCGCAGAAAAAGCAGCTTAGGGCTTTTCAACACGACGGTTTCTGGCAGCCTATGGACACTTATCGCGAATTTGAACTGTTGAATAAACTATGGAACACAAACAGCGCTCCGTGGAAAGTGTGGTGAAACCGCGCCCGGCGGGGCATTGTCTGTTTGCTTGTTCGAACGGCGGTTTACAGCCGGAAACCATGATGAAAGCCGGGCATCCTTAATCTGTTTGGTGATGACCTATGACATTCTCATCGTGGGCGGCGGCATCGTCGGCCTGGCCACGGCATGGCGGCTGACACAAGCCCATCCAAGTGTCCGCTTGATCCTTCTCGAAAAAGAAGCCGGTCAGGGGCAACACCAGACCGGTCACAACAGCGGCGTCCTGCACGCCGGTCTTTATTACAAACCCGGCTCTGCCAAGGCGAAGCTCGCCATTAGGTTCAGAATTGCGACGAAGGGCTTGTCCCAACTAAGCTGACACATCGAATATCGCACGACTATGAAACTTCTCATCACTGGGAACCTGGGTTACGTCGGGCCGGTCGTGGCACGCCATTTTCGCCGTGTCTTTCCCGATGCCTGTCTGATCGGTTTGGATTCCGGTTTTTTCGCGGGCTGTCTGACGGAGTTATCGGGCTTTCCAGAAACCGCCCTCGATTGCCAATACTTCGCTGATGTGCGCCGTGTTCCGCCGGAAGTGTTCAATGATGTTGACGCCGTGGTGCACCTGGCGGCCATCTCTAATGATCCGATGGGCAAGGCATTTGAATCCATCACCATGGAGGTGAATCACGGCGCCAGCCTGGCGGTTGCCCGGCAAGCCAGGGCAGCGGGGGTGAAATGGTTTGTGTTCGCTTCCAGTTGCAGTGTGTACGGTTTTGCTGAGAACAATGCACGCGCCGAGACCTCCAGCCTTAATCCGCTGACAGCCTATGCCCGGTCCAAAGTTGCGGCGGAAGAAGGACTGCGTGCCCTGGCCGGGCCGCATTTTTGCGTGACTTGCCTGCGTTTTGCCACTGCCTGCGGATGGAGTCCGCGCCTGCGTCTGGACCTGGTGCTCAATGACTTTGTTGCCAGCGCCATAGCCTCAAAGCGCATTGATATTTTGAGTGACGGAACGCCCTGGCGTCCACTGATTGATGTTCATGACATGGCGCGTGCCATTGAATGGGCGGCCACCCGCAATCGCGATGCTGGCGGTGATTATGTGCTTGTCAACGCCGGCAGCAACCGGTGGAACTGCCAGGTCAAAGACCTTGCCGAAGCCGTGCGCCAATCCCTGCCCGGCACCGGGGTTTCCCTCAATTTGAATGCCCAGCCGGACAAGCGCTCCTACCGTGTGGATTTCTCGCTGTTCGAGCGGCTCGCGCCGCGGCATCAGCCGAAACATGAACTTGCCACCTCCATTCAAGAATTGAAGGCGGGACTGGAGGCAATAAACTTTGCCGACGCCGATTTCCGCAATTCCCGGCTCATCCGGCTCAAAACGCTCATGGCGTTGAAATCCAGCGGACGCCTGGACGAGAATCTGTCCTGGGCATCATCCTTTTATTCCTGATGAATACATCTGCTCCCAATCCCGCCGCGATCAAGGCGGAAATCCTGCGACTGACGCGTGAGTTCTCCCGGCACTTCCATGCCGGAAACCGTCCGGGCTACGAAAAAAACTGCCAGCGCCCGGCCTTCACGCCCGGCCAGACCGTGGTTCCCTACGCCGGCCGTGTCTTCACCGAGGATGAAGTGGAGGCGGCGGTCAGCGCGGCGCTCGATTTCTGGCTGACCTTGGGCAAGGAAGGTGAAGCTTTCGAACAAGGGCTGGCTGATTTCCTCGGCGTCAAAGCCAGCGTGCTGTGCAATTCCGGTTCCTCGGCCAATTTGCTGGCCGTGTCCGCCTTGTCCAGCCCTCGTCTGGGCAACCGGCGGCTTCGTCCCGGCGATGAAGTCATTACCGTCGCCGCCGGATTTCCCACCACGGTCGCTCCCCTGCTCCAAAACGGCTTCGTACCGGTGTTCATTGACAATGATCCGGTCACGCTCAACGCGCGGGCGGATCAACTCGAAGAAGCCTATCGCGAAGGCAAAACGAAGGCTGTATTCATGGCGCATACGCTGGGCAATCCGTTCGATCTTGCCACCGTCATGGAATTTTGCCGCCGCCATGACCTGTGGCTCGTCGAGGACAATTGCGACTCTCTCGGCTGCCGTTATGACGATCAACTCACCGGCACGTTCGGTGATTTGTCCACGCAATCGTTTTATCCGCCACACCATCTGACGTTGGGCGAAGGTGGCGCGGTGAACGTCGTCCGCAACCTGAAACTCAAAGTGCTCGTGGAAAGTTTTCGCGACTGGGGCCGCGACTGCTGGTGTGCCAGCGGCAAGGATAATACGTGCGGCAAGCGTTTTGACTGGCAACTGGGGGAACTGCCAAAAGGTTACGATCACAAGTTCACTTACTCTCACTTTGGTTACAATTTAAAACCGCTGGATATCCAGGCGGCCATTGGCCGGCAGCAGCTCAAGAAGCTGCCGCAGTTCATCCAGGCGCGTGTTGACAATTGGGATTACCTGCGCCGCGGGCTGGACGATTGCTCTGAATTTTTCGACTTCATGCTCCCCACGCACGCCACCGGTTGGACGCCGCAGGGATTCACATGGGACAAGTCCGGCCACCGCACGCTCTGCTCGTGGTTCGGTTTCATGCTCCGCGTCAAGCCGTCCGCGCCATTCAAGAAGTTTGAATTCGCACGGCACCTCGACGAAAAGAAAATCGGCAACCGGATGCTGTTCGGCGGCAACCTCGTCCGGCAGCCGGCGTTTGTTCAACTTCGCAAAGACAATCCGGCGGCGTTTCGAGTGGTCGGCGATTTGTCGGGCGCCGACCGGATCATGAACGAAGCCGTCTTCATCGGGGTCTATCCAGGACTGACACGGGCTATGATGGATTACATGATTGAAACCATCAGCCGGTTTGGCCGGCCAAAATGAAAAGCCGTGTTGTTTTGTATGAATCCGCTCGGCGCTGACCTCGACCATGTCCTGGCACACACCGCGAGCCTGTGGGAGGAACTGCGGGGGCGGCGAATCTTTATCACCGGCGGCACGGGATTTTTCGGGTGCTGGTTGCTGGAGAGCTTTGCCTGGGCCAATGACCGGTTGAACCTCGGCGCAGAAGCACTGGTGCTCACGCGCAACCCGAAATCGTTCGCCGCAAAGGTGCCGCATCTGGCCGCCCATCGGGCTATTCAGTTTCATTGTGGTGATTTCAAGTCATTCACTTTCCCGCCGGGCGAGTTTTTTCATATTGTCCACGCCGCCGCGGAAACCAATTCTGTCTCGGCTCCACTTGATCCGGTCACGCTGTTTGATGCCAATGTGCAGGGAACGCGGCGAGTGCTTGAGTTCGCGAGAGGCTGCGGAGCGCGAAAGCTGCTTTTGACGAGTTCCGGCGCCGTTTACGGCCGGCAACCGCCGGACTTGACCCATATCCCGGAAGAATACGGTGGCGGCCCCGAGCAGACTGATCCCCGCTGGGCTTACGGCGAAGGCAAACGCGCAGCGGAAATGCTCTGCGCGCTTTACGCCAAACAACATAGGCTGGAGCCAAAGATCGCCCGCTGCTTCGCCTTTGTCGGACCGTATCTGCCACTGGATGCTCATTTTGCCATCGGCAATTTCATTCGGGATGATCTGAAAGGTGGACCTATCCAGGTCAATGGTGATGGTACTCCGTTTCGCTCTTACCTTTACGCCGCAGACTTGGCCGTTTGGCTGTGGACGATACTGTTTCGTGGCCAGTCCTGCCGTCCCTACAACGTCGGGTCCGACGCGGACCTGACCATCGCCCAACTCGCCCGCCTTGTGGCTGATGTGGTGAATCCCAAGACCGAAGTCGTCATTGCTCAGCAGGCAGATTCTTCGAAGCCTTCTCAGCGATACGTTCCTTCCATCGAACGGGCGAGAACCGAATTGGGTCTCAGGCCTTGGATTGATCTCCGGGAGTCCATCGAGCGCACGGCAAAATGGAATCGCCAACTTGAACAATGAAAGTATCAGACTACATCGTCGATTTTTTGGTCCAGCGCGGTACCAGCGACATTTTCATGGTGTCGGGCGGAGGCATCATGCATCTGGTGGAATCAGTTGGTTCGCACGCTGGCATGCGCTATGTCTGCAACCACCATGAGCAAGCCTGCGCTATCGCCGCGGAATCGTACGCGCAGGTCAAACAGAAAGTCGGCGCTTGCCTGGTGACGACGGGGCCAGGTGCTACGAATGCACTGGCGGGGATCGTCGGTTCGTGGACCGACTCGGTGCCGACAATCACGATCTGCGGCCAGGTACGGCGTGACCTGATCGCGGACTACGCGAAGCTCCGTCAGCTCGGACCGCAGGAACTCAACATCGTCGACATGGCCCGGCCGGTCACGAAATACGTTACGCTGGTCAACGAGCCGACAAGAATTCGGTATGAATTGGAGCGTGCGTTTGCTGCGGCCACGAGCGGTCGGCCGGGGCCGGTGTTGGTGGCGGTGCCGCTGGACGTGCAGGGTGCGAATGTCGATGAGTTGAGCTTGCCGGGTTACGACAATGCCGACGCGGCCGACTACCGACCACGGCCTGAGCAGGTTCGCCAAGCAATAGAAATGCTGAAGGCGGCGAAGCGGCCGGTTTTGATAATCAGCAGCGGGATTCACCGGGCGCAAGCCGAGGAGTTGTTTCTGCGGTTTATGAAAAAGGTCAAGGTGCCCACCATGCTGGCGATCGGCGGCATGGATCTGGTGGGCGAGACGGACGAATTTTACCAGGGCAAGTTCGGTTCCTTGGGGCAGCGGCGCGGCAATTTCGCGCTGCAAAATTCCGACTTGGTGCTCACCCTTGGCGCCAGCATGTCGGTGGCTTGCGTCGGGTTCAACACAACCGGATTGGCTCCGAAGGCCAGGCGGATCATGGTCAATATCGACGCTGGAGAATTGGCAAAGCCGACCTATCGGGCAGATTTGCCGATTCACGCCGACGTCAAGCTGTTCATGGAGGCATTTTTGTGCGAAACCGAATCAATCGATTTCCAGCCATCTGAGAAGTGGCGAGAGGCGTGTCAGCGCTGGAAGCAGCGTTACCCGATCCTGACTCCGGACTATTACGAGGACAAACAGCACGTTAACAGCTATGTGTTCACGAGCGAATTATCCGACTTGCTCGGTCCGGATGCGGTGGTGGTGACCGGGAACTCGCTGGATGCCTGGTCGGTTTACCAAACGTTCAAGGTCAAACGTGGGCAGAAGGTCTTCACCAATGTGAACTGCGGCTCGATGGGATGGGACTTGCCTGCGGCGGTCGGTGCCAGCGTCGCGCAGGGCAACAGACGGACGATCTTGATCACCGGCGACGGCAGTTTCCAGTTCAACATCCAAGAACTGCTGACCATCAGCCACAACCGGCTCGACGTGAAAATCTTCATCTTAAACAACCGCGGCTATGCGTCAATCCGTGGCACGCAGACCGGCTTTTTCAAGGGCCACTTCGTCGGCTCGGACGCGAGCTCGGGGATCAGCAATCCCAACTATGCGAAAATAGCCGCCGCGTATGGCCTGGGCTATGATCGGATCGAAACCAACGACCAGATCCGCTCCAAGACGGCGACATTCCTGGCGACGTCGGGACCAGCATTGTGTGAATTGAATATCGCCTTCGCGCAGGAGCGCCGGCCACGAATCAGCTCGGTTCGGCGGGAGGACGGCACAATGGAATCGCGGCCTTTGGAAGACATGTATCCGTTCTTGCCTAGAGAAGAGATTTTGGAGAACATGCGCACCATTAACGCCGATTAGCCTTTGAAGGGTTGCAGCCGAAGGCATGATTCATAACAACCAGATAGTGGCAGGAAAAAAGCAATGCTCAATAACAAATCAATATTAGTGACCGGTGGGACCGGCTCATTTGGACAGAAATTCATTCAGCACATCTTTGAACATGATATCCCCCGCGAAGTTGTGGTGTTCAGCCGAGACGAATTCAAGCAATCCGAGATGGCCAAGAAATTCTCGCCAGCCAAGTACCCCATCCGCTATTTCCTCGGTGATATCCGTGACAAGGACCGGCTGATGCGGGCTTTTGTCGGCATCGACTTCGTCGTTCACGCCGCTGCGCTCAAACAAGTGCCGGCGCTGGAATACAACCCGACCGAAGCCGTCAAGACCAACATTCTAGGCGCTCAAAACATTGTCGAAGCCGCCTTGGAGCGGTCGGTCAAAAAGGTCGTCGCGGTTTCCACCGATAAAGCCGTCAACCCTGTCAACCTCTACGGTGCGACGAAGCTGGTCATGGAAAAAGTCATCATCGCCGCCAATGCGTTGGCCCGCTACCGAGATGTTCTTTTCTGCGCCGTGCGCTACGGCAACGTCGTCGGCAGCCGCGGCAGCGTAATCCCATTCTTCGTCAACCTGATCAACGAAGGCGTTCGCGAAATGCCCGTTACTGACCCGCGAATGACGCGATTCTGGATCACCCTTGATCAGGGCGTGAAGCTGGTCCACAAAGCGTTGACAGAAGCCGAGGGAGGGGACGTCTTTGTTCCGAAAATCCCAAGCATGAAAATCGTGGATCTCATCGCTGCGCTTCCTGGCCATTGTACCCAGAAGATCGTCGGCATCCGTCCGGGAGAGAAGCTGCACGAAACTCTGATCGGCGAAGACGAAGGCCGCAATGCTGTGGACATGGGCGACTACTACATCGTGCTGCCTCAGTTCGGGTTCGAAACCAAGCGCAAGGCGGATTTCGCGGATTCGATGAGGGTGCCCGAAGGTTTCGCCTATCGAAGCGATACCAACAGCCAATGGCTCTCGGTCGCCGCTCTCCAATCAATCCTGCAGAGCTGCGGCTTGACTGTCTGAGTCCACAATGCGAGTCGCTATTACAGGGGCGAGCGGTTTTCTGGGTCTTACTCTCGCCTTAACGGCGAAACAACGAGGGCATCAGGTTACTGCCTTTTACTGGCACCATCCGGTCTGTATTCCCGGCGTCCACAGTGTGAGGCTCGACCTCGAAGATCAGCGCGCCGTTAACGAGTCGTTGCAGCAAAGTCGGCCCGATTGGATTGTGCATTGCGCAGCCGCAACCAATGTGGATTGGTGCGAAGAACATCCAGAGCAAGCCAGGATTCTTCACGTGGACGTTTCGCGTCAGCTTGCCGCCGCCGTGTGCCGGCTGGGGGCGAACCTGTTATACGTTTCCACGGACTCGGTTTTCGATGGCGAGCGGGGCGGCTATGTGGAAAACGACCTCTGCGCGCCGGTCAACGTTTATGCGGCAAGCAAACTGGCCGGGGAGACGGCGGTGGAGCAGGCCCTGCCGGCGGCGCTGATTGTCCGCACCAATATGTTTGGATGGAAGCAGGCGGGAAACCCGAGCTTGGTGGAGTGGATTGTCCGGGACCTTACGGACCAAAAGCCCGTGCTGGGATTTTCCGACGTGATTTTCACGCCGCTGCTGGTGAATGATCTCAGCGAGCTGATGTTGGAGATGATGCAACGGCGGCTGAAGGGTATCTATCACGTCGCCAGCGTGTCGGCTTGCAGCAAGTACGACTTCGCGCGCCTGGTTGCCCGTGCCTTCGGGCTGCGCGAAGATCTGGTTCGGCCCACGGTCGTCAGCCAGGCGGCGTTACGGGCGCCCCGGGCGCGGAACACGGCGTTGAGCACGGGCAAGGTCACAGCCGCTTTGGGCCGGCCGATGCCGGACGTGCCGGAGGCTGTGCAGCGTATGCGAGGGTTGTGGGATTCGGGGTTTCCGGCTCAACTCAGACAACTGCGTGGAGAATCAAGCTATGCCAAGGTTTAAAATTGGACAACGTTGGGTCGGTGACAACGAACCAACCTATTTCATTGCGGACATTTCTGCCAATCACGACGGCAGCCTGGAACGCGCCAAGGCCCTGATCCGCCTGGCGGCTCAAGCCGGCGCGGATGCGGCAAAGTTCCAGAATTTTCGGGCCGAAAAAATCGTCAGTGAGCGCGGCTTTAACACGCTGGGCGGAAAGTTTTCGCACCAGGCGAAATGGAAAAAATCCGTCTTTCAGGTCTACCAGGAAGCGACAATTCCGTGGGAATGGACGCCGGCGCTCAAAGCCGAATGCGACAGGGTCGGCATCGACTATTTTTCGACGCCGTACGACTTTGGCGCCGTTGACATGCTCAAGCCGTTCGTGCCCGTGTTCAAGATCGGCTCGGGCGACATCACGTGGCCTGAGATGCTCATCAAGATCGCAAGCGCTGGCAAGCCGGTGATTTTGGCGGCTGGCGCCTCAACAATCGGCGACGTCCAGCGGGCCGTGCATTTGATCTTGCCGATCAACCCAAACCTGGTTCTGATGCAGTGCAACACGAACTACACAGCCAGTCTGGAAAACTTCAACCACATCCACCTGAACGTTCTGCGCTCCTTCCAGACACAATTCCCGCAAGTCAGCCTCGGTTTGTCCGACCATACACCGGGCCACGCTACCACACTGGGCGCCGTCGCCCTGGGAGCGCGGTTTGTGGAAAAGCATTTTACCGATGACACCCGGCGCGAAGGTCCCGACCATCCGTTCTCGATGACGCCACAGACCTGGCGCGAAATGGTGGATCGCACTCGCGAGTTGGAGCGCGCGCTCGGCGATAGCGACAAGCGCGTTGCCGGTAACGAACAAGAAACCGTAATCGTGCAGCGCCGATGCTTGCGCGCTGCCGAGGACCTCAAAGCGGGCACCGTCTTGAAGCGCGAACAGGTGGACGTTCTGCGCCCGGCGCCAGCAGACGCAATATTCCCGTACGATGTCATTCGCGTGGTGGGGCAGCGGTTGCGCAGCAACGTGCAGGCTGGAGATTATTTTCGGTGGATCATGTTTGAGTGAGGGAGCGCAAAATGCGAATTCTGTACTTCAGCCGGCACTACACGACCCACGACCGACGGTTCCTGGAGAAACTGGCGGAGTCCAAGCACGAAGTCTGGTTTTTGCCGCTCGAAGATGACGGCCTGGGCTACGAACAACATTCATTACCTGACCGCATACATTGTGTGGCCTGGTCGGGTGGCAAACACACCATCAGCACGCCCGAGTCCTGGTGGCGGTTGATGCCGGAGTTCACCGCGATCCTCGATCGGCTCAAACCCGACCTGGTGCAAGCCGGCCCGGTGCAGTCCTGCGGCTTCATGACCGCCATCGCCGGCGCCCACCCCTTCCTGCTCATGTCATGGGGTTATGATATCCTCGTGGACTCCGACCGCGACGACTTGTGGCGATGGATGACCCGCTACGCCCTCGAACATTCCGACATGCTGCTGTGCGATTGCGATGCCGTTCGTGCGAAGGTCCAACAAATCCTGCCTTATGCCGACAGCCGCGTGGTGCAATTTCCCTGGGGAATTGACCTGCAAAAATTCAGCCCGGGTCGAAGCTCGCTTCCGCTGCGAAATCGTCCGGGGTGGGAAGATGCTTTCATCGTGCTCTCGACGCGCTCCTGGGAGCCAATCTATGGAATCGATGTTCTCCTCAAAGGATTTGCCGCCGCCTATGCCGAGGAACACAGGCTCCGGCTGGTCCTCCTGGGCAACGGCTCCCTGGGACCCGAAATCGATCACCTAATACAATTGCACTGCCTCAAGGACGCTGTCCTGCGGCCCGGCCGCACCTCACAGGCTGACATTCCGGAGTACTTTCGCGCCGCCGACCTGTACCTAAGTTGCGCTCATAGTGACGGCACCTCCATTTCACTAATCGAGGCCATGGCGAGCGGATTGCCTGTCGTCGTTACCGATGGGCCGGGTAATCGCGAATGGGTTGTCTCTGGAGAAAACGGCTGGCTGGCACCTGACGGAGAATCCGATGCTTTTGCCAGGCTGATGCTCGCCGGCGCAAGTCTTGATGCATCCAAGCTTCAACAAATCGGCCGGCGGAACCGGCAAGTGGCAGAAAAGAAAGCAAATTGGGATCGCAATTTTTCACGTCTGCTGCAGGCTTATGATCAAATTAGGACCGTTGCCCGATTATGAGCCAGCCAGTCGTCACCGTGTGCGTTCCGGTTTACAGCACCGTCCGGTATATCCGGCAGTGCATTGAGAGCGTCTTTGCGCCGGAATTCACGGACTGGATTCTGCTGGTTTCGGATAATTGCTCGACCGACGGTACCTGGGAGTTTTTTCAGCAACTCCATCATCCGCAGATGCGGCTTTATCGCCAGCCGCGAAATCCCGGAGCCTCAGTGATTATGCATCCGAATGCGCAAGTTCCGACCTCGTTGTGGCCCCATCTGGTGTTTTAGCCGTGATCGCTTTCACCAAAAAAATTCTCCGCCGGGTGGGCGTTGACCGGGCCATTTTTTACACCTTGGTCAATCGCGGGTTCTCTGCTTTCACCGGGCCGGTCAGCATTTACCTGATCGCACGCCACCTTACCCGTGAGGAACAGGGTTATTTTTTTACCTTCTCCAGCATTTTGGGTTTGCAAATACTTTTTGAACTGGGACTGGGCTACGTAATCATGCAGTGCGCCAGCCATGAAAAAGCGCATCTGGAATGGACCGCCGCCGGGACGCTTGAAGGCGATCCTAAAGCGAAAGCACGGCTTGCATCCCTGTTTCGATTTGCAATGAAGTGTTATTTGGCTGTGGCTGTAATTGCCGGGTGTGTCCTGGTACCGGCCGGTCTGGTATTTTTTAGCAAAAGTCAGCCCAGCGGTCTGGCAGTGGTCTGGCAGGGGCCCTGGCTTCTCGTGGCGGTGATCACTTGCTTCAATCTTACCCTTACTCCGTTTTACAGTCTTTTGGAAGGGTGTGGCAAAGTCGCTGAATTCGCCAAGCGCGGCGCTTGGATGTCCATCATCGGGAATTCCTGTTTCTGGCTGGCATTGCTCGCCCACGGAAAACTCTTTGCGGCGCCCGTGCAGAACGCAACCATTGCGATCATGGGCGCGCTTTGGGTGTTTGTCAAATACGGCACATGTTTCAAGGACATTCTGGCCACGCCCATTCCGCACGAATCGGCGGTGAAATGGAAGGAGGAAGTCCTGCCTTTTCAATGGAAGATAGCTTTGAGCGCGTTCAGCGGCTATTTCATTTTTCAACTCGCCAACCCCGTGTTGTTTCGATATCGAGGGCCGGTTGAAGCAGGCCGCATGGGCATGAGCATGAAAATTTTTGATACCCTGACGAATCTGGCGTATTCTTGGGTTTCGACCAAGGCGGCGCCCTTCGGCACCCATATCGCCCGGAAAGATTTCAAAACTCTCGACGAAGTTTTCAAAAAGGCGTCGCAACAGGCGGTTGGTGTTCTGCTGCTGGGTGGCGTGGCATTTTTCGCGGCTTATTACACTTTGAAACTGGCAGGCATACCGTTGACCGGCCGGTTTCTAGACCCGCTCGCGCTTTTGTTTCTGCTGGGAAGCGCCGTCGTTAATTGCATTATTTTCTGTCAGGCGATCTACCTCCGCGCGCACAAGCAGGAGCCGTTCCTGATCAATTCTTTGGCGGGGGCCGTCATCGTTCCGCTCGTCATTTTTTTTCTGGGCCGGCCATATGGCGGATTCGGAATTGCAGCGGGTCTGTTCTGGGTTGGCCTTTTAATTGGACTTCCTTGGGCCACATGGGTATTCCTGCGGAAAAGAAGGCAGTGGCATGTGAATCGTTAGTGAAGAATCAACTTTTTGAAATAATGCAACGCGAACCCCTGCTCAGTGTTTTCATTCCCACCTATAACTATGGACGCTTCTTGGGTGAAGCGGTTGAATCGGTTTTGTCCCAAAACTTCGGAGATTTTGAATTGTTTGTGATAGACAACGCCTCGACTGATGAGACCCGCGACGTCATGCAAAAATACAAGGACACCCGGGTTGAATTCATCGTCAATCCTCGGAACCTGGGGCAAGGCTACAGCTTCGACCTGTTTCTTAAAAAAGCCCGGGGCAGGTATCTTCGCGCCCTTTGTGCGGATGACGTCCTCATTCCCGATGTTCTCGAAGAGCAGGTGAAGGCGTTAAACCGTTACCGGACCGTGGGGCTGGTCAATTGCGACATGATCGAAACGGATGAACGGCTGGAGAATCGAAAACTGACCAAGTGCTACCCCGGTTTTGAAAACGGACAAATTGTGGCCGCGTACACTTTGCATATTGTCCGTAATGCCATTGGTATTCCTTCGAGTTACATGTATCACCGGGAAGCCGCCCAACGAATGAAGCTGGATTCGTCCTACAATTATGTGGGTGATTTGAAAATTGCCATAGACCTCTTGCAGGGCCGGGACTATCTGAATATAGACCGCCCGGGATTCTATTACAGACGTCACGGGGCCACTAGTACGGTGGTCGATACGAATGATTCGGCCAAGTCAGAAGAGTGGTTTCGGTTGGTGAAGGAGTATGACCAGTTTTGCCACCTCAGCTGTTGGCGTTTGCTGCGGATGCCGCTTGCCGCAAGGCGGAAGCTGGAATTGCTTGGCTGGCTGGCAAGGCATCTCTTTGATCGAAAAAGCATTCAAAGTTCATTCAAAGCCAGGAAGAAGGCATGGGTTAATGCCAATCGCTGACTCGGTTGCGAAATCAGCCCTTTCGCATAAGATTTCAGACACGCTCTTATTCCGTCACGCACTTCGTTTTGGCCTCAAAATTTTTGGTTGGAGATTATTCGAGGTTCTGCACCGCCTGCGTAAGACTTTGCGGTTTGGCCGGGAACAATGATGACTGTCAGTTGAACAGGAGCGAGAGATCAAGCGGCAATCACTCAAGAGCCACGGGTCCCTTGGGAGCATCGCATTTCTTCCGAATCCGTGTAATCAGCCATTTTAAAGAGTCACTTGTCGTCTCATGCGAGCACTCGATGGAACAGATCGCTTTATACTTCTGGGTCATGTTTGTGCTCATCCATTTTGAACCAACGATGAAGTCGCCCGACTTCTCGCAAAAGTTCCATTGATGTAGGCCATAATATCGCTCGCGCTCTGCCTCGTTTGGAACATGCTTGAGCAGAACGTATCGGCCTGGCTTGACAACCTTGATCATCTGGAGGATCGCCTTCTCGGGGTTATACGAATGGTCGAGGCAGTTACGGGCAAAGGCCAGGTCGAATGTGTTCTCCTTGAAGCGTGTCGTTAAGCGTTCCGCTTCCAGTCTCTCCGTACGCACGAGAGGCGTGATGGAGTATTTGGCCATGATTCGGTCGTATGCATCAGCCAGAGGATCGACTGCTACGATCTTAAATCGAAACTGCCCGTGCTTTTTCCCAAGGAACGTGAATGGACCCGCCCCAACATCCAGCAAGAGGTGTGATCCCTCCCCCTTGGGGAGAAGTTCTGCAACGTCATCCTGCAATCGCAACTCGGGATTGAGATAGTTATCCATTAGGTTACAGTTGGAACTTCGGCCAAGAGTGCGAACGCACTCATCCCAATGGGCAATTTCGTTGAAAATATGATGCTGCCAGAGTGCCTTCCGGGTTACGGGCAGAAACATACAGACCCCTGATTTGGTAAGCAGGAGCCACCAAAGCTCAGATGTTTGCGATTCTCTTATCATACGCTTAGCCTTCCTAAACTTGCTTAAGAGATTTGACATGCGGGTCTAGGCTAAACGCAAACTTGGGAGAAAACAAACGGGATTTCCCGGCCGGCTTCCGCTGGCATGACCGATTAATCGCCTGAACGCCTGGCGATGGGAAAGTTTATTTTGCTTGGATTTGACTTTAATTCGCGGGCAAAACTTCTAAAGTGCGGCTGAATTTTGATGCAATCCAAATCGCTAACGGTTGCGTGGATCCCCTCATTTCCGGTCGAATGGCTGCCCGATGCGCCCGAATGGATGCGGCAACTGCCGCGGCAGCATCCGTACTCGTGGCTGCGAGTCTTGCTGGGCGAACTGGAAAAAAATCCGGCGGTGAAGTTGCACGTCGTCGTGCTGCGAAAACAATTCGCGCGGAATGCCACGTTTGAGCGGAACGGGGTCACGTTTCATTTGATCAAAACTCCGGGCGGCTGGCGCGCGACGACATTGTTCTGGCTGGATACGTGGCTGATCCGGCGCAAGCTGGCGGAAATAAAACCGGACCTGGTTCACGCCTGGGGCGCGGAGCATGGCGCAGGCCTGGTGGCCACGCGGCTGAACTATCCGTTCGTGACAACGGTGCAGGGTTTGTTGTCGTGGTATGCCGAAGTGACACGGGTGGATTGCTATCATCGGCTTGTGGCGTGGCTGGAACGGTGGAGTTTGCCGCGCGCGCCGGTGGTGACGACGGAGTCCCGGTTCGCGGTGGATTTTCTCAAATGCCGCTGGCCCCGAATGAATGTGCGGCAAGTGGAGCATGCGCCGGACTGGATTTTCCACCGCGTCGAGCGGCAGCCGCAAACCAGCCCGGTCCGCTTTATTTTTGTGGGCAGGCTTTCGCACCTCAAGGGGAGCGACGTGTTACTCGCGGCGCTGGACCGGTTGAAAGAGGAGTTGCCGTTTGAATTGCTGGTGGTGGGCCGATTGGATGCGAACTTTGAGAAAACAATTCGGAAACAAACTTCCGCCGAAATATGGCGGCGGATTCAATTCAAGCACGACGTGCCGCCGGCGGAAGTGGCGGCGGAACTGGCCCGGGCGACGATGATGATTTTCCCCACGCGGGCGGACACCAGTCCGAATGCGGTGAAGGAGGCGGTGGTGGCGGGGGTGCCGGTGGTGGCCAGCGCCGTCGGCGGGATTCCGGATTACGTGTGGCCGGGGCGGAACGGGATTTTGTTTCCCCCGGGAAATGTGGCGGAATGTGTCCAGGCTTTGCGGGCCGCGTGTGCCCACCCGCTTTTCCGCCAGGGACGGGTGGAACCGACGGCGTTGAACGAGGCGCGGGAATATCTTTCGCCGCGCCGGATGGGGGAACGTTTTTTGGAAATTTATCAATCACTCCGGCGTCCGCCCGGCTGAGAAGAGCGGGCCGAAAGCCATGCCTGAAACCGCCATTGCCGGACAACTCAATGAACACGGCGCCAGATTCTGGTTTTGGCCATCTCCGATGCGCCCCAAAAACCACAGGTGGTGTTGGAAATCGGCACCCGGCTGGGCGGCGGCAGCACCCTCCACATTCTCCACGCCCTGCATCAAAATGGAACCGGTCACCGGTGGAAGTGTCCAAGGACATTTACGGAAAAATGATCGCGAACATCCGCGTCGGCGCACCGGAAGCGGTGGCGCTGGTCACCCCGCTGTTCGGATTTTCCACGGAGGTGCTGCCGGAATGGCTGAACCGGTTGGCGCGCAGCGGGGAAATTGACTTTGCGTTTCTGAACGGCGGAGACGATCCCCAAATCATCACGCGGCGGAATCGTCATACAGTTTGATATATTGATCGGCGGCGGTTGTCCACGAGTGATCGTGGCGCGCCTGCTCAAGTCCGGCATGAAAGTTTACACCACCGGACAACAAATGTACCGCCGCCTCGGCGAACGAGTCGCTGTTTCCCGGAGTGTAGCTGACGCCGCAATGGTAACGGGCTAGAAATGAGGAAAAATAGGGCGTGGCGGACGCGATCATCGGACACAGATATCGGCAACACTCAATCAGCACCCCGGAACCTTTTGAAAAGCCCGCTTCATACGGCAACACGACCGCGTCCGCCGCTGCAAAATAGTGCCTGGTCATTTCCTCCGGCACGAACTCGTCCACCACCCGCGCCTTGGGATAGCCGCACTCCGCGACCACCTGCCGGGGGTCATTGGAGGAGATGACCTTGCCGACGAAGAGGGCCAGCGGCGGGTTGGGCAGGGTCCGGCAGCCTCGCAAAGGCGTGTGGTAATCCTTTTCCCGCCGGTGCGTTCCGAAAAAGAGAAGGATCTTTTCCGCGGGCGGCAGATCCAGCCGCTTGCGGGCTTCCTCCCGGGAAGGCAACGCTTCGGAGTCATCAATGGCGTAGGGAACGACATGGATGTGGGCGCCGAGCAGGGGTTTCATTTCCTCGTGGAGGAATTCATTCTCGCAGGTGAAATCAATGCGCCCCGTGGCGGCGGCCCGGCGCAGCAGTTTCTTGAGGAAGAAACGCAACCGGGCTTTCAGGCCGGTGGGCGGTCCGTACAGGATGCCGCCGAAGAGCGAATAGACGAAGTGCACCCGCCGGCATCCCAGCGCCGCCAGCACGACGATCCAGTAAGATCCGCCGATAAAATGCAGGGCGGCGTGGTGCTGTCTGCGGCTCAGGTGCAATGCCTTGAACAGGCACGTGAGCGTTTCGCAGAGATTCATCAGCCCGCGAAACCTGTGATCCTGCCATTTTCCCGAGGCGACCTTCCGCCAGGGTCCGGGGGTGCGGGCGAACACGGGTACGACACTTTCCCGCAAGTCCGCCGGGACCAGTTCCGTGGCCGTGTTGAAGATGACCGCGCGCGGGGTGCGGCCTTTGCGGCGCAAGGCGCGCATCAGCGCCGCCGTAATGGGCCAGTTGTGCGACGGATAATGCGCGTTCGGGCTGACGAGAATGATTTGTGAATCCTGAGTCATGATGCAGCGTCCCGGTTTTTGGCGCACAATTGTTTCAAAATGTCTTCATTGGCATCCGTGGTCATTTTCATTGGAAAACGCTGTTTCACTGAATTCCAGGCGCGTTCCACCAGCGCACGGTTTTCATCCGGCTGGTTCATGGCCTCGATCATCGTTCTGGCCAGGGCGCGCTCACTCCGGATATTGCTCAAAAATCCGCATCGTCCCTCCTCCAACGTCCACGACACCCCGCCACTGTTGTATCCGCCGATGACCGGCACGCCGCACGCCATGGCTTCGATGAGCACCATGGGATGGGCTTCAATCAGCGAGGGATGCACCATCATGTCCGCTTCCGTTTCGAGAAAATCAAAGACCCTTTCCCGGGATGTGTTGCCGTTGAAAGCAACACCGTTATGCAGGTTGCGGCGGCGCGCCCATTGTTCGGCTGCCTGCCCCGGCCCCAAATCGCGTCCAAACAGTGCGAGCTTTGCGGCGGGTTCCTGCTCGCGGACTTTGCCGAATGCTTTCAACAACGTGGGGATGTTTTTCAATCCACCCCAGCCGCCCACGCTGCAAAACGTGAAGGGACGCTCTCGTTGTGCCGACACCGGCTGCCGCAAACGTTTTTCCCCGCGCTCGAAGACTTCCGGGGGCAAGCCATTGGGGACAACGTCCACGGGACACCGGGGAAGGAAATATTTTTTGATGTGGGTGGCGGTATAAGGTGAAACGCAGATCAGCCGGTGCGCTTTGCGGATCACCCGCCACGCCAGGACCAGATGATAGCTTGAGAACAAGTTCTTCCCGATCCAGGCATAGCGCAACGGCGTGTCGTGGCAGGTGATTGCCGTCGGGATTCCGCACTGCAGTGCCGCCCAGGCATGCTCATAGGTCCATTGCGCGCTGAGCACTTCGGGATTTTCCCGGCGGATCGCCTCCCGGAGCAGGCGGCATTCGATGCGGTAAAAATCCAGGAGGCAGTAGCGTGCGCGCCGTTTGGGGATGACATGGATGGACAGACGTTCGCCCTGCAGGAGATGCGGACCGGTTACCGAGGGATCCAGGCAGAAGACGGACAGTTGATGACCGCGCTGATGCCACTCCCGCGCGAGCGGTGTTACCGGAGTGGCCATCACACCACGGATGCAGCTCAACTGCTCCTGCGATGCGGCATCCAGAAGATCCACAACATCATGGGGCATGAACGGACTGACGATGCCGATCTTCATCGTTTCAACCATTCCGGGTGAATGCCGCAGGCAAGTCAGCGCCGCGTGATGCATAGAGAATGCCACGGCGGAAATACGGCATTCGAACGCCGAGCACATAGAAACCGGGTGAATGATGGATGGCATAACCCCTGCCACCCAACAAACGCGCAAACTTTGGAAAATCTAGGCGCTTATGATAAGTGCAGATGGACAGGCGCAATTTGGACGAGTCATCCAGGAGCTTCCGGGCGCCAGCCAGCACGTCTCCTTCAGCGCCCTCGACGTCCATCTGGATGTAATTGGGAAGGGGCCGGTTTTGGAAAAAACCATCCAAACTGACCTGACCGGCATCCTCATCGGTGCCGGCCGCCAAGGGCAAGATTTCCACCCGGTCACCCCAGGGCGCAAAGGTTGCCCGCAAGACTTCATGCCAGTCGGAGCAGGGCTCGAACAGATATGCCTTGGCGAGATGGTCAATCAGACTCAGGCAGAAAAGGCCGTTCGAGGCGCCGATGAACACCGCCACATCACCCGCGTCCACGTTGAATCCATTTCCCAGATAACAGTGCGGGGAACGGGCATCCTGCTCCATTTGTCCAATGCTTACGGCCTGTTGCACCCCTGCGATGGTTTCTTTTCGCGGGAAAAAAACGCGGTGGGCGTTGACCATGACATATGGGAGGCCGGTGGTTTCATCCTCCGCCACCCGTATATTTTCCGGGGAATACTCCTTCACCCACTCGTAAGGAGGTGTCATTCCCAACGGCAATTCCAATTTCGGATGGGCCTCAAGAAATGCGCAGACCTCACGAATTTCATGGTTGGTATTATTCCCGTACTGCCGCCGTATCCGCTGGCGCAGCCCTTTTCTTCTTTGCAGGAACCACGCCCGCTGTGCGGCTGAGATAAATTGTCTGAACACATTACTCATAACCGATTCATCGTCAGCCAGCACTTGCCATTGGGAATTATAATTCTTGCTTGCTTGGGCAATAAATACAGATTCCCTGCGATTCGGTCTAGTTTATTTAGACGTTTGGTGGCACTATCCAGTTGCCGACGACCTGGATGTTGGGTTAAGCTGGAAACCGTCACGAAATGTTTGCATCCAGCATCCAGTCATTCAGTTGATGAATAACGCACCGGCCATTCTAAAGTCGCTCGTCATCTACGCGATATGCGTGCCGCTGGCGGTGATTATAGGCTATATGCTGACAGACCCGCTGCAATTTTCAACGTTTGCGTATGCGGGTGTTGTAGGACTGGTGTTGTTTTTCCCGTTACTGCTTCGCTGGCATTATCCCTTGTTGTTGTTCAGCATAGGCTCAAACGTGATCATTTTTTTCCTGATGGGACGGCCCGCCTTCTGGCTGGTGATGGTGGCGCTGAGTTTGGGCATATCGGTGTTGGAGCGGGCCATGAGCAGTCAAAAACACTTTATCCGCGTGCCGCAAATAACCTGGCCATTGATTTGCATGATCGGCGTGGTGTTCTTGACCGCCAAGCTGACCGGAGGGATGGGATTGCGCTCGCTCGGCTCGGATGTCTATGGTGGCAAGAAATATATTTTTTTGGTCATGAGTATTTTGTGCTACTTCGCTCTTACGGCACAGCGCATCCCGCCGGAGCGGGCCAAACTGTATGCGGCGCTGTTCATTCTCGGACCGGTCACGAATCTTGTCGGTGATTTATACCCCATTACCCCCTCGTTTCTCCATTTTATCTTCTGGCTGTTCCCGCTCAGCGGTTCCTTCAGTCCCCTCAGTGAGGTTGCACTGGGAAAGACGCGTCTGAGTGGTGTTGCGACTGCGGCATTGACCATCGTTTATTGGTTGATGGCCAGATACGGACTGCGCGGGATTCTTCTTTCCGGCAAACTGTGGCGACCGGTTTTGTTTGTCCTGGCTTCGATGATGATTTGTTTGGGCGGGTTCCGTGGGATGATTATAGTATATCTATTCACCTTCGGATTGATTTTTTTTCTGGAAGGATTGCACCGGACACGGATGCTGCTGGTCTTTGCGATGGCGGGGTTGCTCATCGCGGTCGCAATCATCCCTTTGGCCCCCAGATTGCCCTATACGTTTCAACGGTCGCTGGCGTTTTTGCCGCTGAATTTGGGCACAAAAGCCAGAGATGAGGCCAGGGACAGTTCGGAGTGGCGCGTGAAGATGTGGAAAGCGCTGGTCCCACAAGTGCCTGCATACCTTCTCCTGGGCAAAGGTTATGTCATTACCATGGAAGATTTTGAATTCATGGGAATGGACACGGCCTTTCACTCCGTGGATGCGAGCCAGCAAGGGCTCGCGCTGTCCAGCGACTTTCACAACGGCCCGCTTTCGGTTGTCATCCCCTTTGGCATCTGGGGTGTCATAGCCTTCCTTTGGCTTATATTTGCCGGTTTGCGGGTGGTGCATTGCAATTATCGGTATGGGGACGAGTCATTGCGGACAATTAACACCTTTTTGTGGGCCTATTACCTTAGTCTCTTGTGCCGGTTTACTTTTATATTCGGAGCGCTGAATTCGGACATGATAGGATTTGCCGCCATAATTGGATTCAGCGTTGCGCTAAACGGCGGAGTATGCCGGCCGGCGGCGCAACCGGTTCAAGCACGACAGCCGATGGTTCATCCGGCAAAAATCCTGCCGCGACCTCGTCCGGCTTTTCAGCGATAAAGGAACCGGGACCTGAATGGCCTTCACAGCGCCGGCTTTGAAATCCAAACTGCTTATCATTGAACTCTGGGGACTGGGCGATCTCGTCATCGCCACGCCATTTTTGCGCGCGGTGGCGGAACGGTTTGACGTCACTCTGCTGGCCAAGCCCTACGTGCTCGATTTGCAACCCCGGCTTTGGCCCGGGATGAAAGTGGTGTCGTTCACCGCGGCATGGACGGCCTTCAAGAACAAATACCAGCTTTGGCGCTGGCCGCTGTTGGAAATGATCCGTTTGCGCCGGAAGCTGGCGGCGGAACGGTTTGACTTCGGCCTTTCCGCGCGCTGGGACCCCCGGGACCATCTGCTTTTGAAAATATTTGGCGCAAAAAACCGGCTGGGCTTTCCGCGCCTGCGCAGCCAGCTTTTTTTAACGCAACCGCTCGCGCGTCCCGAACCCCAGGCGCACCGTTACGAATCCTGGCGCACCATTGCGCAGGCGCTGAACATCCAGCTTCCGCCCCGCGATAAAATCTCCCTGCCCGCCGTGCAGGGCCGCGAAACGGTCTTGATTCACACCGGGGCCGGACAACCCGTCCGCGTGTGGCCATTGGAATATTACCAGCGGCTCGCGGCGCGTTTGCGCCGGAAAAAAATTCAGACTCAAATTGCGTGCGACCCGGACCAGCGCGCCTGGTGGTTGCGCGCCGGCGAAGCGAAGGTGGCGATGCCGTCCACCGTGACGGAATTGCTGGCGTTGATTGATCAAGCGGGGGCATTCATCGGCAATGATTCCGGTCCCGGACACCTGGCGGCCTTTTGCGGCGTGCCAACCTTTACCATTTTCGGGCCGCAATTGCCGGAGTGGTTCGCGCCCCTGCATCCGGCGGCGGAGTGGATTGAAGGCAAGGCCTGCCCTTACAAGCCGTGCTCGGATTATTGCCGGTTTCCGGCGCCACACTGCCTTTGGAACGTTGGCCAGGAAGAGGTTGGCGCGCGCGTTGAAAAATTTGCCTCCGCGCACCTGGGCCATCGCGCGTAAACTCCAAAATCCTGCCGTTCCGGGGCCAATCAACTTTTGGAAATGAACCCTGAAGCCAGCCACGGAGTGGCGGAAGATAACAGCCCACGGCGACATCCGTGGGAACCGGACGCAAAAGTCATAAGCCCCGGAAAGGGGCGATGGAATTCCCCTTCTCTCCGCCATTTGACTTTTCGTGACCCCAAATGACAACCGGTGACAGACAGTGACTTTCACCAATGTTTGCAGGGGCTTTATCCCACTTCAAATCACTCCTGATTGTGACAGGCTGGGACACCGCTGGACGGCCTTGGACCAAGATTCCAGTGTCTTTTCCGGTGTGCTCTTTTCCGTTCTCCAAACAACCGAACTCCGGCAACTTTGCCCGCGCACCCGCCCCCGGCACTTTTCCGCTGTCCGTGCAAGTTTCCATCGTCAGCCGTGGCCTTTGATGCCGCATAATTTTCAGGCGCATCCGCTGCGGCTCGCCGGACCACGATGAGGAAATAAAACAGAATTCCCGGCCAGGCTTGACAACGCTCATAGGGGCTCCAGTGACTGGTTGGGTGACATTACACAGTAAAGGGGCGCATCCAGCGGATCTTGCTCAAGAGGCCAATCGCAGCGAAAGTAAATACAAGGACTAGAGGGGCGAACAAGAGCGGGAAACTGAAAAAGGCGCGTCCAAACGGCAACCTCAAAAGAACCTCAATTACATATGGGTGAAACGTATATAACCCAAGAGAATATACTCCAACCTTGGCCATAACAGTCCCACAGTTTGGACGCGCAAGCGTCATGACCATGGTGCCGACAACATAGGGAACGGTGCCGAACAAACAACCGATGTTTACAATTGGTTGAGCAAACTTGTAATGCAATAAAACCTCCTCCGCGAGACAGGTAAGGAGCCCGCCCCCTAAAAGTGCGGCTCCCACAGCGAGCGGGATGCTTTGGCGACGCTCGGCAAGCCATGCTCCGATTGCGAAAAATAGTGTGCTGACGAAGGGGCCGGTCATCATATCAAAGTGGGTGTGAAAACCGAATGCGGTCTGGCAATAGGATCCTCCCAACAGAGCAACGCAATAAAAAACAGTTCCCAGCAGCAGGGCAATACGTAAATCACCGAGACGCAAAGCGACCCAAACAACGCCGGCAGCCTGGAGCATCGAACTTAAAAACCAAAGATGATACACGTTGCCCGTACGCAAAAAAAAATGAGGGTAGCGGGCAATATTCATAAGATGCATTAACATGGCGGAACCGATTCCGTGAGGCGAGCCATCAACGAACGGCGGAACGACCGCATAAAAGAGTGCCCAGAAAAGAAATGGTTTTATGAGTCGTCTCGCGTAATGCCAGGCAAATGTCACACGGTCAGAGTTCTTATGCCACATCCGCATGAAGAAGAAGCCCCCCATGAGAAAAAAACACGGCACTGCAAATCTGCAAATCTGGCTGACCATGTGCACCGGCAAAGACATAACAGGAACATTCTCGGGCCGGACTGAGTGCAGGAAAATCACTGCCAGGATGGCAAATCCCTTCAATGCATCCAGGCTTTTGATTCTTGACCTGGGAAACGCGCTTGCGCCGCCGGGAGAAATTTTATCTGGCATGTTTGATGTTGAGAAAAATATGGCGGGGCGTCAAGTCGCCCAACGTCCATATTGGTCATCCGAGGTTGAATTTCTGCATTGGCGGAGTGCGGTCGTCCCGGCGCCGCAGCCAGGTGGGGCGGGCGGGCGGTTGGTAAATGTTCCGTGGCTCGAATGAAGCCGGTTGCTGCGCCCGAGAACGGGCGCACGTCGGCCTGGCCTCGTCCGCTCCGCCACCACCGGCAACTTCGGAGTTCGAGTTGAAGGCAAGGCTTGCCTTGCAAACCGTGCTCAGATTATTGCCGGTTTCCGACACCGCATTGCCTTTGGAACATTGATGAGGAAGAGGTTTGCGCGCGCGTTGAAAAATTCGCCTCCGCGCACCTGTGCAGTCACGCGTAACCTCCAAGAATCCTGCCGTTCGGGAGGGCAAATCAACTTTTCGTTCTGTTCCGCGTGAGAGTCCGGGAAAGGTTGGACCACGAGTTATTGCGTTTTCTCAAAGATGGCCGCGCCCTCGTTTTTATATCGCAAAACCCATTTGCCGCTGGCTTCAAGTTCCGAAACCATTGGACTCAAGAAGGCGGCGGGTTCTGTGTCAACAAACAGGTATGTGGGAACCCTTCCGGACATGGAAAAGACGTGATCCAAATCGCCGAGAGTTCGCGCTTTGAGCAATAATTTTGAATATACACGTCGCCGGGGAAACTCCTTTTCCGGCAGCCATTCGGTTCCATGAACCGTGTAAATGCTCCGCCGTTTCGCGTAATACGGAAACCATTCCGACCAAAAATCATCAAACCAACTGTAAGCCTTGCTGACAACAGCAAAAGAGGATTCGGGCGGGGTGTGGTCATTTGCCCAGCGCATGGCTTCAATTGCCGGCGGAGAAAGCGTGCAAGGCATTTCTAACGGATTGATGAGCCAATGGATGGTTAATGCCGTGAAGAAGAAAAATGTCAGCCCAGCAGTCATGGCGCGAGGCAGCCAATGTAGCGATGCACTCAATTCCCGGCACCCCGATCGCAATATTTCGTCAACCATTACCCATCCCCACCCCCCCAGCAGCGCCAAGGGAACACAGGTGCGAACAGGAGCGCTGCGGGAAGTCAGAATAATGATCAATAGGATCCAAAGCGGGAGGATGATTCGTCTTTTGATGACACAATAAAGAAGTCCCAGCGCAATGAATGCGCACAGAAACGGCGTGTTGTCGAACTGAAGCGTGTAATAATCCGCCATCATACGAAGACTGTAAAGGCTCCCACCAGTGCTTAATGCGGCGCGCAAAGGCATCACCCCGTGTTCACGAATCACAACCCAAAACCACCAGGGCGAGGAAAAGATCAAGGCCAGTGTGCCGGTTGCTGCGATATCAACGAGCTTCTGACGGAGTTTTTCTTGTTGGGCGACCAGAAAGAGAACAACAGAATATGCCGCAAACGCCCCCGCTTCAAGATGACTGCAGCCTGACAGTGCAATCATTGCCGCGCAGACAAAAAGATGCAGCCGGTTCCGATGTTTGGTCCATTTAAGACACGCCACCACGGCCAGCATTCCAAACAGCATCCCTGGCGCCCTGGTTACGCCGCCTCCCATTATCAAAAAATTAAAACTATTCGGTAAGGCGGCATAAATGGCTGTTGCCACAAAAGCAGGCAACAAACTATTCCCCCCCAAAAGTTCAAGCGCGATCAGGGCAAAAGCAACAACGCAGAGCACGGAAAAACAGGCTGGCAGATAGCGGATGACCTTTACTGCCGGCAAATCGAGAAGCTGGGCGGACAGTGCGAGGGCATAATAGCCAACTGGCGGGTAGCAGAAAGTAATATGGTCTCCATTGTATGCGGTGAATTTCGGGATGTGAAAATGATTGGCCTGCAATTCTTCCGTCATCGTTACCGAGAATCCTCCATCGCCGAGCGCTGTAGGCGCTTTCATAACGCTGGGCAGTCGTGTTAACAGGCCAGCCAACAGCGCGAACATCACCAAGACCGACACCGCAGTTCCCTTCCCAAAACGAAAACGGGATCCTGAGTCTTGAAACAAGTTCACTGTTTCAGGTGGTAAAGCCGGTTGGCCAGGTGAGTTCATGTCCCCATTTAAATCGATCCGCGATCCATTGCAATGTCATTGTCGTATCCTGCCGCAACCGCCGCGCGATCATCATTTTCCGCCGGTTTCCTTTCCGCTGTTTTAACAACTCCGCCTCACTCCGCGGTTTTGCACCAGACAGTAAAGGCAGGAAGCTTCTGCAACATGACGTAGTGATGATTTGCCAGATAAGAACGCATCAGGCCATCGTTGTCGTGGAGATATGGCTTGGACAAAATCAGCAGATCCGGCGGAGGCTGGTTGGTGAGCAATTGCGCCGGAGGGTGGCTCGCCAGCCACACCTGGCCCGGTGCGGGGAGGCCTTCGCGGGGTGACAACGGCACGCGGTAGTAAAGACCGGTGCTTTCGTCGGCGCACCACCAGACCTTTTCATTATTTGCATTTGCCGTGATGGCAATGGCTGCCGCCGTCCGGTAATCATCCTTGGCGTGGCGCCCGGCAAATCGGAGCGAGACGGCCGAAGCGAGGCTGAACAAAACAAAAAATATGGCCAACCAGCGGCGCCAGCCTGCGCGCGACCAGAGGCTGCGGAAGCCGATGGCCAGCAATAAAACCAGGACCGGTGCCAGAGGGGCAAAGTGGCGGCCCAGCACGCGGAAATGTTTCAGTTCTCCGGCGGCCAGAAAAAAAATCACGGTTGCGCCCAGGGTGACGGCCACACCCAGCCAGACCCGACGCGGTGTCTGTTGCATGACGCGTTTGCAGCCGGCAAAGAACACGAACGACGTAACCACGGTTTGCAATGCCAGTGGGATGACGAATGGACGGAAGGAAGAAAGACCGATTTCCCGGATTTGAGTTCTTCCCGGCCCCAACCCGGCGAAGCCGAACAATTCGTAAAAGGCAAATAGCGTGTTGCCGATGCCGTTCGAACCCGGCGTGACTCCCTTTCCACGCTTCAGCGCCCAAAGGTAATAACCCGCCAACGTGATCAAGGCAAGCGACGTGATGGCCAGGACAAGCGCGTTTTGACGTGCGAGTCGCAGTGACCTTGGCCATCCCAGCACAATCAAGACCGTGGCACACGCCGCGCCGGCCCAAATCATGCCCAGCAGGCTGCTGCTGGAAAGGGCCACCAGTCCAAAGCAAAAAAATCCCATCAAAATCCACTCCCTCATTCCAGGTTGACCTGGTTTCGACGACGTTCCGGCCAGCTGCCACAAAACTCCCAGCAACAGCAGGCTGACACTTGTTTGCATGACATAAGGCCGGAATTCATTCAGGTAAAACCAGACGAACGGGCTGCAACCGACCAGCAGCAGGAAGGCGGTTTGACGACGGGGGATGGCCAGTAATCCCAGCGCCAGCCAGGGCAGGTTGGAAAGCCGGAGCCACCATTCATTGTGGCCAAAGATTTTTTCCCAGCTCCAGGTGTAAATCGTGTACAGCGGCATATGTGTCGTGGAACCGGGGTCGTCCAACATTGCCTGCCACCAACCCGCGAGCGTGGATTGAACGGCGATTTTTCCCGTGGCGGCTTCATCAATCCAGAAGCTTTGCGCGGTGATCGCGGCCACGCCGATGAGGATGGCGAGTGCCGCCGGGAACACACGTTCCCAGTCCCATCCGGCGTTGCCGGGAGTTGTTGCGGCTGGTGGCGGGTTCATCCGGGCAATGTTATTGTTGCTTCCTGCCGGATCATTTCAGCAATTTTAAGCCCTTCGCGCACGGCAAAATTCGTCCCGCGATCTTCGGGAAAAATCTGCGAGAAATTCGCCAGGAAAACTCCCGGCAGCGGCGTCTTGTAACCGGGAATTTTTTCCTCGTAGTGGGTGTCCACGACATGCTGCGCCGCGCGGAACCGGAAAATGTGGCGTTCGCCGATGCGGGCCGCGTCGAATTCGGGAAACATTTTCGGCAGGTAGCCAAACCACAGTTTGGCCAGATCGTCGTCGGCCAGTGGAAAAATTTTCCCGTCCGGCGGCAGATACGCGCCGATGTAATAAACATATTTGCCGCCGTAAAAACTTTTATCCACCAGCTGCGTATGGTTGAGAAAGACGAGAAACGGCGCATTCGGCTCGTTGACATTGACCCAGTAAATATCACCGAGGCACTGATCGCTGGTGAAAATCAGGCAGACCGCGCCGAGATATTCGATGCTGCGGAGTCTGGCCGCGTAATCATTGAGCGATTCCTGCGCCGGCAACAATCCGGCAAATGTCGGGGACGGTCCGGTGAAGACGCAGAAATCGAACGGAACTTTTTCGCCGTTGACGATGGCCGCGTGCCCGTCGTTGGAAAATGTTTCCACCGTCCTGCGGGTCCGGATGTTCGCGCCGCGTTTGCGGATTTCATTTTCGAGCGCCGACGTGACGACGTTGAAGCCGCCGCGAAAGTAGCCAAGTTTTTCGCCGCCGCCGTCGGAACGCGAATTGGCACGGACGTGGATGCGCGCCCAGAACCACGCCATCGAGACGTGTTCAAAATGGCAGTTGAACTTGCCCTTGAGCAGTGGCTCCCAAATCGTCTCCATTGCGCTGCGCCCGCAGGCGCGCGTCATCCAGTCGTGTGCCGTCCAGCGTGTGAAACCGCGCCAGTTTTTTTGGTGCTTCAAATAAAACGCGGTCAAACCCGTCCGTAAACGGCCGACGAGACTGCACGGCGAAAATCGCAGCAAATCCAGCGGCGTCTTGAACGAATGGATTTTCCCGTCCCGAAAGATGCCGATGGAACTTTCGCACCACATCAATTTTTCCTGAAGGCCAAGTTCCTTGACCAAATCCAAAATCGCCGCGTCCGTCAAAAAAAGGTGGTGATAGGTTTTTTCCAGCGATGTGCCACAAAGCGGAAAGCCCGCCGCGAGGCCGCCGAGTTGATCGGAACTTTCGATGAGCGTGACGGAGAAATTCCTGTCCCCTGACAGACGCCACGCGGCGGTGAGTCCGGTGAAACCGCCGCCGATGATCAGGATTTTTTGGGGCGGGGACATCAGCTGGCTTTGCGGAAGGAAAGCAGGCGGTTGAGGTTGTATTGCAGCAGCACGACAACAATGAGCGTGGCGAATTTGGAAAGGTATTTGTCGAAGTTAAACCTGCCGATGAGCAGGTGCAGCAAGCCGGCGGAAACGAGCCAGCCAAGAAACGCAATGCTGATAAAACTTATGAGCCGCAAGGGGATTTTGTCCATAACCCGAAAGTTGAACCTGGCGTTCAGGATGAATGACAGCAGTGTGCCGCTTGAATAACCGACGGCGTTTGCGGCCTGATAATCGAGCAGTCTGGTTTTCACCAGCAGCGAATAAATGCCAAAGTCCAAAGTGACGCCGCTGGCGCCGATGACGCAATAGAGGAGGAATTGCTTTTTCTGGAGCAGGATTTTTTTCACGAAGAATGGGCGCGTAAATCAACCCTCACCCGGTCCGACGACACGAGTCCGGCGCTGTCGCGGATGATCCAGAGCGGACGGCCTTTGACTTCCTCGTGGATACGTCCGATGTATTCGCCAAGGATGCCAAGGCAGATCAACTGCACGCCGCCGAGGAACAGGACCGAAATCACAATCGTCGGGAAACCGGCCCCCGGCGCGAGTCCAATTTTGGCAAATTGCCTGGCGAAAAGTTTCTGCACGAGTGTGAACATCGCACCGAGAAATGCGAAGCCGGACACCCACAGTCCAAGATACGTTGCCAGGCGCAGCGGCATGGCGGAAAAGGAGAACAACCCGTCCATCGCCAGCTTGAAGGATTTTTTGAAGGTGTATTGGGGTTCGCCCGCCGCGCGTTCGGCGCGGTCAAATTCCACCGAGGTTTGCCGGAAGCCGCACCAGGTCCGCAGGCCGCGCAGGTAGCGGCTGCGTTCCGGCAGCGCGTTCATCACGGTGACAACTTTTTTGTCGAGCAGGCAAAAATCACCGGCGTCGCGCGCCATCGGCAGCGGCGTCATTTTTTCCAGCAGCCGATAAAAGCCCCACGCGAGAATCCGCTTCAGGAGCGGGTCGCGCCGTTTTTTGCGCGTGGCGAAAACAACTTCAAATCCTTCGCGCCAGCTGGCGAGCAGGCGGGAAATTTCCTCCGGCGGGTCCTGCAGGTCGGCGTCAATCACCACCGCCGCATCGCCGGTCGCGTAAAAAAGTCCCGCGCTCACCGCGGTCTGATGGCCGAAATTCCGGGCGAAGGACAGGCAGCGCCAGCGCGGGTCTTTTGCGTTTTGCGCCTTGAGCAGTTCCCAAGTGTTGTCACGCGAGCCGTCGTCAACACAGATGATCTCGTAGTTCACGTCCCACGTCGCCGCCGCCCCGCTCAACCGCTTGAATAATTCAGGCAGGACGGCTTCTTCATTAAAACAGGGCACGACGACAGAAACTGTTTGCATGATCGCGTATTAGTCCCGGTTTCTTAACATTCGGAGGAAAACGTGCAAGACAAAACCACGCCAACTTTTCGAGCCATGTGCGTCAAACCCGAACACCGAAGATGAAAATCAATATACCAGTTACATTTCTGCGTTGGCGGAGTGCGGCCGTCCCGGCCGCAGCCAGGTGCGGTGGGCGGGCGATTGGGAAATGTTCCGTGACTTGAATGAAGCCAGCGGCGGCGCCTGAGGACGGGCGCACTCCGGCCTGGCCTCGTCCGCCCCGCCACCGCCGTCAACTTCGGAGTTCGAGTTGAAGGCAAGGCTTGCCTTGCAAACCGTGCTCGGATTATTGCCGGGTTCCGGCGCCACACGGTTTGTGGAACAACGGTGAGGCAGAAGTTTGACCGCGGGTTGAAGCGCTTGTGAAAATTCACCTCCGCCCTGACCTCCAGTGATTTCAGGCTTACAGACGATTCCACCAGACGGCTGTGGGCTTGGGCACGTCGAAGCGCACCCGCCGTTCCGGACTTTGCAGCGTGTAAATGGAGTAACTCATCGGCGGCAACGAAAAATGACCGGCGGCCAGCCGGCGCAGACGGTGATGCGCAATCCAAACCGGTTTAAGCGTTCGCACCCAGCCCGGGATCATGGCATCCGTCTCGGCCTTTTCGCGAATGGCATTCGGTTTCAAATTCATATTCTCGCCCGTATCGGCGAAGATGGAAGTGAACGAATCACATACCGCCATCGACACCTTGTTTTTCATCAGCGCCAGCACCCAGTGAAAATCGCCGAGGTCGCGCCAGCGCGGGTCGAAGAAAATGCCGCGTTCGTGAATGACGCGCCGCCGGATGAATACCGAGCTGGTGAGGACCGGGAAACGGAACCAAACATGCTGCGGATGCGGCACCAGGGAATGCCGGTGGCAAATATATTTTCCTTCGCCGTCGGTGACGATGGTGCCGGCCAGCGCAACTTCGATTTTGGGATGCGCTTCAAAAAAGTCATGAACGGTTTTGAGCGCGCCGGGCAGGTATTGTTCGTCGCAGTTCAGGTACGCGAGGATGTCGCCGGTCGCGCGGCGGTAACCGCGGTTCACCGCGTCATACATGCCGCCGTCCTTTTCAATGAACGCCTTGACGCGCGGATCGCGCGGCAACCAGTCCTGGGTGCCGTCGTCCGAGCAGGAGTCCTGCACGATGTGCTCAAGTTCAACACCTTGCTGGTCGGCAATGGAGGCGATGCAGAGCTTGAGCCAGCGCGAATTGCGAAAGCTCGGCGTGACAACAGAAAATCTCATGGCAGACCCTGGCCGTTACTGTTGTTTTCCGGCACCCAGTGTCGGCCATGGCTTCCCATGTTTGTCGAGCCAGGGCACAAGATCCTGCTGGTTGATGATCTGGTTGCGAAGAATGGCCAGAATCAGGTCATGCGTCAGAACGGTATTGATTGCCGGTGAATAGGTGATGGCCTCGTTTTTACCGGGTGGTTTCACAATGAATGGCACACGTGTATCTTGCCGGCCGTCATACAAAACTGAACCGGCCCAAGAGTGGTCGGAGCTGATGATCAGCCAGGTTTTGTCCCATTCACCGGAAGCTTCCATCGCCTGGCGGAGCTTGCCCAGTTCCAAATCGGCCAACGCAAGGTTTCTGTAGTAGCCGATCGTCCCGGATTTGCCCCAGGGAGTGAGTTCATTCTTGTCCGGCAGGTAAATACCCGGCAGGTGCGGCGGGATAAGATGCAGCAGGATCAAGCCGTAGGTTGCGTTGGTCACCAGTGAAAGCGATTCCCGCAGGCCGTCCTGGTAAATGCTAACATAGATCCGGTGGAGGTGTAATGGCCAGACCATGCAAGCAATCTGCCGCCGCATCGCCGCGGTGAACGTTGGTGCACGGGCGGGTTCAAATGATGGAAACGCATACCACTTGCAATAATTCAAGCCATCACCGAGTACGCGATCGTAGGGATGGTACCAGCCGATAAGGGCGGTGTTTGCTCCCAACGCCTGCGCTTCGGCAAACACCGATGGCATCCGGCCCCAGGTGGTCTTCTCCCTCGTGTCGGCGAGTGTGCAATTCAGATCCGCAGCGCTCGCGATGCTGATTTCCGAGATCCGCCGGCCTGAAATCAGCGCCGGCATCGAACTGATTGTGCTATTGCCAGGCGAACAAGCATTGACACAAAATAGCAATTTACCGCGCAGCCGGTCGAATTCCGGCAACAACACGCTGGCCGGCCGTTGTTCAAACGCCAGGCGGTAATCGGCGCAATCAAAAATGATCCAGACCACGCGGGGATGGTCTCCGCTGACCGGCCCTGGCAGCTGCAAAACCTGGTCGCCGGTGGACTGGCTCAAATGGGTCACAGAAAGACACAACAACACGATCTTGCATGTCGTAAAGAACGCCAATGGCGCCATTACCCCCACCAGCACAGCGGCAATCTGGGCAGCGACGTGGTGCTGCCATACGATCAGCGCCAGAAAGACCGGGATACAAACCAACATCACCGGTTGCATGAGAAACACGACAACTTGATGGCCCACGATGTGGAGGATTTGATCCCGGGCAAAATCCATTGGAATCAGCAGCAGCGCCAGGAACGCCAGATGCAGCCCGAAATGGAGTGCGCGGTTCGGAAAACGCCGCCGGAGGCACATCGCCAGCCATATCACCGCCGCCAGACCGAAGATGTTCATCAGCAGGGCCAGCAGAGACGGCGCCATGACTGGAATCCGGTTGAAGTAACCGTAGTCCTGGTCATACAACATGGTAAACCACGCGCTGGTGAAACACAGGTTCGCCGCCGAGAACGCCACCAGCCCATCCTTGACCTTTTGCTTAAGTGGCTGCGGCAACGGTATGGTGCCTTCGTAATGCTCCGCCGGAGGCATGGTTTGTGTGGGCGCGCTCAATTTCCGCCACCTTTTCGTCTCAGGCAATACATCCGGCGCTGCGTGCCCGGCAGCGCGAGCGACCGGACAATTTCAAAATATGGTGTGCAAGCCTGTTCAAACATTTTCACATCCAATGCCGCATGCAAATGTTCGCGCCCGCGCGTCAGGCGCCGAAACATTTCATCCTTGGGGTCAACAAATTCAATCACAACTAACGAACCTGACGAACGGGTCAATTCATAAGCCAGCCGCAGAATTTCTTCAAGCGGAATTCGTTCGGTCACCAGCAGATGGTGAATCAGCGCCAGCATCAGCACGCTGTCGAACGCGCCCGTCGCGCGGTCAAGAAACGACGGGCACTCGCCGTTCCGCCAGCCGAGCGCCGGGCTGGGGCGCGACAGATTCAAGACCAGCGGTAGAATGTTCAATTTTTGTTCGCGCGCGCGCCGCCAGATCGCGCCGGCGCACGCCGCATCCAAATCAATGGCCACCACCTCCGCGCCCGCTTGCGCCGCCAGCGCGCTGAAATGGCCGGTGTTTGCCCCGGCATCCAGCACGCGCGCCGGTTTGAACTCGCGCAGCGCCTCGCTCACAAATTTTTCCTTGGCCGCAAACGCCGGGTCGTCGTAGCTGTGCGTGGCCATGTAATCCGACCACACCGATTTTTTTTGCGCGACCGGCTGGAGCGAATCCAGCGTTCGTTCCAGGCGTTTGAAAAGTGATTCGAGGATGAAGCGCGCCTTTTCCGTGTTCGCCAGCAAATGCGGCTGGTAAATTTTTTGGTCGTCCGGGTCGGCCTTGCGCGACAGCCAGGTCGGAATTGAAACGAGTGAAAGCATGCGTGGCTTGAATTTTTCCAACGGACCGCAAAAGCGGTAAACATCCTCCGGTTCGATTCCATCCCGTCGGGTCGTGAAAATTTCCGCCAGGGGCAAACCCCACCGGCGATTGGCCAGCAGCGGCAGAAGAAACGTGCGGACAAATTGCGCGTGCGGTTTCCAAATCGGGTCGCCCGGGTTGCGGCGTTCGAACGACAGCGCGTCAATGAACACCGGCTCGCTGCCGCGAAACAAAATATTATGCGGCGTGGCGTCCTTCAGACCGAAACCGTCCGCGAGCGCGGCTTGCGCGAGTTCGAGCGTCAAACGGCCGGCGTCCCAGAGCATTTCGGAGGGCCATTCGTGCGGATAGCTCGGAAATGGAATGCGCTCATGCTCAAAGACCGCGCCGATGGGCTGCGCGTTGAAAACCGGCTGCAACTCCGGCGATGCGCGAAGCGTGGCGGTTTCATCTTCGTTCAGGCGGCGGGTGGAAACAAATTTCTTCCCGGCGATGAACTGGCGCGTGCAATTTGTTTGCAGGAAATCATCAAATTCGGGAATGGCGCTCGCGGTGACAAAACGAAGCATTCGCTGGTTGAAGCAGCAACAGCAGCCCGCCGGATCACGAAACGATGGTGCGGGTGCAGATATCACTTGGCATCAGTTTTAGCTTCCACTTTGGGCGGGGGAATTTCGATGCTGATACCCGGAGGTTTTTGACCGCGCCCGAACATTTTCCGAAACACACTCACGATCCATCGGCGCGTTTTTTTTAGGTAGAACAAGAAGCCGACAAACGCCGCTATGATAGCTTGCCAGAGCAACGCGCCTAATCCAGGATCTATGTAGGCTAATATCATAAATGGCAAAAAGCAAAAAACGCTTTGTAACGCTATATTACAATTTTGCTGAAGTCAACGCCTTATTTCAGGACTTCCCCCACGAATTTTCAAATGACACATCATCGTTCGTCCAATTGCAGCAAAACATTAAAAGCACAGCGGGTCCTCGCAGGTTTCACCAAAAAAGTGGGGATAGTCCCGCTTATTTTGCGCGGAATTTCTGCGCGATGGGAATGCGCCGGCCCATGCCGAACGCGCGCGGCGATACTTTCAGTCCGGGCGCGGCCTGGCGGCGTTTGTATTCGCTGAACGTGACTTTGTTGATCACGTCGTTGACTACTGCCGCGTCGAACCCCCGCCGGATGATTTCCTCCCTGCTCAAATTTTTCACGACGTAGGCGTCCAGAATTTGATCCAGCGTTTCATAGGGCGGCAGCGAATCCTGATCCTTCTGGTTGGGACGCAACTCGGCGCTCGGAGGTTTCAAAATTGAGGCTTCGGGGATGATGATTTTTCCGCGATCCGCTTGCGACGCATGGTCGGAGTTGATCCAGCGAGCCAGTTTGTAAATGTCCGTCTTGAAAACGTCCGCGATCACCGCCAGCGCGCCACACATGTCGCCGTAAAGCGTGCAGTAGCCGACTGCCATTTCCGATTTGTTGCCGGTCGTCAGCACGAGCGCCCCGAATTTGTTCGACAGCGCCATCAATGTCACGCCGCGCAGCCGCGACTGGACATTTTCCTCGGCCTCGTTCGGCCTGGTCCCGGCAAAAACTTTTGCCAGTTGTTTTTCAACCGATTGGAAAACGGATTCGATCGGCAAAACCTCGTAGCGGATGCCGAGATTTTTTGCGAGCGCCTCGGCGTCGCTCAAACTGCCTTCACTCGAATAACGTGCGGGCATGGAAACGCCGAGCACCTTGTCCGCGCCGAGCGCCTCCGCCGCGAGCACGGCCACGAGCGCGGAGTCAATGCCGCCGGACAACCCGACAATCACCGATTTGAAACCGCATTTGTGAACGTAATCGCGAATGCCCAGCGACAGCGCGGAAAACAGTTGCTGCTCGCGCGCGGGCCATCCGGTTTTCGGCAGCGGCGAACTGGAATCCATGTCGGCAACGAAAACGTCTTCGGCAAATCCTTTGCCGGATGCGATGGGTTTCCCGTGGCGATCGAAAGCGACACTGTGGCCGTCGAAAATCAATTCGTCGTTCGCGCCGACGAGATTGACCTGTGCCAGCGGCACGCGCTCGTCGCGCGCGACGCGTTGCAGCATGGCGAGCCGGGTTTTTTCCTTGCCGTCGTGCCACGGCGACGCGGCAATGTTAAGGATGATTTCCGCGCCTTGCCCGATGAGTTCCTTGATCGGGTCGCGGCGGTATAGCCGTTCCGGCCAAAAATCCTCGTCGTTCCAGATGTCCTCGCAAATCGTGATGCCGAGTTTACAGCCATTGAATTCGAAGGGCGCGGTGCTTTTGGCCGGTTCAAAATAACGGTCTTCGTCAAAAACGTCGTAGGTTGGAAGCAGGCTCTTGTGCGTGCGCCAGACGATTTTGCCGTTGTGCAAAACGGCGGCGGAATTGCGGAGTGCGCGTCCGGGACGTTCGGAATTTTCGTCAACGTAACCAACGCACAGCGGAATGGGGCCGATACTTTTGGCGGTTTCGGCGAGTGCGGCAAGATTGGCGTCAACAAAATCGGCGCGCAGGAGCAAATCGCGCGGCGGGTAACCGCACAAAAACAATTCCGGCGCGATGACAAATTCCGCGCCGAGCGCGCGGGCTTTTTCGTAACCGGCAAAGAGCCTTTGCCGGTTCGCTACAAAGTCACCGACGGTCGAGTTGAGTTGGAGCAGGCCGATTTTCAACAAAACCAGAATAGCCATCGCGCGGGGTTTCGCAACGCTTTACGATGTTTCGATATTGCGAATGGCGTCGGCCATGCCGGCAATGTGACGTTCCCACGTGAAGCGGTGGAGGAATAGTTCGCGCAGCGATTCGGCAAGGTCGCTCGGGGCAAGCCGCTCCAGCGCGTCGGCGATCTGTTGTGGTGATTTGGGATCAACCAGGCCGTTGTAACCGACCGGCAGAATTTCAGGAATCGAGCGCCAGCGGGTCGTGATGATGGGAAGGCCAAATGCCATCGCCTCCACGATAACCACTCCGAAACTTTCCGCCTGAAAATAGGTTGGAAAACAAAACAGGTCGGCCGCGGCGAACGCCTGGGCCTTTCGTTCCTCGGAGACGAAGCCAAGGCATTCGACTGCATTTTGAAGTCCGCGCCGGACAATCAATTCCCGCAACTCTCTTTCTTCCATGCTGGAGACGAACGCCCCAATCACGGTGAGCTGGAAACGAAACGGGGATTTTCCGGCGCCAAATTTTTCGTTGGCCAGCGCCACGCCTTCGACGGTGTCGAACAAACCCTTCTCCCGGGTGCAGTGCGCCAGATACAGCACGTTGACAATTCTGGCGGGGTCATCCGCGGGGGCGCCGGCCAGAATTTTTTTCCGGGCGGCAACGCGCTCGCGCCGGCGCGGCAGGATATTTTCCGTAAACTGCGGACACGGGTCGGGTACGCCGGCACTGACGACGGTGATGTGCCGGGCGGTGAGTTTTTCGGCGTCGCGGCGGTTGAATTCCGAAAGCACGATGCTTAAATCGGCGTTTTTCATCAGCCGATAGGTGAAACTGCGGGTGCGGATCTGCACAGAGGTTTCGAGCCATTTGGCCAGTCCGGCGGCATGCCAGTGGAAAATTATTTTTTTGAAAAACGGACGGCAGATGAGCATGACCAGCCAGTCGCGGTAAAGCGCGATCGATTTGCCGGGTGCGGGCACATAATAAAAATTCGTCACGCCGTAACGAAACCGGCACCAGATGGCTTGCAGGCAGTAAAAAAGAATCAGGAAAATTTTACTGCCGTGAAATTCACCGATGTCCTGAATGTCCTTGGAATACCGGGCATTGACGTGGTAGCACTCAATGCCAAAATGGTTCGCCGAACCAGCGGTTGCCTTCCACTTCCATTTACGATGGTCGCCGCCGAAGCCGTGCAACATACGCAGCACTCCGTGACTCTGGCCGTGATAGGGCGGCGGCACGTGGGCAAAGACAAGTAGCTTCATGTGATTCAAATCGGGCTTTGGTCTTGAATTTGAGCGAAAACCGGGGCCGAAGGAAGATTTTTTGCGCGCTCAAATGGAGTTCGGCTGGCGTTTTAATTTTCATTGCGTATCCTGCCCGGCGCGTAATTTGAATTTCCATGGCCATTGAACGAGTCAACGTCCTCGGCGCAGGCATCAGCGTCATCAATTTGCAGGCGGCGCTGGCGGCCATCGGCGAAGCGGTGCGCGTGCGGCGCAAGGGCTACATTTGCGTAACAGGTGTGCATGGAGTGATGGAGGCGCAAGAAGATGCCACGCTCCGGCGTATTTTGAATCAGGCTTTTCTCTGCACGCCGGACGGGGTGCCGATGGTCTGGATGGGCTGGCTGCGCGGCCACCGCGAAATGAGCCGCGTGTACGGGCCCGACCTGATGCTCGAGGTCTGCGCTTGGAGTGAAAAAAGCGGTTGCCGGCATTTTTTCTTCGGCGGCGCGCCAGGCGTGGCGGAACAATTGCGCGACAATTTGACGAAGCGGTTTCCGAATCTGCAAGTCGTTGGCTGTTACACGCCGCCGTTCCGTCCGCTCAACGCGGAGGAGGAAAAACAATTGCAGGAAATGGTCCATGCCGCGCAGCCGGACATTTTATGGGTCGGCTTGAGCACGCCGAAACAGGAAAAATTCATGGCCGAATTTCTGCCGCGATTGGACGTGACGTTGATGATTGGCGTCGGCGCGGCGTTCGATTTTCATAGCGGGCGTGTCAAACAGGCGCCGCGTTGGATGCAGCGGACCGGGCTGGAGTGGTTCTATCGCTTGTGCCAGGAACCGGGCCGGCTGGCGAAACGGTATATACTGAACAATCCGCTGTTCGTGGTCAAAGTTGTCGGGCAGCTTTGCGGGCTGAAAAAGTATTCGCTGGAGTGAGATCCGGCAAATTTGTTTGAGCAAAATGGCGCGTTTGTTATCTTAAGTCTGGTACGGCATCCAAATGAACGAACATCAGATCAGCAACAAGCCCTTAAACTTCTGGCAGGATTCAATGGACTGTTGGCGTCGTTTGCCGAACAAGTTTTTTTTCTTCTTGTTGCTGGCCGCCTGGCTGGCGCTGTTTCAGTTTCTGGGCAATTCCATTCTGGGTTATATTCACACGCCATCGTTGTTTTCCTGGATGCAGGAGGCGTATCGAACCCATGGCGACACACCAAATAATGATGCCCATGGCAATTTCATTCCGTTTCTGGTCATCGGGCTGTTTTGGTGGAAGCGGAAGGAACTGCTTGCGTCGTCATTCAATATTTGGCGGCCGGGGCTGCTGATTCTCATCGCGGGAATGGTGTTGCACATATCGGGTTATGTCCTGCAACAGCCGCGCATCTCCATTGTGGCGCTGTTCACCGGAATTTATGGTTTGATGGGACTGGCTTGGGGGCGCGAATGGCTGCGGAACAGCTTTTTCCCGTTCTTCCTTTTTGCTTTTTCGATTCCTTTGGGTGATCAAGCCAAGTTTATTACTGTCCCGTTACAATTGCTGGTAAGCTGGTTGACAGCGGTGGCGGCGCATATTGTGGGTATCGGCGTGATGCGAAACGGGGTGCAACTGATCGATCCATCGGGCACTTACCAATATGAAATCGCGGCGGCTTGCAGCGGCATACGAAGTCTGATTGCGATTTTTTTGCTGGCCACGGCTTATGGCTTCTTTGTGTTCCGTTCCTCGTGGAAACGGCTTTTTTTGATGGCACTGGCGTTACCGTTCGCCGTTTTGGGCAATTTGGCGCGGATGCTTCTCATCATCATTGCGGCGGAAATAGGCGGGCAGAAGTGGGGCAATTTCATCCATGATGGCAACATCTTCAGTCTGATTCCCGGGCTTGAGCCGTATCTTCCCGCGTTCAATCCTTTCAGCCTGGTCCCCTACATTCCGGCAATCATCGGATTGCTTATGATCGGGCACCGGATGGGAAAACGACGGGGGCCACAGGAGCAGGGACATCCATGAAATATCAGAAGTGGCTGATTCTTTTTGTTGTGCTCATGTTGATGGCGGGCACCGCCGGGGCATTGATCTGGCTTAAGGGGCACCAACGGCTCGGCAAACCGGGCATCAAAGCGACCCCTATTCCCGGAAGCACGATGATGAAAATTGATTTGCCGGAGCGCGTTCTTGACTTCACCTCCACCAATGTGCCGGAATCGGAAGTGGAACTCGGTTATTTTCCACAAGACACCAGTTATGCCCGGCGGCTCTATCAGGCACCCGATGGTTTTGCAGTCAGCACCGTCATTATTTTGATGGGCGCAGACCGCACGAGTATTCACCGGCCGGAATACTGCCTGCTGGGACAGGGCTGGAGCGTTGATAAAAAAACCGAGGTCAAAATTCCAATAGACGGTGTGCCGCATTATGAACTGCCGGTGATGAAATGGGTGATTAGCAAGACGTTCGAAACCTCCGATGGTCAGAAACGGGAAGTAAGGGGGGTTTATGTGTTTTGGTTTGTCGCGGACAACGAGCAGACCACGGGCAATGTCCAACTTCAATGTTATCTGGTGAAAGACCTTTTATTCACGGGGGTGTTGCAACGCTGGGCTTACATTTCGTGTTTTTCTGTTTGTGCGCCAGGCCAGGAAAACGCAGCGTTTGAGCGCATGGAAAAATTAATTGCCGCCTCGGTGCCGGAATATCAATTGCCTCCCATCAAACGTTGACGGTTATACATTTGAATTTATCCGCAGTTTGTCTATTCTAAACAATGCTTTACAATCAAAGTTAAAGAGCCATGTTGCGACGTGATCGTCAGATTCGAACGCAAATCCACCAGGTGGCGGATGCCTGCCTGTTCGCGGCGAGCTTCTGGATTGCGTATGCGTTGCGCCTCAACCCGCAAATCGTCGCGTGGCTCAACCTCGACACGTTGCCGCCCGACATATTTGGCAGTGTCGTCTGGCTTTACTTCGCCTTGATTCCTGCCGCGCCGCTGATTCTTGAATCGCAGGGCTTTTACAGCCATCCCGTTCTTTGTCCGCGGCGGGACATTCTCTGGCCCCTCTTCAAAGGATGTCTCATCACGACCATCGGTCTGGTGCTGATAATGTATGCCCTCCACTTTGTTTCGCCGCGCGTGGTGATGGCGTTTTTTGGCTGTATCAGTTTCACCCTGGTCTATCTGAAGGAGGAGCTGGTGCGGTGGGCTTTGCGCAGCAAATTCGCCCAGCTTCAATACAAACGCCGCGTCATCCTCATCGCCACCGGCAGCGAAATGGTGCGGTTGCGGCGCGAACTGAAAAAGAGAGTGGATCAAAGCGTTGAAATTGTGGCTGAATTGAGTCTCGGAGAAGCCCCGGTGCAACAACTCGCGCACATGCTCCATGAGCATTCCGCGAATGGGGTGATCATCAGTGCGCGGCACACCTACTTTGAGCAGGTCGAAAACGCCATCAAGACCTGCGAACTCGAAGGCATCGAAGCCTGGCTGGTCGCCGATTTTTTTGGAACGCAAATTTCACACGCGCACTTCGACGAATTGCTCGGCTACCCATTGCTGGTTTTTCGCACGACGCCGGAAACCTCCTGGCAGGGCGTCGTCAAGCAACTCATGGATTTCTTCGGCGCGCTGTTGCTGCTGGTGTTGTTGATTGTGATTCCGGTGATTCCTCTCATCGCACTGGCGATCAAGCTGACTTCGCCTGGCCCGGTTTTTTTCCGCCAGCAGCGCTCCGGTCTCAACGGCTCGCCTTTTACGCTTTACAAATTCCGCACGATGGTGACCAACGCCGAACAATTCAAACAGGAGCTGGAGGCCATGAATGAAATGAGCGGCCCGGTCTTCAAAGTCACCAATGACCCGCGCGTCACGCCGATTGGGAGATTCCTCCGCAAATACAGCCTCGACGAATTGCCGCAATTGTTCAACGTGTTGCGCACCGAAATGAGCCTGGTCGGTCCGCGCCCGTTGCCGGTGGACGAGGTGAAACGTTTTGAAAATCTGGCCCACCGCCGCCGCCTGAGCGTCAAACCCGGCCTCACCTGCATCTGGCAAATCAGCGGACGCAATCAAATTTCCGATTTTAAAGAGTGGGTGCGGCTTGACCTCGAATACATTGACAACTGGTCGCTGTGGCTCGATTTGAAAATTCTGATCCGCACCATCCCCGCCGTGTTGATTGGCACGGGCGCAAAGTGAAATGCCAGTTGGCCTTTGATGAAAAAAAGCAACCGACATCCATCATTGCCGGCACCGCTGGATTTCCCGGCTCGCACCGGGTGTTGTATTTCCGGCTTTCCAGGGACAACAAATTCCTGACGACTCTGTCCAATATGGCCACCGATCTCAGTTGCATAGACATGGAGACTTGCGACAAGCTTTTCCGGCGAAAAGCACCGGGGAAAATCACTATTCAGGAAGACCGCCATGGATTTGAACCGGAGATCACCGCCAAAGTCAACCGCTTGAATCCACGTGTTTGCGAAGGGCCCATTTCCTATCACGGCCGGACTTATGACAAGGGAAAAAATCGGCTGACGGAACAGAATCAGCGTGCTACGCCGCACCCTCAAATACAGTCTCTTCTCCTGAAACCTGATTTATGATCGGTCTGATACTCATCTATTTGATGTGTCTGATATCAGGCGCCGGCGTTGAATCACGGTTCTCTGTGAATGATCCGCTGGAACGAATCCTGGTTGTTTTCACCCTGGCGGCGGGGCAGTTGCTGATTGCCATCCAATGCCTTTCTCTGGTGATGCGGCTTAGCGGGCCATGGCTGATCCTTGCCAACGTCCTGCTCACCGCCCTGTTTATCAGGGGGGCGTTGCTCTGGCCGCCTGCGGACGACCGGATTCCCTGGCGAACACTTCTGACCGGAACCTGGCGGGAATTTGCGGCTCAAAAAAGGGAGCCGTTGGTTTTGTTGTTGCTGGCTGTTGCGCTGGTTTCCATCGTGGTCCATTGTTCGCTTGGCGCATTGATGATCCCGCTGGGAGACAGCTATCACTATGAAATGCCGCTGTTCTGGATTCAGAACCGATCGATAGCCCCTTTTCCCGTGAACAACCCTCGCATAAACACCATATCTTTTCTCGGCGAGGCCCTGGCGTTGCCCGGCTTTATGTATTTACACACCAGCGCGATGTTTGTCGTAATCACTTTTGTGGCCGGTGTTTTGTGTGTCGGTGTGGTCTTTTCCCTGGCCCGAAAGATGGGGTGCGGCCTTGGCGCCTCCGCCTGTGCCGCGGCAATTACCCTGGGCTTTCCCAATTTCGCGTTGACCTTCCTTGATGTCGTAGCGGGAAGTTATTTGCTGGGAATATGGACGGGTGCCAGTCTTCTATTTTTGATCGGCAGCCGCCCATCCGAGAGCATGACAAAACAACAACTGACCCGACTCGGCTGTTCGGTCTTCTGCTTTTTGATGGCTTGCGGAGCAAAGAATACCATCCCTCTTTTGGCTCCGTTGTACCTGATTGGTTTGGTTGCAACCCTCAGACGGTTCCTGTTTAAAAGGCAGGTCATCCTTGTGCTGGTGCTCTGTGGTGCAATTGCCTCCCTCTGTTCCGGAGTGCTGTGGAATTATATCAATAACAAACTCTGGTATGGCGATTTCAGGGGGCCTGAATCCATGCAAGGGCATCTCTCCGGTGACTTGGGGTTTCGGGCGGTGTGGACGCGCCAGTGCCGCGGCGCGGTTCTGATTGCCTTCGACACGATCTGGATTCCACAGTCCGCACGAGAGACTTATGCCACCGTGTGCGAAACAGCGGTCGAAGCCTTGGGCGGGCAAAAAAAAATCGCCGAGGACGACGAGAAATTCTCCAATTTTAGCGCCAAAAACCGGAAGCCCCTCAAAGGGTGCGGTTGGGTGGGACTTGCGTTTCTTTTCCCCGGAATGGTAATTGCCATTGGGCGATGTTTGAGGATTCGCCGATTCATGCGAAACGGGACGGAATCAACCCGCCTCGGCACCTGCCTGTTGCTACTGTTTGTGGTTGGATGCTTCGCGATCTCTCACGCGGTGCTCCGCTGGCAGCAGATCGGGCTTTTGCGGCTCATACCGGCCTTCTCCATATTGGCAGCGCCTCTGTGCGCCCTGGTGCTGGAAAAAAAGTGGACGAGGGTCGTGGCGCTGGGAGTGCTGCTGCTGAGTACGATGATGTTCCTGACTTACGATTTGAGCATGGTCGGGCGGCGATTTGGCGCGACCGCCCAGAAGAGTCTCATCCAGAGGATTTTGCGGCTCGGAAGGGAACATGGCATGACGGTCGAATATCAGTGGAACGCCCAGCCGCCCCAAACTTTTTTCACGCAGGAGGATTATAGCCCCGGAAAAATTTGCGAGAAGTTTCTGGAAGGGATTGCCCAGCCGACCGTGATTGGTTTTGCAGGAGGTGTGACCTCGGACGTCAGCTGGTTCTTTGGCCCCGGTTATCGCAACAAAATCATCTGTCTTGTGGACGACCGAAAACCCGATCAGCTCCTGGAGCCGCCGAACGATGTGGAGTATCTGGTGTTTGCCGAAAATCGTTCCGGAACAGACGAATGGGCTTCCCAACGCGGGTTCCATCCGGTTTTTCGAGCCGCGTCGGACAACGGATTTTGGCTCGTCGCATTCAAAAGAAACGCAGTTGAAAACCCACGATAATTTCGGTTTAATCGATCATGACCATTCAACGCAAAAAAACTTTAGGGCATAAATCACCCACCTCCGTTGTCACCGGTGCTGCCGGGTTCCTTGGCTCACACCTGACCGATCTGCTCCTGGCGCGCGGCCACAAGGTCATCGGCATTGACAATTTCGTCACCGGCTCGGTGGACAACATCGCGCACCTCGGCGGCAACCCGGACTTCAAATTCATCCAGCAGGACGTCACCGAATTTATTTTCCTCGACGCGCCGGTCCATTACGTCTGGCACTTCGCGTCGCCCGCCAGCCCGATTGATTATCTGGAACTGCCGATTCAAACGCTCAAGGTCGGCTCCCTTGGCACGCACAAGGCGCTCGGCCTTGCCAAAATTAAAAACGCGCGGTTTCTGCTCGCCTCAACTTCTGAAATTTACGGCGATCCGCTTGTCCATCCGCAAAAAGAGGATTATTGGGGCAACGTCAACACCATCGGCCCGCGAGGCTGCTACGACGAGGCCAAACGTTTCGCCGAGGCGCTGACCATGGCTTATCATCGCGAGCACAAGGTCGCAACGCGCATCGTCCGCATCTTCAACACCTACGGTCCGCGCATGCGACTCAACGATGGCCGTGTCGTGCCTGCGTTCATCAGCCAGGCGCTCAAAAACAAGCCCGTCACCGTTTTCGGCGAAGGCAAGCAGACGCGCAGCTTCTGTTACGTGTCCGATTTGATTGAAGGCATTTATCGCCTGATGATGTGCAACGACCATTTGCCGGTGAACATCGGCAACCCGGCCGAGATGACCATACTGCAATTCGCCGAACAGATCATCCGCATCACCGGCTCGCGCAGCAAAATTGTCTTCAAACCGCTGCCACAAGACGACCCGAAACAACGCCAGCCTGACATCACCCGCGCAAAAAAGATTCTCAACTGGGAACCAAAAGTCCCGCTGACCAACGGGTTGACGCAGACAATCAAATACTTCAAAACCAAAGTTTGATCGCACAATGTAACGACGGATGCGCTTGGCGATTTGCCGAAATCTGTTTACAATCAGTTCGTGTCTGCTGCCAGCAAAATCATTTTCCACGCGTGCCAGTTTGAATTCGTTTTTCCACGGCCGGCGCTTGTCATGGGTGTTGTCAACGTCACGCCCGATTCATTTTCCGACGGCGGAAAGTTTTTTGATCCGGCCAAGGCCGTTGCGCACGCGCTGGAGCTGGTCGCGCAAGGCGCGGAATTTCTCGACATTGGCGGCGAATCCACGCGCCCGGGCGCGGAGCCGGTGGCTGAAGCCGAGGAATTGCGCCGCGTTTTACCCGTTATCGAACAACTCACCGCGCAAGTCAAAATCCCGCTTTCGGTTGACACGGTGAAACCCGCTGTCGCACGCGCTGCATTGCAAGCGGGCGCCAGCATCGTCAACGACGTGGCGGCTCATCGCGAAGACGACGCGATGTGGAAGGTTGTGGCGGGGTGTCGCGCCGGTTACATTTGCATGCACGCACAGGGCACGCCGCAAACGATGCAAACGAACCCGGTTTATGCGGACGTGGTTCGGAAAATCGGTGAATTTTTTAGCGAGCGGCTGAAAAAATTGAACGCCAGCGGTGTGACGGCCGACCAGGTGGTGTTGGACGTCGGCATTGGCTTTGGCAAAACGGTCGAACACAATTTACAGTTGCTCGCGGCGTTGCGGGGTTTTACAACGTTGCGGCGTCCGTTGGTGCTTGGCGTCTCGCGCAAGTCGTTCATCGGAAAGCTGCTCGGCACGGATTTAGCTGCACGGCTGCCGGCGTCGCTCGCGTGCGCGTGCCTTGCGGTTGAATCAGGCGTGCAAATCATCCGGACGCACGACGTGACAGAAACGGTCCAGGCAGTGCGGATGACGGAAGCTGTGCTGGCTCGGACAAAAAAATAATGTGGCTTCAGCTCCAAAGCAGTTGGCGGCCCGCGCTGGAAATTTTAATCCTCGCGGTGGCGATTTATTACCTCTTCCGCTTTTTGCGCGGGACGCGCGGCTGGCCGGTGGTCATCGGTTTTGTCGTCATTCTGTTGACGTTGGCCTTGGTGACGACGCTGCTGAAATTACAGGTGTTGCGCTGGCTGCTCGGCACGTTCTCGGCGTTTCTCGCCGTGGCCGTCCTGATTATTTTTCAACCAGAATTGCGCCGGATGCTGGCCGAACTCGGCAATCTGCCGCTCTTTGTCAGCGTGAGTGAACAGCGTGAAAGCATCGAGGTCATCATCCAGACGGTGGAACGTCTGGCCGACGTTAAAATCGGCGCGCTCATCGCCATCGAACAATCCATTCAGCTTCAGGAAGCCGTCGAATCCGGCATCCGCGTGGATTGCGACGCCACGCCGGAAATGCTCGAAACAATTTTCTTCCCGAACAACGCAATTCACGATGGCGGCGTCATCATCAAAGGCGACCGCATTATCTATGCCGCGTGCATTTTTCCGCTGACTCAGCGGCAGGATTTGAACAAATCGCTCGGCACTCGGCATCGCGCGGCGATTGGGTTGAGCGAGGAAACCGACGCGGTCATCGTGGTCGTGTCCGAGGAAACCGGCATGATTTCGCACGCTTACAAGGGCCAGCTGGTGCGCGGCGTGTCGCTGGAGGAGTTGCGCGCGTTTCTCACTTCCGTGCTCGTGCAACCAGCCAAACCACGCCACGGTGTCGAATGGCTGCGCGCACGCCTCGGTGAACGGCACAGGCCCGGTTCGGTCATCATCACCAAAAGCGAGCCGCGTCCGGCGCTCAAGCAAACCGCCAACTGAATTTTTTATGGCAATGCGCGATGGAATTACAAAAGATTTGGGCTGGAAATTGTTCTCGCTGTTTCTGGCGGTGGCCATCTGGCTGACCGTTCACAAAATTTACGAAGAGCCGGGTGCCGCCTCCGGGTTGGTGAGCGGGAACACGGTCACCTTTGGCAATTTGCCGGTGCTCGTGGTTTCCGCCGCGTCGGATGTGCGCGATTTCCGGGTGGCACCTGCCACTGTTGCCGTCAAGGTCAGCGGGTCGCCCGCGGTCATGGCCGATTTGCAGGCAAATCAAATTCATGCGGTGGTGGACCTCACGGACGTTCAGTCCACCCGCGATTTGCGCCGGCGCGTGGATGTTTCGACGCCGCCCGGCGTGACGCTCGTGAGTGTTGACCCGTCCAAAGTGGGCGTGATCGTTCCGCCTCCGCCCGGAAAAAAACCATGAGTTCCACCAAGAAAATATTCGGCACCGATGGCGTCCGCGGCACGGCCAATGTCGAACCCGTTACCGCCGAGACCGCGCTCAAACTGGGCCGCGCCGCCGCGTACGTTTTCAAAAATCTCGAACGCCAGTCACGAGGCCGCGGCCGGCACAAGATCGTCATCGGCAAGGACACGCGGCTTTCCGGCTATATGCTCGAAAACGCGATTTCGTCCGGCATTCTTTCGATGGGGGTGGATGTGTTGTTCATCGGGCCGTTGCCGACGCCGGGCGTGGCTTACGCGACGCGCAGCCTGCGCGCTGACGCCGGCATCGTCATCACCGCGTCACACAATCCCTATGCGGACAACGGCATCAAATTTTTCCGCGCCGACGGCTACAAACTCGACGACAAAATCGAGGGCCGGATTGAAAACCTGGTGTTCAGCGGCGAGATCGAGAACATCCGTCCGACCGCCGATGCCGTCGGCAAAGCGGTCCGCATTGACGACGCGCTCGGGCGTTACATTGAATTTGCCAAGGCCAGTTTTCCGCGGGGGCTGACGCTCGAAGGCGTGCGCATCGTCGTGGATTGCGCGCACGGCGCGGCCTACAAATCCACGCCCTGCGTGCTGCGCGAACTCGGCGCGGAAGTCATCGTTTACGGCCACCAGCCCGACGGCATGAACATCAACTGCGATTGCGGCTCGATGCATCCCGAGGCGGTGTGCCGCCGGACTGTCGAACACAAGGCGGATCTGGGCATCGCGCACGACGGCGACGCCGACCGCGTGCTGTTGTGCGATGAAAAGGGCAATCTGATTGACGGCGACGACATCATGGCCATTGCCACGCTCGACATGCTCGCTCAAAAAACCCTGGTCGAGAAAACCCTGGTCACCACCGTGATGAGCAACGCCGGTCTGGAAGCCGCCATCAAATCCGCCGGCGGCAAGGTCATCCGTACTGCTGTCGGCGACCGGAACGTGATCGATGAAATGTTGCGCGGCGGCTTCAACTTCGGCGGCGAGCAGAGTGGGCATTTGATTTTCCGTGATTTCGGCACCACCGGCGACGGCTTGGTCGCTGCGTTGCAAATTCTCCGCATCGTGAAGGCTAGACAAACGCCGCTCTCAAAACTGGCGAAATGCTGGACGCGTTTCCCGCAGATTGTTGCCAATGTGAAAGTCCGTGAAAAAATCCCATTCGAACAATTGGATAGCGTGTTGAAACTCATCAAGCAGGCCGATACGGAACTGAAAAAGCAGGGTGGCCGACTGCTGCTGCGTTATTCGGGCACCGAACCCAAGGCGCGTTTGCTCCTCGAAGGCCGCGACGCAAAGGTTTTGGAAAAATGGTCGCAGAAAATCTGCGCCGCGATCCAGAAACAGATTGGCGTGTGATGTGGTAGCACCCGCGTCTCGCGGGTTGTTTCGGGCGTCGCGCCCGAAACCGTTTGCATACGCACATTGCCATCCTTCGTTTGCGCAATTGCAGTCGCGCGTCAACCTCCACTATTCGGTCCCGATGCATCGGGTAATTGAACCCGCCGGCTGCCGTCGCCCGGGGCGGTGCTTTGGCGCGCCGCGAAGGCGGAAGTCGGATGCCACCCACATTTCGCCCGGTACTGTAGATGTGAAAGTTGAAAATTAAAGTGGTGTTGCTTCGGCCCTTCTTTAAGGCAGCTTCAAAATTTCCGGACGCAACTGGCCGATGAACTGGTTTGGCAATCTTTTGTCCACCGAGCCGGGGATCATGCTTTCCATTCCCACATGGTCGTCGGCAAAAATGACGTTGGCCTTTTGCGAATGACGGAAATGGCCGTTCGGCTGGTTGTTGAAATTGGCATAATTCGTCTCCAAATCCAGATAATACCATTCCTCGAACATCGGATGCGTTGACGAAGCGGGGGCCTGGAAGGTGTTAACTTGCGCGGCGTCGGCAAAGAGCGCGGTGTCCGCCGGCCGGGAAATCTTATTTGCGTTCACGGAATTCTGGCTTGGCCCGGCGAAGAGATACTCATTGCAGCCGTAGCTGAAGATGACGTTCGTGCCCTTGGGCTTGAACTGCGGCGAGTTCCAGACTGGTGACGGGCAGAGCCGCACATCGCTGCCGTGCAAGTATGGATAAAGCACGCCGGTGGACAGGTCAAAGGCGCGCTGGCCTTCGGGAATGGACGCTCCTTGTTGCAGCCAGCCAAACCACCATTGCTGGCCTGCCGTCGTCAGCGGTTCGCACCGTTTGAAAAAAAGTCCGGCGTTGTCACCGAGATAAATTTCCGTGGCGACGCCGAGTTGGCGCAAATTGCTTTCACATGCGGCACGCTGGGCGGTCAATCTGCCTTTGGCCAGAACTGGCAGCAGCATCGCCGCCAGAATCGCGATGATGGCGATCACAACGAGCAGTTCCACCAACGTGAACGCTCGTCGTCGAGTGTCGAGTGTCGAGTGTCGAGAGCCGGAAAGCGGCGATGCGCCACTCCGTTCGCCCCCGACCCTCGACCCTCGACTTTCAACTGTTTTGCTCATGGCCTTTCCGCGCGTACGCGATAAAACGCCCGGCTCGCGGGCGGGTGGGCGTCCGACAAAAATAAATTGGTTCCGTTGCCGGCAGTTGCGGCGGAAACATTCGTCCACGATTGAAAATCCGCCGTGCGTTTCAAAGTGTAGAGCCAGTTGCTCCGGCTGATGAATTGAGCCCGCCAGACCGCGTTGCTGAAGCTTCCCGTCAGATTTTGCACCGGCGGCGGCGGAACGGTGACAACGAAATTGGCCACGCCGCCATGAGCGAGCAGCGAATCCCCCCATGGGTCGTTGGTGGCGGTGTAACTGCTGACAGCGACGGTATCGAGACGGAAATCGGTGAAGTTTGTAGAGAGATAGGAAACCGGCAACGCGGTGTAAAGCCGGCCATTGATGAAGACCTGCCCGCGAACAAGCGCCGCACCTGCCCCATGCGTCAGGACGACATGATACGTCACGCCGGAATCAAGGCCGACAAAATCTTCAAGAAAATCAAAAATGCTGTTCGTGTCCGTCATCGTGCACGAAAGAGTCGGCCCCCAACCGGTGTCGGGGAAATAATCGAATTCCACGAGGTTGGGCGAATCGCTGCCGGTACCGCGGGCAAAATTCGCGTTTGTGGCGTCCTTGAAATTAAGGAACCCGACAGCCAGTTCAAAAAAACCGGTCGCATCGGCATCGCTAACCTGAATGTCGAACGCGAGGCTGAAATCGTCGTTCGTCGTCAGAATCGTGCCGAGCGGGTGATAAAAATAACTGTTCGGTTGTGATGAATCCCAGGTGACTTCGAGATTTTGGTTTGTCGAATTCCACTGGAAAAGATTGGTGTTGCCAAAAATCCGCCAGCCGTTTTGCAGCGGATTGGCGGAGAAATTTTCGGTGATGACGGTGGCGTGCGCGACAGACAAGACAGACAGGCCGACCATGGCCAGCGAGACGAACAAGACTTTTTTCATGTGCTGATCTTTCAACTTGGTTCCGCAACCCCGAAATCTTCCGGGGGCGGAACGGGTTCACGATTGAGAGACCAGCGCGGAGCCTGAAAACAAAAAACCTTCAGACCCCGGCAAAACGGAGAATGAAGGCATTCAGCGAATCCTGTCGAAAACCGTTCGACAGGCTGGCCCCATCCTTCTCTTTGACGGAGAAGTCGGTCATTGATGCGACGGTCATAGACCGCCGCTACAACAACCGCGACGAGCACAGCCAAACCGGTATCCTGACTTCGGCCTCAAACCGCCTTCCCGCCTTCCCGATTCTCATCGGTGGCACTTTGGGGAATTTGTAGCCGTTACAGTGGCGCAACCGCCCCGGATTTTCACCGGGTTCCCAGACATTTGACTGTAATGACGGATGAACCGCGTTCATCCTTTTCAAAGAACAGTCCGTTTCTACACCGAATAAATTTTTTGCCAAGATAAATTTTCCGCTGCCTGTTTTCCTCTACGGCTAGGAGGTCGGTTCTTGTCCAAAGTCGAAGAGACCTGTAAATGATGAATGATATGAATCAATTCACGCGCCGGATCTTGTTCTTACTTTTCTTTTTGTCCGGGTTCAGCAGTCTTGCCTATCAGGTGGTCTGGACGCGCATGGCTTTTGCGTCGTTCGGGATCATCACACCGGTTCTCTCGGTGGTACTTTCGGTGTTCATGCTGGGACTCTCCGCCGGTTCGTGGGCGGGCGGGCGCTGGATCTCCGGGCTGGTCCGGAAAACGGGCTGTTCAGCCATTGTCTTTTACGCCTTCGCCGAACTGTTAATCGGGGTGAGCGCCTTTGCCGTTCCGAAGTTGTTCGCCTTGGGCGAGCAGGTTTTGCTGGCCGCCGGCCAGACGGATTCATTCCGTTATCTGTCACTTTCGGCCTTGGTCCTGGCGGTCGTCATTCTGCCTTGGTGCATTTGCATGGGCACAACCTTTCCCTTCGTGATGGCCTACATCCGGGAGCGGGACCGTGACGACACGCGAAGTTTCAGTTTCCTCTACTTGGCCAACGTGCTTGGGGCGATGAGCGGAACGTTTTTGACGGCCATAGTCCTGGTGGAGCTATTGGGGTTCCGCCACACCCTCTGGTTGGCGGCTACAGGCAACTTCCTGATCGCGCTGGCTGCCGGCGGGTTGGCCTGGGGTCGGCGTGGGATGATGCCCCTGCCGCCTTTGACGGAGACGGAACCCGCACCTTCGGGGACGATTTCCAGTCTTCCGTCCGCCGTCCGCCGGCACTCGATCCGATGGATTCTGTTTTCTACGGGCTTTTGCGCAATGGCAATGGAAGTGGTCTGGACACGCGCCTTCACGCCGGTTTTAAAAACCCAAGTGTATTCCTTTGCCCTGATCGTTTTCACTTATCTGGGAGCCACCTTTGTGGGCTCGTGGTGGTATCGCCGCAATTTACGGGACGGTTCACCCTGCCCGACCGCAAAGCTGATGGCCCTGCTCGTTGTCGTGGTCTTTCTTCCCATCCTGGTCAACGATCACCGATTCTTGAATATGAACGTCCGGTTTTCGATCCATCCCGCCAGTGCGATCTTCTTGCTGGCCAGCATTTGCCCGCTTTGCGCTGTGTTGGGATATTTGACCCCGGGTTTGATTGACGAATATGCCGCCGGCCACCCGGCCATCGCCGGAAGGGCTTATGCGATTAATGTCCTCGGCTGCATTCTGGGACCACTCTTCGCCTCTTATGTTTTGCTGCCCTGCATTAGCGAGCGATTGGCATTGATTCTCCTCGGCCTGCCCTTCCTCGGATTTTATTTCCTTGTTTCGAAATCCTTGTCCGTTTGGCAGCGCGAGTGGGCCGGTCGGGCCGTTGTGGTTATCCTAGCCTGCACATTGTTTGTTTCCGAAGACTATCAAAAATGCATTTCGGGCTTGATCCCACATATGGAGGCGCGGCGCGATTACGCCGCATCCGTAATCTCAGTCGGCGATGGCATGAACAAGGTCCTTTTGGTAAACGGCTTAGGCATGACCACATTGACACCCATCACGAAATTTATGGCTCATTTGCCGCTGGCTTTTCATGAAGGTCCACCCCAGTCCGTGCTGATCATTTGTTTTGGCATGGGCACCACTTACCGCTCGGCGTTGAGCTGGAACATTGACACCACGGCGGTGGAATTAGTGCCAAGCGTTCCCAAGGCATTTGGCTTTTTTTACGCGGATGCAGCAGAGGTTCTTGCCAATCCCAAAGGGCAGATCGTGATTGATGATGGACGGCGCTTTTTGATGCGGACCCGGGAAAAATATGATGTAATTGTCATTGATCCGCCGCCGCCCATGGAAACCGCCGGTTCGAGTCTGCTTTATTCCACGGAATTTTACGAACTGGCCAGACAACACTTGAAGCCCCATGGCATTTTGCAAGGTTGGATTCCCGACGCGGATAGTTCGACCGTCCAAGCCAGCGTCCGGTCGATGCGCGAATCGTTCCCTTATGTGCGTTGTTTTGGTTCCGTTGAACGACATGGAATACACATGCTTGCCTCGATGGAGCCGATTGAGCAGCGCACCGCCGCAGAACTGGCGGTGCGCATGCCGGCTGGCGCAAAGAAAGATTTGCTGGAATGGAATTCCTCCTCCGATTTGTCCGTGTATCTCAACCTGGTAACGTCGAACGAGGTAGCCAGCAACAAGGACCTCAATTCCAATCCGGAAATTCGCATTACGGACGACCAACCTTACAATGAATATTTCCTGTTGCGGCAGGCGGGTCTTGATTGGCGCTGATGGCTGGCTGGTGCTGATTCGCTTTTGAAATGAGCACGCCCAAAAATCCATTTCCGGCGAAGATTTGAACTGGATGCAACTCGCTCCGCGTCTGGCCCGGCGCGGCCAAGGCACAACATCGCTGAAGCATAGAGTTCATCTTGTATTTCCTGGCAGTGCAGGATGGCAACACCTTGTCGCCGGTTGGGCAACCGCCAGCCCTTGGCGGCCGGGAAAAATGCGCCGGGGGCGGCGCATTCTCCCTTCGGTGACGCGGCGTCATCGCCACGTTCAACCCCGGCCAACTTCGGTTTCGGGTTTAACTGGTGGTTGAACTGTTCCACGCTTGCACGCCGTGGGACATCTCAACATAATCCTCGGTGTAATTTTTTTTATGGGCAAAACACCCCTTCGCGTTGCTGTCACCGGCGCTGCCGGCCAGATCGGTTACTCCCTTCTATTCCGCATCGCCTCCGGGGCCATGTTCGGACCGGATCAGCCCGTGATTCTGCATTTGATTGAAATCGAACCCGCCCTGCCCGCGCTTGGCGGCGTAGTGATGGAGCTCGATGATTGCGCGTTCCCGCTGCTCAAGGGCGTCGTGCCCACGGCGAATCTCGACGAAGGATTTCGCGGCGTGAACTGGGCGTTGCTCGTCGGCAGTGTGCCGCGCAAGGCCGGCATGGAACGCAAGGATTTGCTGGGCATCAACGGCAGGATTTTCATCGGCCAGGGCCAGGCCATCCAGAAAAATGCCGCGCGCGACGTGCGCATCCACGTGGTCGGCAATCCCTGCAACACCAATTGCCTCATCGCCATGCACAACGCGCCGGACGTGCCGCGCGACCGGTTCTTCGCCATGACGCGCCTGGATGAAAACCGCGCCAAGGCGCAGCTCGCGAAAAAAGCCGGCGTGGACGTGACCGCCGTCAGCAACGTCGCCATCTGGGGCAACCATTCCGCCACGCAGTATCCCGATTTCTACAACGCCAAAATCAACGGCCAGCCTGCCACGACCGCGATTTCGGACGAAGCGTGGCTCAAGGGGGAATTCATCTCCACCGTCCAGCAACGCGGCGCGGCCATCATCAAGGCGCGCGGCTCGTCCAGCGCCGCCAGCGCGGCGAACGCGGTCGTGGACAGCGTCCGCTCCATCATTGAGCCGACGCCGTCCGGTAACTGGCACAGCATCTGTCTCTGTTCCGACGGCAGCTACGGCATTGAGAAAGGTTTGATTTGCTCGTTCCCGGTTCGCAGCAACGGCCAGAAACTGGAAATCGTTCAAGGCGTGCCCGTCAACGACTTCAGCCGCGCGAAAATTGACGCGACCGTCAACGAATTAAAAGAAGAGCGCGCCCTGGTTGCCGATTTGCTGCCGAAGTAACAACGTAGCCGCGTTTGTAAAAACGCGAATTCCGCGCTTTCACGAGCGCGGCTACTCATTGCGCCTTGCTGTGATTCTGCCAGCCTCGCGCGCGCCGACGAGCTCATCGCCTGCGACCGGCACAAATGCGCCGTCATCCGCATTGACCATTTTCCCAGTCGGATGCGGGGAAGGTCCGCTTAGGAGCGCTGCCCGCCTGTCTGCGTATTATGTGACTGCTTGGTAGTGTGGTGTTTACAATGCCGTTGGGTTGGTTGATTTGGCATAAGTATAGCTGCATTCTGCACGGATATGAGATTCAGTTTGGCTGTTCCCGGGCTGGCTTTTTTGCAGCGTTGCGGTTGGTTTCCCTTCTTCTTTCATAAGTCGAAGCGGGTGCCGACGTTTTGTCTGGTTGCCGGTCTATTACCAGCGTTGTTGGTTCCAAACGCTGTGGCCCAGACATCCACGAACATCCCCATTTTTCAATTTGCCATTTTCTATAATATGGATTTGGAAATTGCCGCGGCTGCTCCTTTGAACATCACCGGTCCGGTGTTTTCCAATGCAGGCCTTTGGTCGGGGTCAACCACCATCACCTTCGCAAATACGGTTTCCGCCGTCGGAATAGCCACAAATACCCCCAACGATCCGTTTTGCGCTGGTTATACTGGCAGCGGCAAAGCCACTTACTCCATGGCAGGCCAGCCGACCTCCGGCAACGCTCCGCTAACCATGCCGATCGGCACCAACAATGATCCTGCTGCCGCCGAAGCGCTCATCAACCTGCCGCCTGCTGCTTATGCCATGGGAACTGCGGCTGCCTATTCGTCAACCGGTGCTGTTTATTTGGCCAACGATGCCGATCTCTATCTCACCAACTTTGCCAAAGGTACCAATTGGGGCACTCTCACGCCCAACGGCACCAACATGATTCTGTATTATCAGGATGCAGCCAATGGCCCCGGCAACTATTTGACCCCGTTACCGTATGATTTATACCTATTGAAAACTGGCGGCTTCACCAACTATGTCAGCACAAACCTAGCTGCTAAGATTGGTTGTGTTACGAACGTCCAATACGCCGGCTATACGTTTGTGTCGAATGTTCTCTTCTACGACTGGCGCGAAGGCTGGAATAATGGGAGTGGAATCAATGGCAAGGGGAAAATCGTTCAAGCCGTCCAGATTGATATCGCAAGTTTCAATGCTTGGCTTGCAAACACAAATATATATGGCGGCGGCACAAATGTGAACGGTGGTCAGTATTACAACACGCTATGTTCCCTCCCAAGCCACAAATCCCACCCGATTGACTCCATTTATGTCTATAACGCCGTTCCTTTGACCAGCACGACCCTCCCGGCCGTGCGCGTCATCCATGGAGGAATGTTGCCGCTGCATACCGCACCCAACGGTTTGACAGTTGCCACGGCGATGCCGTTGTATGTGTATGGCAATTATAATGTGTCGAACAACTTTGGCTCATCTCTTGGCCAAAATAGCACCACCTACACTTGGCCTGCCGCGCTCATGGGCGATTCCATTACCATCCTGTCCGGCAATTGGAAGGACAGTACTACCACTATGATGCCGACATCTTCCACCACCACTGTTAACGCCGCGTGTCTCGCAGGCATCGTCCGATCAACCAACTCAATGTATAGCGGCGGTGTGGAAAATTATCTCCGTTTGCTGGAGAGTTGGTCAAGTGTCTCCCTATGGTATAACGGTTCCATTGTGGCCATGTTCCCCAGCCGATATGGGACAAATTACTGGCAACAAACCGGCGGTTATTACACCGCACCCGCCCGCCATTGGGCTTTCGACACGAACTTTCTGAATCCCAACAGCCTGCCGCCTTTGACTCCAATACTCAGGAATTCCACCAATCCTCCTGTGATTACGACGCAGCCGCAAAGCCAGACCGTCGCCTCGGGCAACACCGCGATATTCACGGTCGTGGCTTCGGGGTCCGGGCCTTTGGCTTACCAGTGGAGTTTCAACGGAACGAACCTCGACGGGCCCACGAATGCCTCGCTCACATTGACCAATGTGCAATTCAACCAGGCCGGAAATTATGCCGTGCTGGTGACCAATGCATTCGGCTCGGTCCCGAGTTCCAATGCGGTGCTGACCGTAACCGCAACACCGCCGACCATCCAGGCCCAGCCCACCAATCAAACAGTTTTTGTGACCCGCAGCGTGGCCTTCGGTGTCACCGCTACAGGGTCTTTACCGTTAAGTTATCAGTGGAAATTCAATGGAACGAACTTCGACGGGGCTACGAATGCCTCGCTCACATTGACCAACGTGCAATTAAGCCAGGCCGGAACTTATTCGGTGCAAGTGACTAATGCATTCGGTTCCATCATGAGTTCCAACGCCATCCTGACGGTGATCTCGCCATCGCTGTGTGTTAAACCACCGAACGGTCTGGTGGCTTGGTGGCAGGCGGACGGCAATGCTTTCGACCGGGCTGGCACCAACGATGGGGTCGTTCAAAGTATAACTTACACCAACGGCGTGATTGGCCAGGCTTTCGCCTGCAATGGCTCCGGCCGCGTCCAGATCGCCGATAGTCCGGCTTTCCAGTTGACCAATGCATTGTCGATTGAATGCTGGATACGTCCACGCGGGAATGGCAATGTCATATTCTGGAGGGGAGACAACCGTTCAGGGATGGATCCCTACTTTCTGAGCATGCAGGGAAATAATAGCCTTCGTTTTTATATTGAGGATGCGTCGGGCAATGCTGCTTTTGTTGAAACCACCCTTGACTATAACCAGTGGTATTATATGGCAGCCACTTGGGATGGGGCGTCCGGCATCATGGACTTGTATGTCAACGGGCAGCTTGCCAGTCAGACCAACACGACCATCAGAGCATTCGGCCCGCTGAATCCCAATAACAACCCCGCCGTTGGCATCGGCAACACCGTTGGAAATAACTTTCCATTTGTTGGTGATATTGACGAAGTGTCCCTTTACAGCCGTGCTCTCACAACCGATGAAATTCAGTTTATTTACAATGCCGAGAGCAATGGCGAGTGTGTGTCGCCGCCAACGCTTATTGAGCAACCGATAAATCAAACAATCGCGGTGGGCGGCACTACGTCATTTGGCGTCACGGCCGATGGTGCAGCACCGTTGAATTATCAGTGGCGATGGAACGGGACAAACCTAGACAGTGCGACGAATGCCACGCTGACGCTGAGCGATGTAACGTTAAACCAAGCCGGTGCATATTCGGTCACGATCACGAACTTGGTCGGTAGCGTGACCAGCAGCAACGCGGTTCTGTCGGTTTACGCCTCCGCAGTGGCGATGTTGAATGGCTGCTCATTTTCCAGTGACAATGGATTCCAATTCCAGGTCGCGGGCGTTCCCGGATTCAATTACGCCGTGCAGGAATCCACCAACCTGATTGACTGGGTGTCGCTCATCACCAATACCTCGCCGTTCATTTTCATGGATGCGAATGCCACCAATTCCCCGCTGCAGTTTTACCGCACCCTCTACGTGCCCTGACCGGACCCGATTTTTACCGCTTTGCCCAACACGTACAGGAAAAGCCGGACTGACTTTCTTACAGGAGGAAATGGAGAAAACAGAGGCTGGAAAGCGGCGAAATTTTCACGTGTTTTTTACGGGCATTTGAAACTCCGTTCTCTCCGTTAGCTTCTGTTCAAATTGCATCGATTTCCGGCGATTGCCCGCCATGGTTATTTCAGTTAGTTTCACACGCGTATGGCTTTTGAATCCTTCCGCGATTTTGTTGCCCAGCTCGACCACGCCGGGGAACTCAAGCGCGTGGCGCAACCTGTTGCCACCGAACTCGAAATCACCGAATTCGCCGACCGCGAAATGAAATCGCCGGACGGCGGCAAGGCGCTGCTGTTCGAGCAGCCGACCGTCAACGGCATCGTGTCACCGTTTCCGCTCGCCATCAACACGATGGGTTCGCACGAGCGCATGGCCCTGAGCATGGGTGCGAATTCCGTGGATGAAGTCGCCGCCGAACTCGGCTCGCTGATGAAGGCCAAGCCGACCACGAGCTTTCGCGAAGCCATCAAATTACTCGGCCAGGCCCTCGATTTGCGTCACGCCAAACCGAAGCTGGTGAAGGACGGCCCGTGCAAGGAGGTGATTCATAAATTTGACGAGAGTCGAGAGTCGAGAGTCGAGAGCTGGCCCAAGGCGCCGGATATTTCAAAGGTAGGGCGCGCTGTCCCCAGCGCGCCGCGGCCCGGTGGGGACACCGGGCCCTACCCAACCCTGTTGAATCTTCCAATTCAACAGTGCTGGCCCTTGGATGGCGGACGTTTCATCACACTGCCGTGCGTTGTGACGAAGGACCCCGACACCCGTGAACGCAACGTCGGCATGTACCGCATCCAGATTTATGACGACCGCACCACCGGCATGCACTGGCAGCTCCAGAAGGTCGGCGCGCGGCATGGACGTCGTTATTACGAAACCGGCACGCGCATGCCCGTAAGCATTTTCCTCGGCGGCGATCCGGTGTTCACCTTTGCCGCCACGGCGCCACTGCCGGACGGCTTGGATGAATTCCTGCTCGCCGGTTATCTCCGCAAAAAATCCGTCGAACTTGTCAAGTGCGAGACCAATGACCTCGAAGTCCCTGCCAACGCCGACTTCGTCATCGAAGGTTATGTGGACCCGAAGGAACCGCTGCGGGAAGAAGGCCCGTTTGGCGACCACACCGGTTACTACACCTTGCCCGAGCCGTATCCGGTGTTTCACGTCACCGCCATCACGCACCGCAAGGACGCGATGTATCCGGCGACGATTGTCGGCATGCCGCCGATGGAGGATTTTTACATCGGCGGGGCGAGCGTGAAATTGTTCCTGCCGGTCTTCAAAATGAACTTCCCGGAGATTGTGGACATTGCGTTGCCGGCGGAAGGCGTGTTTCACAACCTGGTTTTTGTGAGCATCAAGAAAAGCTACCCGATGCAAGCCTACAAAATCATGCACGGTCTTTGGGGCATGGGCCAGATGATGTTCACCAAATACATCGTGGTGGTGGACGACGATGTGGACGTGCACAACACCCGCGAAGTCCTCTTCCGCCTCTGCGCCAGCACGGACCCGCAACGCGACAGCATCTTCACCAAAGGTCCGGCGGACGTGCTCGACCACGCCACCAGCGAAATGGCGATGGGCAGTAAACTCGGCATCGACGCGACGAAGAAATTGCCCGGCGAAGGCTTCAAACGCCCCTGGCCACCACTCATTAAAATGGACAAGGCGGTGAAAATGAAGGTAGAGAAGCTTTTTGGCTGATGAAGTCTTAGGACAAGTTAAAGTTGCAAATGCAACACGAACCTGTCTTGGGTCATTAGTCTAAGGCGAGTCCAAAGGAATTTCCCGGTCCCGGAACACGGATAAACGGTATTTCATCAGGATGGGATATCGCTCCACAATCACTTTCGGCCGGGGATAAATAAAGCGCAAGCCTCGATAGTCAGTTTCCGACGCCGGGTTGGCGGCCAGATTCAGCAAACTTTTGCGGCCAACGGTTTGTATCCGCGACAGGGTCTTTGCGCCATCAGTCGCGCAAACTGAACCAAGAACCAGCATGGTAATGGCTGTCAAAAGCAACCACCCCGAAACCTGTCGGCAATCCAGCGGTGCTGATCTTTCGTAGCGGTTCTTGAGGGCGGGATCGGCATTCATGGTGCGGTCGCTGCCCGTCCGAAGAAGGATAAGAAAAACAACCAAAGACACCCATAAAGGAACCACCGTGGTACAGTAGCGGGAGTACATCGCCTGATTGCTTCCAAAACCAACCCTTCCTACCCCGGTCATCAGTGCGCTGCCGATGGAATAAAGGCTTATTCCAAAATAAGGAAGCAGGGTCTTGAAATCCGCGACTTTCTTCCGAACCAGCATCCAACCGGCCCAACCCATGGCAAGGATTGCTGCCAGACCGAAAACCAACGCGAAGTTACAGTCGGTGGAAGTGCTGCCGCCGACACACTGGGCGCAAATACCGCCGATATACTTGAGCACAAAACTGGCATACTCAAACGGCATTTTAAAAATGAGATTGAGGGGTGGATGCTCTTCCGGCTTCTGATAATGATACAAGTAGGACCACAAAATCAGAACACTGACAGCCAGCCAGGTGATCATGGCCGGCGGTCTTTGTCGTTTGCCGGCCGTTGCAACGAACAGTATCACCAGTCCGATTGGCCAGAAAAGGGTGCCATTGGCAAAGGAATACGTTGCCACCATCCCCAGAAGCGCCGCGGCGGCAAACCTCCTCCAACTGAAGGTTTCATCGGCCAGCAGTAAAATTCCACCAACCGCCGTGAGCATATTCAGCAGCATCTGGAGCTGCCAGCCCCAGAGCCAGTTTTGATACTGGCTGATTGAGAACACGATGAGCGAGATGGCGGGGATGGCCCAATGCAATCCGGCCATCCCCAGTTTCCGTCCTGTTATTTTCACCTGGTAAATGAGGACGGTGAAAATGCCGAGGGCCAGGATCAGGTTTACCGCCAGTTCATAGTGGATGTTCCAATGGGTCAGGCGCGCCAGCAGCAGCATGATGATCTTGGGAAAGACGAGCCGGTGTTCGTTGTTCTGCGCCCACAGGTCGTGCAAAGTCAAATCGCCATGATACGTCTTCTCCAGGAGCGGCACCAGTTCCCATTGGTCCAAGAAGGGCACGGCCACGGCATATTGGGTGACCACCCAAATCAAAAAAGCCAACGGAACCAGCGCTAGGATTTTATCGCCGTGGCGGGAAAGGAACACGGCGATCGGCAGTTTCCTCAATTTCTCCGGCTCGCAATCAACGCCGGCGTGCATGGTTTTGGGGATCTCGAACACGCAAACCTTTTGACACGAATTGCACGAATTATCACGAACTTAATTTCATATTCGCGGCAATCGGCGGAATTCACGTCGCAAAAATCGGCGAACCACGGTTCCGGTGGGCGCCGAAAAATTCCATGGGCTGGCCGCGCCATTTTGAGCTAGGGAACGCCTGACTCATCAACCGTTCTGCCGGCGGCGTAAAGCCTGCGCCCTCTGGCATTCTGCCTGGCCACCTCGGTTTGACCCGTCACCTTGGCAAGATGATACGCCGCGCCGGCCATTTTGACCGCTTCCGGGAATTGGCCGGCTTGGGCATAGGCGGCGGCCAATGTCCCGATGTAGAGGGGCCGTCGGCTGTCGGTCAGTTCAACGGCCTTGGTGGCAAGCCGCACGGCTTCCTTACCATCGCGCAATTCGGGTTTGGCGGCGGTCGTCAGAATCCAAGCCAGATGGTTCAACACCACCGGGTCATTGGAATCCATATCCAACGCGTTACGGTAATGCTGAATTGCTTCCTGGATATCTCCGTCCATTCGACTCCGGTCAGCCAGTTGCATCTCCCCGGCCACCCCGGGTTTTACCGGGTAAACAGATTCTTGCTCCATCGAGTAGGAGAGCTGGGCAGCGGCGGGTAAAGCACCGATTAGCGTTTCCCGAGGGTTGGCGATTTGCGTGTTGAATTGCACTTTGGGGAAAACCTTCACGATGCAATAGGTATGAGGAGCCACTTTCCCGACAGCAAAAGGGACTGGCGCTATCACGGAACTATAAAATCCACCCGATTCGTTTGCCGAGGCAACGGACAGATTGATCCACGAACCCGGCGAACAATGCAAATCGTTGACCCATCCCACGCTGCCGGGCGGAAGCGGCATGAGATTGGCATTGTTCCAAGGGATGACGACAACATCTCCCGGTTGAAGCAAGGACCGTGTTACATCCAGCGGCTGGCCGCCGAGTTTTTCCAGGTAGTATTGGAATCCCCAATGCCCCTCGAACCACAAGTTGTGGTTGGCAGGTGTGTATTGGGCGGCGATTTGTTTCACGGCGGTTCGGGCCGAATCAGCCACCCGATAGTCAGCCATGACCAGGCTCAAGGTGATGGCTGCGGTTGGTATCAGCGGCCACATTCCCCACCCACCTGCCATGAAGTTTCCCCGGATCGCATCCAATCGTCGCACCAGAAGAATCGCCACCGCAGGAACGAGGGGAAGAAAACTCCGGGCGCTCACCGTCCAATTTAACGCCGAGGCGAAGAGGAATCCGCTCAAAATCCAGAGCACGAGAATCGTGGAAATTGTGTCCCGCCGTTGCCAAACGTCTGCCGCAGCGAGCAGCAACCAGTGCAAGCCGGTCGCCGTCAGCAATGTCAGTTGGAGCACAAAGCCCCATTGGTTCATCAGTTCGGGATCAACCCATGATCGGACCAGCCACCGGTTGTCACTCAGACAAAACGTTCCCAGCACCAGTCCGAAAACGACCACGCCACCGGCCAACAACGCCTGCCGTCGCCACAGGAATGGCGCGAAGAACAGCAACGGCAGCAGGCTGCCACCGGCAAAGGCCAGACTTATGATTCCTCTCGCCTGCCAGTCGCCGAGAACGTTGGGGCGGTGCATCTGGGCATAACCGGCAGCGACAGACAGCAGGCCATTTCCATACATTCCGGCCGTTATCGTCTCGTAAGCTGCCACCATAATCAGCGGGACCGCTGTACCCACCAGCCACCAGCCTGATTTGCGCGTCCGGAGCATGCTCAGGAAAGGCAGGAGCGGCAACAGGGTCACCGCACTGTATTTGGTCAGCACGGCCAGACCCGCCAGCACTCCCGCCCCGACGAATGGCCACCAGTTTTGGTCGTTGTCCAAAGCGCGTTCCCAAAACACCAGCGCCCAAATCCAGAAAGCGAGCATGAGCACATCGCACATCAGCGTCGAACTGGAAACCAGGAATACCGGTGTGAAAGTGGCGACCACGGTGGCCAGCAGCGGCCGCTCACACCACATTTTGGCCAGAGCGTAAATACCCGCGGCGGCCATGAAAGCGACGGCCAGACCGGCCAGATGCAGGACGATTTCGTTCCAGCCAAACACAGAAGCCACCGCCGCCAGGAAGTAGGACATCAGCGGCGGATTGCAATTGGCCAGCCACATGGGTCTCGCACACCCAAACCAGTTCACCTCAAACCCAAAGAAGTCGGCCGGGTGCTTTTGAATCCATTTCCCCGTCCAAATAAAGAGCGGGTCATCCACATGGACGGCCTTGTTGACAAACGGGCCAAGACACACCAGCAAGAGGATCCCGATTACGATGAGGGGATGCCTTGAAATCCAGGATTTTCTCAAATTTTCAGGTTGCGTTTCCATTCCCATTGAAGCACCCGAAACATTACTGAATTCACCATTCACGGACAATCTTTTAATCCCGTGCGCTGGAGTGAGGGGCGTAACTCGAGGGCGTGTTGCCCAAATGGAACGGAGCGCGGGTGTCCCACCCTGCAGCCGGTAGCCGGCGGTGGTGGCGGTGAAAATTCCTACCCTTTCGTGTCCCGAGCGGCTGCGGCTTGGGACAAGCCGCGCTCTGTAATAGGGGCCGTTCTTTTGGGCAACACACCCTCGACACTCCCACCAACGATGGCAGGGCAAACCTGCCGAGACAGTCTCGGCAGCGCCACCCTGCCCACATGCCGGCCATTTCCGGGAGTGGGCGGTAAAACCGGCCCTCAACCCTTAATTATCTGCAATTCTCAGCCGCTTTCAGTGCCCAAATTTCAAATTCATTTGCACAAAAAAGATGAAAAAAGTTGGTGACAATCCCGGGAAATGGTCTAAAGTTACCCAAGCGAGTGAAGTAACATGAAGTAACAATAAGTTAGTAACAAACAACTCAGAGAAACTTAACCGAAAGGTGTAATAACATGAAACGTTTATCCTTAATTTGCTTGGCCTTTGCAATGCCGTTGGCCGTTATGGCCGATACCACTGTGTTCAGCGACACTTTTACCGCGGATTCCTCCATTGGATCTATGTGGTTTAACACGTACAGCACCACAGCTTACACTGTAGCACTTAACACACCCAATGCTGGTTTGAACATAAACGTCACCTCTGGTACGGGCAAAGTTATCAATGAGTTTGCGCAATTCACAACCACACCGGTTACACTCCTCACTGTGGGACAATATATCACACTTACCGTTAGTTTTAACTCTACCTCCATGGCCGGGAATAACGGCTACCTGCTGACGGGCCTCTACAATACGCAGGGATCAGTGGCAACCGCAAATCTACTTAACACGTCCGTCGGCGGCGGCGCCACCGCAAATGACACCGGTTATTTTGGGCTATTGGATTTCAGCACATATGCCAACGGGTCAACGAAGTGGTATGCTAAGACACCAGGTGGTGCCGCTAGTACTAATAACGAGTTGGCTTACTACTCGTCCATGGCGGCGAATACTTATGTCCAAGTATTGCCGGGGACCTATTCATCCGGGTCATCGGGTCTTCTGGTCAATAACGTGAATTACACCATGGCCTACACCATTAAAAAAACTGCCAGTGGCAACGAGATCGACACTGTTATCACCAGAAATTCTGATAGTGTTGTAATGGATAATTGGAGCCTTACAGATAGCGCCGGCATTTTCAGTAGTTTCGATGAACTTGATTTTGGCGTTTACGGTAAAAATGGTGCGCAACCTAACATTGACATACTCTCTGAGACAGTCACAACCAATGTGCCCGAACCTGCCACCTTTGCGCTGGCTGGGTTGGGTATGCTGGGTTTGCTTTTAGTGCGCCGGGTGCGCCGTTAATATCGTTATTGTTATCTTCACAACCGGCGCTGGAGTAAATCCCAGCGCCGGTTTGGTTTTTAACCTGTCAATATGACTGCCAGTCAACCTCAGAAACGTTCAACCCGAACTCCGAAGTTGAATTTCTGCGTTAGCGGAGTGTGATCGTCCCGGCCGCAGCCAAGCGGGATGGGCGGGCGGTTGGGAAATGTTGCGCGGCTTGAATGAAGCCAGTTGCTGCACCCGAGGACGGGCGCACTCCGGCCTGGCCTCGTCCGCCCCGCCGCCACCGGCAACTTCGGAGTTCGGGTGTGCGCCGGTGAAGCTGGCTGCCACGCGATGTGAAGGAACGATTGCGTGCCGCGTGTTCCTCCGGCAAGCTTGTCTGACATGGCCAACGTCGAAACTGCGACAAAGACCTCCCTGTTCAAAACGACCGGCAGAATTGGGAGGTTCCTGCAAACTTCGGGGAGATGGATTTGTCTCCCCAGCCTGCTTCTGGTGGCTGCCACCCTCCTGGTTTACCTGCCAGCCTGGAATGGAAAACCGATCTGGGACGATGACTTTTATGTCACCAACAATCCGCTGCTCGCTGCGCCGGACGGTTTGAGACGGATTTGGTTTTCGACGGATTCACCCTCGCAATATTTTCCGCTGACTTACACGGTCTTGCGCATGGAACATTCACTCTGGGGCTTGAATCCGGCAGGTTATCATTCTGTCAATATTCTGCTCCACGCAATCAATGCGCTGTTGGTCTGGCTGTTGTTGAAACGATTGAGCGTGCCGGGCGCATGGCTGGCGGCGGCGCTTTTCGCCCTGCATCCGGTGCAGGTGGAATCGGTCGCCTGGATCACGGAATTGAAAAGTGTTTTGTCGCTCTTTTTCATTTTGTTGACGCTGTTCTGCTGGGTTGAATTTATCGGGGAACGGGCAAAGCGATTTTGGTATTGGCTGGCGCTGGTGTTTTACGCGCTGGCGCTCTTCAGCAAAACGACGGCCTGCACCTTGCCGGCGGCGCTGCTGTTGATTCTGTGGCTGAAAACCAAACCGATTGACTGGCGGCGGCTGGCTCAAATGGTTCCGTTTTTGGCCATGGGTTTGGGAATGGGACTGCTGACGATGTGGTGGGAGCGATTTCATCAGGGCACGCAGGGGAAACAGTTTTCGATGGGCTTGCCGGAACGCATCCTGGTTGCGAGCCATGCACTTTGGTTTTACGCGGGCAAATTGTTCTGGCCGGTGAATCTGACCTTCATGTATCCGCGCTGGACGATCGAACCCGCAAATCCATGGGGTTATGGCTGGCTGGCCATGGGAATCGGATTATGCGCGGCGATTTATTTCACCAGACGATTCTTCGGGCGCAGTGTTGAGGTTGCGACATTGTTTTACGTGGCCACATTGAGTCCATTGCTCGGTTTCGTCACGGTTTACACGTTTCGTTACACGTTCGTAGCGGACCATTACCAATATGTCGCGAGCATCGGCTTGATTGCACTCGCAGCGGCGGGAATCACCATTGCATTCAAAACCAGACCATTTCTCAAGCTGGCATGTTGTGGAGCATTGCTGCTGACGCTTGGCATGTTGACGTGGCGGCAGGCCGGGATGTACACGGACATCGAAACGCTTTGGCGGACCACCATCGCGAAGAATTCAAACGCTTTCCTGGCCTACAACAATCTCGGGATCATCCTGTCCGGAAAAGGACAGATGGACGCGGCGGTTGCCGATTTCCAAAAGGCCCTGGAGATCAATCCCGGCTTTTTCGAAGCCCAAAGCAATCTCGGTAATGCGCTTCTACAAAAAGGGCGGGTGGCTGAGGCCAGGGACCATTTCAAGAAAGCCGTGGAGATTAACCCCGACTCCGCCGTTTCCCATTACAACCTTGGCAATGCCCTGCTGGGAATGGGGCAACTGGACGGGGCGATGGTTCAATTCCGAAAGGCTTTGGAAATCCAGACCGATTACGCGGAGGCCCATAACAACCTCGGCGTCGTTCTTCTCCGAAAGGGGCAACCAGAGGAAGAAGCGATGCTCCAATTCCAAGAGGCCCTTAAGCTCAACCCGGATTACGCGGAGGCGCATTACAATCTGGGGGCGGTATTTGGGGTGCGAGGACGGCTGGATGAAGCCGTCGAACAGTACCGCATAGCCATTCAACTCAAACCTGACTATGCCGATGCCCAGGGCAACCTGGCCAATGTGCTGGCCACGCAAGGCAAGCTCGATGAAGCCGTCAAGGCGTACCAGCAAACGTTGGAACTGGTGCCCAAATCCGCCCAAGCCCATTTCCGATTCGGCCAGGCGCTGCAAGGGCAACGAAACTTTGAAGCGGCGATTCAGGAATATCAACAGGCACTGGACCTTGCCCCCCAGCACCTGCCGGCTCATCTTGGTCTGGCCTGGCTGTTGGCGACGTGTCCGGAGGCATCGTTGCGGGACGGGGGCCGGGCGGTAAAACTGGCGCAACAGGCGGAACGACTGGGTAGGGGCGAATCGCCGCAAATTCTGGACACCCTGGCGGCGGCTTACGCGGAGGCGGGACAATTTGGTGAAGCGGTCGAGACGGCCAAACGGGCGCTGAATCTCACCGCCGTCCAAAACAACCAGCCTTTGGCCGAGGCCATCCAAGCCCGGCTAAAACTCTATGAGGCAGGTAGTCCCTATCGTGAAGCAAATTGAACGGCCACAAAACTGGCGGACATTATCTGGAAAGCCGGAATACAAAGCATGACCGTTTCCCCATCACATTCACCTTCCTCAACTCCGTGGGATAAGTGGACGGTTCCCGGCATCTGCATTCTTCTGGCGGCTATTATCTGGGTGGTCTTCGGCCAGACGCTGTGTCACGAGTTTGTCAACTTGGATGACGACCGGTATGTGTCAGAGAACCCTGTCGTCCAAAAGGGTCTGACCTTGGAGGGATTTCGCTGGGCGCTGACTTATGGCAACATCGGCCACTGGCACCCGCTGACCTGGCTCTCCCACATGCTCGACTGTCAGCTGTACGGATTGCATGCGGGCGGCCATCACCTGACCAATGTATTGCTTCATGCGGCGACGACCGTCCTGCTGTTTCTGGTGCTGCGACGGATGATGCGCCTTCGCTCAGAAGCTTCGTCGCCACAGGTGGGGCTTCGCTCCAATAAAAGCATTGGAGCCACGACCCCACAGGTGGGCCTTGGCGCCGCGAAAAGGGTTGGAGCTGAGGCCGCACAGGGGGGCGTGCCGTGGTCCAGCGCGTTTGTGGCGGCGGTGTTTGCCATTCATCCGTTGCGGGCGGAGTCGGTGGCTTGGGTGGCGGAACGGAAGGACATTTTGAGCGCGTTTTTTTTCATGCTGACGCTTGCAGCCTACGTCCGTTATGTGCGCCGCCCGCCCTCGATGATCCGCTATGGCGCCGTAGTGTTGTTCTTCGCCTTGGGACTGCTGTCCAAGAACATGCTGGTGACGATGCCCTTCGTCCTCCTGCTCTTGGATTACTGGCCGCTGAACCGGCTTTCAAGCTTCTCTCTCCGGGTTTTGCTCCGGCTGGTGGCCGAGAAAATTCCGCTATTTGTGCTGTCGGTTGGATCGTGCGTGGCGACGGCGCTGGTTTCGGAGAAAATGACTGCTGCCCACAAGCTGCCTTTCGGGTTGCGGATGGAAAACGCCGTGGTTTCCTATGTTATCTACCTTTGGCAGGTGATCCATCCATTGGGACTGGCGTGTGTTTACCCTAACCCCACAAACTATCTGCCGGTCTGGCAGGTCGCTGGGGCCGTGGGGTTGCTGCTGGGCATATCCGGAGCGGCGTGGGTATTTCGTCGGACACATCCCTGGCTTATGTTTGGCTGGCTCTGGTATCTGGGAATGATGGTCCCGGTGATCGGGCTGGTGCAGATATCACACTACGCCCATGCGGATCGTTACACTTACCTGCCGCAGATTGGGTTGTATCTGGCCATGGTCTGGGCCATCAAGGATTGGACAGTTTCCTGGCGTTATCGTCGCCAGGGGCTTGGGGTGGCGGCAGTCATCGTGATTGCCGCCTTGATGACCTGTGCCTGGAAGCAAACCTCTTATTGGCGCAACAGTGAATCGTTGTGGACCCATACCCTCGCCTGCACCTCCGAAAATTATGTTGCCCATAGCAATCTGGGTATCACGCTCACCTTACAAGGCCGACTGGACGAAGCGATGGAACATTTCCAAAAAGCGCTGGATATCTGCCCCGGCTATCCGGAGTGCCACAATAACCTCGGCAACGTTCTTGTCAAAAGAGGGCAGGTGGACGATGCGATGGCGCATTACCAAAAAGCCATCGAACTCAACCCCAACCACGCAGAGTTTTACATTAACCTGGGCCACCTGCTCGCCACCCAGGGACGGACGACCGAGGCCATCGCACAATTCCGCCGGGCCATTGATCTCAACCCGGACTTCGCGGAGGCGCATTGCAATCTGGGCATGGCGTTTGGAATACTCGGCCAACTGGACGAAGCGGTCGGGCAGTATCGGAAGGCCATCAAGATCAAGCCCGACTACGCCAACGCTCACGGCAATCTGGCCAATGTGCTGGCCGCTCAAGGCAAGCTGGACGAAGCCATCACCGAGTACCAGCAAACGTTGGAACTGGAGCCCAAATCCGCCCAAGCCCATTTCCGATTCGGTCAGGCACTGCAAACCCAACACAAATATGAGGCGGCGGAAACGGAGTATCAAAAAGCATTGGAATTGGAACCCGGGCACTTGCCTGCACACCTCAGTCTGGCCTGGCTGTTGGCGACCTGTCCGGAAGCATCGTTGCGGGACGGAGGCCGGGCGGTGGAACTGGCGCAACAGGCGGAGCGGCTGGACGGGGGCGAATCGCCACAAATTCTGGATACGCTGGCGGCGGCTTACGCGGAGGCGGGCCGATTTTCTGAAGCGGTCGAAACCGTCACGCGGGCCTTGAACCTGACGACCACCAATAATGACAACACCTTGATTGATGTGCTAAAAACCCGGCTCAAACTCTATGAAGCCAATACCTCTTACCACGAAAAACCGTAACGTTCCCTGCGTTTTTATTTGCAACAAGGGCGGGAGCGATGGGCTTGCACCCGACCGAGGCCAGCGCCAAAAAGTACCAGACGTTTGCAGTTGCATATGATTTAATCGTGCCATGAACCGAATCACAAAATCCGCATGCTTCATGGAATTGGGATTGGCTCTTCGGTCTCTTGCTGATTCCCGCCACAAAATGGGCGTGCTAAAATTCCCGTTCTCCTAATAATTTTGGGGGAGTCCCAGTCGCAGGCCAAAGATGAAATCGAACCCTGCACCGAAAAGCGCAGCCGCCCCGGTTATGGCCCGGCCGCTTTTCCCGGTGTGGCTGATTGCGGCTTTGCTGGCGCTGGTGACGATTGGTCTTTACTGGCCGGCGACGAGCCATGATTTCATCGTCAACTTCGATGACGATCTTGTCGTCACCTCGAATGTTCACGTTCAAGGCGGTTTGAACTGGGAGGGGGTGAAATGGGCATTCTTCAACCCCGTGAATAGCATTTGGAATCCGTTGACGATCTTGTCCCACATGCTGGACTGTCAACTGTTCGGTTTGAAACCTTGGGGCCATCACCTGACCAGCATGCTGCTGCACGCCGTCAACACCGTGCTGGTTTTTGTGTTGCTGCAACAGTTGACCGGAGCGCGGTGGCGGAGCGCAATGGTAGCGGTGTTGTTTGGGTTGCATCCGTTGCATGTGGAATCGGTGGCATGGGTGGCGGAGCGGAAAGACATGTTGAGTACCTGCTTCGGTTTGCTGGCTCTTATTTTTTACGCCGGCTATACCCGGCGCGTGACCAGTGACAGGTGTCAGGTGACAGGACCGGAAAAAGTCATTCCTGCACCTGTCTTGTCACGTGTCACATGCCTGCCAGTCGAAGTCCCGCTTGGTGGGACGAAGGCTGGTCATCCGGCATTTTTTTACGCCTTGGCTTTGTTGTTTTTCGCCCTTGGGTTAATGAGCAAGCCGATGCTGGTGACATGGCCGTTTGTCATGCTACTGCTGGATTATTGGCCCTTGGAGCGGTTCAAACTTAGCAACGTATGGCAATTGGTAACGGAGAAAATTCCGTTTTTCGCCCTCATGGTGACAATGAGCATCGTGACCTTCGTAGTGCAGAAGCAGGCAAACATTTTGGCGTCGGTTGAAAACCTACCTCTCAGCGCGCGCAGCGGGAACGCACTGATTTCGTATTGCCGCTATTTGGGGAAGCTGTTTTGGCCGACGGATCTGGCCGTTATTTATCCCCACCCCGGGTATTTATATCTCCACCCCGAGTATTGGCCGATGGAGCAGGTGCTGCTGGCGGGTGGGTTGATCCTAGGCATTACGGTGTTGTTTATTGTGAAGAAGGGGCGGTATCCATTTTTACTGATGGGTTGGCTGTGGTATTGCGGGACGCTGGTGCCGGCGATCCAACTGGTGCAGACAGGCGAACACGCGATGGCGGATCGGTATGCTTATATTCCGTCGCTTGGGGTGCTGATCTTGGCAATCTGGGGTGCGTACGAACTGACCCGCCGCTGGCGGTATCATGAGATGGCATTGTCGGTAACGGGTTGTGCGGCGATCGTCCTGTGCCTTGGGATGACGTGGCAACAGCTCGGTTATTGGAAGGACAATGAAACCCTTTTTCGGCATGCACTTGAAGTCACGGAGAACAATTATGTCGCACATAACGGTCTCGGCTTCGCCCTCGGCATGAAAGGCCAAACCGACGAGGCGATCAACCAATTCCAAGAAGCCATCCGCCTGGCACCGGATTTCGCCAAGCCCCACAACAACCTCGGTTTCGCACTCGATGAGAAAGGCCAAACTGACGAGGCGATTGACCAATTTCTGGAAGCCATCAAACTGGAACCTGATCTCGCCGAGGCCCATAACAACCTTGGCGCCGCTCTCGGCCGGAAAGGCCAAACCGACGAGGCGATCAACCAATTCCAGGAAGCCATCCGCCTGAACCCCGATTTCGTCAAGGCGCACAACAACCTCGGCACTGCCTTTCTCAAGAAAGACCAGATCGACGAAGCAATCAGCCAATTCGTGGACGTCATCCGCCTGAACCCCAATTTCGTCGAGGCCCACTACGTTCTTGGCACCGCCCTCAGCCGGAAAGGCCAAACCGACGAGGCGATCGACCAATTCCAGGAAGCTATCCGCCTGAAACCCGATTTTGTCGAGGCACACTACAACCTCGGCACCGCCTTGGGCATGAAAGGCCAAACCGACGAGGCGATCAATCAATTCCAGGAAGCCATACGCCTGAAACCCAATTTTTTCGAGGCCCACTACAACCTCGGCACCGCCCTCGGCCGGAAAGGTCAAATCGACGGGGCGATCAGCCAATACCGGGAAACCATCCAGCTCAAACCTGACTTTGCCGATGCTCATGGCAACCTCGCCAAATTGCTCGCCACGCAGGGCAAGCTCGATGAAGCGGTCAAGGAGTATCAACGAACGCTCGAGTTGGTGCCGGATTCGGCCCAGGCCCATTATAAGTTCGGCCAGGCGCTGCAAGCGCAACGAAACTTTGAAGCGGCGATGAAGGAGTATCAAAAGGCACTGGATCTGGCCCCACAGCACCTGCCGGCTCACCTTGGTCTGGCCTGGCTGTTGGCGACGTGTCCGGACAACTCGTTGCGCAATGGGAAAAAGGCGGTGGAACTGGCCGAGCAGGCCGGGGTGATTTCCGGAACGGAATCTTCGCAACAGTTGGACACCCTGGCGGCGGCTTATGCGGAGGCGGGCCGATTTTCCGAAGCGGTCG